>JAABUN010006509.1_pt1 | contig 13390 bp, 13 predicted proteins | sample 5559311 | NCBI WGS metagenome assembly JAABUN01 (sample SAMN10711877, study PRJNA513370) | rock metagenome | isolation source: Antarctica rocks | place: Antarctica: Victoria Land, Siegfried Peak sud | reverse complement strand
GGAGCCGAAGCGCCGAGCCAGGAAGCCCAGCAGCCGGGTGCGCAGGTCGGCCCGACGAGGCCGGCCCGGCCGGTCGCACGCAGGGCCGCGACGGCGACGGCGCTGCCGGTGCCCGCGACGCGCTCCCGGAGGTGGACGAGCAGGACCCCGCTGCCCAGGGCCCGTCCCAGCTGGGCGCTGAGGGGCGCGTCGCAGGGCACCGCCTGGCTCAGCAGCGGGGTCAGCTCGGCCGCCGGGGCGTCGTCGCCCAGCAGGTGGGCGGTGACCCGGTCCGGCGCCCGGAGTGCACGGGTGAGCAGCGGGCGCTCGATGTCCTCGACCACCAACAGCCCGTGCCGGAGCAGCGGGCGGCTCGGCTCCAGACGCGCTCGCGCGGCCCCGGCCAAGGTGGAGGAGCCGGCCAGCTGCAGGGCCAGCCCGACGGAGGCCCGCCGGCGCGTGACGTCGTCGTTGAGGTAGCCGTACAGCTTCTCGAACCTGGGGTCGACGTCGGGGGCCAGGGCCACCACCATCAGCTCGACGTCCAGCGGCTCCAGCCCCGCGGCGCGGGCCAGCGCCCGCAGCCGGAGGATCGTCCCGTCCTGCTTGAGCACGTCGGCCTCGGCCTCCAGAGCGGTGCGTTCCGGCTCGTTGAGGCGCTCACCTGCCGGGTCGGCGGCCGCCAGCCGCGTCCGCCGCCTCGTCGGAGAGGTAGAGACCGCGGAACGGGTCGTCGGGTGCGGGGTCGACCGCGCGACGGCGCCCCACCAGCTCGCGGACCCGGCGCTCGACCATTTGTAGCCGACCGAGCAGGTAGCCGAGGTCCTCCGGGGCCGCCGCCGTCACGACGACGCCCGGGGGGAGCGCCGCCGCCGCTGGGCCGGCGTCGGGGCTCCGGGCGGGGGCTCCGGGCGGGTCCCGCCCTTCCGCTCGCGCGGCGGCCAGCTGCCCTGACCCCCCAGGGAGACGGCGGGCGGTGCGGTCACGGGCGGCCCCACCTCGAACCGCTGACCGGTGTCGACCGGTGCGCTGACCACCACGTCGATCGACGGCTTGAGCTCCCCGCCCAGGGCGGACCAGACGTCGGTGAAAGCCCGGTCCTCCGGCGGCGGCAGGGCGATGGTCATGGGCACGGGAGTCCTCTCAGACGACCTCCATACCTGCTCCTCCGTGTCTTTGCCGGGCCCAGTCTCACCGAAGCGGCCCACCCCGGCCAGCTACTTGCCCGGACGGTCACCTCGGTTCTCCCGAAGGGGCGTGCTTTCCACGGCCCCAACCATGAGAATGGGCCGGGTGAGCCGGTGCGCGAGCTGCGGTGCCCAGAACGAGCCCGGCGCCCTCTTCTGCACGACCTGCAACCACTTCCTGGCCTGGGACGAGGGCCCGCCGGCCCCCCGCGGCCGTCCGGTCGCGGCCGCCGCGCCGGTACCGGAGCCGGAGCCGGCGCCCGAACCGGAGCCACCAGCCGGAGCCGCAGCCGGAGCCGCAGCTCATGGTCGCTCCCGACCCGCCCGCACCCCCCGGCCCAGCCCCCCGCGCACCGCGCTGGAGCCGGCGAGCGGGGTGCATGACGCGCACCTGGGCCCGACGCGGGACCGGCTGCAGCACCGGCCCGTCCCGGTGGTGGTGCTCGGGAAGTTCAAGCAGGGCAAGAGCACCTTGGTGAACGCCCTGCTGCAGTCGGCGGTGTGCCCGGTGGACGCGGACGTGGTGACGGCGGTGCCCACGCTGATCCGCTGCGCCCCCGAGCCGCGCGTCACCACCTTCGTCGTCGACGACGGAGGCGCCCGCGGCCAGGAGCTGGACATGCCGCTGGACTCCCTGGCGGGACTGGTCACCGAGGAGGCTGACCCCGACCAGCCGTTACGCCAGCGGTCGGTGGAGGTCGGCCTGCCGCACCGGATGCTTCGCTCGGGCCCGGTCCTGGTCGACACCCCGGGCGTGGGCGGGCTGGACTCCGCCCACGGATTCCTCACCCTTGGCGCCCTGCGGCAGGCCGAGGGGGTCCTGTTCGTCAGCGACGCGTCCTCTGAGCTCAGCGGCCCGGAGCTGGAGTTCCTGCGCACGGCGGTGCAGCGCTGCGAACGGATCGCGCTGGTCCTGACCAAGGTGGACCTGCACCCCCAGTGGCGCCGGATCGCCGAGCTGGACCGGGGCCACCTGGAGCGCGCCGGGCTATAGCTGCCGGTGATCCCCGTCTCGTCCTTCTTCCGGCTGCGGGCGGCCCAGGACTCCCAGCTCAACGCCGAGTCCGGCTTCGCCGAGCTGGTGGCCTTCCTGGCCCGGGACGTGGTGGCCGAGGTCCGTGCCGCCGCGGCCCGGGTGGCGGCCGTCGAGGTGGAGTTCGTCGCCGCCCAGCTGGCGCAGCAGTCGGCAGCCGAGCGGGCGGTGATCGAGAGCCCGCAGCAGTCCGCGGCCGTAGTGGCCGAGCTGGACACCGTCAAGCAGCAGGCGACCCGGCTGGCGTCGCCGACCGCCACCTGGAAGCAGACCCTCGCCGACGGCATCCAGGACCTCGTCTCCGACGTCGAGCACGATCTGCAGGCCCGGCTGCGGACCTCCTGCAGGAGGCGGAGGAGGTGATTGGCCACGGCGACCCGAAGGACACCTGGGACCAGACCGAGGCCTGGCTGCGTCGCAACGTCGCCATCGCCACCTTGACCAACCGTGACCTGCTCACCGACCGCGCCGAGGAGTTGGCGTGCTCGGTGTCCGACCAGTTCGCGATTCCCGCCGGCAGCGGGCTGGTCCTGGACCTGCAGGCCGCGGACGACACCGTCGAGGCCGTCAGCCTGGCGCCCGCGTCGAGCTTCACCACGCCCGGTGGTCGGCTGGCGCCGTTCAGGACCGCGGCCCGCAGCAGCTTCTATCTGCCGATGATGCTGGGCACGGTGGCCTCGGGCCTGCTGGGGCTTCGACCCGCTGGGTCGGATTCTGGTGCTGGGGATGTCGGCGGCGCTCGGGGCGGGCATGGCCGCAAGATCATCAAGGACGAGCGGCAGCGCCAGCTGACCTACCGCCAGCAGCAGGCCAGGACCGCCGCCCGCAAGTTCGTCGTCGACGTCGCCTTCCGGATCAACCAGCAGACCCGCGACGGGCTGCACGCCACGCAGCGGCGGCTGCGGGACGACTTCTCCGAGCGGGCACTGCTGCTGGAACGCTCCGCCACCCAGGCGTTGGCCGCCGTCCAGCGCGCCGGGGCCCTGGACGAGGAGCACCGGCGCGACCGTCGCCAGCCTCACCGGGCTGCTGGACGATGCGGCCGCTTCGGCCACCACCGAAGAGGTGCGGACGCGGCTGGCGGAGGCCCGCGCGAGGCTGCTCGGTCCGCTGCGACTTGCCGTCGCCGGCAAGGTCAAGGCCGGCAAGTCGACGCTGCTCAATGCCCTGCTGGGGGAGGAGCTGGCCCCACCGACGCGGGCGAGTGCACCAAGATCGTCACCTGGTACCGGCGGGGGGCCAGCGCGTCGGTGCTGGTGCATCCCCGCGGAGGTCCGCCAGTGGTCCGGCCTGGAGCCGGGAGGGCGGGGCGCTGGAGGTGGACCTCGGCAGCCCTCACCGCGGCTGACGTCGACCGGATCGAGGTGACCTGGCCGACCAGCCGGCTGGCCGAGCTGACGATCATCGACACCCCGGGGATCGCGTCCATCTCGCAGAGATCTCCGAGCGGACGCACCGGGTGCTGGCCGCCGACGACGGGCTGGGTTCCGGTGGCCGACGCCGTGCTGTACCTGATGCGGCACACCCACGCCAGCGATGTCCGGTTCCTGGAGTCCTTCCACGACGACGACCTGGTCCACGGGACGCCGATCAACTCCATCGGCGTGCTGTCCCGGGCCGACGAGATCGGCTCCTGCCGGCTGGACGCGATGGAGGTCGCCGAGCGGATCGCGATGCGCTACGAGCGCGACAGCCGGATCCGGCGGCTGTGCCCCGTCGTCGTCCCCGTCGACGGGCTGCTGGCCCATGCCGCCACCACCCTGCAGGAGGCCGAGTACGCCCTGCTCGCCGCTGTGGCCCGCGCGCCCCAGGAGGAGATCGAGCAGGTCCTGCTGACCGCCGACCGGTTCGCGACGCGGCCCTCCAGCACCCTCACCGAGCTGGAGCGTGCGCACCTGCTGGACCGGCTCGGCCTGTTCGGCGTCCGGCTGTCCGTCGAGCTGATCCGCTCGGGCCGGGCGCAGAACGCCTCGGAGCTGTCCACCGAGCTGGCGGCCATCAGCGGGCTGGACCGGCTGCGGGCCGTCCTGCTGCGTCAGTTCCTGCAGCGCAGCCGGGTGCTCAAGGCGCGCTCGGCGCTGGCGGTGCTGACCGACGTCCTGCGCTCCGGCGGCTGCGGTCAACCCGGGCGGCTGGGCTCCGCGGTCGAGGAGCTGGCCGCCGGCACGCACGAGTTCGCCGAGGTGCGGCTGCTGAGCACCCTGCGCTCGGGGGCCGTCGAGCTGAGCACGGAGCGGGCCGAGGAGCTGGACCGGCTGCTGGGCGGCGAAGGCCACGACCCGCTCTCCCGGCTGGGACTTGCTGCCGAAACCGGCGCTGAGGAGGTCGCGTCGGCGGCCCTCGCTGTGCTGGAGCGGTGGCGACGGCTGGCGGAGCACCCGCTGTCCGGCCGCACCGTGCAGCTCGCCGCTCAGGTGGCGGTGCGGACGGCCGAGGGCCTGGCCGCCGCAGCGGCCTCACCGGCCGCCGAACCGGGCTAGATCAGGCCCTCGCGGACGGCGTAGGCGACGGCGTGCGAACGGTTGCGCAGCTGCAGCCGGGTGTTGAGGTCGTGCAGCACGTTCTTCACCGTCCGCTCGCTGTAGCACAGCCGGCTGGCGATCTCAGCGGTGTCGTGCCCGTCGGCCACCAGCCTCAGCACCTCGGTCTCACGCGGGGTGAGGCCGCTGAAGGTCAGCCCGCGCGGCGCCAGCACCTGGCGCTGCAGCTTGCCCACCTGCTCCAGCAGCCGGCCCAGCAGGTCGGCCGGCACCTCGCCCTGGCCCCGGGCCACCCGGCTGATGGTCTGCACCAGGACCCCGGCGGTGGTGTCGCTGCGGCGGAGGAGCCCGCTGACGCCCGCCTCGGCGGCCGCCCGTAGCGCCTGGTCGTCCAGCAGGGTGGCGATCAGCAGCACCCGCTCGGGCCCGGTCCGTCGGAGCTCGTGCAGGACGTCGGTGGTGGCCCGGTCCACCTGGTCGGCGACGACGACGGCCAACCTGGCCTGGCCCCGTCCGTGCTCGTCGAGCACCTTCACCTCCGGGCACATCCGGAGCTGGCTGATGACTCCGGCCTGGGAGATGGGGTCCATGCCCCGGACGTAGACGGCGATCGGGTCGTTCACGGTGACCTCCTGGTTGCGCTTTCGCGCACCAGCCTCCGCACCCCGCTCACCAACGGCTCAACGGGGGCTCAACAGCCCCGACTGGCTTCCCGCCCCCCGGATGCAGCTGGCGTTGGCCGGGGGCGACCGCAGGGAGGTCTAGTGCATGTAGAGACCGCCGTCCACGTTGAGCGTCTGCCCCGAGATGAACGAGGCGTGCTCACCGATCAGGAAGCTGATGGCGGTGGCGACGTCAAGGGTGGAGCCGACCCGGTTGACCAGCAAGTCCGCAGCCAGCTCCGACTTGCGCTCCTCGGTCAAGGTGCCCCCCATGATGTCGGTGTCGATCGGTCCGGGCGAGATGGCGTTGACCGTGATGTTGTAGGGCCCGAGCTCCCGGGCCAGCGCCCGGGTCAACCCGATGACCCCCGCCTTGGCCACGGAGTAGGGCGTCTTGCTGAACGTGCCGCCGCCCCGCTGGGCCGACACCGACGACAGCGACACGATCCGCCCCACGCCGCTACGCACCATCGACTCCGCCACCCGTCGGGTGACGTAGTGCAGGCCGTTGAGGTTGATGTCGATCACCCGGTGCCACTCCTGGGAGCTGAGCTCCAGGTACGGGGCGGACGAGCTGACACCGGCGATGTTGGCGAGGGCGACGACCTGGGGCAGGTTGTCCTCGATCTGGTCGACTGCGGCCCGGACCAGCATCTCGTCGGACACGTCCGCCGCCGCCCCGAAGGCCTCGACCCCGTAGTCGGCCGCCAGCTCGCTGGCCAGGGCTTTGCAGTCGCCTTCGTCGAGGTCGATGACCCCGACGTGCCAGCCCTCGCTGGCCAGCAGACGAGCGGTGGCCCGGCCGATGCCGCGGGGCGAGACCGCGCCGGTGACGATCGCGGTCCGCTGGGAGGGGAAAGTGGTCATGCCTGGTCCTTCGAGAACGGAGAGGTGAGGGTGGTCAGGTCGAGTAGGTGTAGTCGGAGCCGGGCTTCCAGTCCTGGAAGGCGTAGTCGTCGACCGAGACCTCGGCGCCCTTGGCCACCGCACCCTTCAGAGCCTGCTCGCGGTCCTTCTCGAAGTCGCTGTTGAGCTTGCGGAGTGCACCCTTCAGGTCCGCGACGTCACCTCCCAGGTAGCCCTGAATGATGTTGCCCAGGTGGGTGGCGATCGGCTTGGACAGCGCCTGCGCCGTGGCGATCTGCGGGTTGCGGACGAGAGCCTGCGGGGCGCTCATGACGGACTCCTTGAAGTAGCCGACCACCTTCTTGTACGGCTCGATCACGTCCGCGGTGTCCACCACGTCCAGGTTGAGCGGCGGTTGGTCCATGCCGGACGCAAGGCCCTTCTGGTACTCAGGCGTGGTGAAGGACTCCAGCAGCTTGCTGGCGTTGGCCGGGTCCTTGGAGTTGCCCGCCACGAAGAACTGGGCACCGGGCGAGCCGCGGTACGTGGTCACCGGTGCGTTGCCCTCGGCCTTCAGCAACGGACCCACGTTCATCGTGGGGACGAACGCGGCCAGGATGTTCTTCACCCCACCCGCGCACCAGGGCCCGTCGGGGAAGAAGCCAGCCGCACCGGCGGCCCAGCGGGTACGGGCGTTCGCGACGGTGAAGTTCGAGCTGCCCTGCACGATGTAGCCCGAGTCGTTGAGCTCCTTCCAGAACTCAATCCCGTTGACGTACGCGTCGTCGTCGTAGGCGTACTCGCCCGTGGCGAACCTCAGTCCCTGATAGCCCGGGAAGCCGCCGGCCTGGGCCATGTCGTCCATCTGGTCGCGCATCCGTCCCGGGTCGCCCAGCGCCAAGGTCATGGCCGAGAAGGCGCCCCCGAGGGCTTTGATCTTCTCGCAGGCCGCGCGGTACTCGTCGTAGGTCGCCGGCGGGTTGTCACCGTCGATTCCCGCCTGGGCGATGATGTCGGAGTTGAACCAGGTGGCCGTGCTGTATTGCCGGAAGCTGAACAGCGGCAGCCCGTAGAGCTTGCCGTCCAGACCGGTGACACCTTCGGTGAAGGAACCCTTGGGCAACCGCCCCTTCGCCTCCTCGCTCATGGTGATCTCGCCGACCCACTTGTCCTGGACCAGCGCGGCCAGCGGGATGCCCAGCGTGTTGGAGTAGATGTCGGGAAGCTGCTGGCTCTGGTTGGCCAGCTGGAGGGCCTGGGCCGACTTCGTCGCGTCGTTGTAGGTGTACGCGATGCCCACGCCCTGAGCGGTGGCCTGTGAGGCCGCCCAGTCCTTGTGGAACTTCTGCAGTGCGCTGTAGTGGTCCCACCAGCGCAGACCGGCGCCGCTGCCACCGCTGTCGGTGTTGCCGCCACAGGCGCCGAGCACCGCCGCGGCGGCGAGACCGCCGGTAGCGCCGAGAAAGCCGCGACGAGAGAGTCCTGACATGTTGTCTCCTCAGTGAGATCTGATGGTTGGGGCGGAGGCGGGCATCAGGACTTCACAGCCCCGGCGATGCCCTCGACGAAGTACTTCTGCAGGAAGATGAACAGGGCCACGACCGGGACGATCGAGATGACGCCGGCTGCGGCCATGCCGGACCAGTCGACGGCGTTCTCGCCGACGAACGCCTGCATCCCGACGCTCAGCGTTCGCAGCTCCGGACGGCTGAACGAGAACACCAGCGGCAGAAAGAACGAGTTCCACGTGCCCAGGAAGGTCAGCAGCGCGACGGTGGCTGTGACCGGCATGGCCAGCGGCAGCATGATGGTGAAGAAGACCCGGAAGAAGCTGGCGCCGTCCACGACGGCCGCCTCCTCCAGCTCCTTCGGCAGCTGACGGAAGTACCCGGCGTAGATCAGGATCGCGGAGACGTTCGCCGCCCCGCTCAGGGCCAGCACCATGCCCGTCAGCGAGTTGAGCAGACCGAGCTGGAGCGACAGCTTGACGATCGGGATGATCGTGTACCCGGTGGGCACGAACAGCGTGGCCACCAGGATGGCCATGATCACCCGGGAGCCGCGGAACGTGTAGCGGCCCAGCACGTAGCCGCAGAGCGCGCAGCGGATGACCACGATCACCACGGTCCAGACCGTCACGATCACGGTGTTGATCATGTAGCGGCCGAAGCTGGCGTCCTCCCAGGCTCTGCTGTAGTTGGCCCAGGCGAACGTCTCCGGGATCAGCCTCAGGCCGGCCGAGAAGATCTCCAGCGAGTCCTTAAGCGAGGCTGAGACCATCCAGACGAAGGGATAGACCCAGAGCAGGGCGCTGACCACCAGGAAGCCGAAGGCGATCCACCACGGCAGCCGGCGCAGGATCCGACGTCCCCGGCTGACGGTCGGGTGGGCCGCCACGCCGGGCGTGGGTCGGGCCAGCGTGGTCATCGGTTGTCCGCCCTCAGCTTGCGAGCGGTGTACACGCCCCAGAGCTGGATCAGCCCGACGACGAACACGAAGAGCCCGAACAGCACGGCCGCCGCGGAGGCGAACCCCAGCTGCGGGATGGACGCGGCGAAGGCCCAGCGGTAGATGTAGATCTCGATGATCTCGGTGCTGAAGAACGGGCCGCCGCCGGTCATCGTCTGCATCAGGTCGAAGGCCCGGAAGGTGTCCTCGATGGTCAGCAGACTGATGATGATCAGGAACGGCATCAGCAGCGGCACCGTGATGTGGCGAAAGATCTGGATGCCGTTCGCACCGTCGATCTTGGCCGCCTCGTTGACGTCGGGCGAGATCGTCTGCAGCGCGGCGAGCCAGTAGATCATCGTGATGCCGAAGAACTTCCAGACGTAGACGCCCGCGACGGTGTAGAGCGCGGTGGAGGAGTCGCCCAGGAAGTTCACGCCGTCGGAGACGCCCAACGCCCTGAGAGCGGAGTTGATGGGACCGCTGCTGGGGTCGAAGATGAACTGCATGACCACGCCGACGATCGCGGTGGTGGTGACCACCGGCAGGAAGTAGACCGTGCGGAAGAGGGTGGCGAAGGGCAGCTTGGGCGAGTTGAGCACGATCGCCAGCAGGAAGCTCAGGATGATCCGGGCCGGGGCCACCAGCAGCATGAAGATCAGCGTGATCTTGACCGAGCTCCAGAACATTGGGTCGGCGAACACCGCCTTGTAGTTGCTGATCCCGACGAACCGTTGCTCGGCCTCGAACCCGTTCCACTCCACGAGCGAGTACCAGTAGCTGGCGATGATCGGGTAGATCGTGTAGAGCCCGTAGAGCACCACCGTAGGAACCAGGAAGAGCCAGATCCACAACGTCCGGCGCCGGTTCTGCGCTCGCCGGGCCGGACTGTACTGGGCGGTCGGACGGGAACGAGCCGCCTGCCTGCGGTCCGCAGGGACAGAGAGTGTCGTCATCGAGCATTCTCCCGACGGGTAGGTCGTGCTTAGCGGATCTGGCTGAGGGCGAAGGTCGCCGGGTCGCCGCCGATGCGGACACCAGCGTCCAGAGCGGTGACGGCGTCCTGCTCGGACGGCGTCAGCGAGAAGCCCGCGACGTCGAGGTTCTCGACGAGCCGGGCCGGGGTGTTCGACTTCGGGATGACGATGAAGCCGGACTGCAGGTGCCAGCGCAGGATGACCTGGGCGGGCGTGACGCCGTGAGCCTCAGCGACCGCCTGGACCTCCGGGGCGTCGAGGTCGGCGCCCTGGCCCAACGGCGAGTAGGCCTGCACGGAGATCCCGCGCCGCATCGTGTCGGCTACCAGCGCACGCTGCTGGAAGGACGGGTGCAGCTCGATCTGGTTGACCGCCGGTGTCAGGCTGCTGCGCCGGGCCAGCTCGTCAAGGTGTTCGGGCAGGAAGTTGGAGACCCCGACCGCGCGGACCGCGCCTTCGGCCTTCAGTCGCTCGAGCGCGTGCCAGCTGTCCAGGTAGTGCCCCGCCGATGGGAACGGCCAGTGGATGAGGTAAAGGTCCAGGGCGTCGACAGCGAGCCGGGCACAGCTGTCGGCGTAGGCCGACCGCGCGGAGTCGAAGCCCTGCTCGCCGTTGCGCAGCTTGGAAGTCAGGAACACCTCCTCGCGCGGGAGGCCGGAGGCTTTCACCGCCGCCCCAACGCCCGACTCGTTGTTGTACGCGGCGGCTGTGTCGATGTGGCGGTAGCCGATTTCCAAGGCGTACTCCACCACCCGTTGGGCGTCGGCCGGAGGTACCTGGAACACCCCCAACCCGAGCTGGGGGATGCGGACGCCGCCGTCGAGCCTCACGGATCCGATCTCGTTCATCGTGGGGTGAGGACCAGCAGTGAGACCGAGGGCAGGGGCAGGCTCACGCGCAGCCCGACGGTGCCCTCGACCGGGGTGACGTCACGGGGCGGGGTGAACAGCTCCAGACCCTGACGTGCCTTGATGGCCGCCAGCTGCTCCTCCGTCGGGTCCTGCGGTGACTCCAGCGACTGCCAGACGGTGTGGGCGTTGCTGTGGGTCGAGTCGATCCGGAAGTGCTGCAGCGAGTAGCCCGCCGCCGGCAGGCCGGCCACGTTCACGTCGACCGGCGTCTCCTGCTCCGCCACTTGGTATTGGTCGTCGGTGTGTCGCCAGACCAGGACGGCCACAGTCCCGTCCTCGTTGAGAGAGGCGAGGGTGTCGACCTCCTCGGGCATGCTCCTGCCGCCGACGGAGTCGAGCCGGTCGATCGGCCAGGCCCCCGTCGACGAAGCCTCGATCCGGTCGGCGCCGAGCAGGGCCATCATCCGGTAACCGTTGAGGAGGGGCTTCTCGACACCGCCGGCGGTCAGGAAGGACCGCGTCCCCTCGAAGAAGCGCTCCCCCTCGAAGTAGAAGCTCCAGGACGTGGCCTGATCCACCGACACCGTCTCGGCGTCGTTCAGATCCAGGATCTTCTTGAACAGCTTGACCTGGAAGACCGGGTAGTACTCGGTGTTCTGGAACGCGAAGTTGGCGTTGTCGTAGACGCTGTAGTGCGCCGGGACGCCGGCGTCGCACTCGTCCACGATGGCGGGCAGCGAGTGGTACTGCTCGAACTCGCCGATCACCCGCAGCATCCGGCGGATCTCGAAGAGCATCTTGTTGGCCGACGGGTTCTGCTGCTCGGGAGCAGGACCGCCGGTCGGGCCGTAGACGCGCCAGGGCGTGAAGGCTGAGCCCTTGGTGTGGAAGGAGACGAAGTCCAGCGGGGTGTGGTGTGCCGACGTGTGGGCCAGGAACCCACGCAGGAACTCGACTCCGCCCCCCGTGACCGCTGGGCCACCCACCTTGGCGCTCGGGAGGACCCGGCGGACCGCCTCTGCCGTGACCGCGTACAGGTCGTAGAACTGCTCCGGAGTGCCGCGCCAGTAGAAGATGTCGGGCTCGTTCCACAGCTCCCAGAGCCAGCTGGTGACCTCATCCTCGCCATAGCGCTCCAGGCAGTGCTGCGCGTGCGCGGCCACCAAGGCGCCCCACTTCACGTAGTCCCGGGGCGGGAAGGCCCACGCTCCGGCCTCGTAGTTGCTGTAGACGGTGGGGCTGCTCTCCACCACGAGGTTCGCCGCCTCGTCGGGCAGCATGTCGCGCGGGGTGAACGCCAGCTCGACCAGCACGTGATGGCCGGCGTCCACGATGGCGTCGTAGGTCTGGTCAGCGATGGTGAAGTCGTAGTACGGGTTGGCCTGCGCGTCCTCGTGGTAGACGTTGCCGTTTCCCCAGTGGGGGACGCCGAAGCCGCTGCCGGAGCAGAACACGTAGTGGGGTCGGACGTAGTACGGCCGCTTTGCGAAACCGGAGAAGGTCTTCAGCAAGCGCTTGCCGGTGGGCGTGTAGGTCCAGTTGATCTCGTCGTAGCCGAAGCTCTCCCAGATCCGCTTGAGCGGTCCGAGGTTGCGTGAAGCGTCCACGGCGACGCTCGCGGCGCTGACGTGAGGTGCGTCGGGGTCGCTCGGTGCCGAACGGGGGAAGGGGTGGTCGTCCTCGGCCAGACCTGGGTTCTTGAACCCGGTGTCGGCGTTCTCGATATCGATGCTCACAGTGCTGCTCATCTGCCTTCCACGTCGGTGTCTTCGGTCGGCGGCTTGCGCTCTGGTGCTCTCGGGCAGCACGTGCACGTCGTTCCGGCTCGCCCTGGGTCGCTACGACGAGTCTCACCCAGGGCGTCCTCAACAGTCAATGATTTATTGCTAACAATCTACGACCGTGTAACAGTGGGGCAGAGCAGGTGGGGACTGTACGTTGGGGCCCTGGCAGCGATCGCCAGCATCCAGCCTGACCACAGTGATGCGGAGGTGACCGCGTGATACCTGAAGGCTTGCTCCTCGCGCAGCCCGCCCAGCCGTCCTTGAGCGACATCGTGGTCGAAGTGCTGCGCGAGATGATCTCCCAAGGCCACTTCAAGCCCGGCCAGCACCTGAAGGAAGCCGAGCTGGCGACGGCCCTCAAGGTGAGCCGGGGACCGGTGCGCGAGGCGCTGAACCAGCTCGAAGCCGAGGGTCACGTCGAGTTGCGGCGACACCGGGGTGCCTTCGTCAGTCAGCTGACCAGGGTCGACGTCGAGGAGGTGCACACGCTGCGCGCAGCGATCGAGCGGCTGGCTGCTGAACGGGCTTGCATCCGCATGGGGACCACGGAGTTCGCAGCCATGGACGCTGTGCTGGCCCAGATGCTAGCGGCCGGGGCCGACGTCAAGCCCGAGGAAGTCGTCCGGCTCGACCTGCAGTTCCACGACATCCTGTACGCCTCCTGCGACCACCAGCGCGTGCAACGCGTGTGGACTTCCATCCGCAGTCAGGTCTCCTTCTTCCTGCACACGCGAAACGTCGCCTTCCCAGACTTCGCGGCCGTGGGGTACTCCGAGCATCTGGACCTCCGCAACGCACTCTCGCTGGCCGACCCCGTTGCGGCTCGAAAGGCAGTGGACGAGCACCTCAGCGGGGCCTACGAGCGGCTCAAGAAGCTCGACCTGCCCGACCAGCCCGGATAGAGCCCCGCGACGCGCGCGCTCGCGGTGGTGTCACACCGGTCCGGTGCCGAGCAGCAGCCCCAGCGCGTAGGTCACCGCGGCAGCCCCGTACCCGATCGCCAGCTGGCGCAGCCCTCGCTTCAGCGGTGAGGCGCCGGACAGCAGCCCGACGGCCGCTCCGGTGGCCAGCAGCGTCAGCCCCACCAGGACGGCGGCGACGACGACCGCCGTCAGCCCTTCGAGGCCGAGGAGGTAGGGCAGC
>JAABUN010006508.1_pt1 | contig 13390 bp, 13 predicted proteins | sample 5559311 | NCBI WGS metagenome assembly JAABUN01 (sample SAMN10711877, study PRJNA513370) | rock metagenome | isolation source: Antarctica rocks | place: Antarctica: Victoria Land, Siegfried Peak sud | reverse complement strand
TCGCGGCCTGAGCGGTGTGGTGCGGGTTCGCCAGCGCATCTTGCACGATCGACGTATAAAGCGCCTCACCCCGTCAGACTGTGTGGAACAAACTCGCGCACCGTCGTCGTTCTGCAACTAGCTCTTGATTGTCAGAAAAAGGCGGGGGTCTCGCCCCAGCCTGCCTTGTTCGCCGCCACGGAGGATCACTCGATGCGGATCGCAGGACTTGCCGCGGCACTGCTGCTGCTGGCCGGCACGGCCCACGCCCAGCCGCGCGCGCCGGGCACCGACTACCCGAACCGCCCGGTGCGGGTGGTGGTGGCGTTGGCTCCCGGCGGCAACGCCGACCTCAACGCGCGGCTGGTCTCCGCGGCGCTCTCGGCCCAGCTCGGCCAGCAATTCGTGGTGGAGAACCGGCCCTCCGGCGGCGGCACCGTGGCCTTCGAGACGGTGGCGCAGGCCGCCCCCGACGGCTACGTGCTGCTGGTCGGCGCGCTCGGGTCGCACACGCTCAACGTCGGGCTGTACGGCGACCGGCTGCGGGTGCATCCGCTGACCGGCGTCGACCACGTCACCATCAGCAGCCACTCGGCGATCGCACTGGCGGTGCACCCGTCGCTGGAGGTCCGCACGCTGGCCGAGTTCCGCGACCTGCTGGCGCGCAATCCCGGCAAATACGACTACGGCTCCTCCGGCAACGGCACCACCGGGCACATCGCCGGCGCGATGCTGGTGCAGTTGCTGGGGGTGCAGGCGCAGCACGTGCCCTATCGCGGCTCGGCGCCCGCCTTCGCCGACCTCGCGGCCGGCCGCACGGCGTTCCAGGCCGACACCATTTCGTTCCTGTCCGAGCATTTCCGCGCCGGCACCGTGCGCGGCCTGGTGATCGCCACGCCGGAGCGCTCGCCGATGGCCCCCGAGGTGCCGACCAGCGCCGAGGCCGGGCTGCCGGCCTACCAGGCGACCACCTGGACGCCGTGGTCCGCCACGCTCGGCACGCCGCTGCCGATCCGCACCTTCCTGTACGAACGCATCGCCGCGGCGCTGCAGACGCCGGCGGTGCGGGACCGGCTGGTTCAACTCGGCAACACCATCCCGGAGGGGATGACGCCGGAGCGGACGCGGGAGTTCATCGCAGCGGAACTCGAGAAATGGGTGCCGATCGTGCGGGCGACCGGCGCGCGGGTGGATTGAGCATGGCAAGGAACGTCACCCAGGGCACTCCGGTGCCGGCCGAGGCCATCCGCGCACAGCTCCTCGGCATCCTCACCGCCTGGGGCATGAAGCAGGAACATGCCGAGACCACCGCGCGCATCATGCTGGAAACCGACCTGATGGGCGTCGACAGCCACGGTCTGTCGATGCTGATGACCTACGAGGAGGGCGTGCGGGAAGGCCGCATCAGGATCGCCGCCGAACCCCGCGTGCTGCGCGACACCGGCCCGACGGCGCTGCTGGACGGCGCCGACGGGCTGGGCCACCCGGTTGCGGCGATGGCGATGGAACTGGCCGTGGACAAGGCGCTGGCGCACGGCGTCGGCGTGGTCGGCGTGGTCAACAGCCACCATTTCGGCGCCGCGGGCGCGTATGCCCGCATCGCCGCGGCGCGCGGCGCGATCGGCCTGGTGACCAGCTCGACCCGCGGCGTGACGATGGTGCCGACCCGCGGCAGCGCGCCGGTGCTGGGCACCAATCCTCTTGCCTTCGCGGCGCCAGCCGGGCGCAACGCCCCCTTCGTGCTGGACATGGCGACCACCACGGTCGCCGCCGGCAAGGTGAAGGTGCACCACCTGAACGACGCGCCGCTGCCTGAGGGCTGGGTGGTGGACGGCGCCGGCCGTGGCGTCACCGACCCGCACGAGGCGAACGCCCATGTGTTCCAGCGCGCCGAGGGCGGCATCACGCCGCTCGGCGGGGCCGAGGATACCGGTGGCGCCAAGGGCTACGGCCTGGCGATGCTGGTGCACATCCTGGGTGGCACGCTGACCGGCGCCAGCTTCTCGCCGATCCGCAACCGCACGCAGGCGTCGGGCCAGCCGCACAACATCGGGCACTTCATGCTCGCGCTCGACCCCAGGGCGTTCCGCGCGGACGGCGCGTTCGAGGCCGACCTCGACGACGTCATCGACGTGCTGCACGCGACGCCGCGGGTGAACCCGAACGAGGCGGTGCTGGTGGCGGGCGAGCCGGAGGACATGATGCGCGAGCAGCTGCTGCGGGATGGCGTGCCGGTGCCGCCGGCGCTGGCCGCGCTGATCCAGGGCGTCTGCGAACGCGCCGGGACGCCCTACCTGCTGCTGCCGAACGCATGATTGCGGTGGATGCGGCGGCGCTGCGGGCCGCCCTGCCGCCGCTCTCGGGCACGCTGCGCGTGCCGGGGCTGGCGGCGCCGGTGGCCATCCACCGCGACGAATGGGGCGTGCCGCACCTCCGCGCCGCCGGCACCGCCGATGCCTGGTTCGCGCTCGGCTTCGTCCACGCGCAGGACCGGCTGTTCCAGATGGACCTGACGCGGCGCCGGGCGACCGGCCGGGCTGCGGAATACCTCGGCGCCGCGGCGTTCGAACAGGATGCGCTGGCCCGGCGGCTCGGCGTGGCGGCGGCGTCGCGGCGGGACGCAGCCGCGGCGAACGCCGAGACCCAGGCGATGCTGGCGGCCTATGCGGCGGGGGTGAACGGCTTCCTCGACAGCGGCGCGCCGCTGCCCGTCGAGTACCGCCTGCTGGACGCCACGCCGGAGCGCTGGGAGGGCTGGCACAGCATCGCCGTGATGCGCCGGCTCGGGCTGCTGATGGGTTCGGTGTGGTTCAAGCTGTGGCGGGCGGCGGCGCTGCCGGTGGTGGGCGCGGACCAGGTGGCGAAGCTGCGCCACGATGATGGCGGGGCCGACCTGCTGGCGATCCCGCCGGGGGTCGAGGCCACGCGCTGGACCGCGACCCTGGCGGAGCTCGGGCCGGCGATCGCGGCCCTCCTGGCGGCGGCGGCGCCGGATGCCGCGGCGGGCGGCAGCAACAACTGGGCGATCGGCCCAGCGCACACCGCCGGCGGCCGGCCGCTGCTGGCCGGCGACCCGCACCGGGTGTTCGAGATCCCGAACATGTACGCGCAGCACCATGTGGCGTGCGAGGCCTTCGACGCCATCGGCCTGACCGTGCCGGGCGTGCCGGGCTTCCCGCATTTCGGCCACAACGGCCGTGTCGCCTGGTGCGTGACGCACGCCTTCATGGATCTATTCGACCTGTTCGTGGAACGCTTCGACGCGGGCGCCGAACGCACCTTGTTCCAGGACGAATGGCGGCCGGTGGCGCGGCGGACCGAGACCATCGCCATCCGCGGCGCCGCGCCGCGCAGCATCGAGGTGGTGGAAACCCATCACGGCCCGGTCATCGCCGGCGATCCGGCCAGCGGCCATGCGCTGGCGCTGCGGACCGTGCAGACCGCGGAGACCGACCGCTCCTTCGATTGCCTGCCACGGATGCTGCGCGCCGGCACGGTGGCCGAACTGCACGATGCATCCCGCTTCTGGGGGCTGATCGACCACAACCTGGTGGCCGCCGACACCGCCGGCACGATCGGCACCCTGGTCCGCGCCACCCTGCCGAAGCGGCCACGGGCCAATGGCTGGCTGCCGGTGCCGGGCTGGACAGGCCAGCACGAATGGCAGGGCTGGATCGCCTTCGAGGACATGCCGCGCGCCATCGACCCGCCCGGCGGCGTCATCGTCACCGCCAACAACCGGGTGGTGCGGGACGACCCGGACCAGTACCTGTGCACCGATTGCCACCCGCCCTACCGCGCCCGGCGGATCGCCGCGCTGATCGCCGCGGGCGCCGGCCGCACCGCGGCGGACGCGGCCTCGATCCACGCCGACACGCTCTCGCCCAACGCGCTGCTGCTGCGGGACCGGCTGGCGGCGCTGCCGGTGCCGGAAGATGCCGCCGCCGCCGCGCTGCGCGCCCGCCTGCTGGACTGGGACGGCCGGCTGGACGCCGGCAGCACCGCGGCCAACGCCTACGTCGCGCTGCGCCGGGCGCTTACCGCGATCCTGGCCGAGCGCAGCGGCCTGGCTGCGCTGTCGGGGCACCCATATCTGTCGGTGCCGCCCGGCATCGCGCCGGAGAACCAGTTGTGGTGGTGCTTGCCGACGCTGCTGCGGAACGACGACGCGGCGCTGCTCGGCGGCTGGAACTGGCCGCAGGCGTTGCAGGCGGCGCTGGCCCGCATTGCGGCCCAGGCGGCTGGCGAAGCCTGGGGCGAGGTCCATCGGCCGCGCTTCGCCCACCCGCTCTCCGTGCTGTTCCCGGAGCATTCGGCGTTGCTCGACCCGCGTTCGCTTCCGGTCGGCGGCGATGGCGACACGGTGCAGGCGATCGGCCTGTTGCCGGCTGCCGGCGTCGCCGCCACCTACGGGGCGCTGGCGCGATACGCCTTCGATTTGGGCGATTGGGATGCCAGCCTGTGGTGCGTCTTCCACGGCGCGTCGGGCCACCCCGGCAGTCCGCACTACGCCGACCAGCACGCCGCCTGGGCCGAATGCCGCATGGTGCCGATGCGCTACGGCCGGCGCCTGGTGGAGGCGGCGGCGGTGGCAACCCAGACCCTTGTTCCTGGAGACAAGCGATGAAACTCCCTGGCCCCGACCATCCCATCACCATAACGCCCAACCCCGGACGGGTGCGGGTGCGGCTCGGCGGCCAGGTGGTGGCCGACACCACGCGGGCGCTGCGGCTGCAGGAGGCCAGCTACCCGCCGGTGCTCTACCTCCCGCGCGAGGATGCCGACATGGCGCTGCTGGCGAAGTCGGCGCGCCGCACGCACTGCCCGTACAAGGGCGATGCCAGCTACTACGGGGCGGACGTGGCCTGGAGCTACGAGGCGCCCTTCCCCGCCGTGGCGGCGATCGCCGGGCACCTGGCCTTCTACCCGGACCGGGTGGAGGCGATCGAGGAGTCCTAAGCAGACTTCGCTAGCCCACCCCACAGATACTGCCATGCCAACCCAGATTGCCTGAAGCCGCGTGCCCTACCGTCCGGGGGGCAACCAGCAGAACTCTGCTCAGCCGCAACCCGGCGCCCGGACGCGGTCGGCGGTGCCGATCGGCTCGGCGCGGAACGGCGCGGCTGCCGCCGGGTCCACCGTGACCAGCACGGCCCGCACATCCTCGGCGCCCGGCACCATCAGGCGGGTCAGGTTGGGCGCCTCCGGCACCGGCTGGTCCAGCAGGAAGAAGTGGCTGTCGCCGTGCAGCAGCAGCACCGGCCGGGCGAAGCGCCGGGCGCCCTCCGCCAAGGCCCGGCGGGTCGCCAGATGGCCCTCCACGGTGCCGCGGCCGCAGCGGTCGCGGAAGTACAGGTCGGCTTGCAGGCCGATCACCACGGCGCGGTGGCCGCCGCGTCCGGCCGCGGCGAAGCTTTCCGCGATCCAGGCCAGGTTGGCACGGTCGCGGGCCGGGAATTCGCGGGCGGCGCCAGGCGGCACGTCGCCGCCGGGGCCTTGCGGCCGGTTGTTGTCGGACCCCACGACGTGCGCGGTGACGAACAGCACCCCGTCCCGTTCCCAGCGCGCGTTCTCGACGAAGGGGCGGTGCTCGGGGCCGGAGTCGCCCTGGCGGAGCAGCGGGATCGGCGCCCGGCCGAGGCTGCGCGGGGCGGCGAAGAAGGTCTCGCGGATCGATCGCAGCCGCTCCAGCGGGTCGAAGCCGCCGGACCGGGCCTGCCAGCAATCGGTCCATTCATTGTCGCCCGGCGTGTAGACCAGCGCGCCCTCCACCTGGCCGAACCAGGCTTGGGTGCGGTCCAGCACGATCGGGTCGGCGCAGCTTTCGGAGCCGCCCTTGGTGTCGCCGAGGAAGATCGAGAAGGCGGGGCGGGCGGCGTTGATGGTGGTGACCAGCGCCTCCACGCGGCCGATTTCGGCGCGGCAGCCGGCGGCGTCGCGCGGGTCGCAGTAGGGCATGTCGCCGAAGGCCACGAAGCAGAAGGGCTCGGCGCGGATGCCGGCAGGTTGCAGCAAAGCGAGCAGCGCGAGGCAGGCGGGCAGGCGCATCGGTCGGTCCCTTTCCAATCGGCAAGCCCGCCGCCCTGCCGGGAACCGACGCGCGCCGGCACTGCCATCCGGCGTGCGGTTGCCCCGAATCTACCTCATCCGCCGGTGGCCGTGCCACCTTGGTGGTGGGTCGGTTTGGCCGGGAACGCGAGACGGATCGCGGCACTCCGGCTCGAACCGACCCATAACCGCCATCCTGGCCGGGTTGCGCCGCCCTGGTGCCCGCGCTACCGCGCGCCGGTGCCAGCCCCCCCTGCCCCGGCCGCCCCTGCCCCGTCGCCCGTCGCCGCAAGCATTGGCGCGCGACCTCCCGCCGCGGGCCTGCCGGCCCTGGATGCGGCGCACCCGGCATCGGCCGGATTGCAACTCCCGCCCCTGCGCACGGCGGATTTCGACTTCGACCTGCCGGACCGGCTGATCGCCCAGCACCCGGCCCGGCCGCGCGATGCCGCGCGCCTGCTGGTGGTGCGGCCGGACCGCCTGGACGATGCCGGCATCGGCGACCTGCCGGCGCTGCTGCGGCCCGGCGACGTGATGGTGGTGAACGACACGCGGGTCATCCCGGCCCGGCTGCGCGCCCGCCGCGGCGAAGCCGTGCTGGAGGTGCTGCTGAACCGCGCCGAGGCGGACGGCACCTGGCTCGCGCTGGTGCGGAATGCCAAGCGGCTGCGGCCGGGCGACACGCTCGCCGTCGAGGGTGCCCCGGACCTCCCGGCACGGGTGCTGGAACGGCTGCCGGACGGCACGGTGCGGCTGGATTTCGGCCCCGACCCCACGGCGCTGGCAGCGGCGCTGGAGCAGGCGGGCGAGGTGCCGCTGCCACCCTACATCGCCCGCCCGGACGGCCCTCGCCCGGAGGACCGCGCCGACTACCAGGCGATCTTCGCGCGCACCCCCGGCGCCGTGGCCGCGCCGACCGCCAGCCTGCACTTCACGGCGGAGTTGCTGGCGGCGCTGGCGGCGCGCGGCGTCGGGCAGGCAAACGTCACGCTGCATGTCGGCGCCGGCACCTTCCTGCCGCTGCGCGGCGCCGACCCGCGCGCCCATCGCCTGCACGCCGAATGGGCCGAGCTGACCCCCGCGGCGGCGGTCACGATCAACACGGCGCGGCGGGCCGGCGGCCGGATCGTCGCCATCGGCACCACCGCGCTGCGGCTGCTGGAGACGGCGGCCCGCGCGGACGGCACGGTGGCGCCGTTCCAGGGGCTGACCGAGATCTTCCTGCTGCCCGGCCACCGCTTCCGCGCGGCGGATGCGCTGCTGACCAACTTCCACCTGCCGCGCAGCACGCTGTTCATGCTGGTCGCGGCCTTCGCCGGCACCCCACGGATGCGCGCCGCCTATGCCCACGCCATCGCGCACGAGTACCGCTTCTACAGCTTCGGCGACGCCAGCCTGCTGTTCCGCGAGGACGCCACGTGACGCTGCGCTGGACCAGGACCGCGCAGGACGGCACCGCCCGTGCCGGCGTTCTGCACACCGCGCACGGCACGGTAGCAACGCCGGTGTTCATGCCGGTCGGCACCGCCGGCACCGTGAAGGCGATGACCGCCGACGCGGTGCGCGGAACGGGCGCGCGGATGGTGCTTGGCAACACCTACCACCTGATGCTGCGGCCGGGGGCGGAGCGGCTGGCGCGGCTCGGCGGGCTGCACCTCTTCATGGACTGGCACGGCCCGATCCTGACCGACAGCGGCGGCTTCCAGGTGATGAGCCTGGCGGCGCTCCGCACCATGGACGAGGATGGCGTGACCTTCCGCAGCCACCTCGACGGCACGATGCACCGCCTGACGCCGGAGCGCAGCGTGGCGATCCAGCATTTGCTCGGCGCCGACGTGACGATGTGCCTCGACGAGTGCACGCCGTTCCCGGCGACGGAGGAACAGGCCACATCCTCCATGCGGCTGTCGATGCGCTGGGCGGCGCGGTGCCGCGAGGCGTTCGTGCGGCGTGACGGGCATGGGTTGTTCGGCATCGTCCAGGGCAGCGTGTTTCCCGGATTGCGCGCCGAGAGCGTGGCGGCGCTGACGGCGGTTGGCTTCGAGGGCTACGCGGTGGGCGGCCTGGCGGTCGGCGAGGGCCAGGCGGCCATGTTCGCCACGCTGGATTGCACGGTGCCGCTGCTGCCGGCGGACGCGCCACGCTACCTGATGGGCGTCGGCACGCCTGCCGACCTGGTGGGCGCGGTGGCGCGTGGCGTCGACATGTTCGATTGCGTCATCCCGACCCGCAGCGGCCGCACCGGACGGGCCTACACGAGCCACGGCGTGCTGAACCTGCGCAATGCGCAGCACGCCGAGGATGCCGCGCCGCTCGACCCGGAGTGCCTTTGCCCGGCCTGCGCCCGGCACTCGCGCGCCTACCTGCACCACCTGCTGAAGGCCGAGGAGATGCTGGGACCGATGCTGCTGACCTGGCACAACCTGCAATACTACCAGGACCTGATGCGGGGCTTGCGCGACGCCATCGGCGGGCGCCGCCTCGCCGCCCATGCCGCGACCCTGGCGGCGGGCTGGGCCGCCGACCCGCCGCCGGAGGACGAGGCGCCGCGATGACCACCGAGGCGACCACCGATGTCTCCGGCCTGACCCTGCTCGGCCGGTCGTCGAGCCTGCCCGGCAGCCCGGACGAAGCGGCGCTGGAACGGGTGCCCAACCCGCATCCCGGCGTGCGCTATTGCGTGCGCTTCACCGCCCCCGAGTTCACCAGCCTGTGCCCGCTCACGGGGCAGCCGGATTTTGCGTTGCTGATGATCGACACCGTGCCCGGCGACTGGCTGGTCGAGAGCAAGTCGCTGAAGCTTTACCTGTCGGCCTTCCGCAATCACGGGGCGTTCCACGAGGCCTGCACGGTGGCGATCGCCCAGCGGATCGTCGCGGCGGTGGCGCCGGTGTGGCTGCGGATCGGCGGATATTGGTATCCGCGGGGCGGCATCCCGATCGACGTGTTCTGGCAAAGCGGCGAACCGCCGGCCGGCGTGTGGATTCCGGCGCAGGAGGTGGCGGCATATCGTGGACGGGGGTGACCGGCAGGCGTTCGGGGTTGGGGTTCCATGCAGCGGTTTGCGGCATCAGGGCCCTACCCTCGGTTCCTCCGTTCCCCGAGCTTGCAACCCGCGGATGATCGCAACGCAGAAAGTGCTTTTCGCTGGCATTCTGGCGTGCGGATAGCCATAATCCGCCCATGCCCCAACACAGCGTCGCCGAAGCCCGAGATCGTCTTTCCGACCTGATCGACCGCGCCCTGGCCGGCGAGGGCGTGGTCATCACCCGCCACGGCAGGCCGGTGGTCGAATTGAAGCCGGTGCAGCCGCCGGCGCGGCCCGTCTCCGACGCCGACCTCGACTGGCTGGCCGCCCACCGGGTGGGCGGCAGGATGCCCAAGACCGATGCCGGAGAACTGGTCAGCCGGATGCGGGACGAAGACGACGAAGTGTGAAGGTCTATCTGGATGCGAGCGTCGTGGTGGCGCTGCTGACGATCGATCCCCATACCGGGCGGGCCGAGACCTTCCTGCGGGGCCATGCTCCCATACTCATTCTCAGTGATTTCGCGGCGGCCGAATTCGTCTCCGCCGTGGCAAGGCGGGTGCGGACCCGTCACCTTACCCTCGCCGAGGCCCGCGACGCGTTTGCCGCGTTGGACACCTGGGCCGCCCGCGCCGCCCAACGCGTGGAAACATCCGCCATGGACGTGCGGGCGGCGGATGGCTTCCTGCGGCGGCTCGACCTGCCGCTGCGGACGCCGGACGCCCTGAACATCGCCATCGCGCAGCGCTGCGAAGCCACCGTGGCGACCTTCGACATGCGGATGGCCGCCGCCGCACGTGCGCTGGGCGCCACCGTGGCCGCGGCATGAAGGACACAATCCGCGCCGAAGCGCTGCGTCTCGGCTTCGGCGCGGTCGGCTTCACCACCGCCACGCTGCCGCCGGAAGCCCGCACCCGGCTGGACGCCTGGCTCGCCGAGGGCCGCCACGGCACCATGGGCTGGATGGAACCCCGCGCCGCCGAACGCGCCCATCCCCAGGCGTTGTGGCCGGACGCCGTCAGCGTGATCTCGCTCGGCCTGTCCTACGCGCCGGAAGCGGACCCGCTGGCCACCCTGGAACGCCGCGACCGCGCCAGCATCAGCGTCTACGCCCAGGGCCGCGACTACCACGAACTGGTGAAATCCCGCCTGAAGGCGCTCGGCCGCTGGCTGGCGGCGCGCTGGCCGGGCGTGCCCCTGAAGGTCTTCGTCGACACCGCTCCCGTGCTGGAAAAGCCGCTGGCCCAGCAGGCCGGCCTCGGCTGGCAGGGCAGGCACACCAACCTGGTGTCCCGCGAGCACGGCTCCTGGCTGTTCCTCGGCGAGATCTTCTCCGCGCTCCCGCTGCCGCCGGACCCGCCCGGGACCGACCGCTGCGGCACCTGCCGCGCCTGCCTCGACATCTGCCCGACCGATGCCTTCCCGGCGCCCTACCAGCTCGATGCGCGGCGCTGCGTCAGCTACCTCACCATCGAGCACCGCGGGCCGATCCCGGCGGCGCTCCGCCCGGCGATGGGCAACCGCATCTACGGCTGCGACGACTGCCTGGCGGTCTGCCCGTGGAACAAATTCGCCCGCGCCCACAGCGAACCCGCCTTCGCGCCGCGCGCCGCGCTGGACGCGCCGAGGCTGGCCGACCTCGCGGGGCTGGACGATGCCGGCTTCCGCGCGCTGTTCGCCGGCAGCCCGGTGAAGCGGATCGGCCGCGACCGCTTCGTGCGGAACGTGCTGGTGGCGATCGGCAATTCCGGCGAACCGGCACTGCGTGGAACCGCCCAGGCATTGGCCGAGGATGCCGACCCGGTGGTGGCGGAGGCGGCGCGTTGGGCGGCGCTGCGGTTGGTGGAACAGCCTATCCCGCGCGCGCCTCGCCCGCACGGCGTCGCGCCGCCCGAACGGCAGGCGGCGGCACCATGAGCGGCGGCGCGCTGGTGCTGTTCAGCGGCGGCCAGGATTCCGCCACCTGCCTCGCCTGGGCGCTGGACCGCTTCGCCACCGTCGAGACATTGGGCTTCGACTACGGTCAGCGGCATCGCGTCGAACTCGCGTGCCGGGCGCCGTTCCGCACCCGCATCGCCGCGCTGTCGGCCGCCTGGGCCGCCCGGCTCGGCCCCGACCACACCCTGGCGCTGGACGCGCTGCGCGCCCTCTCCGACACCGCGCTGACCCGCGACGTGGCGATCGGGCTGCGTGCCGACGGCCTCCCCACCACCTTCGTCCCCGGCCGCAACCTGCTGTTCCTCACCTACGCCGCGGCGCTGGCCACCCGGCGCGGCCTGCGCCACCTGGTCGGCGGGATGTGCGAGACCGACTCCTCCGGCTATCCCGACTGCCGCGACGAGACGCTGAAGGCGCTGCAAGTGACGCTGAACCTCGGCATGGCCCCAAGGGACGGATCGCGCTTTGTGCTGCACACCCCGCTGATGTGGCTGGACAAGGCAGCGACCTGGCGGCTGGCGGAGGCGCTCGGCGGCACGGCGCTGGTGGGGGCGATCGTCGAGGACACCCATAGCTGCTATCTCGGAGACCGTACGCGCCCGCACGATTGGGGCTTCGGCTGCGGCGCCTGCCCGGCCTGCGACCTCCGCCGCCGTGGCTGGGAGGGCTATCGGTCCGGGCCGACCGGGGAGAATGCCGCGTGAACCAGACCGCTTGCCGCCGGACCGAGGGCCTGCTGTTCCTCATCGGCTTCGCCCTGTGCATCCCGGCGGCCAACTGGCTGATCGGCCACGCCGGCACGGTCTGCCCGCCCGCTGGGCCTTGCCTGATCCCGGTCGCGCCCGGCGGCCTGATGGCGCCGTCCGGCGTCCTGATGGTCGGCCTCGCGTTGGTGCTGCGGGACCTGGTGCAGCGGCGGCTCGGCCTCGGCTGGGCGGTCGGCGCGATCCTGGGCGGCGCGCTGCTGTCGGCGCTGATCGCACCGCCGGCGCTGGTGGCCGCCTCCGCCCTGGCCTTCCTGCTCAGCGAGGCCGCCGACCTAGCCGTCTACACGCCGTTGCAGCGGCGCGGGCTGGTGGTGGCCGTGGCGGCCAGCGGCGTGGCGGGGCTGGTGGTCGACAGCGTGGTGTTCCTGTGGCTGGCCTTCGGCAGCCTGGAATACCTGGCCGGCCAGGTGGTGGGGAAGCTGTGGATGGTGCTGGCGGCGCTGCCGCTGATCCATTGGCTGCGGCGGCGCGACGAGCGCATCGGGCTGACCGCGGCCTGAGCCGTGCCGAACGGGTGTCGGGCGTCCCAAGCCGGCGGCAAAATCCGCGTGAGGCCCGTCCTGCGGCTTGGCGCTGCCCGCCGTCCTGTTGCCGCGGCGTACGGACTGCGGCCCGCCAACGATCCGCCCCCCTGCTGCCGCGACGCCAGCGGCAACAGCGCGGCCCGATGACGGCGCGAGCATCAGGCCCCGGCGCCCGGCCAGGATGGCTTGTCGTAGAGCCAGGCCATGCCTTCGGCCGCCGCCACCGGGTCGCGGCCGCGCAGTAGCGCATCGCGCAGTTCCGCACGCACGCCGGCGGCGTGGTAGAGTTCGCCATAGACCCGTGCCATCACCTGCAACCGCCCGGTGCGCAGCACGCGCAAATCCTCGTAGGCCGCCAGCGCCCGCGGCACGTCGCCGTGCAGGCCGAGCTGGTCGGCCAGGCACACCGCATCCTCCAGCGCCATGCTGGCGCCCTGCGCCAGGTATTGCAGCATCGGGTGCGCCGCGTCGCCGAGCAGCGCGACCCGGCCCTGCGTCCAGCCGCGGCACGGGTCGCGGTCGCACAGCACCCAGAAGCGCCAGGCGTCGATGCGGGCGAGCATCGCGGTCACCTCGGGCCGCATGTGCTGGAAATGGCGCCACAGCAGCGCGGTGTCGCCCGCCTGGTCCCAGCCCTCGGCGGTGTGGTCCGAGTGGAACACCGCGACCAGGTTCAGCAGCTCGCCCCGCCGCAGCGGGTAGTGCACCAAGTGCAGCCGCGGGCCGGCCCAGAGCACCACGCGGTTCCCGCGGAACGCCGGCGGCACCTGGTCCATCGGCAGCACGGCGCGGTAGGCGATGTGGCCGGACACCATGGGCGGGCCGTCGCCCAGCACCTGTTGGCGGATGCGGCTCCAGAGCCCGTCGGCGCCGATCAGTGCGGTGCCGCGGGCCTCGCCGCCAGCCTCGAAGCACACGGTGACGCCGGCTGCGTCCTGCGTGAAGCCGGCGACCGCGCGGCCGGTTTCCAGCGCGATGCCGGGCTGCGCCTGGCAGGCGCGCAGCAGGGTCGCGTGCAGGTCGGCCCGATGGGTAACGGCGTAGGGGTTGCCGAAGCGGGCGAGCATGGCCGCGCCGAGCGGCACGCGGGTGATCTCGTGGCCGTG
>JAABUN010006507.1_pt1 | contig 13391 bp, 13 predicted proteins | sample 5559311 | NCBI WGS metagenome assembly JAABUN01 (sample SAMN10711877, study PRJNA513370) | rock metagenome | isolation source: Antarctica rocks | place: Antarctica: Victoria Land, Siegfried Peak sud | reverse complement strand
ACACTGCCCACCACCAACTATCCGTGTGCCCACGCCAAACGGCGCCGAAGCCACCCAAAAGCCCATAAACACTGGCCCTACACCCTCAAATCCACCTCCGAATGCCCAACAACTGCGGAACTCGGGTGAAGTCGAAGGCTAGCTGCTGCTGCCGGCTCAGTGAAGCGTGTAGCGTCCGCTGCGCTGCCCGCCGCTCTCCACACCGGGCGCACGATGGATCTGGGCCAGGAAGGTGGCCAGCGGATCCTTGCCGCCGATGCGATGGCCCTGCTCGCTGACCAGCTCGAACCACTCGCGGTAGTGGATCTCCCGACCTTTACCCCAGTGGGTTTCCAGCACTTGCAGTGCCACCGCTTGCAGGCGCTGGCCACGCAGGCGCGAAGAAAGGTCCTCGATGCGAAGCTGGGCGGAGAGCCCCAGCGCCCCCGCCATCTCGTCAAGCAGATGCTCGTCGGCGACGGTGCGCTCTTTGAGATGCTCGGCCATCGCTCGCAAACGGTCAGCCTGGTCGCGCTGCTGCGCCACGCGCACAACCAGCAGCTCATACTCACCCCGAAGGTCGCTGGCGAGGTCGCCTTGAGCACCAACCACGGACACGCGCCGTAGCTTATGCACGGGCGCGGACGGCAAGCGGCGTAGGGACCCTAGGCCAAGCATCCCCCGGCCACACGACTCTCGGGCCGTCGGCGTGCGACGGAACCCGTGGCAGGGTGAAGCCTCGGCGCCGGCGCTGGTGACCCTTCTGTTAACTGGGCGCCGCGATCTCCAGCCCGTCGAGGATCGCTGACCTCAACCACGCGCCGTCCAGGGCCATCGCGCGATCTGCCCGGCGTGAGCGAAGATCTCGCGGGCGAGATCGTCGCCCTCCGTGAGGAACTCGGTGGCTTCGCCTCCGTCGAGAACCGCGGCGCGCCGATGACGCTCCATCCGCGCGTGGTCGAGGCGATGCGCACCCAGCGCGATCACCTTGCCCGACTGATTCCCTGACGCGAGTACTGCGGACTCAGGCGACCCAGCGAGCGTCAGCCAGCTCGTCCCTGTACGTGCCGGTCGCGAGGTACGTTCGTAGGCGTCGGCCTTCAGCGAGAGTGCGGACCTTAGCGGTCGCCTCGCCCGGCGTCTTCGCCTCGGTCGCATAAACCTCGCGATACCCCTCTTCGTCAGGTGCGCGCGACGGGTCAGTCGCGAAGACGAGGTAGCCCCGGCGCGCAGCTCGGCGCTCGTTGGCCCTCTCAAGACGATCACGCTCATCCTCGAGCTCTTGGGCCCAGGCGGCGAGATCGATCTGCGTTCCTTGATCTGTGGTCATCGCGCGTGGCATCTGAGATCCATGTTGACAGTACGGCCAGACGACCAGAAGTTTGGTCGGGTTGCGCTATTTCGTTGCAGTTCCGCTGGCGTTTAGGAACCTTCGCAGCCCTTCGATCGTGTCGCCGTCGAAAGTGTCGAAGAGCTTCTGAGGAACCTTCTCGTAGGCCCAGTCCCGCCCGGACAGCCGGGCGGCGTCCTGGCACCAGCGGCGCGCGCGTCGGTCCTTGAGGACGACGTCGAGATCCTCCTGACCCTTGGTCTCCACGATCAGGCACGAGTCGTCGCTCAGTCGCGACACGAAGTCGGGGTAGTAGTAGCGCAGTGCCCCAGCGTTGGAGATGTACTCCAGCGCAAAGCGGGTATTCATCGTCAGCTTCGCCCACGCCGTCACGTCGCTGGCGCGATCGAGGAACCGCGCGAACCTCGCTTCCAGGGAGCTGTCGACGGGCGTGAGGTTGAACACCGTGTGCTCGCCGGGAACGGTCTCGCGCGACCACGGGAACGGTGGCGTCTCGGACACGCGCAGGGCGTTCTCCTCGATGGTGGGCTCGCGCTCGGTGATCGAGAGCGCCCTGATCGCGTCACGGAACGCGCCGACAACCAGGGCCTGGGCGTCGTTCTCGGCAAGGCGGCGCAGGATGATCTTTTCCTCGAGCTCGACGGGCTGTTCGAACACGCGCTGCTTGAGGTAGTCGCGGACCATCGGGGCGAGCGTCGCGAACGCCCCCGAGAGGCGATCGACGCCGGCCTCCTTCGCGACGCTCCGCGTGTAGTACGTGATGACCCCACTCGGATCCTCCGGGTACGGGACGTAGAATTCGTACTGCTCGATGACGCCCTTGTCGATGAGGTGCAGGCCGCGGTACTGGACGTACTCGTCGGGCTGAACGTCGGGCACGGCGAGCTGCGACCCGGGATCCGGGACATCGCCTGGATGAAGCTGGCTAAGCGCGCTGTCGGATCGAGCCAATGCTCGGGTGAGCTGCGGGATGACGATGTCGAAGCGGCGCTTGGCCTCGTCGGGGAAGATCGTGACCGCACCCGGTTCGATCTTGTCGGCGTCCTCCTTCTCAACGACGAGCCCACCATCGAGCTCAGTGCTCCACAGGTTCCGAAAGGCCTCGTGCTCGATCACCACGACACGCTCGTCAAACCCCGAGCCGGGCGGCGTCATCCGTCGCAGGCCGCGACCGAGGGCCTGCTCGGGAAGGATTCGATTCGCGGCGCTCAGCGGCCGAAGCGTGACGATCACGCACACGTTGCGGACGTCCCAGCCTTCTCGGAGCATGAGGACGCTGACGATGCAGCGGATGCGACTATCGGGCTCATCAACGTCTCGGGCCGCGCGACGGGCCAAGTCGAGGTCGTCCTTCGTGATCTCACCCGAACGGTTGGTATGGATGACGAGCAACTGATCGCCGGCGAAGTCCGGAAGCTGGCGCAGGTAGTCGCACATGGCGAACAGCACGGGCCGTTTGCCCGAGGGCGACAGCGCGTCGTTGAACGCGCGCCAGCGTCCTACGGCCACATCAAGCCACTGCCTGTTGCGCTGAAACGACGTGGCGCCGAGTTCGACCTTCGCACCCGAGACTTCGCCGATGACTGGCGTCTTGACGATGCCGTCGGCGACCGCCTGGGCGAGCGGGTAATCGACGACGACGTGACGGAAGACCCCGCCCTTCTCATACTTCGGGGTCGCCGAGTAGTCGAGCTGCGAGACGACGCCGGCGCCGCGGTCATCCGGCGTGCGCGCACGCAGCTCGTCGTGTAGCCGTTCGATGGTCTGGTTCCACTTGAGCTTCTCGTCATGCACATGGTGCGCCTCGTCGTTGAGCACCATCACGCGGCGACGCTCAGCGATCCGCTCGAAGAGCTCCTCGGCCGATGACACATCGACGTCGCGGTTGACGCGCGGCCCGAGCATCGCCTCAACGGCATTCGGTGCGGTCTTGTTCTTGCCGCGCGTACTAGACGGCTCGTAGAGCCTCTGCACGTTCGTGAGGTACAGGACGCCGCGCGCGGTGACCGGTGCCGGATCGTCCTGCAGGAGAACGGCGAGATCGAAGTCGTGCGCCCATTCCGGCGGGATCAGCGGATCGCGCCGGAAGGTGGCTGCGTCGCCGAAGTCGGACTTCAGTCGCTCGAAAACGATCAGGTTAGGAGCGATGACGAGAAACGACGTGGTCATCGGCGAACCGTCCTCGTACAACGCATGGAAGTACGCCCACACGATGCACAAGCTCATGGCCATCGTCTTGCCTGAGCCGGTCGCCATCTTGATCGCGAGCCGCTGGCGCTTGGGTTCGCCGGGCTGGATCGTCATGCCGTGCTCGGCGTACTCGAGGAGATCCGTCAGGCCGCGAACGGGCTCGATCTCGGTGAGGAAGATGAACGTCTCGACGGCTTCGCGCTGGCAGAAGTAGAAGCGGAAGGGCCGGCCGTCGTCGAAGCGGTGCTCGTCGGCGAACCAGAAGCCCAGCAGCCGGCGGGAGGTCGCGGAGGCGCCGAAGTAGTTCTGCGCGCGCCACGCATCCACCGCCGCGCGCACCCCGTTGACCACATAGGTGCCCTCGCTCGGCTGGCGCCGCTCTGGCACCCCGTACGGATCCCCTGGCGGACGTACCGAGCCCTCAACAGTCACTTGATCCGAACCTCGGCCAGCTTGGTCGTGTCGTTGCCGAAGATGTCGATGATCTTCACCACGATCGCGTAGCGACCAGCTTCGGGGTACGCGTGCCAATCGCTCTGCGTGGCGAGCGAGGGCTCGTCGCGGGTCCGGTACGCCTGCCACTGGTTGTGAAAGACCTCGTCGCTGAAGTCGAAATCGACCGACCAGTAGTCGATGAGATCCGACCACGACTCGACGCGCTCGCGCACCTTGAGCGGGATCAAGTCCTCGCTCGGGATGGCGAAGTCCTTCAGGACGACACAGGCCTCGCGTTGTTGCCGACGGACGTCGAGATCGACATGCGCCAGCTCGAAGAAGCGAACCGCGTCGGCCTCGGTGACTTGGCGCTCCATGACCTCGCGTGGAATCTGTCGTGGCCGCAAGTCAAGACCGCGGCGCCGCGCTCGCTCTGTGATCGTGTCATGGAGGCCCATCTCCCACTCCCAACCAAGGAGGTCGCAGGCCTCAACGCCGTTGTCGGCCATCTCGTCCATGACGTCCTCGGTCTCGTCCGTGGTGACTGGAGCATCAGTAGCACCGACGTGAACCATCCGGTGGGCCTTACGCCCATGGAGGTGGAGAAAGCCTTCCACCGGCTCTGCTCGGTAAAAGGCGAGGATCGTGTCAAGGTAAGAGCGCAGTGCGCCGTTGCCCGATGCGATCTGCCACCGCTGGCGCTCGTAGGCGCCGAGGTTCTTCACATCGAAGGGTCGGCAATCGGCAACGTTGAGCAGCCGCTTTCTCGTCGTGTGAATCGCGAAGCGGCCAAGATCACAGCCGATCCACCTGCGGCCGAGCCGCTCGGCGGCGACGAGCCCCGTTCCGGAGCCGCAGAAGAAGTCGGCGACGAGATCGCCGGGGTCCGACGAAGCCGAGATCACACGCTCGGCCAGCGTCAGTGGCTTCTGTGTCTGATAGCGCACGTTCTCAATTCTGTCGGCGGGCTGAAGCATCGAAAGCCGCCATACGTCGTCGACTGTCCGCTCAGTCGACTCCTCGTAGAGCACCTTCCCCGTGACGGGGTCCTTGGCGTTGACGATCATCTGCTTCTGCTTGTCCCAAACGCGCTTGAGCTGCTTGATCGGCTTGTCACGCTTCTCACGCTGGCGGTGGAACGTGTGGCTCTCGCCTTTGGCGTACCAGAAGACGACGTCGTGGTTGGACGCAAAGCGATTGATGTTGCCTTGGAGCTTGTTGTAGTACCACCAGACGATCTCGTTGAGGAAACGGCCCTCGCCGAAGATCTCGTCAAGCATGACTTTGACGTAGTGGCTCTGGTGCCAGTCCAGGTGGACGAACAGCGAGCCGCTCTCGGAAAGCAACTCGTGCATCAGAACGAGCCGCTCGTAGAGCATGCTGAGATACGACCCGCGGCCACGCCCCCACGTGTCCCGATAGGCGTGCTCCTCGAGTATCGACGGAAGCTTCTCCACGGACTCGTCGCCGACTGCCACGCGATAGGCGAAATCGGCTCCGGTGTCGAACGGCGGGTCTATGTAGATCAGCTTGACCTTTCCCGCGAACTCCCCAAGGAGACTGCTCATCACCAGCTTGTTGTCGCCCCAGATGAGTTGGTTGTGTCCTGCGTCGCCGTCTGTATGCGCTTGCAGAAGCGAGCCGGCATCACGCTCGCGTGTAGCGCGCGACTCGTTGATCGTCTCGACAGTCTGAAACGGCAGAGACAGGCGTTCGACCCGCTCCGGCTTGCCATCCCACTCCAGGCGAACTGCCACACTTCTGCTCCTTCGATCGGCGTTGTGCCGTGCCGCGCAAGAGGCTAACGAGGCGGTCGGCGGCGATCCAGGTCGTCCGCATCAACCGGGGATTGAACGCGGCCGGCTAGCGTCCCACTTCCTAGGAAGTGGAACAGACCGTCCGGCGGTGCGGCGCACGCGCTCTTACGGTGGCTCGGGGCCGCTCAACGCGGACTTCATCGACGCCGTCTACGGGTCCTTCCCGCTGATGATCGCGCTGATATCGATCGCCACCTTCGTGCTGCTGGCACGGGCCTTCCGCTCGCTGCTGCTCCCGCTCAAGGCGGTCGTGCTGAACGTGCTCGGTGGGCGCGGCGTGGGGGTCATGACGCTCGTGTGGCAGTCCGGTCACGGGTCCGACGAGCTCTGGGGAATCGCGGCCACGGGCTCGATCGCCTCGTGGATCCCACTGATGGTGTTCGCCTTCGTCCACGGGCTCTCGATGGACTACGAGGTGTTCATCCTCGCCCGCATGCGTGAGGAGTACGACCAGACACGCGATACCGACGAGGCGGTCGTGTTCGGCCTCGCCCGCACCGGCCGGCTCGTGACGAGCGCGGCGCTGATCCTCTTCCTGGCGTTCGCGTCGATGGCCTCGGGACCGGAGACCGACGTGAAGATCCTCGCGACGGGCCTCGTGGCGGGGATCTTGATCGACGCGACCGTCATCCGAGCGCTACTGGTCCCCGCGGTCGTCTCTCTGTTCGGACGCTGGGCCTGGTGGCTGCCGCCCGGCGCGGCCCGCCTCCTTCGGGTCCCACCCTCAGCGGAGCCGTTGGCGCAGACGGGCGGACCGTAGCCCGGGGGTTTCGGCGTTTCAGGGGGTTGGACGAGGGGGCAACGCCAGCGCGCTAGTACACGAGCAGTACACGAGGTCGCTCCAGCCCTAGCCGGTCAGCGAAGCGAAGAAGTCGGCGTTGACCTCTACGTCTTCAATGGTTCGAAGCGTCGTACGGACCCCAAGCTGGTGCTCTCTGAGCAGGTCGCACAGGCGTTCGCCGTCGATGAGGTCGATGGGCGGCGCACCATCGCGCGTCGCCTCCTTCTTCGCCTCGGCCGTGAAGGTGCCGGTCGTGATGAGCAGCCCCTTGTCCCCCGCGTCCGGCCATCGCTCCACGGAAGTCACGGACCTTGTCGGGCGTGACGTTGCCCTTGTAGCGCTTGCACTGGAAGAACACCGGGAAGCTCACGAGCGACAAGCGGTAGACGCCGACACCGTCGATCCCGCCATCGCCGGACCGGCCGGTCACGTTCGTGTTGATGAAGCCGGCCGCACGGAGCAACCGCTTGGCTAGCTGCTCGAAGGAGTCCGGCGACATCTTGAGGAGCGCAGCGATCAACTCCTCGCGCCAGTCGTCCGTATCGTCGTCCGCGCCCTCAACCTCGGCGTCAAAGTTGGCCCCCGCCTGGGTCGCATCCTTCTTCTTGATGGCGCGTTCCTTGCGGAGCTTGAGGACATAGGCCTGGCGCAGCGGCTCAAGCTCGTGCTCTTTGAGGTCCTTCCCGCGATCCGTCGTGATCCACACCCCGCGCTGCGGGTTGTCGAGCGCTCCCATGCCCTTCAGGTAAGTCCGTGCCCACGCGATCCGGTACTCGACCTCACTCCGAGGACCGTCCTTGTGCAGCACGGCAACTTGCTCGTCGGTGAAGCCCTCCTGCTCGATGGCCTTCTCCACCAGCTCGTCGATGCGTGCGGAGTGACCGAGCGAGCGGACGGCCCGCAGCGTCGGCCAGAGGAGCTTGTCGTACGAAGGGACCTCAGCGGCCATAGGGACGCCAGATTAGATGGCGAACCGGGCGGGGTCGCCGGCGCACGCAGTAGAAGGGACCCTCAGACGTCGAAGATGGACGACTGCTCGCGGGGGATCAGCGGCTCGGCGTCGAGTAGCACGTAGGTGGACTGCTGAGGCGTCGGCGTCGTGCCGGGCACGTCGTACTCCACTTCGACGGTCGCCACCACGTCGGAGTCCCACAGCCCCTCGGCCTTCAGCCGAACGCCGAGTTCGTCGGTGTAGGTGCCCTCCACGATGGACTTGTTCTTCAGCAGCGGCGGACGCTCTTGGCCGGGAATCAACAGCAACTCGAAGCGATGCCGTCGCGACCCCAGCAGCGTCAGCGTGCCGGGCACCCTAACCGTCCCGGTAGCGCGCTCGCCTTCGCGGTCGAGGATGGCGAAGTCCTGCCGGGCCTCCGCGCTGGACACGACGACGACCTCGGTCGCGTCCGGCACCTGCCACTCCAACGTCACTTCATCCGAGCCGAGCAGGTCGAGAAACCGCTTGTACTCCGCGACGGCGGCCGGGCCGAGCGGCAGCGCCCGCTCCACGAGCCTGTCCGGCTCGGCCGACAGCAGGCCGGCGAGGGCCCGCGCCGCGTCGATGGTGGGGGCGTGACGGCTCTCGTCAAGGCCCCGGTCAACGTGCTCCTCGGGGCTGATCTCAAGTTCGATGATGACCGACCTTCCGAACTGGACCGGCCGCAACTGCGGGATGCCGATGAAGTCGGCCCCGGCCTGATGGTAGTTGCGGGCGGCCTCGCGCAGCGCGCGTGCAAGCCGCCGGATCGCGCCGCCGATGAAGTCCGCGTCGCCCCTGTCCCTGCTGATGTTGCCGCCGCACAGCACCACGCGCAGCGCGGAGCGGTCGTCGGCGACCATGAAGCTCTGAGGGTCCAACTCCTCGTCGGTCGCCGCACGAAACCGCTTGCGCGGCGGAGGGGCCGCGACGGCAGGCGGCGGGTCGTCGTCGCGTGGAGGCTTCTTCTCGCCGCCGCCACGCTCGGGAGGCGTGAGGCCGCCGGGGGGCTGCGCGGCCATCATCCGTCCCATGTAATACGACGGGTCGGGCGGCTCGTGGAACCGCTCTCGATGCAACTCCTCACCGAGCGTCCCCGGCGGGCGCGGCGGCTCGGGCCGCTCAGGGGGCGGCTCGCGCCGTTCGAGCTCCTTGCCGGTCGCGTCGTCGTCCGGCTCGTCCTCTGGCCGCTCGTCGTCCGTCAACTCGCTCGTGCCGCCAGCGACAGGATCAACTCGGCCACCGTCGCCAACAGGGACAGCGCGACGACGAGCCGCGCGCGCTTGTACCAGCTCCGCCGCGTGTTGTTCGCCTCGCGCCGTGAGCGGACCACGCCGAGGTAATAGCCGCCGAGGCGGCCGGTTACGTCCTTGTCGCCCTCGTAGGCCGCGTTGAGGTCATCTTCGAGGTCCGCGAGCGGCAGGTCGCGCGAGTCCACCGTCGCATCCGCCTTGATCGTGGCGAAGGCGGCCACCGCCAGCATCACGACCGCGCCGATGGCAAGCCCGATCATCCAGTCCTGCTCGCGGTTGCTGAGGTTGGCCGTCTGGAAGCCGCCGAAGGCCACCGTCTGCGCGACGACGAACACGCCGGCCGCCAAGGCGAAGGCCTGCCGGGCCTTCGAACTCAGCCGCTCCGCGATGGTGAGCTCCTGCTCGGCCGACGACTTCAACGCGTCTACAACGCGCCCGGCGTCCTCCGGTGGCCCGCTCGTTCCTCCGGCCTGCGGCACGGGTACGGCCGCCCCCCCACCGTGCGGTAAGGGCAGCCGCCGTGGCTCAGAAGGCCCTTCCGAGGGCTTCTCCAACCGGGGGTCGCCTGCCGCTTCCACGCCCGCAGCCTACCTCTAAGCGCCGACGCTGACGCCGCTCTTGCAAGGGCTTCGTACCAGTTCGAGAACCCCTCCTATGTGAGGGGACCTTCACCCCGCGAATGCGGCTCGGTGCAGGGAGATTGTCGATTCTTCCCGATGCCAGTAGCCAAGTAGCCGAGCAACAACCGAAAACCGGGCCGCGGATCGCGCCCCCTACGGCGCGATGGCCGCGACCAGCTCGAGCGTGCCCCAAACGGTTCGCAGGCGCCCGTAGCGGCGCACGCCCTGGAAGCCCGCGTCGCGCAGGAACACCGGCAATCGGCCGGCAGCGTGGTCGCGGGTGCCTTCGAATCCGTCGACCAGCTGCAATGCGAAGAACGTGGCGCGGAGCAGCGGCGTCGCCGGCCGACCCCAGTCGGCGATATGCAGCCGCCCCCCGGGCCGCAGCACGCGCGCGACGTCGGCGAGTGCCCGGCGCTTCGCGTCGGGCGCGAGGTGGTGCAGCACGAGCGACATCACCGCGGCGTCAACGCTCGCGTCCGGCAGCTCGAGCCGGCCGGCCAGACCCAGCTCGAAACGCACGCCCTCCGCGCCGGGCTTGGCCCGCGCCAGCGCGAGGATCTCGGGGTCGCCGTCGATGCCGGAGACGTCGACGTCAGGCCGCGCCGCGGCCAGCGCGATGGCCAGCGTGCCGGTTCCTGCGCCGACGTCGAGCACCCGACCGCCGGCGGGGACGGTCGCCAGCAGCGCGTCGCACAAGACCGGCCGCCAGCGCGCCTCCCGCATGGTCCGCGCGATGCTCGCGTCGTAGAGCCCGGTGAAGCCGAAGCGGCCCGCGGCGGTGACGTACTGCTCGTGGTCGCTCGCCGTGGCCACGCTCAGGCGGCCGGGCCGTGCGTCGACATCCGCTCGACGTGGGCGCTGTGCCCGCCCGCCTCCCCGTCGCCGAGGAGCTCGCCGGCCAGCACCGCGGTCCCGAAGACGAAGGCCACCGCGGCAACCGCGCCGACGAGCCGCGGCGACGGGCCGCCGTGGACGCCGGTCTCGTGCACGACCGCGTGGCCCTTCCCGCGCGCGATCAGCCAGCGGTTGACCGGCAGCGCGAACGCGCCGGCGATGACCAGGGCGAAGGACAGCGAGCCCCAGAAGAGCACGTCGGTCACGCCGGCCTCCATAGCGCCGGGGACGGCGAGCACGATCGCGTTGTCGACGAGCTCCATCGTGGCGATGCTCAGCGTGTCGGAGGCCAGCGCGACCGGGACGACAGCGGCCAGCGCCCACCCGGCGCGCAGCAGCGGCAGGCTCGTCAGGCCGTAGCCGAACACGAAGGCCAGCACGACGGCCAGCACGATCGTGACGAGGTTCGAGAGTCCCAGCGCCGTCCCGATGAGCATGCCCAGCACCTCGCCGATGGCGCATCCGGTGAGGCAGTGGAGGGTTGCGCTCAGCGCGACGCTGGTCAGCGCCCCGCCGGACGTCGGGAGGTGGTGATGGGCAGTGTGCGCGGTCTGTTCCATCGGGACTCCTTGTCTCGCCAGCATCCCGCCCACTATACCCCACTGGGGTATAATCCACCACGCTCGTGTGACCAGTCGGTGACCTGCGCCTTGGGAGGGTGCATGCGGTGACACTGTGGTCGTCCGCATCCCTCACGCACGAAAGGCGCACTTCTTGCGCAACTCCCTCGTCGTTCTCGCTGTGCTCGCAGTCCTGCTGACGGCGTTTGCCGCCTTCCCCGCTGCGGGGCTCGCGCCCGCCACGGCGCAGTCCTGCGCCAGCCAGCGCTATTCGGTCTCCGTCGAACTCTCGCGCTCGCGCTACCCGTACACCACCGACCACATCGCCGACGCCATCGTCGCCGGCGAGGCGGCGCTGCTGCACATCGACCGCGCCGGTGCCGACCAGAACCGCAGCCAGTCGCTCGCGGGCATCCCCACCAAGCCCGGCTACGACCGCGACGAGTACCCGCCGGCCGTGTCGCGCGAAGGCGGCTACGGCGCGAGCGTGCGCTACGTGCCCTCCGCGGACAACCGCGGCGCCGGCTCGGTCATGGGCGCGCAGCTGTCGGGCTGGTGCGAGGGCCAGCCGTTCCGGATGCGCCTCGTCCCGTGAGCGCCCCGGACGCGATCGCCCTACGCGCCGACGGCGACGGCGCCAGCCGGATGGGCGGCACGCCGCTGCTGCCGGCGAGCGCCCCGTGGCCGCTCACGCCCGACGGCCGGGCGCTCGTGTTCGTCGCCGCTCTCGACCTCGGCGAGCTGCCCGGCCTGCCGCCGCTGCCGGCCGCGGGCACCCTGCTCGTCTTCTGGGATCTCGCGTTCCACGAGCTCGAGAAGATGGACTTCGTCGCCGCGACGCGGGTGCTCCTGGTCGAGCCGGGCGGCGTGCTCGAGGAGCAGGGCGTCGCCACCTTCGGCCCGCTGCCCCTCCGCGGCGAGCTCAGCTGTGCCCCGGACGAGCATCAGCTCCTCGGCCGCTCCCGCGACATCCAGGGCCCTGTGCTCGACGAGGTGGCGATGTGGCTGGACGGGAGCTTCCCCGAGACCCGCGCGCGCTACGACGAGGCGGAGCTCCAAGGCGACGGCTGGACGCTGCTGGCCCAGTTCGAGAGCGTCGACGGCCTGATGTTCGGGGACGCCGGCGCGCTCTACCTCGTGCTCCCCGACGCCGACCTTCGCGCCGCGCGCTTCGATCGCGTCATGGGGATCATGCAGTGCTCGTAGCCAGAGGCCGTGAGGACCACAACTAGCGCCAAGTTCTAAGTTTACTGAAGACCGGCCCCCACGAGCCACAAGCGTGCGCAGAACTACGCGGTACCCTCAAACGTATGACCCGCGCCGAACGCTATGCCAACCTCGCCGGGGTGATCGTGCCCTTCGTGGGCATCCTCCTCGCCGTCGTGCTGCTCTGGAACGCGTGGGTCGACGGGATCGACCTCGCGATCTTCGCCGGGATGTACCTGATCACCGCGGGCGGGATCACGGTCGGCTTCCACCGGCTGCTGACCCACCGCGCCTTCCAGACCAAGCCCTGGCTGACCTACACGTTCGCGGTCGCCGGCTCGCTCTCGGTTCAGGGCTCCGTGATGGACTGGGTCGCCGACCACCGCAAGCACCACGCGCACACCGACGAGGAGGGCGACCCGCACTCCCCGCACGTCGGCCACGGCACCGGGCTGGGCGGCCTCTGGCACGCCCACGCGGGCTGGCTGACCAAGACGCAGGGCCAGGCCGACTGGAAGAAGTACGCCAAGGACCTCTACGAGGACCCGATCATGCGCCAGATCGGCAGGCGCTTCCCCTACCTCGTGCTCGTCTCGCTGCTGATCCCAACCGTCCTGGGCTACGCGCTGCACGGCTTCACGCTGGAGGGCGCGATCCGGGGCTACGTCTGGGGCGGCCTCGTGCGCATCTTCCTCGTGCACCACGTCACCTGGTCGGTCAACTCGATCTGCCACTTCTTCGGCACCCGCCGCTTCGACCTCGAGGACAAGTCCACGAACGTCGCCTGGCTGGCGATCCCCTCGCTCGGCGAGTCCTGGCACCACAACCACCACGCGTTCCCGCGCTCGGCCGTGCACGGCCTCAAGTGGTACGAGGTCGACCCCTCGGCGGCGTTCATCCGCGGCCTCGAGAAGGTCGGTCTCGCCACGAACGTCGTGCGCATCGCCCCCGAGCGCCAGGCGGCCAAGCTCGCCGACGCCGCGACGCCCGAGCGGACCCCGGAGCGTGAGCTGACGAAGGTCTAGCGGCGCCCGGCGGGTCGCGACGACGAGGGGGCTTTGCTCTACGGCCGATGTCCTTGCGCTTGAGCTTTCCCTGCTGGCGCCACGTGACGATCCTGCCGTCCGCGCTGAATCGGAGGTGGCGCGCGTCGATGTCTCGGCGCGGGTCGTGGGATCGCTGGCGTCGCCTGGCCGGTGCAGACCGCTGGCAGGAGTCGCCTTCATCGGACTGACCCTGGCGGGGATCAGCGCGAACTTCACCGAGTTGGAAACCGGCGTTCCCGTACTCTCGGACGATGGCCATCACCGTGGGGGAGAACGCCGGGGC
>JAABUN010006506.1_pt1 | contig 13391 bp, 19 predicted proteins | sample 5559311 | NCBI WGS metagenome assembly JAABUN01 (sample SAMN10711877, study PRJNA513370) | rock metagenome | isolation source: Antarctica rocks | place: Antarctica: Victoria Land, Siegfried Peak sud | reverse complement strand
ACTTATTTTGACTACTACAACCACGACCGACGCCATTCCAGCATCGGGTATTTAAAGCCCTATCTCTTTCACCAACAACGACTTGCTAATATCACCCAATTCTCTCCTGCCTAACTAGACCACCTCATTATTCTGCGTGGTGCCCCTGGCAAGACAATTAGTTTGCCGGGGGCACTACCTTTTTTTAGCCTTTTTAATTAGAAAACCATGAAGATAATTTGGAACATAATCCTCTTTTTCTGCTGCTTTTCAACTGCATACGGTCAGGATTTAGGAACTCCTTCGCGGTGGACCCCGAAGAAAAACAGCTTTTACGGGGGAATAGAAGGGGTAATTTTCGCTAACAATAACACGCAGTTTATCGCCCAACCTACTTCGCTAACGGCAGGCGACAAAGCGCTGGAGCCGGCCCCAGCTTTGGTAGCGGGTTATAGAATCGCCTCCCGCCTTAACGCAGAGGTAGGCGTATACGCGCTGCCGATTGCAACAAGCTATTTGTACGCTCGGGAGGACGACTATCTTGCAACCTCTTACATCAGCAATTATATCTACATTCCCCTACGAGGCGTATTCCAGATTGTCGGTATTGGGCACCGTTTAGGGTTGAGCGTATTGGCAGGCGGTGGCCCAGCTTTCACTGATTTATCTCCTGGACCATATGTCAGTCCCAACTTTACCTCGGTATCTATCAAAACCAATCCTGATGGTAGCACCCGAACTAACACCGCTACGCAACGAGTAACCCAAGAACGAGGCAGTTGCGCCGTATTTGAAGCCGGCGTGCGCGGCCATTTTTTCATCATACCGCGGCTGGCGCTCAACCTGACCGTGCGGCAGCTTTGGAGCCCGGTCAGTTCAGTACGGGATATTCGCCTCACTATCGATACACCCAGCGACCACCTCACGGCTACCATGACTACCCCGCTGCGGGGCATTGCTACCAGCCTGGGGGTTTACTACACGTTTTGAGGAAGAATCCGCGCCGGCGCTCACTTGCTGAAGCGCACCGTGCCGTAGCGCACCTTGATATTGACGTTGCCTGCCCCGCGCGCCGGCAGGCGGCCACCGTACACGCCCATCACGTCGGCAATGCCGTCCGTTTTGCCACCCGTTGACAGCACGCGCACCTGGTTTTTATCAACCAGCAGCTGGCCTTGTTCGGTGCTCACGTCGAAGCGAAAGCTGGGGGTAGCCTCCGCGAAACCCAGCCGAATGGTGCTGTAGCCGCCATCCAGCGTCACCTGCCGGAAGTTAGCGCCCATGTCGCGCACCTCAAAATCGGGGCAGTAGCGCACGGCCATATCCAGGCCCTCGCTCAGCTTATCGACGCTGAAGTGCGAGTAGCCCGACGAGCCGCGCAATGTCCGCACGCTGCCCAGCGCCACGTCACCGTATTTGCTGTGCACCGTCAGGTCGCGCACCGTGCCCATGTCCACGTCCGAATAATTAGTAAGCAGCTCAATCTGCTCGCCCGCGTCGAGGCGCAGCCTGGCGTAGTCGGCCCGCAAAGTGGCCTGCTGGGCGTAGGGCAGGGTAGCGTCGCCGTTGGCGATGTGCACTATGTTGCCCGTGCCGCTGAGGCGGGCCGTGCGCAAGGTACCATAGTTTACGTCGAGCTGCGCCGGCCCCTGCCAGTCGCCGGCCACCGCCACATCAGCAAACTTAGTCTTGATGTGCAGGGCCGTAGTATTGGGCAGCCATACGGTATAGCTGATTTCGTAGCGGCAGCCCGCGCCGCTGCATTTGCCCTTGAGTTCCGGCCCAAACTGCGAGCTGACGGCGACGCTGCCGGTGCGGGCATCATAATCGAGCCACTGCACGCTCAGGCCATCCAGCAGTTGGGTTGCCGCCGCCGGAGTTTCGGCGCGGGCTATCAGCTCCGCTTCTACCTTCATTTCCGGCTTGTCCCAGGCGCTCACCCGCACCCGCCCGTAGCGGGTATCGAGCGAGAAAGACTGCCCCACCTTCGTCACCTTAATGCTCCGGCTAAAGTGGCGGCGCTGCTCAATGGGGGAGGTAGCCTCTTGCTGGTCAGGTACCTGCGCTACCGGCACTTCCTGCACGCTGCCAGCTACCGGCGCTACGTAGTTGGTCTGCGTGCGCTCAGCAGCCTGGTCGGCGCCAGCCTGGGCCTGGGCCGTATGGCTCAGGAGCATAAAGCTCAGGCCAGCTAGCACTAGCTGGGAAAACCTAACGCCCATGACGGCGCACTACTACGTTATCGGCTACTACCCGGCTATCGGCCAGCACATACTCGCTGGAGCTGCCCGCGGCCAGCGCGGCATGGTCGTCGCCGTGCAGCTCCAGCTGCCGGTCCAGAATATCGAGCCTGATTTGCAGGTTGCGGTTCATAGCCGTTAGTACTACTTCCGGCTGCGGGTGCTGGGGTAGCTCGCGCTTCAGCTGCTGGTAGCTCGAATCAAGTCCTACCAGCTCGTGCGCCCATTCGGCCGTGGCCGACGGCGCCAGCTGGCCCAATTGCGTTTTGCGGTCGTTCAACTGCGCGATGTAGTAGCGCTCCATTCCGTGCACTGCCGTGTCGAGGCGCGCATCCACGTCGGCCCCCTCCCTGTGACTGGCCGCTAGTAGACTGGTCGTAGGCCCTACGTAGAGGCCGGCATCCGTGGCGGGAGTAGCGGCTACTACCGGCGCGTGGTTGGCTTTCCAGCGCTCGCCTATCCCTGCCGCGATTACCAACGCCGCCAGTGCGGCTGCCAGGCCGTAGTGCTGCCAGCTCTTGGTAGCCGGCACCCGCGTAGCAGGCTGGGCCACAAGACGGTCGGCCGCTACGTGGGTATCCTTCGCTACGCCCATCACGGGGCGCTCATCGCTCGGGGCTTCGCCATGCAGTTGTTTTTCCAGCGCGGCCCAAAGCTCCGGGCGCGGCTCGTGCAGGTCGAAGTCGGCCCGATGCCGCTCCGCGTATTTTTCTAGTGAATAAGGATTTATAGGTTCCATAATAAATAAGTACTCCGTTGCTGCCCAGGTTACTATTACGCCATGAGCTAATACGGTTGCCCGGCGGTAAAAGCCGGCAGAAAAGGGTGGGTAGGGATGAAAAAAGGGCGAGTAACAGGCTAATTAGCCAAAAGCACAGTGGTTTTAGCTTAGCCCACGCTCGGCGGCCAATTCCCGCAAGCGCTGCCGGGCCCGGCTATATTGCGACTTGGAAGTAGATTCAGTAATGCCCAGAATACCGGCGATTTCCAGGTGGTCATAGCCCTCTAGCAAATACAGTGACAATACTACCCGGTAGCCATCCGGCAGCTCCTGAATGCAGCGCCGCAGCACATCGGCGCGGTATTGCTGCTCTTCCGCATCTTCCTTGGCGTGCGGCGAAACGCTTTCGGCCGGCGAGCTATCGTGATGAAAATCTTCGAGCGGCACCAGCTGCAAGCGTCGCTGCCGCAGGCAATTGATGCTCTTGTTCACGACTATCCGCTTGAGCCAGGCCCCAAACGACGAGTCGCCCTTGTAGCCACTCAGCTCTCTGAACGCACTCAGGAAAGACTCCTGTAGCACATCCTCCGCCTCGGCATAGTCACCCGTAATACGGAGCGCGGCATTAAACATTGCCTTCGAGTAGCGCCGGTACAACTCGGCTTGCGCCTGTCGGTCATTTACCCGGCACCGCTCTACCAGCGGCGCATTAATGTCGATATACGCAACGGCTTCCATAGGCAAACAAAGCTTGGGGTAGGCACAAAGGTTGGCAGCTTTTCGAACTATCCGCAACAGACAAGCACTAGCGCGGCCAGGTTGCATAAAGCCCCCAAAACGTCACTAAATTACATAAATATATTCAAATTATAATGTGACGCGTACCCGGCGCAACTTGACTTACAGCAAGGGGGTAGGGCCCTACCCCCCTTTACGGGCATGAGGTCAATAAAGGCACAAAAAAAGGACCTGCTTCCCAGCAGGTCCTTCGCAATTCGCTTTCAAAGACTACTCAGCCGTGGCTTCCTCGCGGGTTTCGCCATTGGTGAGCATATCGGTAGCCGTGTCAGCGGGGCCCGACTGCGTAGTAGTAGCCACCGGAGTATCAGCCTGCACTTCAGTAACCGAAGTACCGGTTTCGTTATCCGCTGCTTCGCTCTTGACACCACGACGACGCGAACGACGGGTAGTAGTAGACTTAGCTTCGGAAGCATTCTTGGCTTCCAACAGAGTTTCGTTGAAATCCACCAACTCGATGATGCACATATCCGCGTTGTCACCGGCACGGGTAGCGCTCAGTTTCAGAATGCGGGTATAGCCACCCGGACGGTTGGCAATGCGGCCGGCGATTTCGCCGTACAGTTCCTTGAGGCTCTCTTTATTTTGCAGGGTAGCAAACACGGTCCGGCGCGAGTGCGTCGTATCGTCTTTGGCCTTGGTCAGTAGTGGCTCCACAAACTGGCGCAGGGCTTTGGCCTTGGCCACCGTCGTGGTAACGCGCTTCGAAATAATCAGCGACGAGGCCATGTTCGACAGCATCGCGTTGCGGTGGGCAGCAGTACGGCCCAGGTGATTAATTTTTTTACCGTGTCGCATCGGACAAGTTGGTTAAATGCTACGCTTGCGGACCAGGACCACGGCGGACCCAAAAGCCTCATTAGAACCCCAGCCCCGAGGGCGTAGCGGGTGAAATAAAAAAGTTTCTGGCCGCTACCCCCTCTCAAATGAGTGAAGGGTAGCGGCCAGAAACCAGCGATTAATCTTCGTCTAAGCGGTATTTGCTCAGGTCCATACCGAAGTGCAGACCCTTTTCTTCTACCAGATTCTCCAGTTCGGTCAGGCTCTTCTTACCGAAGTTGCGGAACTTCATCATGTCGGCCATGTCGAGTTGTACTAACTCACCCAGGGTCTTGATGTCAGCCGCCTTCAAGCAGTTGTAAGCCCGTACCGAAAGGTCCATTTCACCCAGCGAGGTTTTCAGCACCTTGCGCATGGCCAGGGTTTCCTCGTCGATCGGCTCAGCAGCCACCGGGCGGTTGCCGCTTAGTTGCATCGTGCTATCCGAGAACAGCATGAAATGCTGAATCAGGATGTTAGCCGCACCTTTCAGCGCTTCCTCCGGGTGGATAGAACCGTCCGTCTGAATTTCAATCACGAGGCGCTCGTAGTCAGTTTTCTGCTCTACGCGCGTGTTCTCGATGCTATATTTCACGTTTTTAATAGGCGTGTAAATAGCATCAATCGCAATCTGACCAAAAACCTGGTCGGTCGGCTTGTTCTCATCGGCCGGCACGTAGCCGCGGCCACGCGCGATTGTCAGCTCAAACTCCAATTCCTTGGCCGAGTCAAGATTGCAGATGACCAGCTTCGGGTTCAGAATCTGGAAGCCAACGGCAAATTTGCCGATGTCGCCCGCCGTGAAGGTATTCTGCCCGCTAATGCGCACCGTAAGCTTGTCCTCAATAGCGTCGCTGATTTTCTTGAAGCGCACTTGCTTGAGGTTCAGGATGATTTCGGACATATCCTCAATCACTCCCTCAATCGTCGAAAACTCGTGCAGCACCGAAGTCGTGCGCACCGACGTAATGGCGAAACCCTCCAGCGACGAGAGCAGAATGCGGCGTAGCGCGTTCCCAATCGTAACGCCGTAGCCCTTCTCCAGTGGCTTGAATTCAAACGTCCCGGTGAAGTCGTCGGATTTCTCCATCACCACTTTCTCCGGCATCTGAAAAGCTAAGATTGACATATGTGGGGCAATTAGTTATGTATGAAGAAAGCAAGCCGAAGCTCGCCTGGAAATTGGTAGCCAGCCAAAACTCGAAAAGAGTATAATCAGTGCTTTTCAACATCTTTTTCAGGATGTTAAGTCCAGCAACGGCTTAGCACAAATGCGGCTCGAACTAAATCCGAGCCGCACTTAATGCCATTATTACTTCGAATACAGTTCGACAATAAGCTGCTCCGTGATTTTCTCCGGAATCAGGTCACGCGACGGCATGTTGGTGAACTTACCAACCATATCCCTGCCATCCCACTCCAGCCACGAGAATTGACGAGCATTGCGCACGGTCAGGCTGGTAGTGATAGCTTCGAGTGACTTAGACTTCTCACGCACCCCAACCAAATCGCCGGGACGCAGCTTGTAAGAGGGAATGTTCACCACTTCGCCGTTTACCGTGATATGCTTGTGCGACACTAGCTGGCGAGCAGCGCGGCGGGTAGTGGCGATACCAAGACGATAAACCACGTTGTCGAGGCGCGACTCCAGCAGGCCCAGCAGGTTATCACCCGTGATGCCCGGCAGTACAGCGGCCTTGTGAAACAGATTCTCAAAGTACTTCTCCAATACACCGTACAGGTACTTTACTTTCTGCTTCTCCATCAACTGAACAGCGTATTCCGACTGCTTCTTACGACGGCCGCGACCGTGCTGGCCGGGGGGGTAGTTCTTTTTATTGAGCGCTTTGCTCGGCCCGAAAATCGGCTCCGAAAAGCGGCGGGCGATTTTGGCGGTAGGGCCAGTATAACGTGCCATGAGATGTTGCTAACAGAATGGAAAAATCAAACGCGACGACGCTTAGGAGGGCGGCAGCCGTTGTGCGGCAACGGCGTCACATCGCGAATGGTCGTCACTTCAATGCCCACGTTACCCAGTGCGCGAATAGCCGACTCACGGCCCGCACCTGGACCTTTCACGAATATCTCTGCTTTACGCATACCCAAATCATGGGCTACCTTACCGCAATCCGTAGCTGCCATCTGAGCAGCATAAGGGGTATTTTTCTTCGAACCCCGGAAACCCATCTTGCCAGCCGAAGCCCAGGAAATGACCTGCCCGTTGGAGTTAGTAACCGAGATGATGATGTTGTTGAAGGAAGCACGGATGTGGACTTGACCCACCTGCTCCACTACGACAAGCCGCTTTTTGGCTTTGTCTTTTCTTTTTTGTGCCATTTGGTTATCGCTAAAAACGCGGCAGGTGTTGACACTTTATTCAATTATCAATTATCAATTATCAATTCAGCTAAAGAATAGTCCCAAGCCAAATTGATAATTGATAATTGATAATTGAGCGAAGCGCGATTGCCACTACAATTTATTTCGTTGCTTTCTTCTTGCCAGCTACCGTCTTACGCTTACCCTTGCGAGTGCGTGAGTTGTTCTTGGTACGCTGACCACGAACTGGTAAGCCTTTGCGGTGACGTAGGCCACGGTAGCAGCCAATATCCATCAGGCGCTTGATGTTAAGCTGCACTTCCGAACGAAGCGCACCCTCAGTCTTGTGCTCAGAAGCGATAATGCTACGCACCTCGCCAGCTTCAGCTTCGGTCCAGTCCTTTACCTTTTTGTTGACATCGATGCCAGCTTTGGTAAGGATTTTAACCGAGTTACTCCGGCCAATGCCGAAAATGTAAGTCAGGGCGATTTCGCCGCGCTTGTTGTCCGGGATGTCTACCCCTGCGATACGAGCCATAGTGGTTGTGAGATGTTTGCGGACCAGAAAGCCCGGCAGCAGCTTGGAAGGCGACCGGCCGAACAAATGTTCTAACCAGACAGTACCCAAGGCTCCGGGATTCTGAAAATTAATTTAGCCCTGACGCTGCTTAAAGCGGGGGTTCTTCTTGTTAATAACGTAGAGCTTACCGTTGCGACGGATGATTTTGCAATCAACGCTACGTTTCTTCACCGAGGTTTTTACTTTCATGACCTTGAAAAGAACGAAAAAAATTTACTTATAACGATACTTAATGCGGCCCTTCGACAAGTCGTAAGGCGACATTTCGAGCTTTACCTTGTCGCCGGGCAGAATCTTGATGTAGTGCATCCGCATCTTGCCCGAGATATGGGCAATTAACTGATGCCCATTTTCCAATTCCACGCGGAACATGGCGTTGGACAGGGCTTCGAGGATGGTACCGTCCTGCTCGATGGAGGCTTGTTTTGCCATAAGGGCTACTGCAATGCTTTTTCTATGTATGAAAACGAAGTCAGAATCTCTGCCTTGTCTTTCCTAACAACAACTGTGTGCTCAAAGTGCGCCGCTGGCTTTTTATCGCGGGTTCGGATGGTCCAGCCATCCTTCTCCTGCACCACGTTTTTCTTACCAAGGGTTACCATTGGCTCAATAGCGAGCGTCATACCAGTTTGTAGCAGTGGCCCCGAGCCCCTCTTGCCGTAGTTTGGCACTTCGGGTTTCTCATGCAACTTGGCTCCTACCCCGTGCCCCACCAGCTCACGCACCACGCCGTAGCCTTTTGGCGCTACGTGGTTCTGAATGGCAAAGCTGATATCGCCAACACGATTACCGCTCACCGCCTGCTCAATGCCTTTGTACAGTGAAGCTTCCGTTTCCTTCAGCAACTGTCTTACTTCAGGCGTTACCTCCCCGATTGGGTAGGTATAAGCACTATCTGCATGGTACCCATTGAGGAAAACCCCACAGTCTACCGATAAAATGTCTCCACTTTTCAGTGGCTCATCGGTAGCAAACCCATGAACCACTACTGAATTCGGACTCAGGCACAAACTATAGGGAAAGTTATTGTAGCCCTTGAATGAAGGAGTAGCTCCGTTATCGCGAATAAATTCTTCAGCACGACGGTCAAGTTGCCGTGTTGTAGCTCCTTCACGCACCAATGCGGCAACCTCACCGTGGGCACGCGCTAATAGTTGACCAGCAGCGCGCATTAACTCTATTTCTTCTTCAGTTTTAAACTGAATGACACCAGTTGCCATACTTCACTTACGAGGCCAGCGCTACCGGCTCGGTAGCCCGACCACGTAGTTTGCCCGATTTCATCATGCCATCGTAATGACGCATGAGCAGGTAGCTTTCTATCTGGTTTAGTGTATCTAGTACTACACCTACCATAATGATAAGCGACGTCCCTCCATAGAATAGCGACAATGGACGAGTAACCCCTAGTAGCAAAGCCAAAGTAGGGAATATGGCAATCAGCGCTAGGGCTACCGCACCCGGCAGTGTGACACGAGTCAGAATCTCATCAATGAATTCCGAAGTATCGCGCCCTGGCTTCACACCAGGCACAAAACCACCACTACGCTTCAGGTCATCCGCAATCTGGTTCGGATTAACACTAATGGCAGTGTAGAAATAAGTAAAGACAATAATTAACAGCGCAAACACCGTGTTATAAACCCAGTGCTCTGGCGAAAAGTAAGCGGCGATAGTTGCCGCCAAGTCACTATTCTTATCCCAGGCAGAAGCAGCAATACTTGGCACAAACATCAGTGACTGCGCGAAAATAATGGGCATCACACCAGCAGCATTGACTTTCAACGGAATAAATTGCCGTTGAGCATCCAACTGCGTAGTACCACCCACCTGCTTAGCATATTGCACCGGGATACGACGTACAGCCTGCGTGAGCACGATAACCGCCATTACCACTAGAAAAAGAACAACCAATTCGAGCAGGAAAATAAGCGACTTATTAATGCCTTTGGCAGCAGCCTCACCAATGAGCGCGCCGGGCAGGCGCGATACAATACCAATCATGATAATCATGGAGATGCCATTCCCGATACCTTTGTCAGTGATTTTTTCACCCAACCACATGCAAAACAGCGTTCCGGCTGTAATAATAAGCATAGTTGAAATGGTGAAGAACGTGCCGGGGTTTACAATAGCTTCCGCGTTGATAGTAGCCAGAAAACCAACAGATTGCGCCATCACAATTGGAATTGTGAGCAGGCGGGTATACTGGTTAATTTTTTTGCGGCCAGATTCGCCTTCCTTCTGAAGCTTCTGAAAGTAGGGTACAGCAATTGTGAGTAGCTGTAACACAATAGAAGCCGAGATGTAGGGCATGATGCCCAAAGCGAAAATGGAGGCGTGGCTAAAGGCTCCTCCAAGCAACGTATCCAGAATACCAAATACACCACCACTACCTGTTTTCAGGCGGGTAGGGTCAACACCGGGTAGTACCACATAGCAGCCCAGGCGATAGATAGCAATGAAAAATAGCGTATTGAGGATTCGCGTACGCAAATCCTCAATCGCAAAAATATTTTTTATCGTGTTGATAAACTTATTCATTGCTACAGGCTAACAATATAAGTTATAGCGTAACTGCTTTACCACCAGCCTTTTCAATAGCCTCAACGGCTGATTTTGAGAAAGCGTGAGCGTGTACTTCTAAGGCAACGGTGATTTCACCGCGACCCAGAATTTTGATTTTGGCGTTCTTCGATACTAGACCAGCTTGTACGAAATAACTTTGGTCCATTGCAGTAACAGTGCCTTTTTCAAGTAAACTCTGGATTACGTCCAAGTTAATGCCCTTATACTCAACACGGTTGATGTTCGTGAAGCCAAACTTAGGCACACGGCGCTGCAATGGCATTTGGCCACCTTCGAAGCCCGACTTGCGCGAGTAGCCTGAGCGCGACTTGGCACCCTTGTGGCCACGGGTAGCGGTACCACCACCACCTGAGCCTTCACCGCGGCCGAGACGCTTGTTATTGCGCGTTGCGCCAGCGGCGGGTTTTAGATTAGAGAGATTCATGACTGGGATAAACGCTTACAATTCGGTTACTTCCAGCAGGTGCTGAATTGACTTCACCATGCCCAGAATGCTGGGATTGGCTTCGTGGGTAGCAGTGCTGTTCATCTTGTTCAGGCCAAGGGCCTGCACAGTGCGCTTCTGACGCTCGGGGCGGTCAATGGCACTGCGAACGAGCTTTACTTGAATGTGTGGCATAGTCAACTTAACCGTTAAAAACGCGGGCGAGAGAAATACCACGAGCCTGAGCAATCTGCATTGGGTCGCGCATTTTAGCAAGTGCAGCAAAGGTAGCCTTTACCACGTTGTGAGGGTTTGAAGAACCTTTCGACTTGGCGAGCACGTCTTTGATGCCGGCCGACTCGAACACGGCGCGCATAGCACCACCAGCGATTACACCCGTACCAGCCGCAGCGGGCTGCACGAGCACGAAGCCTCCGCCGTAGCGACCTTCCATCACGTGGGGGACCGTGTGCTTGTACAGTGGCACTTTCACCACGTTTTTGCGAGCGTCGTCAATGCCTTTGGCAATAGCGTCGGTTACTTCATTGGCTTTGCCGAGGCCGTAGCCTACGTTGCCTTTGCCGTCGCCCACCACTACGATAGCCGAAAAGCTGAAGCGACGACCACCTTTTACCACTTTGGCGACGCGGTTAATGGCTACTACTTTCTCCTTGAAATCCGAGTCACTCTGTACAGAGCTGTCGTTACCGCGGCCACCGCGGCCACCGCGGTCATTGCCGCCCCGGTTATTGCCACCGCGGTCGTTTCCACCAGGAGCACCACCACGGTTGTTGTTGTTATACTCTGCCATGATGCTTAGAAATTGAGGCCGCCTTCGCGGGCCCCTTCAGCTAGTGATTTAATACGACCGTGATAGAGGTAACCCGAGCGGTCAAACACCACTTTCGTGATGCCAGCCTCCTGCGCCTTAGCGGCGATTTCGCGGCCAACGGCAGCGGCCAGGGCCACACCATTGCCACCTTCGGCGGTTACCTTCTTCGACGAAGCGGCGGCCAACGTGCGGCCAGCCGTATCATCGATAATCTGGGCGTAGATGCCCGTGTTGGAGCGGAATACCGACAGGCGCGGGCGCTCCGACGTACCGGACACTTTCGTGCGGATGATGCGCTGAATGCGCTTTCGGCGAGATGCTTTATCGAAAGCCATGATACTAGATTACTTTTTAGCGGCAGTCTTGCCGGCTTTACGACGAACAATCTCACCCACAAAGCGCACACCCTTGCCTTTGTAAGGCTCTACTTTCCGTAGCGAGCGGATTTTGGCGGCTACCTGACCGATAAGTTGCTTATCAATGCTGGTCAAGGTTACGATGGGGTTTTTACCTTTTTCAGTAACGGCGGTAGCCGATACTTCGGGAGGCATAGCCAAATACACGTTGTGCGAGTAGCCGAGCGACAGTTCCAACGACTTACCCGACAGGGTAGCTTTGTAACCTACGCCTACTAATTCAAGCTTGTGCTCGTAACCGGTGTTAACGCCGGTAATCATGTTGTTGATGAGCGAGCGATATAGGCCGTGCATGGCTTTATGGCGCTTCTGCTCCGTAGGGCGGGTTACCACTACATTACCGTCTTCCGTAGCTACTGCGATATCGCGGTCTACGGCTTGGGTCAGGGTGCCTTTCGGACCTTTCACCGTTACGGTGTTGTTTTTGTCAACCGATACCTGCACGCCGGCGGGCAGTGCAATCGGCAGTTTACCAATGCGGGACATATAGATACTAGGCTTATCGGTTAGTACACGTAGCACAGCACCTCGCCGCCCACGTTCTCGTTTTTAGCCTCCTTCTCGGTCATTACCCCTTTCGAGGTTGACAGGATGGCTACGCCCAAGCCACTCAATACGCGGGGCAGGTTATCGGCGGCACGGTACTGACGCAGACCGGGCGTGCTAATACGCTGTAGGCTGGTAATAGCTGGCGCTTTGGTAGTGGGGTTATACTTCAAGGCGATTTTAATTACACCTTGGGCCGAAGTATCATCAAAACGGTAGCTCTGAATGTAACCCTTATGGTAGAGTACCTTCGTGATTTCCTTTTTAATGTTGCTGGCCGGGATTTCCACTACCCGGTGGTTCGCCTTAATGGCGTTGCGCAACCGGGTAAGGTAATCGGCAATCGGGTCAGTATTCATTTAGTTTAAATAGGCCCTGGTTTTGGGACCGCAAAGATAAGAAAATTTCGACGCACGAGCTACTGCCGCACAACGAAATTTCGGTTAAGACTACTGGGCTCGGCTTTCGGGGCCGGCTCATGGTTTCTTTCGGCAACCTGCCAAATGAGTGGGCGAACCCACGGTGTGCTTAAGCTTTTTCGGGGTGCAAAGGTAGCAGGGAATGTGGCACTTATGCAAGGGGCCTCACAGCTTAATTTTTAGTTGTGCTGCGTAAATGAGATTTTTTACTCAAACTTCTCTACCCTACCCCCTCCCGTAGCGGCTGGCACGGCTTGGCTGCTTGAAGCTTATCTTGCACTCCCCCCGAATTCAACCACATAATAATGTGCGGTAATTTTAAATTGAACGCCATAAATAAAATGCGTGCTTTGCCCAAAGGATACTCCGACTGGAGAAGTGTTTATAAACGGATAGAATCTGAGCGTTTTTCTGGTAAAAAGGGAGTATTTCTCAACGAAAAATATTTCACCATAGGAGAAATTGAGCAGGCGTTAATTAATGAGTTGCTACATGAATCATTGCTACATCGTAGTTCAGCTGAGCTTATTATCCTTGCTATTGATGAATCACGCTCAATATCTGGGGCTGACACCAAAGCCGAACTGAAGTCGAGCATTAGAGTTACTATCGCTTGAAAATCAGGCATATGCAACCTAAGCTTAATTGAGTAAGCATTTGGGCTGAAATAATACAGCCACTATAAGACGCTAAAAAGTGCTCAGAAAAG
>JAABUN010006505.1_pt1 | contig 13391 bp, 10 predicted proteins | sample 5559311 | NCBI WGS metagenome assembly JAABUN01 (sample SAMN10711877, study PRJNA513370) | rock metagenome | isolation source: Antarctica rocks | place: Antarctica: Victoria Land, Siegfried Peak sud | reverse complement strand
CGGCGATCCGAGCCACCGCCGGCGGCAGATCGGGGAGCGCGGCACGGAGCTTCGCCGCCGACACGGGCTGCTGGGAAGCCACCAGCAGCGTGTTGACGTCCTCGATCGGATCTCGCATGACGTTCGCAAACACACTGCCGACCGTCGCCGTGAGCACCTTCTCGAGGCCGTCGGAGCCTTCGGGATGGCCGACGTTGACGATCACCACGCCCCCCGGATTGAGCCGATCGCGGGCGAGCTCGAAGAACTCGCGGGTCGTCAGGTAGAACGGGATGTAGGGCTGGCGGTAGGCGTCCACCAGGATGGCGTCGTACCGGCGGTCGATCCGGCGCAGGAACGGCCTCGCGTCCTCGGCGAAGAGCCGGAGCCCCGGCCGATCGCGGAGGTCGAAGTACTTGCGGCCGATGTCTGACAGCTCACCGTCGATCTCCACGCCGTCGACTTCGGTCTGCGGGAAGTACCGGCCGTACGCCCGTGCCGTCGTGCCCGCGCCATTGCCGAGGATCGCCATCGACCCCGGCGGGCGGCCGAGCGCCGCGAGCGGCTCGACGAGATAGCCGTCCCAGACGTTGCCGGTCAGCACTGTGTCGGGCCGGTAGATCGAGTGCACCGCCTGGCCCTCGTTGAGCTCCAGCCGTCGCTCACCGCCCGGATACTCGATGACCCGCGCGTACTGCTGCGTGGTGTCGGCCTCGAAGATGACCCGGCCGTCGTCGGTCCCTTTGACGATCCCGACCGGAAGCGCGAGGGCGGCGGCGATCAGCACCGGCACGATCACAGCGCGCGGACTGCGCAGGCCGAGCGCCGAGATGACTGCAAGCGTGAGCGCGAAGAAGAGAAAGGTGCGCTGCGTTCCCGCAAGCGGGATGAGCACGAGCGCGGCGAGGAAGGTCCCGACCAGCGAGCCGACGGTCGAGATCGCGTAGAGCCGCCCGGCGGTCTCGCCCGAGTCCTCGAGCCGCTCGACCTTCAAGCGGATCGCCCAGGGCGACACGGCGCCGAGCATGAGGACCGGAACCGCGACGAGCGCGAGGACTCCGAACAAGGAGCCGGCGAAAGCTCCGATCGCAATCGTGTCGAAGGCCTTGACGCTGAGGTTGAGCAGCGGATCGGATACGAATGGGACGATGCCGAGCAGCACCGAAGCGGCGAGCACCAGCGTGCAGAGCCCGCGCATGTGGGGGTGGCGATCGGCGAGCCGGCCACCGAACCAGTAGCCGATCGAAAGCGACACGAGGACGATCGCGATGGTGTTCGCCCAGATGATGGTCGACGCGCCGAAGAACGGAGCCATCAGCCTCGCGGCGGCGATCTCGGCGCCGAGCGTCGACATCCCGACCGTGAAGACGAGCAGCCCGAGGGGCGGGAACTCGCGGCGCCGGCCCGGGGGCGTTGAGCCCTCCTCAGGGTGCGGGGGCGCGGCTGTCGAGGTGGCCATCGGCCCACCCAGTATGCAAGGCGCCGGCCGCGCGCCGGCGGTCCCGTCGCGGTGCGCCTAGTCCTCGTAGAGCTCGAAGTCGCTCTTACGCGCGCCGCAGACCGGGCAGAACCAGTCGTCCGGGATGTCCTGGAAGGCGGTGCCGGCCGGAATCCCGCCGTCCGGATCGCCGTCGGCGGGGTCGTAGATGAATCCGCACGACTCGCAGATCCACTTCTGGCTGGTGGTCGTTGACATGGCTTCAGCGTATCTACGATGGCGCCCATGGCCGTGCCACGACCCGCGCCAGGTGAGGTTCTCTCCACCGGCCCGCCGAGCGAGCCACGCCAGGCCGCGACCGTGATCCTTCTCCGCGGTGGCGCGGCAGCGCTCGAGGTGCTGCTGGTCAGGCGCAACCCCGCGCAGCACTTCATGGGCGGCGCCTGGGTGTTCCCGGGTGGCGCCGTCGACGCTCATGAGGGCGCCGGCGATCTCGCGCACCGTCTCGCCGGCGTGCGCGAGATGGCCGAGGAGGCGGCCGTCGAGCTGCCCGACCCGGCCACGCTGATCAAGTTCTCCCAGTGGATCACGCCGCCGCAGGTCCGCATCCGGTTCGACACCCACTTCTTCCTCGCCGCGCTTCCCGACGGGGCGGAGCCGCGGGCAGACGGAGAGGAGTGCGTGGACCTCGGATGGTTCACTCCACGCGGCGCCCTGGACGCTCATCAGGCCGGTCAGATCCTGCTCGTCTTCCCGACCATCAAGCACCTCGAGCAGCTCGAGCCGTTTTCCTCCGCCGACCATCTGCTGAGCTGGGCGCGGGGGCGGCGGGTCCTGCCCGTCGAGCCCCACATCGTGGTGGAAGGGGAGATCGCCCGCGTCGTGCTCCCGGGTGAGCCCGGCTACTCCGACGTTCAGGTCGAGTAGGTCACTCCCGCGATGCTCTACTCGCCTCTCTGCCTCACCCTCGGGGCGGCGTCCGTCCACGTCGCCCGAGACACCTAGGCCTCGAGCCACCTCGTCAGTGCGGCCAAGTACGCGCTCGGCTGCTCCGCGAAGGCGAAGGCCCGGCGTTCTCGATGATCTCTAGCGTCGCACCCGGTATCTCGCGCGCGGCGGCGCCCACCGCCTCCGGGGGCATCATCCGATCCTGACCGCCGGCCAGGACCAGAGTCGGCACGGCGATGCCGGCCAGCTCGCCGCTGACGGTGGAGCACCTCGGCGGCGGCGCGGACGTCGTCGGCGGGCGGACCCGAGCCCGCGTCGCGGGCGTGCAGGACGATCGCACCGGTGCCGGTTGCATGGTCCGAGTCTCCCACCCGCGAGGCTAGGCTGGCGGACATGCGTGCCGCGGTCGTTCACGCCTTCCAGGAGCCTACGACGGTCGAGACGGTGCCCGATCCTGCCGCCCCCGACGACGGCGTGGTCGTCGAGGTGCGTGCCTCGGGGGTGTGTCGCAGCGATTGGCATGCGTGGATGGGGCACGATCCGGTGATCGGTCTGCCGCACGTGCCGGGCCACGAGCTGGCCGGGGTAGTCGCTGCGGTCGGGCCGGGTGTGCGGGCCTTCGAGCCGGGAGATCGCGTCACCGTTCCGTTCTGCTGCGGCTGCGGACGTTGTCAGCCGTGCCGGCAGGGCGACACGCAGGTCTGTGATGACGCTTACCAGCCTGGGTTCACGGGATGGGGCTCGTTCGCGCAGTACGTCGCCCTCCCACACGCCGATCTGAACCTCGTGCGGCTGCCCGATGAGCTCGGCTTCACGGAAGCGGCATCGCTCGGCTGCCGCTTCATGACGGCGTGGGCGGCGGTCGAGCTCCATGGGAAGGTCCGCGCGGGAGACTGGGTCGCCGTCCACGGCTGCGGCGGGGTCGGCCTGGCGGCGGTTCTGATCGCCTCGAGCCTCGGCGCGGCCGTCGTGGCCGTGGATCTGGACGGCGCGAAGCTCGAGCGGGCCAGCGCACTCGGCGCCGTCCACGGGGTCGACGCGAATCACACCGACGTCGTCTCCGCCATCCGGGAGATCACCGGCGGGGGTGCGCACGTCTCGCTCGACGCCATCGGTCTGGCGGCCACGTGCGAGAGCTCCGTGCGCTGCCTGCGCAAACGCGGGCGCCACGTGCAGGTCGGCCTGCTTCTCGCCGGCGAAGAGAACGTCTCGCTTCCGATGGACCGGGTCATCTCCCATGAGCTGCAGGTGCTCGGCGTTCACGGCATGTCGGTGCGCCACTACGGGGCACTGATGCGCGCCGTCGCGCAGGGCGCCGTCGGACCCGGTCGCCTGGTCACCAAGACCATCGCACTCGCGGAGGCCGGCGCTGAGCTCGACGCCATGGGACGTTTCGCGCAGGACGGGATGACCGTGATCACCGAGTTCGGCTGAAAGGCCCGGACTACGGGCGCCGCTCGCGGCGGCAGCGCTGCGAGCAATAGCGCACCGACGCCCAGTCGCGTGCCCATTTGCGCCGCCACGTGAACGGGCGCCCGCAGGTTGCACAGACCTTCATCGGAAGCTCGGACTTGCTCTCGGCGCGTGCCACGGCTCTCATACGGATCAGATCGCGCAATCGATGCTCGAGCCGTCCGGCGACCTTGTCAGGCCAGCGGCACGTGCTCCTCGTCGCGGATGACGTGCATGACCGCGTTGATCAGGGCCAGGTGGGTGAAGGCCTGCGGGAAGTTGCCCAGATGGCGGCCCGTGGCGGCGTCGAGCTCCTCCGCGTAGAGATCGAGCGGAGACGCCAGCGACAGCAGACGCTCGCAGAGCTGCCGCCCGCGCTTGCGCTCGCCGATCTCGAGCAGCGCGGACACAAGCCAGAAGGAGCAGATGAGAAAGGCGCCCTCCTCCCCGGTCAGACCGTCGTCGGTCTCGTCGACCTTATAGCGCAGGACGAGCCCGTTGTCGGAGAGCTCGTCGGCGACGGCCAATACGGTCCGACGGATCCGCGGGTCGTCGCCGGGCAGGAAGCGGACCAGGGGCATGAGCAGGGTCGAGGCGTCGAGGGCATCCGTGTCGTAGTGCTGGGTGAACACCCCGCGCTCATCGACGCCGCGCTCGAGGATCTCTGAGTGAATCTCGTTGGCAACCTCCCGCCACTCGTCCGCCAGCCTCGACCGCCCCCGCCGGGCGGCCAGGCGGGCGCCACGGTCCATCGCGACCCAGCACATGAGCTTGCTCGAGACGTAGTGCCTGGCGGCCCCGCGCGCCTCCCAGATGCCCTGATCGGGCTCCCGCCACGACTTCAGCGCGCACTCGACCTGTGACTCGACGATCGGCCACAGCCGCTGCGAGTTGTGCCCGTACTCCTTCTGGTGGAGGTAGAGCGAGTCGAGAACGGCGCCGAAGACGTCGTTCTGGCGCTGCGAGTACGCGTCGTTGCCGACGCGAACGGGCTGGGCGCCCTCGTAGCCCGTGAGGTGGTCGAGCGTACGCTCGGGGAGGTCGCGTTCGCCACCCACCCCGTACATGATCTGGAGCCCGCCGTCCTCGTTGCGCTCGAGGTCGGCCACGTACTGGATGAAGTCGTCCGCCTCCCAGGAGAGCCCCAGGGCGGAGAGGCCCCACAGCGTGAAGGTCGCGTCACGCATCCAGGTGTAGCGGTAGTCCCAGTTGCGCTCCCCGCCTGGGGTCTCGGGCAGGGAGGTGGTCGCGGCCGCGATGACCGCGCCCGTTGGCGCGTAGGTGAGGCCCTTGAGGGTGAGGGCGGAGCGCTGCAGGTGGCCGCGCCAGCGGTGGTCGGGGAACTTTCCGACTGCAAGCCACGTCCGCCAGTACTCAGACGTCGTCTCCAGCGCGGCGACGGCTTCCTCGTGCGAGGCCGGGCCGTCGAGCAGCTTGGACCACGACAACGAGCAGTAGGCCCGATCGCCCTGGCGCAGGCGGTGGCGCGCGCGCACCACGGAGCCCTCGATGCCGAGCCGCAGGTCTGTGCACAGCCGCACGGTCTGCTCGCCGTCCGTGGCGTCCGCCGACTGGACCTGGCCTTCCACCGGAGTCCAGACCGCGGGATTGCGGCCATAGTCGAACATGGGCTCGCAGAGCAGCTCGAGCTGCACCTGGCCGTGGAGGCACTCCACCGTGCGCACGAGGACGTGGTGGGCGTCGAAGTCTGTCGGCGGCCGTGTGTGAGCGGTCCGAGAACCCTGCTCGCGCTCGCGCCAGCGCCCGATGACCAACGCGTCGCGGACGACGAGCCAGCCCGTCGGGGTCATCCAGGTGGTTTCGAGGATGTTCGTCCCGGGCTCGTAGCGCCGGCCCGCCGGCACGCCGATGTTGCTCGGTCCGAAGCGGAAGCCGCCCGCTGAGCGGTCAAGCATCGCGGCGAAGACGCTGGGTGAGTCGAAGCGCGGCGGGCAGAGCCACTCGACCGTGCCGTCGGGCGCGACGAGCGCAGCCGTATGGCAGTCACTCAAGAAGGCGTACTCGGCGATCGGGGGAAAGGGCGAGAGCCCCGGGGTCCGCTCGACGAAGGGCGTGGCGACGCGTGAGCGGCGGGGATCCTGCCCCGGATCCATCGCCCCGGAGCGCGGAAGCTCCTTCGGGACCTTGGGTCCGAGCAGTTCCAGCTCAGTCAGACTCATGGCGAGAAGGTGGCAGCTTCGGGGTGCGGGGCATAGGAGCCCTATCGGCGCCGGAGCGCAGCGTCCTGAACCATTGTGTTTCCCGGCGCCCAGGCCCGCTGGTAGCGTCCGCCGAAAGGGCCCCAGCGAGGAGAACGAGAATGGCCACCACCACGGAACTGCAGACCTACGACAACTTCGTCAACGGCGAATGGGTCGCTCCAGCGGACGGCGCGACGGAGGCGGTCGTCAACCCGGCGACCGGCGAGGATCTCGCGCGGGCCCCACTCTCGAGCGCGGCCGACGTCGACGCGGCCGTCCATGCCGCGCGCGAGGCCTTCCCGGGCTGGTCCACGACCACCCCGGGCGAGCGGGCGCACGCGATCCTCAAGTTCGCCGACGCGCTCGAAGCCCGCGGGGACGAGTTCGCCGAGCTCGAGTCGCTCAACGCCGGCAAGCCCATCCAGGCCTTCAAGGACGACGAGATCCCGGCCATGGTCGATCATCTGCGGTTCTTCGCCGGTGCGTCCCGCGTCCTCGAGGGCAAGTCGGCCGGTGAGTACCTGGAGGGCTACACCTCGATCATCCGCCGGGAGCCGATCGGCGTTATCGGCCAGATCGCGCCCTGGAACTACCCGATGATGATGGCCATCTGGAAGATCGGGCCGGCGCTGGTCACGGGCAACACGATCGTGCTCAAGCCTGCGGAGACGACGCCGCTGACCACGCTGAAACTCGCGGAGCTGGCGGCCGAGTTCCTGCCCAAGGGCGTCTTGAACGTCATCGGAGGCCACGGCGACCCGGCCGGGCAGGCGCTCGTGCAGCATCCGCAGGTCGACATGGTCTCCCTGACCGGCTCGCTCGAGACGGGCAAGTGGATCGCCAAGGCGGCGGCCGACACCCTCAAGAAGGTCCATCTCGAGCTCGGCGGCAAGGCTCCCGTCCTGATCTTCGACGACGCCGACCTCGAGACCGCGCTCGAGACGATCGCCGGGACGGGCTACTACAACGCCGGGCAGGACTGCACGGCGGCGACCCGCGTGATCGCGGCCTCGGGTGTCTATGACGACGTGGTCGCCGGGCTGGCCGCCCAGGCCCAGGAGCTCAAGCTCGGCGACACGATGGACCCCGAGACGACGCTCGGGCCGTTGAACTCCGCGCGTCAGCGCGAGCGGGTCGAGGGCTTCCTCGAGCGCCGGCCCGACCATGCGGAAGTGGCCACGGGTGGCCGCGAGCCCGACGGAATGCCGGGCTTCTACCTCGAGCCGACTGTCGTCGCGAACCTCAAGCAGGACGACGAGATGATCCAGCGCGAGATCTTCGGACCGGTCATCACCGTGCAGACCTTCTCCGACGAGGCCGACGCCATCGCCTCGGCGAACGGCACGCCCTACGGCCTGGCGTCGAGCGTCTGGACCCGGGACGTCGGACGTGCGTTCCGCGTCTCGAACGCCCTGCGGTTCGGGTGCGTCTGGGTCAACGACCACATCCCGCTCGCTTCAGAGATGCCTCACGGCGGGTTCGGCCAGTCCGGCTACGGCAAGGATCTGTCGGCCTACTCACTCGAGGACTACACGCAGATCAAGCACGTCATGGTGTCGCTCGCGTAGTCATTCTCCTTCGGGTCGGCGGCGATCACGCTTGACGTTGCCTCGGCGCTTCTTGGCGTCGAGGCGACGATGCTTGGAGGCGCGGGTGGGCCGCGTCCTGGTCCTCGGACGCGCGACGGCCAGGGCGTTGGAGAGCCGGTCGGCGAGCCGCGTCAACGCCAGGTCCCGGTTCCGGCTCTGAGAGCGCGTGTCCTGGGCGGTGGCGGTCACCCGCGGCCCGAGCCGGTCGCCGATCCGGCGTTTCTGCACGTCGGTCAGGGTGTTGGAAGCCGACACGACGAAGATCGCCTCCACCCGCGAAGCGGTGACATTTGCATGCTGACCACCCGGTCCTGATGATCGACTTGTGCGCAGCTCGACCTCGTCGAGCGGGAGGGCGAGGTCGCCGCGGATATGGAGGAGCTCGGCCACGTCTGTTCAGAGTCTCTTCAGAGTTTGGGTGCAAGCCTGAGGATCGCGGAACTTCCCGCTGGCAGGCCGGTTAGAGTCATACGTCCGACCGTTGACGATAGGAGCGCAGTTCGTGGAAGCCTCAGCCCTTCAGGCCCCGGCCGGCGTGAGCCGCCTCTCTTTGGGTCCCCTGCTGCGGCTGCGTTCTGACGATCAGCTGGTCGCCGCCTTCCGGGCGGGATCTGACGACGCCTTCACGACGTTGCACGGCCGCTACCAGCAGCGCCTGTTCGCCTACGCGCGGCAGATGCTCGGCGGATCGCGCCAGGATGCCGAGGATGTGCTGCAAGACGTCTTCGTGCGCGCGTACGGGGCGCTCCGGGCCGATCACCGCGACGTCAACGTGCGCGCGTGGCTCTACCGCGTCGCCCACAACCGCTGCATCGATCAACTGAGGCGGCCGACTCCCCCGGCTTCGGAGATCTTCGAGATGTCGCGCAAGCCGTTGCACGACCCGTTCGAGCAGGCGCAGCGACGCGAGGATCTGCGCCGCCTGGTTCACGATGTGGGCCGCCTCCCCGACCAGCAGCGCTCGGCGCTGTTGATGCGCGAGATCGACGGCCTGTCCTACGCCGACCTGGCGGTGGCCCTGGACACCAGTGTCCCGGCCGTCAAGTCGCTGCTCGTCCGCGCCCGGGTCGGCCTGGTCGAGGCCGTCGAGGCGCGCGACATGGACTGCTCCATCATTCGTGGCGATCTCATGGAGGCGTACGACCGTGGCGTGAAGGCCTCGGGCCGGGCTCGCCGTCACATGCGCGAGTGCGACAGCTGCCGCGAGTACCGGACGGCGCTTCGTCAGGTGCAGCGGAGCTTGGCGCTCCTGTCACCGCTCGGCGCCGGTCCGTTGGCGATCGCCGCCAAGCTGCTCGGGCTCGGCGGCGCGAGTGCCGGCGGGGGCGCCGCCGCAAGCGCGGGAGCCGGCGGAGGATTCGCGGTCAGCACCGGGATCGGCGCGGTGTCGGCGTGTAAGGTCGCCGCCGTGGTCTGCACGGCGGCGATCGCCACGGGCGGCGCCGTTGAAGTCAAGAAGACCGTTGACCGCGTCAAGCAGGGCCGGGCGCACGTCGCCGCCGCGTCGACCGGCGCCCCGTCCAGCGCCGCCAGGCCGGAGATCTTCTCGGCGAAGACGACCCGCGAGTCACCACCTTTCACCGGAGCGATGGCGTCGCACTCGGTCCGCCCGGAAGCGAGGACTTCGCCATCCGCTCCCGCTTCGAAGCGCCACGAGAAGGGTGCCCGAGGAGCTCCGCTCTTCGCTCACAGGACGCCGCCGCACACCGCCGCGCCCGCTGCCGGGCTCCCGGTCGCTGACGAACAACCCGCCGAGGGAGATCTCGGAACGCCCGTCGAGAACCCCACGGGCGGCGTTTCGGGCCCTGAGGAGTACGTGCCGGAGGCCCCGTCCCCGTCGATCACCGCCGAGCCGGGCGAGCCGGTTGTGGCACCCGCCTCCGGAGCGCCCGAGACATCGCCGAGTGCGGCGCCCGTGCACGACCCCGGGGCCGTGGGTGGCGCCGGCGCGCCGGCCGCGAAGGCTCCCGAGGGCGTCGCGGCACTGCACCCAACACGCTGAGCAGCCCCATCGACCGCCACCTCGCCACCCTGGACCACGAGGAGCTCGTCGTCCGCCGCGGGCGGCGATCCGGCCTGTTCACGATGGTCGCGGTCCACTCGACCGCGCGCGGGCCCGCGCTGGGCGGTTGTCGCATGTGGGCCTACGATGACGCGCGCTCCGCGGTTCGAGACGTGCTCCGCCTCTCCAGGGCCATGACGTTCAAGGCAGCCGTTGCGAGGCTTCCACTCGGGGGTGGTAAGGGCGTCATCATGCTGCATCCAGGTCAGACGCCTGTTCCGGCCCGGCGCCGCGAAGCGCTGCTGGACTTCGCCGAGACCGTCGCCGCCGTGGACGGTCGGTACCAGACGGCGGAGGACGTCGGCACGTCGGATGAAGACATGGCGATCATCGCGCAAGGGACCGGGCACGTGACCGGGCTCGCCGTCTCCTCGGGCGGGTCGGGCGACCCGAGCCCGTGGACAGCGCTCGGCGTGGAGTCCGCGCTACGGGTCGCCTGCGAGCGCGTCTGGGGCTCGACTTCCCTCGAGGGCCGGCGCATCGCCGTGATCGGGCTCGGCCGCGTCGGCGGACATCTGGCGCGCGGGCTGGCCGAGGGAGGCGCTGAGCTGGTCGTCTCGGACATCGACCGGAGCAAGCAGGAGCTGGCTACTGCTCTGGGCGCCGAGTGGACCGACCCGGACACCGCCCTGCGCGCCCAGGTCGACGTGGTGGCCCCGTGCGCGCTCGGAGGAGTCCTCGACGATCGCACGGTCGGGGAGCTGCGCTGTCAGGTGATCGCGGGGGCCGCCAACAACCAGCTGGCTACCGAAGGCGTAGCTGACCTGCTCGCCGCCCGAGGGATCCTCTGGGCGCCGGACTTCGTGGCGAACGCCGGCGGAATCGTCAACATCGCGCTCGAGCTCGAACCGGCGGGCTACGCGCTCGAGCGTGCCGAGCCGGCCGTGCGCGCGATCGGCGAGACGATGCGGCGGATCCTCGACGACGCCGCGGCGATCGGCGCCACGCCGTTCACGGCAGCCATGGAGCTCGCTCGGCGGCGCCTCGCCGAGGCCGGCCTCGCGGCTTAACGGCGGCTCTGAACCCCGGCGGGCAGGCGGCCCTCGTCCTCGAGCTTGTCCAAGTGAGCGGCGAGGGTGACGCCGGCCGCACCACGCAGCGCCCGGGGCACATCGCTCCACGCCGCGTCGAGCAGCTCTGAGCGGCTGCGCCTGCCCGCATCGAGGGCGGCGACCAGGCGGCGCTCGCGCTCGAGCCTGTGAGCGACGTATTCGTCGAGCTTGTCCGAGGGAGCGGCGATGATCGGCCCGTGTCCAGGGCAGATCCGCTTGAGATCGAGCGCCCGCAGCCGGCGAAGGGAGGCGAGGTAGGCAGCCATGGCGCCCGGGTCCGGCGCGATGAACACGCTCCCCTCTCCCAGCACCGTGTCGCCCGAGAAGCAGGTGCGCCCGGCGACGAACGCGAGATGATCGGGTGCGTGGCCGCCCGTGGCGATGACCTGAAGCGGGCCGAAGGAGTCGCCGTCAGAGAGCGTGACGTCGGCCCCGCTGTAGCGCGCCGCCGCCACGAGCGGGAAGCCGAGCCGGTCTCGCAACGCCGGCACCGCTTCGACGTGGTCGGAGTGGTCGTGGGTGATCGCGATGCCGCCCGCGCCACCGCGTTCAGCCACCGCCGCCACCACCGCCTCGACATGAGCGTCGATCGCGGGCCCAGGGTCGATCACCCAGACGGGGTCGCGTCCGAGCAGCCAGGTATTCGTTCCCGAGAGGGTGAGTGCGCCCGGGTTGCCCGCTCGGACGCACCGGACGTCGAGTTCAGCGGCGTGGTCCTTCACGCGATCGAGACTATGCAAAGGCGACCCGTGTAGCGTCGTCGGGGTGAGTCTCGCCTTCACGTCCAATCGGGTCCTGGGCCGGCGCCCGGAGCCATGGGACGCCGGCGACTACTGCCGGCTCTTCTTGGATCCGGCCGTCACGAGGTGGCTCGACCCGCCACCCGCACCGCCGCCGGAGGAACAGAGGGCCCGTGACTCACTCGCGCGGGACATCGACCATTGGGAGCACCATGGCTTCGGCCCCGCGGTCCTCGTCGATTCCCAGGACGGCGCCTTCCTCGGTCGCGGTGGCTTGAACTGGACCACCGTGGCGGGCGAGTTCGCGGTCGAGCTTCCGTGGGCGTTGCTGCCCGCGCGCTGGGGTGAGGGGTTGGCGACGGAAGCCGCCCGAGCAGCGCTCGCCTGGGCCCGCGACCTCGAGCTGGGCGAGGTGGTGTCGCTCGCCTTGATCGACAACCACGCATCCCAGCGCGTGATGCAGAAGGTCGGGATGCAACGGGACGGGGAGATCGAGCACGCCGGCCTTGCCCACGTGCGGTACCGCCTGCGCTTCCCCCGGCCGTCGGCCACCACCGTCCCCTTCTGGCAGGATCGCCCGTACGCTCCGCGACCTCCGCTGCGTGGCGAGGAGCGCTGCGAGGTCTGCGTGATCGGCGGCGGGATGGGAGGGGTGGCCACAACCTTCCATCTCGCTGAGCGCGGCATCCGCGCGGTGTTGCTCGAGGCGGCCACCCTGGCCGGCGGCGCCAGCGGGCGAAACGGCGGCTTCCTGATAGCGGGCGCGGCGCCCATGTACCACGAGACCTGCCGCCTTTGGGGGCGGGAGCGTGCTCGCCGAGTACATCAGGCGACGCTGGACGGCCAGGCGGCCGTCGTCGAGCTGGCAGGGGAGGTGGGAGCCGCCGGCGCTCTCCGAATCGCGGGGCTGCTTCGCCTGGCCATGGACGCAGAGGAGTCCTCGGACGTGCTCGCGCATCACGCGGCGCTTGTTCGAGACGGCTTTCCGGGGGAGGTCCTCGAAGCCCCAGAGCTCCCCCCGGCGATCCGTCGGCCGGGACGTCGCGCGCTCATGACGCCACACGACGGGGGCATGGACCCGGTGCAGCTGATCCGGTCGATCGCGGACGCCCTCGTCCGGCGAGGCGCTCGCATCTTCGAGTCCACGCCTGCGGCGGCGCCGCTGTCGGTGGAGCAGGACCACGTCGTCGTCGAGACCCCGCAGGGGCGCGTGCTCGCCGGAACCGTGGTGGTAGCCCTTGACGGGCAGCTCGCGGGCCTGGTTCCGGCCGCCGGCGCGGTCCGCTCTCGGCGCCTGAACGCCTGCGCCAGCGCCCCGGCGCCGCGCGGGCACCTTCCGCTGCCGGTCTACGCCCGCCACGGGACGGAGTACGTCCAGCAGCTTCCCGATGGCCGCGTCGTGCTCGGGGGCTTCTCCGATCTCGACGGTGACGCGAGCTGGACGGCCGAAGCAAAGGTGAGCGAGCCGGTCCAGGCCCGCCTGGACCGCTACCTGCGCGAGGAGCTGGGCGTGCGCGCACCCGTCACGCATCGCTGGGCGGGGGTCGTCGGATACGCCGAGGATCCCCTGCCCAGGTGTGGTCCCGTTCCGGGCACGAACGGGCGGGTGTTCGCCCTCGGCGGATACAACGGAACGGGGAACGTCCAGTCCTTCGTCGCGGCACGGATCGTCTCAGAGCTCATCACCGCGGGAGCGAGCGTCGACGCGGACCTCTACGCGCCCGTCGGCGCATAGGGTGCGGAGGATGCGCGCGCTGCAGATCTCCGAGTTGTCCGGTCCCGACGCGGTCCGGGTGGTCGACGCACCCGAGCCCGAACTCGACCATCCGCTGTCGCCGGGCGAGGGCGTGCTCATCGAGGTCCACGCAGCCGGTGTGTCCTTTCCCGACGTCCTGCAGACCCGTGGCCTCTATCAGTACAAGCCCGACTT
>JAABUN010006504.1_pt1 | contig 13395 bp, 12 predicted proteins | sample 5559311 | NCBI WGS metagenome assembly JAABUN01 (sample SAMN10711877, study PRJNA513370) | rock metagenome | isolation source: Antarctica rocks | place: Antarctica: Victoria Land, Siegfried Peak sud | reverse complement strand
TGGTCGTCGCTGCCCCCGCCCGCGCCACTCCAAACGCTGCTTGACTGGCTCTGGCTCGGCCATCCGATCGACTGCTTCGTCCGTTAGTAACAAACCACCGACTAGGCACCGACAGACTAAACGGCCACCACAGGGCGGCCCCGCCCGCGCCGCCGCGCTCATCCCCGAACGGCGCAAGGAAATCGCGCAAAACGCGGTCGCCGCCCGCTGGGCGAACAAGAACCCCGCATAAGGAGCGTCAGCTCAAAGCTTGGGAGGTCTGGAGAGGTGTGATGCGGTGGCGCAGTTTGCTATGCCTACTTGTCCTCTCGCACCTGCTGTTTCTCGCGCTGGTGCGCTTCTATGAACGGTCCTCGTGGCTGAACGGCTGGCTCATCTATCAGCTTGCGCTGGTGCGCTGCGGCCCGGTGAAGATGCACCTCTGCATGATTGAAGTGGGACATGAGGTGCGGGGCGCTGCGCTCTTGACTAGTAGCCTCACTTGCGCCAGCCTCTGCGGGATATACTGCGCGCTCCAAGCGCTGAAGTAGTCGCGTTGGGTCGCCCAAAATGTCCTGCCGGACACGCGCTAATCCCCTGCAAAACCCCTAACTTCAAATTGACCCACTACCCCCAAAAGGCTTAACTTGACTCTCTGTCAGTATAAAGTTAGCTCGCGCGGGGGCTGACCCGTAACTTGAGTGGCTGCATGCCTTCGCACTGACTTGTCGCCCCCGCGTCAGCTACCCCAGGGTGTGACCTCATAGAAGCCTGTCCTCGCTTTGGCGACCCGAGAGAGTCCTGTCCACCTTGGGGACGATCGCCGTACGGCGGGGGATAGGGGGGACGATGCTGACGATCGGCGTCGATGCGCACAAGTGCATCCATATGGCGGTGGCGGTGGACACGGCGGGCCATGAGGTGGCCAGCTGGCGCGGCGCGAACAGCGTGGAGGGGTGGCGGCAGGTAGCGGCTTGGGCGGCGGCTTTGGGTGGGGACGTCCACTGGGGCATTGAAGGGGCCTGGAACTACGGTCGTGGCCTGGCCCAGCAGCTGGTCGCCGCCGGGGCCACCATCTACGAGGTCAACCCGCGCTGGACGGCGGAGGGGCGGAGGCGGGCACGCCGCACCGACAAGAACGATCGCCTTGGCGCACGCGCGGTGGCACTGCTGGTCTGGCGCTAGGCGGCCACCTTGCCGGTCGTAGCGGCCGACGACGAGACGGCGGTCCTCGATCTGCTGGTCACCGAGCGTGAAGCGGCGATCGCTGAGGCGACGCGCCTGCGGAACCAGGCGCATCAGCTCCTGCTCCTGCTCGATCCCGACTATGCCCAGCAGCTGCCCGGCTTGCGCATCAAGGCGGGCGCCCGCGCGCTGGAGGCCTACACGACCGCGGATCCCCTGTGCTGGCCGTTTACTCTATCCGCAAATAAAACGCTGGCACTCTCGCGTACGGACTGCCAGAAAATCAGGCATAATGGAATAAACGTCCAGCACACGCCGATATACGCGGTGCCGGGTGGCCTGCACCATGCGCATCAGCGTGCCGCGTAGGGTCGGCGGATACATTTTCAGGCAGCACAGGCCCGATTCGCGCTACGGTTGCCACCCGAGTTGTACGAAGCGCTGCAAGCATTGGCAGCGCGTGACAAGCGCTCGATCAACGGGGAGATCGTCTACATCCTGGATCGATACGTGGAAGAGCAGAGGCGGGACGGGGTACAAACGCATAGGGGCGAGGCTGTGCCGGGAAAACTGATGGCGGCAGCGTGAAGTAACCACGCCACCGCCGTTGCCGCTGATGGATCAAGCATCAGGGGCGGAAGGAGTCTACACGATGGCAGGTAAGCGCGGGAATGGCGAGGGCAGCATCCACCAGTTACCGAGTGGCAAATGGCGGGCGCAGGCCACGATCAACGGGCGGCGCGCCGGTGTCGTCGCCGAGACGCACAAGGCGGCGCAGGAGCAGCTACGTAAACTCCTCAGCGATGCCGACAAAGGGTTGATGCCGCCGGTCGAGAAGCTAACCCTTGCCGTGCATGTCGAGCGCTGGCTCGCGGATGTGGTCGCGCATTCGGTCAGGGCCAGCACCCGCAAGAATTACGGCGATCTGACCCGGCTCTATGTGCTGCCGACGCTGGGCAAAGTCAAGCTCGCGCAGTTGCAACCGGCCCACGTCCAGCAGCTCTACACCGCGCTCCTCGACCGGGGTCTCGCCCCGAAGACTGTCCGTAACGTCCACGCAGCGCTGAGCCGGTCGCTGAAGCAAGCGGTGGACTGGAACCTGTGCCCGCGTAACGTGGCGACGCTGGTACAGCCCCCACGCGTCCCGCGCAAGGAGATCCAGGTGCTCTCCCATGACGAGGTGCGCGTCCTGCTCGCGACGGTGCGCGGGGAGCGCTGGGAAGCGTTGATGACCATCGCCTTGGCGACCGGGATGCGGTTCGGTGAACTCCTGGGACTGAAATGGGCCGATGTGGAATTGACCCGGCACACGCTTCACGTTCAGCGCCAGTTGCAGCGCGACGGCACTTACGCCGAGCCAAAGACCGCTAAGGGCCGACGCAAGATCGATCTCCCCGCATCGTGCGTCGCGGTGCTGAAAGACCACAAGCGCCAACAAAACGAGGAACGGCTCCTGGTCGGCCCGAAGTGGCAGCCCAATGATCTGGTCTTCTGCACCTACGAGGGCAAGCCGCTCGGGCAGCGTAATGTCTTCCGCGCGTTCAAGTTGATCCTCACCCACGCCGAGCTGCCCGACATCTCATTTCACGCGCTACGCCATACGGCAGCGACGCTCCTGCTGTTGCAGGGCGTCCACCCGAAGGTCGTGCAGGAGCGCCTGGGTCATAGCAACATCGCTATGACCCTCGACATCTACAGTCACCTGATCCCCAGCATGGGACGCGCTGCGGCCGACCAGCTCGACGCGCTTTTCGCGTGATTTGCCGTCGGTTGCACACGGGTTGCACACAGAGGACTCGGTCGGGGTTATAGTCCGACCGAGCCCTCTGCCGTTTTGCTAGACATACTGCCAAAAACTGTGGCGCCCTCGGACGGATTCGAACCGCCAACCCCTTGGTCCGAAGCCAAGTACTCTATCCATTGAGCTACGAGGGCAGAGCAGACTGCACCTAATTATAGCGATCTGCCCGAGCGTTGTCGAGACTGTTCGCACGCTACGAGAAGAAGCCCAGCGCGTAGACCACCCCGAGAATCACGGCCAGCGCCACGATCACGAAGAGGAGCAGCACGACCGGCGAGAAACCCCGCCCGCCGCCGCCAGCGGTCGCCAGCGCCGGTTCCACCGCCACCGCAGCGGGCTCGAACATCACCACCGCAGCGGTCACGTTGTCGGTCGAGCCCTGTTCCAACGCCAGATCGATCAGCGCCTGACTCGCCTCTTGCGGCGACTTCTGCAAGACCAGGGTGGCGACATCTGCCGACTCGACCGAGCCATGTACACCGTCGCTGACGAGAACGACGCGATCTTCCGGCAGCAGGCGGATCTCGAAGACATCGACCTCGACTTTCGGTCGGTGGCCGAGTGCCCGCGTGATGATATTCCGATAATTGCTCAGTCGCGCCTCATCCTCGGTCATCACCCCGCCCGCCACCTGTTCGGCGACGAGCGAGTGATCGCGCGTGATCTGGGTCGCCTGCTCGGCGCGCACGAGATAGGCGCGGCTGTCACCGACATTCGCGACGGTCAGGTTATCGCCGACCACCGCAGCGGCGACCATCGTAGTGCCCATCGAGCCACCACCCTCGCCGTTGATCGCCTCTTCCATGATCCGCGCATTGGCACTCTTGAACGCCTGCTGCAACATGACGACCGTGTCGGTGGCGCCGTCGCCGTTCCCTGCGGCATAGAAGCTGGAGAAGAGTGTCTCGATCGCCAGCTTACTGGCGACCTCACCGCGCTCATGCCCGCCCATACCATCGGCCACGGCGATCAGGAAGCCATGCGAAACGGCCCGCTCCGACCCCGGCTCGGAGAGCGAAACCTCATCCTCGTTATGGTCCCGCACCCGCCCGGTATCGGTGGCGGCACCGGCGAGCAGCTTGCCCATCCGCTCCCTCTCTACGCCTCTGTCCATGTCGCCATTCCGCTTCCTGCAACGCCGGATAGTAGCACAGGCGGGCGATGTGACGCAAAGCCGACCATGCCAATAGTACTGCCACCGCGCCATCGAGAGTACGAATGTTACAATCCCACCACTTGTCGTGGGTAAGTATAGGCGTCGCGCAACCTGCGGGCGACGGCAGCGGAGGAGGGGCAGCAGTCATGGTCGAGCGACGGTACATGGGGCACAGCGGACTACAATCGGTCGGTCAACTGCCCGCGCGTGGCTCTGGCCCAGGGCGGATCGAGATCGACCATTTCATGCGCGCTTACCATACCACCCTCCAATCATCGGGCGAGGTGCAACTGCGCGCCCTCAGCGAGTCATATCTCGCGATGGAATCGGCGCTGCACGTCGGTGCGCGCGAAGCCTGGCCCGACCTGTCGGCGATCACCTACTCGACCCTGCGCCTGCCCGCCCAGATCGCCGGCGTGCGCCTGATCCTCCTGGGGCAGTCCGAGACGGTCTTCGCGCGGGCGGGTTACCCGAACGTCCTCAGCTGGCAACGGGTCAGCGCCCCCGGACGCCGCCGGCTGATGCTCTACAACGGCATCGACACCCTCGCCGTGATGATCGCCTCCCCTTCCGACATCGATGATCTGATCCCGATGCTCATCGCCTACGAGATCGAGTGGAACAAGCTCCACCGCCTCCTCTTCGCCGCGCCCAGTCTGCGCGCAACCTTGCTGGCGAACAGCAACGACGAACCGCCGCTCGCGGAGATCGTCGCGGCGGTGCAGGAAGCCCTCGAGCTCAACGACGACGATTGGCAGCGATTACGCCTCCTCTGGGATGGACACGGCCTCGCGCAACTCGCGCGGATCGCGGCGACCAAGAAACATTTCGCTATCCGCATTCTCGGCGGCTCCACCACCGACTACGACAAAGTCACCGGGCAGTGGTGGCATCACCTGCGCGACGCCACCATCGACGCGGGCGGGCCGGACCTGGAGATGTACCCCGGCCCGCTCTATTTCGTCTCTTCGAATACCCACAGCCTGGTCAACCTCCTCTCCGGCTACGCGGCGGAACACGAGGAGGAGTTGGTCGAGTTTATCCGCGCGGGCCATCCCGATCTGCTGGCCGAATACGCCTCGATCCTGGCACAGGAGGTACCGAGCAGCCGCGAGAACTTCCTCTATTATGTCGCCAAGAAGTATTTGCAGGGTCCGGGCAAAGAACACCTCCGGGCCTCGCGCACGCAGCTCGAACGGTCGGTTGGGATCACGCATATCACCAGCCGCTATCTCCTCGATATCCACGCCCAGGTGATCGAGTTGAGCAAGCTCGATCCGGCCCGCCTCGACCCACGCCTGCGTGCCCTGCCCGATCTGGAACTCTTGCGCGAGAGCCGCGCCGTCATCCTCAACATCGACTACCCGCTGGGCTGGGCCGCCTACCAGATCCTGCGCGCCGTCTCCCGTCACCTGATCGACCTGCGCGGCCTCTACGTGATGGGTAAGGCGGCCACCTTCAACGGCAGGATCGGCGACGTGATGATCGCCGACCACTTCTACGACGAGCATTCGGGCAATACCTATCTGCTGCGGAATCAGTTCATCGCGCAGGATGTCGAGCCGTATCTGGTCTATGGCTCGGTCCTCGACCACCAGCGCGCGGTCGCCACCTACGGCACCTTCTTGCAGAGCGAAGGCTACATGGACCTCCTTTACCGCGATGGCTACACGATCCTGGAAGCGGAGGCGGGGCCGTACCTCGACGCCGTCTACGAGGATACCTACCCGACGCGCTACCCCACTGGCGAAGTCGTCAACCTTTTCGAAGCACCCTACGAGGTCGGCTTCATCCACTACGCCTCCGATACCCCCTACTCCAAGGGACAGAACCTCGGGGCGAAAAATCTCTCCTACACCGGGATGGACCCCACCTATGCCAGCACCCTCGCCATTACCCGCAGGATCTTGCAGCGCGAGTTAGGGGCACTGCGTCAAGGGCAGGACACGCCCGGTGCCACGGGGAAATGACCGGCCCGCGGGATCGGGTGACCCGGCGCTGACCATCTCGCGCCAGGTAGCACGCCGCTATCTCCTCGGCCAGCAGGGGTTATGGCCGGGGCGCCGCTGGGAGGGCCGTGCGGGGACGATCGCGGCGCTCCAGAAGCTCGGCGCGGTGCAGATGGACCCGCTGACGATCGTGGCCCGCAGCCATGATCTCGTCCTCTGGAGCCGCGTCGCCGACTACGAACCACAGGATCTCGACGATCTCCTCTATCGCGAGCGCGCCTTCTTCGATTACGGCGGCCATCTCGATATTTATCCGATGGAGGAGTTGCCCTACTGGCGACTGCACATGCGCCGCCGCCTCACCGAGCCACGACAGGCGGCGTTTGCGGCCACGCACGGCGACCTGCTCGATGAGGTCCGGGCGGCGGTGCGCGAGCGCGGCCCGCTCGGCAACCGTGATCTGAGTGGTCAAGCTCGCGTGCAGAGCTACCGTGGCAGCAAAGATAGCGGCGTCGCCCTCTATCACCTCTGGCTGATCGGTGAACTGATGACGCACAGTCGCCAGGGATTCGAGCGTCGCTACGATCTCCGTGAGCGGATCGCCCCGCCAAATCTCGACTATGCGGCGCCAGAAGCTGAAGTTCTCGACTATTTCGCCCTGCGCGGGATCGAGCAGCGCGGCCTCTTCTCCTGGCGGGAATGGGCCGGTTTCCTGGCCTATCGTCTCAATCAGCGTGCCGATCTCGGCGCAACACAGGCAATCATCGCAGGATTGCTCCACGCAGGGCAGATCGTTGAGATCGCTATCGAGGGACAACGCGACCGCTACTACGCGCCAGCCACGGCGCTCTCGCTCCTACACGACCTCGTTGCCGAGCGCGTGCCGCAGGCGTGGCAACCACTCGGGAAAACGACGGCGGATGAAGTGATCCTCCTCTCGCCACTCGACAACCTACTCGGCCGGAAGCGGATCGAAAAGCTCTTCGCTTTCGAGTACATCTGGGAGATTTACAAGCCAGCGGCACGGCGGCGTTGGGGTGCCTACACGATGCCGATCATCTACGACGATCGCCTGGCCGCGCGGATCGACGTAAAACTCGACCGCCCGACCAACACACTCTGGATCAACGGCTTCTGGCCCGAAGACGAGCGGTTGACCGGCGAGGATCGGTTCGTCCAGGCTCTTGTCGCCGGACTCTCCCGCTTCGCCCATTTCCATCAGGCGAACGCCATCAATCTCGATGCGCTGCAACCAGCCCGGTTGCGTGAACAGATTCAGGCCGGGATAGAGCTGTAGCCACGTCAAGAACCTTTAGCAACAGAACAAGCCCCCCGCCCAGGGTACATCTCGGCAGGGGGCAACAGGGTTTGTCCAGCTGGTTGTCGTCAGGCTCGCGCGGCCTGGCCGGCGACATCGTTGACCGCGCCGGCCAATCGGCGCACACCCTCGGCGATCTGCTCCGGGGTCAGCGCACAGAACGGCAGCCGCAAAAAGCGCTCACCGTCGCTCGGCGTCGGGAAGAAGCCGCGCCCATCGCTCAGGCTCAGGCCAACGTCGGCGGCACGGCGTTGCAGCGCCTCGCTCGTCACCCCGACCGGGAGGTTGACCGAGAGGAAAAAGCCGCCGTCCGGCTCGATCCAGTTAGCATCGGGCAAGAACTCGCGCAGCGCATCGCCAGTCGCGATCAGGCGCGGGCCGTAGAGCGCACGCAACGTCTCTAGCTGCGGTTCGAGCCAACCCCGCTGGCAGAACTCGAAGACCGTCGCCTCGCCGATCAGGTTCGGGGTGATGTAGGTGTCGTTCGCCACCTGGGCGATCTTCGCCAGCGCCACCTTGTCCCCGACGATATAGCCGACACGCACACCCGGGCTGATCTGCTTGGTGAACGACGACATGTGCAAGGTGCGTGCCGGGACCAGCTCGGCCAGCGACGGCAACTGTTCGCCGCGATAGCGCAGCGGGCGATACGGCGCATCTTCCAACAACCAGAAGCCGTGTTGCTCGGCCAGCGCGGCGATCCGCTCGCGCTTGGCGAGCGACAGGGTTGCGCCGGAAGGGTTCTGGAAGTCGGCGATCAGGTAGAAGAGTTTCGGTATCCCCTGTTCCAGCGCCGCTTCCAACGCGGCGAGGTCCGGGCCGTCCGCCTCCATCGGGATCCCGACCGGGCGCACGCCGTGGCGGCGCAGCAAGGTCAGCGTCCGGTCATACGTGGGCGATTCGACGAAGACCATATCGCCCGGCTCCAAGAGACCCAGCGCGATGAACTCGACGATCTGCAGCGACCCATTCGCCAGCACAACTTCGTCGGCGGAGACGCCGTGGCGCGCACCGAGCCACTCGCGCAGCGGCCCGAAGCCCGCCCCTTTGCCATATTGCATCACCGTCGCGCCGTGCGGCCCGCGAATGATCGCCGCCGCACACTCCGCGACCTGTTCCAGCGGGAAACTTTCGATTGCAGGAACCCCGCGCGTGAAATCGATCGTACCCATACCACTCGCCGTCATTACGCCCCCCTGATCGACCGCGCGACCGACCGATCGGCCCCGCGCCATTCGTCGCGCGAAGTATGCGCCACAGCGGTCTGACACGACAACGATCACGCGCCTCGTTGCAAGGGTTTATGCGCGCGTCGTTGCCAATGCAGGCGGGCGCCTCACTCAGACAGGCGATGAACAGAGGACCGTGATCAGCCGCAGCACCCGGTAGGCGCTGAGCATATCCGCCCGCGTAAAACGAACAGTGCGCCCATCGACGCGGACGACATCATCGATCAGCGCGGCGAGATCGGCGTAGACAGGCCGGGCCAGCGTGACCTCGACCTCCGTAGGGGTGGTCACACGCAGCGGCGGTACGGCGGGTCGCTCCCGGATCGCGCGGGCGGCCGCCTCGCGCAATTTCGCCCGCGCGACGTTCGGGTGTAGGCTCTCGGCGGCGACGTGGGCGCGGCTCTCCTTGACCTGGACGGTAATCACCCGATCGCCCAAAACTTCGCGCGTCTCCTCGACGACCGTCTGATCACCCGCGACGAGAACCACCGGCACACCATGCGCCCCGGCGACCGCCGCGTTCAGGCCAAGTTCGCCATAGGACAGCCCATTGACGCGCACATCGAGGATTGTGCTGACGAAGGTGTGGCTCAGTGCCGCCGGTGCCGCCCCGGCGCGACCGTGAACCCCCACGAACATCGCCAGGTCGTAGCCGTTCTCGACGCCATCCATCATCCCCATCATCTTCGGCTTGCCCCGGCTGAGGGTCGCGCGCTCATCGAGGTCTTCGGGGATCATATTCCGATAGGTGCCATGCACGTCGGCGACGGTAACCCTGGCTTCGGGATCGGCATCGAAGATCCCGGCCACGATCGCGTTCGCCTCCTGCGTCATCAGGCGGCGAGCGCGTTCATACTCTGGGTTCCCGCGTTCGCCCTCGTCATTATGGACGACGCCCGCAATTCCTTCGATATCAACCGTAACAAAGACCCGCATCGATCCCCCACTATCTAGTGCTGCACGGCATCATCCGATCGCACGATGATTGCACACGTTGTACTCACCTACACAAACGCTGGCAGATATACTCCGCACGCTGCCACGCAGAAAACACCCGCCCCTCCGAGAATACTCTATCGCGCCCCTTGCTCCCAGAGCCGCCCAACACTGCACTGCGGACAAAATGGCTCTTGGCCCAGCTGCGGCACCAGAAACGTTTCGTTGCCACAGACCGGACAACCTGTCTCCAACTGCCCATTATCGGCGCGCAGTCGTCCGGCAAACCCTCGCGCAAAACGTGACGCCTGCCCATGACGCGGCCCGAGCGGCACACCGCGCGGGCCGCGCGGCACCGCCTGAACGCCGACGCGACACTCGCGCACCGCCCTACAGGCGACACAATACCGTCGCGACAACACGCGACCATCGGCCACCCGCTGCGGTGCGGTGGTCGTCAGCGTGAAGTCGCAGTGATCGCAGACGAGTCGATATTCCGTGGTCATTCCTGGCCTCCGCCGCGTCTATCACCGCCGACCATGCTAAAGTACGACCCGGCAGAGGGCAACCGCCTCACCTGCCGATGGTTGAGACCGCTGACTGACGCCCACACATTGGAGAGATCATGGCCGATTTGCCGCTTATCCTCTTCGACATCGACGGGACCTTGCTCCGCTCCGGCGATCCAACCCACGCGCGCTCGGTGCGGCTGGCCTGCCAGGAGTTCTTCGCGATCGACGCGACCGCGCCGATCCCCGCCGAGGTCGATCTGTCCGGGCGCACCGACCGCCGGATCATCGTCACCCTCCTGGCCACCTATGGTATCCCCACCGAAGCGAGCGAGCCACGCCTGCCCGAAATGTTCGCCTTCATGGAAGCATATGTCGCCCGCGAGATGGGGCAACTCCACGAGCGCGTCCTGCCCGGCGTGGTCGGGTTGCTCGACGCGCTCGTATCACGGGATCTGGCGATCGGCCTGGTCACCGGCAACCTGCCGAAGATCGCCGAGATTAAGCTTACGGCGGCGGGGATCTGGGAACCGTTCACGCGCCAGAGCGAGATCATCGGTGGCTTCGGTCACGCCTCGGTCGAGCGCGACGATCTGCCGCCGCTGGCCCTGGAGATCGCCACGCGGGCGCTCGGTCGCCCGGTCGCAGGGGCCGACGCGGTAATCATCGGGGACACCCCACACGACATCACCTGTGGCAAAGCGTGCGGCGCACGGACGCTCGCCGTCGCCACTGGGCGTTTCGGACTCGACGCTTTACAGTCATACGAACCCGATCTGCTCCTGCCCGACCTCAGCGACCGCGACCAGATCTTGGCATTTCTGCTCAAGGGGCACGCCGCCTGACACCGGAGCCGCCCCCAGCGTGGGGCGGCTATTCCCCCGGCTCGGGTCCAGTCGCGGGCATACAGTTCCCCGGCTCGCCGGCGGGCACGTAGCGGTAGACCGCGTAGTAGCTTGGCAAGCCCCAGTAGAGTTCGCGCAGTCGGTACCGTTCGCTGATCCGCTGGAACGGGCGACGATCGCGCATCTGCCAGCATTCATCGCGCGTCATGATAATCAGCGGCAACGCCTCGCGATCCCCAGGTGATGCGCCGCTCACCAGGCGCTCGATCTCAGCGCGCGTATTATGCGGCGAGACGTGCGGCGTCGATTCCAGATCGAGCAGCAGATCGAAGATCTCCCGCATATCCGCGCCGTCCCTCAGATCCACCGACGCGAACTTCCGGCCGATGATGACCGGCGTCCGCTCGCCCCGCGTCGCGCGCACGAATTCGACCGTCGCCAGGATCGAGGTATTCGCCGGATCTTTCGCCCCTTCGTGTGTGTAATAACGGGCAAGCGGTTGCAACGGGTAAACAACCAGCACGGTTATGGCAACCCCGACAACGCCGAGCAGCCCCTGGCGCAGCGCCGGAAGCCTGGTCAGACGCGGGAGAATCCGCACGAACAGGCCGAAGAGGCCGATCAGCGTAACCGCAGCGGCGATGAACGCTAGCGGTAACAGAAACGTCAGGTAGCGCCCGGTCAGCATATAGCGGTCCCAAGGCTGCCCATACGCCTTATTGAAGGCGGGCATGATCAGCATGGTGGTGAGCAGCGCACAGAACGGCAGCGGTTGCCCTCGCCGCACCAGCAAGCCGAGTCCGATCAGGCAGAGGGCGACAAGGAACACGAGGTGGGGCGACGTGAGGTAGTGCCAACGTTCTTCCGGTATCCGCATCGGATTACTGATCATCCGCGTCAGTGACAGGCCGAGATCGGTCAGGTTCTGCCGATACTTCTCCCAACTTAGCGCCGTTTCGTAGGCGTAGTCGCGCCGTGTTTGCACCCGCCTCAGGCCCGCCAACTCATTCATCAGATTGTAGATCAAGACCGGACTATAGGCGATCAGGCCCATTACCGGTGCGAGCCAGGGCCACGGCGTGCGGAAGACTTGCCACGCTTTCGCGCGCCAGACGACGAGCAGCACGGTCAGCCCCAGCGCGGGTGCCAACACGATCGTCCCGACGTGTGTGTGTAACACCAGCCCGTAACAAAAGCCGGCGAGGGGGAGCCAATAGCCGCCACCACGGAATGTCAAAGGCCGACTCGTACGCGACTCGGCACCAGCCTCGACCGACCGCATCCAACGGACCACACGGTTCAGGTACAGGGCGAGTGCCAGAAAGGTCAACGTAGCGTAGAACGGTGTCGTGGAGTTCTGCCAGGCGACATGGCTATTGACGATGATATGTTGCGGTGCCGTCGCCAGCAGCCCTGCCCCAACGAGGCCAACGGCGCGGTTGGCAAGCGCCCGACCGAGCAGGTAGGTCAGCACGACGGTCAAAGCACCGCAGACCATCACAATCGTACGGGGCAAGATGATCGACGGCCCGAAGAGCCAGAAACAGAAGGCGACGAAGTAAGAATGCAACGGGCCGTAATAGCGATCCGAGGCGGTGAGCGGAAAAATCTCGCCGCGCCAGATCGCCAGCGACCACTCCAGTTCGACCGTTTCATCAGTAAAGTGTGGCAGCCGCAATAGATAAGGCCAGCGGATCGCCAACGCAGCAAGGAAGAGCAAACAGAGGATCAAGCCCTCACCCCAGCGGGAGACCAAGAATGACCCGAGGCTAGCCCAGGAAATAGCTATCTGCCGCCTGCGCCGCTTCTTTCGAGGACGTTTCACTCGCGGCTGTTCAGCATCAGGCACGGTACGCCGCCCTGTCGTCATCATCCGCTCTTCATGCGCCAAAGATTGTCAACACAGCATGATCCAAGGAATGCGGTACAGGGGTAAGCCGCCGATCCACCAGGGTCCGCGTGTCTCTTGTGTGATCGATATTCTGGCTTACCCACCAGACGGAAGTATCGCCGAAACCTTGGACGATTCCAAGGTTCGCAGGACCGAATCCTGACCTATTTTCAGATCATGGTGTTTGCGGAGAATGGCGTCACAAAAAGGTGCAGGCAAGGCGATCGCCAACGCCGGTATAAACGACGCTACAATAGACAAAGGGAGGTTGAGCGCAGCACCGGGTAGGGAACGGTGCCGACAGAACTGGCACTCAACCATTAATCATGCTGGTAGCAACATAATATGCGAACGACACTGGCATCGGCGCTGACAATCACGCCGCCATATACCGAGCACGATTGATTGTCCAGGCGTCACCGAATTATCGTGTCGAGTCGCCAGCCAGGGTGCGCTCGATACCGACGCGCAACTGCCGCAACTTCGCCGCCGTATCGGTCAGCTCTTCGACCAAGCCAGAAGAGCGCTCACGTTCGGCTCGCACAAAGCGCGTGTACGGCGCGACAGCCTCACGGAGACGGGTTAGCGAGCGGTCGA
>JAABUN010006502.1_pt1 | contig 13401 bp, 6 predicted proteins | sample 5559311 | NCBI WGS metagenome assembly JAABUN01 (sample SAMN10711877, study PRJNA513370) | rock metagenome | isolation source: Antarctica rocks | place: Antarctica: Victoria Land, Siegfried Peak sud | reverse complement strand
ACCGGTGAAACATTGACGCTCAACTCGAGGATCGTGGCATCCGGAAACTGCTCGTGCCACGCCATCACCTGACGGCATGCCTCCCCAAGGACCCACACCCCAAGTGGCACGATCATTCCCGTATCCTCAGCCAGGGGAATGAACTCGGCGGGAGGCAGCAGACCGGCGGAGGGGTGCTGCCAGCGGACGAGCGCCTCCACTCCATGCATCTGACCGGTAGCCAATGCCACCTTGGGCTGATAGTGCAACCGCAGCTCTCCCCGTTCCAGGGCATGCCGGAGCGCCGTCTCCCGATCCAGCTGCCCCAGAGCCGAGGCGTCGCGCGTCGTATCGAAGAGGGCGGTGCCGCCTTTTCCCTCGGCCTTGGCCCGGTACAGCGCGACATCGGCCGCCCGCAGCAGGTCGGTCGGAGTGGTCAGTTCGGAAGAGCTGAGGACGGCCCCAACACTGGCACTGATGCTGACCTCGTGTGCACTCAAGGCAAACGGAGCTGCAAGCGCGTCCATTACTTGCTCCGCCATCCCGATGGCCATACGTGCATCGGTGACCTGCTCTCGCAGGATCGTGAACTCGTCGCCGCCGAAGCGGGCAAGCAGGTCGCCAGGCCCAAGATGGGTGGCGAGTCGTTGCGACGCCGCAATGAGCAGGCGATCCCCGTACTCGTGGCCGAGACTGTCGTTGACCACCTTGAAGCCGTCCAGATCCAGAAGGAGCACCGCAACCGACGGGGCCCCGGGCTTGTCAAGTGCGTCCCTGAGGCGGTCCATAAAGAGGGTACGGTTCGGGAGGTTCGTCATCGAGTCATGGTGGGCATGATGCCAAAGGCGGGCCTCGAATGTCTTCCGCTCGACACCGTGGGCAATGATGTCGGCCGTGGCGCCCAGAGCCTCAAGAGTGTCCTGGGGAAGCGCGTGCCGGGCAAACAGCGCCATGACCCCGACGGCGCGATCTTCGACCTGCAACGGATACCCGGCGAAGGCGACCATGCCTTCTCGGATTGCCCAGTCATGATCGCTGATCTGGGAATCGTTGCGGACGTCGTTCGTCAGGTGAGGCTGGAGATCATGGGCGATGCGACCGATCTTGAACTCACCCATGGGGATCCGGCTATGCGTGCCGTCGAGGTGGGTGTACATCCCGGCGCTGGCCTGCAGCTCCAGTACTTCGGACGTATCGTCGAGCACCCAGACCCGGGCGAAGGCGGCGTCAAGGTGATGGACAAACGCTTCCGCGCATCGTTGCAGCATGGCAGGCAGGTCCTGCCGCTCGGCGAGGGCGCCGCCAATGTCCGCGCGCAGGGAGGCATGACGTGCCAGTCGCACCCGCTCTTCCTCGATCTGCTTGCGCTCTGTGATGTCGCGGGCGTTGATGACAATGCCGCGCACGGCTGGATCGGCGAGGAGATTCGTGCCGGTCGCCTCGAGCCAGCGCCATGACCCGTCGCTATGCCGAAACCGGAACTCGACCGTTGGCGTGAGCTGAGGGTCATCGAGAACCTTCTGGAACGCCGCGTCAACCACAGGTTGGTCATCCGGATGGATCAGGTCGAAGGAAACGCACCCAACCAGTTCGACTGGCTGGTATCCAAGGACCCGCTCGGCGGCCGGACTTACATAATATATAGTCCCGTCGGCATCGAGGAACGCGATGATCTCGAGGGCATTCCGGATCAGCGAGTCGGAGCGCGCCTCGCTCCGGCGCACTTCGGTGTAGAGACGCGCCCGGCCGATGGCGACGTTGACGTGCTCGCTGAGCGCGACCATGACCTGCAGGTCGGCCTCAGACAACCGAACGCCGTCTCCGCTCTCCACATTCAAGGCTCCGACGACCTGGCCCGCGTCGTGGAGGGGCACACAGACCTCGGAGACGATCCCCGGGTGGGCCGCAAGGAAGTCTGGATCAGACCGTACATTCTCGATCAGGACGGCCTCCGCGGTTCGGACGACCCGCCCCGACACCCCCTCCGTCACCGGAATGCGCTCAACTGCCCGGTCGTACCCTACCTGGTGCTGCAACATGAGGGCGTCGTCGTCCAGCATGTAGAGGCTGACCAGCGTGTACCCGAACGTCCGCGATATTGCCTCGACGACCGTCCGGAAGAGGTCCGAAAGCTCCAGCTCACGGGCCAGGGCGGTGCGCACTTCGCCGAGGAGTGCGAGTTCCTTGGCCTGTCGTCTGGCCTCGGCATGCAATTCGCCCTGGCGTGACTCGCTCGCTCGCAAGCGGTCCTCAGTTCCCTTGCGCTCGGTGACATCGCGGGAATTGACGACAATGCCACCCACGGCCGGATCGGAGAGCAGGTTTGTCCTGGTCGCCTCGAGCCAGCGCCACGATCCGTCCTTGTGCCGGAACCGGAACTCGATGGTCGGCGATACCTGGGGGGCCTCGAGTATCCTGAGAAACGTATCGTAGGCCGACGGCAGGTCATCGGGATGGATAAGTTCGAACGTCTGTCTCCCAACCAGCTCGTCCTCCTGGTACCCCAGTATCCGCTCGATTGCCGGACTCTCGTAGCGGATTGTTCCGTCTGCGTCGAGGATGGTAATGATGTCGAGGGCATTCCGGATCAGCGAGCTGAAGTGGGTCTCGCTCTGGCGAACCTCGGTGTACAGGCGTGCCCGGCGAATGGCGACGTTGACATGCTCACTGAGCGCGACCATGAGACGGAGGTCAGCGTCGGTCAATTGCACCCCGTCCCGGCTCTCCACGTTCAGGAAGCCGACGACCTGACCCGCGGCCCGAAGGGGCACACAGAGTTCGGAGACGATCCCTTCCACCGCTTCAAGGAAGTCGGGATCGTCCCGGACATCCTCGATCAGGATCGCCTCCCCCGTTCGGACGACGCGCCCTGAAACCCCTTCTGTTATCGGAATGCGCCGGATTTGGTAGTCGTACCCAACCTGATGCTGCATGACGAGGACATCGTCCTCACGCATGTAGAGACTGACCAGCGTGTACCCGTACGTCCGCGCAACCGCCTCGACCACTGTCCGGAAGAGGTCTGACAGTTCCAGCTCACGGGCCAGGGCGGTGCGCACTTCGCCGAGGAGTGCGAGTTCCTGGGCTTGTCGGCTGGCCTCGGCAAGCAATTCGCCCTGGCGTGACTCGCTCGCTCGCAGGCGGTCCTCGGCCCCCCTGCGTTCGGTGACATCACGGGAATTGACGACAATGCCAACCACGGCCGGATCGGCGAGCAGGTTTGTCCCGATCGCCTCGAGCCAGCGCCACGATCCGTCCTTGTGACGGAATCGAAACTCGACAGTAGGCGTCACCGCAGGGTTGTCGAGCGTATTCAGGAATGCCGCGTAAACCGCTGGGAGGTCATCTGGATGGACCAGGCCAAAGGCGTTGGTCCCGTCCAACTCGTTCGGCTCGTACCCAAAAACCCGCTCGAAGGCGGGACTCTCGTAGGTTATCGTCCCATCGACGTCGATGATTGTGATGATGTCGAGGGCGTTCCGGATCAGCGAGTCAAACCGTGCCGTGCTCTGCAGCAGGGCATCCTCCGACAGTTTGCGCTCGGTGATCTCACGGGAGATTCCAACAAGACCGGTGATACGACCATCGGGATCGCGGATTGGCACCTTGTTGGTCAGCACCCAACGGATATGGCCGTCTGCACCCACGCGTGATTCCGGCTTGCCGATTACTGCCTCGCCGGTGGTGAGCAGATGGCGCTCATCGGCCCGGAACTCCCGCGCCGTCGCTGCCGGGAAGAAGTCTGCGTCGCTCTTTCCCAGCAACTCGGTGGGGTCGTCAACCCCGATGAATGCCGCGCAGGCGCGGTTAACCTGGGTGAAGCGGGAGTCGGTATCCTTGAAGAAGATGAAGTCGGGTATGCTGTCGAGCAACGTTTGGAGGCTGCGCTTGACGGGATCGGGACCGGAATCGTCCTCGTCCATGTTGTTCTCTTGCCTTCCATGGCGAATCAGCGAAACGAGCGCCGGATCGCGAGCTTGTCGACCTCTTATTGGCTTGACACTATGTCAGCGAAGATTACGAAGAGTGTACCGCACCGGGGGGCCTCCGTCCGCGTCGCGGCGGACGGAGTGATGTGCCTTCGACATCGGGGGTCATGCACCATGGGGTGACCGTGACGGACCAACGCCCGCGCCGCGCCAAGCCCCTTCGAGGTGAGACATGCGCTGGACCGTTTTTGCTGGCGGCATTCAGGCGCAGGTAGCGGGTGGCTCGAAGCCGGCGTAGGAGATCGGGGCCTGGGCCGGATCGATCGAGATCAGCGATCCCTGACCAACTCCGGCGTCGGGGCCGAAGGCGGGCGTCGTCAGGTAGAGCATGCCGTCCGGGCCGAAGCCGATGTTGGCCGGGTAGGGCAGATCGGTCACGACTGGCTCCAGCGTGTCCGGCCCGGTCTGACGCACGACCCGCCCGGAGTTCTCGGTCACGAACGGCCGCTCGGTCGTGTTGCCGGTGGACATCTCGGAGGCGTGGAGCGTCCCGTCCGGTCCGAACGCGACATCGGTGATCGCGGTCAGCCCCGTCCAGGCGTCGGTCACGGTGCCATCGGTGGTGACCTTGACGACCTTTGCCGAGCCATCGAGGTAGGGTGCCGCCATCAGGTAGCCGACGTAGGCATTGCCTTCGGGATCGACCGCGACGCCGGTCGGCACGCGGTGCCCCTCGGAGAGATCGGCGACCCGGCTGATGTCGCCTGCCGGGGTGACCCGGATCAGTTGCCCCCCCACCGCTTCGGTCACGAGCAGGGCGTCACCCGTTGCCGTCAGCCCGTAGAGCGAGCCGTCGGGGTTGAAGTCGGGTGCAATGAACGATGGCTTGTTGGCCGGGAGCCAGGTGCTGAGATCGGCGACGAGGTTCATCGTCCGGTTGGTGTTGACCTTGTAGACCCCACTGAACGAGGAGGGCGAGCGCCACGACGCTCCGGCCCCGCCGAGCAGCACGTAGAGCTCGTCTCCGAGATAGGCGACATCCATCGCCCCCCAAATCCAGCGTGTCTCCTCCCAATGGGTGGAGATCAATCCGACTTGCAAAGGGGCGGTGCAGCCGTCGGCGACTGTCACGACCGACGACGAGAGGCCGATCCGGAGCGTGAAGCCGCCGGAGACGGGGAGCCGGGTGTCGCCGCCTGAGCCGGCCATCGCCATCGCCAGCGTGCCATCGGGCCCCCAGATGAAGCCGCGCGGATTGGTGAGCCCCGAGGCGACAACCGTGACCGGCGCGCCCGCCGCGGTCGGGGTCGCCACCTGGGCGCGCGTCGATGGCAAGACGAGCAGGGCGGGAACGGCGAGCAAGGCGAGGACGATAAGGAGATGAAGGGCGGCGGTGGTGGTGCGGTGCATTGGAACCTCCGTCGGGAATGTGACGGGAGAATGGGGAGGTCTGAGGGCGGGGCCGCTCAGGGTCTGCGTTCATTCTGAACGTCTGGCCCGATACGTCAATAAGGAAATGTCACACGAATGCGGCAGTGGCGGCCGGACCCAGTGGCCGGACAACCGTATACTTCGCGCCAGCAAACGGGCTGGCCGCGCCCCGATCTCCAGGTTTCGGGCTCGATCTCCAGGGAACACAATGACGGATGAGGCGTTGGCACATGATGGGCCAGTGGTCGGCGCGGTCGATGTCGGGTCGAACTCGATCAAGCTGACCGTGGCCCGGCCCGGCCTGCCGGGCAGGATCGTCGAGCTCGCGAGCGCCGCCGCGGCGGTCCGGCTCGGCGCGGGCGTGAGCACGACCGGGCGCCTCGCCGACGACCGGATCGTGGCCGCGCTCGGCGCACTTGGTGACTTCGCGGTGCTCGCCCGCGATCACGGTGCCGATCGCATGGTCGGGGTCGCGACCGAGGCGACCCGGCGGTCCGCGAATGGAGCGGCCTTCCTCGATCGCGTCCGCACCGAGACCGGCTGGAACGTGCGGGTTATCACCGGCGACGAGGAGGCCGACCTGACGTTTCGCGGGGTGGCGGTGGACGGGGACATGCGCGGGCGGGTCGTGATCGCCGACATCGGTGGCGCGAGCACCGAGCTGATCGTCGCCGAGGGTGGGGTCGTGGTCTCGGCCCGGTCGGTCGCGGTCGGGTCCGGGACGCTGACTGACACGCTCGTGCGGTCCGACCCGCCGACGGCCGTCGAGCTGGACGCCTGTTCGCGGGCGGCGGTCGCGGGTCTGAAGATCGCCCCCGTGCCGGGAGGAGCACCCGTCCGGTTGATGTGTGTTGGCGGCACCGCGGAGTACCTGGCGCGGCTGGTTGGCGGTGGCCCGGTCGTGGACCGCGCGGGGACTCGACCGGTGTTGTGCCCAGACGTCTGAGGAACTGGCGGCGACGCTGACGATCCCGCACGCGCGGGCACGCGTGCTGCCGGCGGGGATCGCGGTGATCCGCGCCCTGGCCGGGACGCTCGATTGCGAGCAGGTGGAGGTCGCGCCGAGCGGGATCCGGACCGCGCTGCTGCTTGACACCTTCGCGGAGATCGCGGCGCAAAGCGCATCCGACGCAGATGAACGATGAAGTTGGGGTATGGTGTCCGCTTTGCGATGCAGCTGCCCGGACCAGTTCAACAGGCAATCCCGCAGGGCTTGAGGGGCCGCACCTGCTCAATCGCTTTGCGATTGCCTATATGCGGATGCGGCGCATTGCCGCGCTCTGAAGGACGATCGGCCCTGGACACGCCACTCAAGTAGGACACCATGTGGCCGCGATGAAAGGCATGACATGACTGCAAACACCACTCCATCCGGTGCCGTTCCGGCCAGGAGCGAGCATGACGATCGGGACTACCGCACGGCAATGCGCGACGCGATCGCGACGCAGTGGGCGGCGGTCTGGAAGGCAATGCCCAAGGTCGCCGCCGGGGAGGATCCGGAGGCGGTGCACGATGTCCGGGTCGCCTCTCGCCGGTTGCGGGCGGCGATGGATGTTGCCACCGACTGCTTCCCCGCGAAGTGGTATCGCCCGCTGCACAAGACTGCGAAGGCGATCACGCAGGCGCTCGGCGACGTCCGGGACCGCGATGTTTTGCTGGAGGAGCTCGCCAGATCGCGCCAGCGGGCTCCCAAAGGCCAGCAGCCGGGCATCGACTATCTGATCGCGGGCATCGCGCGCGACCGGGCCAGGGCCCGCAAGCGGATGCTGGCATTCCTGAAGAAGCTCGACGCCAAGGGGATCCCCGAAGAAACGACGCGCCGCTTCCCGCTCCGTAAAAAGGGAAGAATGGACGACGCTCGGGGTGATGCCTCGAAAGCGTCCGACCGGATGACGGAGATCACGCCATGAGCCGCGCCCTGCCCGTACCCCCGCTAGACCCCAAGGCACCACTGGTGATCAACGCCCGCCGCGTGCTGATCGTGCGCGTCGTCGAGCTCTTCAGCTACGCGCCCGTCATCCCGGACGCGACCGCGACCGAGGCGCTCCACAACGCGCGGATCGCGACGAAGCGGCTGCGCTACACGCTGGAGCTCTTCCGCGGGGTGTTTGGCCCCGTGGGTGAGCGGATCATCGAGCAGTTGAAAGAGATGCAGGAGGAGCTGGGTCAGCTTCACGATCACGATGTCCGGATCGAAATGATCGAACGCGAGCTGGCCGGGCTGAGTGACGAAGCGGAGGAAGCAAGCGCCGTTCGCCCCGGTCTCGACGGACTGCTGAAGCGCGAGCGCACGGCTCGCGCTCGGCGTCACACCGCGGTCGTCAAGCGCTGGCGCGGTCTGGAGCGCGACGAGGTGCTGCCGAAGCTGATCGCTCTCTCGTCACCGCCCGGCAGGTGATCGATCCGGCGCGATCACGGATCCAGGGTGACGGATCATGTTTTGTCACGGGTGTCGCCGCCGTGACAGGTTCCTCGTCGTGTCGCACCCTCCCATGCCCCTGCTCGACGCGGCTGCTCGACGCGGCTGCTCGAATGGCAGGGGCGGGAGGCATGTCAGTGGGGCTGCTCGATGCGGCTGCTCGAATGGCAGGGGCGGGAGGCATGTCAGTGGGGCATGGTTGCAGGATGGTTGCCCCAGACCTCGACCTCGACGCCGTCGCGCTCGCCGCGCCAGAGCGGCACGGTGCAGGTGCCGCGGAGCAGGTTTTTCCAGAGCTGCGCGTTGGCGAAGGTCTCTTCGTCCGTGCTGAAGACCTCGAACACCGACCGCGCCGCGACGAGCACCATCTTTCGCTTGGCCCGGCTCAGCGCGACCGTCAGGCGGCGCGGATCGAGCAGGAACTTGCCGGACGCCAGCAGGTACTCACGGTCGCTCTCGGTCGCTCCGATCAGGATCACGGTCCGCTCGCCGCCCTGGAAGCGCTCGACCGTGTCGACCGCCGAGACCACGATCGCGCCGGTCACGGCGTCGCGCCGGGTCAGCGCCGGGACATCTGCCTGGAGCGCCGCGCGCTGTGCCCTGTGCGGCACGACGACGCCCAGCCCTTCATCTGGATCGAAGGCGTACCCGGCGGGATCTGAAAGCTCCCACAGGATTGGGGCCAGCAATCCCTGCTCGAAGCGGTTGTGGAGCTGGCTTCGTGCCTCGTCGTGGACCACTACCGTCAGCGGATGCGTAGGGTCGAGCACGGCGGCGACGAAGTCATCGGCAATCTCTCGACGCTCGATCAGCGCCGTCCGGTTCGAGTGATAGGCGATGCCGTCCTGATGGTAGATCTCCTTGCGGAGAAACTCGGCCATCTCGGCGTGCAGCCGGAAGCTTTCCGCAAACCGGATCACCGGCGGGTCGAGCGGCAGCAGGGCGAGAAAGAGCGACTCGTAGGAGCGGAACTCCTGGAAGGTCCGGCGCGGTTCGCTCGACCAGTCGTTCTTCACGATTGGCGGCATCTGGCGATGGTCGCCGACGACGATCAGCGTGCCGTCGGGCGCGAGGGGAAGGGCCGCCATCGCCGCCTCCGGCAGGTTCATCTGGGACGCCTCGTCAAGCACGAGGCAGTGGGCGAGGGTGTGCCCGAACAGCGCTTTCGGCCAGCGGTCCTTGATCAGGCCGTAGATGGCGCCCGGCGTCGCCGCGATCACCGCTTGCGGGTGAGAGGTGATCGCCTCGATCGCCTTGGGAGCGCCTGACGGGCGATCGTCGTCCTTGGGGGTCGGGATGATCCCCTCCGCGACATCCCCGCGCGGGCGGAGCCGGAACAGCGGGACATCGAGCAGGCGGCGGTCGAAATGCGCCGCGAAGATCTCCGGATGGCTTGTCTCGAATCCCGCCAGGAGCGCGCGAACGTCCAGCACGTTCTGGAGCAGGACATCGATCGCCGCGTGCGTCTTGCACGACAGCAGGATCCGGAACTCCCGGTTCGCCGCGAGCGCGCCCTGGAGTCGGGCGAAAAGGGCGAATGCGGTCGAGTAGCTCTTGCCGGTGCCGGGCGGCCCCTGCACGAGCAGGAGCGGGGTCGCGCCGTGCGCGGAGATGAACTCGCGCTTGCTCGACTCAAAGTCGTGCAGCGCGCCGGTGGCGTGGAGCGCGTCGAGCCCAGCCAGAAAGCGACCCTGCGCGGCGACGCTCTCCGGCGACCACACCGGGGCCAGCAGCGCGTCGGGGCGAGACCCGCCGGAGAGCTGAGCGTAGAGGGTGTTCTTGCCACCGGCCACGAGGCCCTCGCTCACCTTCGCCGCCCAGTACCCGTTCCAGTTGTTGATGTCGCCATCGAGGGTGTAGCGATCGCCGGGTCGGAGCGGGCGATCGGTGGACCCGAACACGAACCCGCGCGACCAGGCGCCCCCATTCGTAGGACGTGGCATCCTGATCTCGGCGATCGCCGCGACAGCCCGGCCATGCTCACGGGTCACGGTGATCTGGCGGAGATCGACGCGCATGCCCCACAACATCTGCTTGACGGTCGGCGTGAACGGCGTTTGCTCGTGCGTGGGGCGCCGCTCGTCGACCGTGAGCCGCGGGCAGAGAATGAGCCGGTCGCCGTCCTTGATCGTCGATAACGCGAGCGCCTCGTCGAGATCGCAGGCGAGATTGGCTGTCTCCAGGCGGAGGCGAAAGGTCATGTCCTCCTGCGACCATGCGGTCTCGTCCCGCTGTTCCTTGGGCAGGCTCACGTGTTTCGCGTTCGGGTGTTGCTCCCGCCAGGCCGCGCGATATTCCTCGCCAAGCCGGCGGCGGCGCTCGTTCTCCCAGTTTCGCTCGGCGATGCCCGGCTCCTGATCGGCCTCGACGTAGCGGACGATCAAGGTCTGACCGGCCAGCACTCGCTGCTCCGGCGCGGCGAGGCGGGCGTTCTTCCAGGCGGCCAGCTCGACGTGACGCTCGATCGTGACGAACTCGTCCAGCGCGTGCGCGAATGTGGGCGCCATTTGCTGGAATGCCGCGAGGTCGGGCAGGTCGAAGTCAGTGAGCACCGTCTGCCGGTTGCCCCGGAAATCGTGGGCGATATGCTCCATCGCTTCCAGGCGGCGGGCGTGGAAGCCGGTCAGGAGCGCGGGCGTCGCGGCCCGGTACGGCGCGAAGTCGTCCTTGACAACCTGGTCCGGGCTGGGCAGTTCGTCCCAGGCGGCGTACGCGAACTCCAGCGGAATCTGACTATTGAAGCGAGCCCGGTTGGTGTACCAGCCGTCCGGCAGGGCGTCGGTCGGCACGTCGAGCTTTCCCCAGAAGTCGAACAACCCCGCCCGGAAGACGTCGCGATAGGCGACGCCCTCGTTCCATTGGAAGCCGAGGAAGGCGGCGACCGATTGCAGCGACTGGCAGAGCATCGGGTAGTTCTTCTGCTCCCGGATCTGCCCATCGAGAAACGACGCGATTGGCGAATCGAACGCCGCTATCTGGGTCACGAAATCGTAGAGTGCGGTCACCCCCAGGATCGTCGTCGCGTGGCGCCCGAGTGCGTCGAGGAGTACGCGCTGGGCGAACGGGTTGATGAAGATGAGATGGATCGGCGCGCGCGGCTTGCCCGCCTCGTCGGGAGCGGCGACCTCGACCAGCGCCCACAGCGTCGCCTCGACCCACTCGACCAGCAGCCGCGCCTCGGCCTCGTCCGATTCCGGGGATGCCGGTGCGAGCCGGACGATGCTCCGGCGCCGCTCGGGCCGCTCGACGCCCCCCTCGGCACCGACGACCAGCGCGCCGGCCATGAAGATGCGGTCGTTGAGGTAATCGTGCTGGACGTCGATGTAGACCCGGACCAGATTGGGATTCTGCGTCGCGTCGCTGTACGGCAGCGAGCCGTAGCCCTTGCCAGGGATGTAGGTGAGCGCCTCGATCTCGTCCTTTTTCCAGCGACGGTAGCGGCGGGCGCGATGGACCAACTCGTCGAGGCGCTGGCCAACCGGCCAGGTGGTCGCAAGTTGCCGCGCGAGTCGTTCCTTGCCGGGCGCTGGCACCAGTTCGTCGTTGTCCCGCATCTCGCCGTCGATCGTGACGTGCCCCTTGCGGTGGAGATCCTTGAGTGCCGCCAGTTCCCTGACGGTCGCAATCCCGCCCCGGACGAGGGCGTTCTTGTCCCCTTCTGTGAGGTGCGGCAGGAGCGAGAGGTTATCGCTCTCGGCGCTTTGCTTCATGCAGAACTCGTTGTAGAGGCAGCCGTCGCACTTGTAGGTGAGATGAAAGGGAACCTGATCGAATGGGGTGGCGACGACGCGGCGAGCGGTCGAGCGAGCGCCCAGCACGAGATCGTGGACAGCGTCGCAATAGGCGCGGGGATCGTCGATCCGCTCCAGCAAGCCGGCGTCGGTGCCGAACACGGCGCGTGCCTCGGCGCGCTGGGCCTCCGCCAACGTGTCGTCGGCGCTGATGGCCGGACCCCGGTACAGAATCGCCATCTCGACCGGCGCGTGGGGAATCCCGGCATCGGCCAGGATCCGGACCAGCATCTCGTGATAGAAGGCAACCTGGAGGCGGTGCTCGACCTTGGCCGACGTTGAGCTCTTCATGTCGACGAGGAGGGGCTGGAGCGCGCCATCCGCGGTTCGCTCGAAGCGGATTGCATCGACATCACCGCGGATGCTCCAGCCGTCGAGGGTCGCCGTCAACCGGGGCTGGAAGAGAACCGTGACCGCGCCGACCGCCAGCGAGCGGGTGGCGGCGGCGACATCGGCGTTGTTGTCGGCCGATCCGGCGGCGCGGCGCTGGGCGTCGGAAAAACGAACCGTCGGCAGGGCGTGGCTGATGTCTTCCTCGATCGTCCGCTCGAAGCGGTTGCCGGATTTGGAGAGGATGGGCGGGATCGCCTGCGGGGTGACATCGTAGTCGCGCATGAAGCGCTGGCCGTTGGCGCGCTCGTGGAGCCGGAGCCGGAGAAAGCGCTGGCACTGGTCGAGGCGGATGAACTGAGAGATGTCGGTTGGCGAGAGCGAGCGGGGATCGCCGGCGCGATCGGGGGAGAAGACCGGGATGTCGGGCGCCATCGTGTCGTACCTGCTCCGTGCGCGCATGCATTGAACCGCACCACCATTCGGCCGTGGCGGTTGGAAGTCGAGGGGCTGGATAGTATCGTCATAATGCGTGAAACCGCTGGTTCAGGCAAGGGGAGAGGGCGAGAACGTGATTCAGCCGTCCTCGACGGCGGAGAGCGAACCAGTTGAAGGCGCCGAGACCGGAGATCCCACGACAAGCTCCGCCGCCGGGAAGACGGGGACAGCGGGATGCCAGGGGTTGCGCTGGAGAACAGAGACGGGGTTGCTGGCCCGGGCCTGTTCCGATCCTGCCGGATCGGGCAATCCCTCGCTTCGCGTCGGGATGACAGCACAGGAGGGACTCGGGATGGTGGCCAGACGATCATGGGAAGGGGAGAAGCTGCACCCTGGACGCGGTCGCGCCGCCGGGAATGTTCCCCGGCGGCGCGGTCACGATCGAAGGTGGCTGATGGTTACGGCTGGAAGAGAACCTTGATCGCGCCGTCTTCCTTCTTCTGGAAGATGTCGTAGGCGTGCGGCGCCTCGTCCAGCGGCAGGCGATGCGTGGCAAACGTCTCGACGCCAAGCGGATCATCGCTGCCGGTCAGCAGCGGCATGATCTCGGGCGCCCAGCGCTTGACGTTGGCCTGGCCCATCCGCATCTGGATCTGCTTGTCGAAGAGCGTCAGCATCGGCAGTGGATCGCTCTCGCCACCGTAGACGCCGCTGATCGAGATCGTGCCGCCCCGGCGGACGACATCGATCGCCGTGTAGAGCGCGGAGAGACGGTCGACACCGGCCTTCTCCATCATGTTCGAGGCGATCGCGTCTGGCAAAAGACCGGCCATCGTCTGGGCCAGCTTGCCGACGGGCGAGCCGTGCGCTTCCATGCCGACCGCATCAATCACGGAATCGGTGCCGCGGCCATCCGTCATTTCCCGGATCGCGTCGCCGACCTCCTCCGTCTCGTTGGCGTCGATCACCTCGATCCCGTTGGCGCGTGCCCGCGCGATCCGCTCGGGCACGAGGTCAACGCCAATCACGCGGTGACCACGGAGCCTGGCAATCCGGCTGGCCATGTCGCCGATCGGACCGAGCC
>JAABUN010006501.1_pt1 | contig 13401 bp, 13 predicted proteins | sample 5559311 | NCBI WGS metagenome assembly JAABUN01 (sample SAMN10711877, study PRJNA513370) | rock metagenome | isolation source: Antarctica rocks | place: Antarctica: Victoria Land, Siegfried Peak sud | reverse complement strand
GGGGGCGGGGTGGGGGGGGGGTGGGGGGGGGGGGGGGGTGGGGGTGGGGGGGGGGTGGGGGGGGGGGGGTGGGGGTGGGGTGTGGGGGGGGGGGGTGGGGGGGTGGGGTTGTTTGGGGTGTGATGAGGTGGGGGGGATCCCGTGATTCCTTGGTCTAAGCGGTACGGCGATCCTAGTCGATATCTCTTTGGGGGAAGAGGGAAGTGGGTGTTGGATCCGGGTGCCGAGGGAGGATGGGGGCACGGTAGTGGGGGCGTTGGGAGGGTGAAGGAGAGAGGTCGTTTGGGTTGGGGTGGGAGTGGTGGTTTGGCGGATTGATGGGGGGATAGTTGTGGGAGGGTTGAGGTTTGTGGTGAAGGTAGGTTTGTTGATATTTGTCACCTGGCTTCTATGGTTTCTAATGTACAGAGATAGCGTGCCAGCCAGGAGGATTCGCAGGTTCAGTTTCCAACCAAACGACCGACTATGCAAACGACGCCTTATCAATGATATCGCTAAATTGCAACGGCGGAATGGCGAGGATGTTGGGAGATTCCTAAAGGTCGAGTTGTCTACATCATGGACATGAGTGAGTTCTGGGCATATGCCTGTGGTGCGTTTCAAGTCAGTATTCGAATCGAATCGATCAGAGCGAACGGAGATTAGACGTACCATGGGCTTTATATCAGGATGCGGTACGGCGTCAAATTTGTGGAATTCCAGCTTGTATTCAGGTCCAATATTGATATACGCGCCCTTGTTCTCGGTACTATCGCAGTATTTTGGTGCGGAGAAGACGGTGATGCAACGACCGTCATGCTCCACCTCGTATCCTTCCATACGCACCTCGTGACTTCTGATTACGGCTTCTAGCCCATTGTTCTCACAAAACCTCTTGGTGACATCGGGTCCGAATTGCAGGCCAACACCACGTTTGCTAGGCCCTCTACCAGGCATGGTCTGTGGATCCGTCCAGAGCATCTCCATCATGAGGCCTGCTTGACCGGGCTGCCGTTGCTTATGTCGATTGAGTTTCCTGACGTCGTCTAGCGTGATCTTGTCGTCCGAGAAAAGACCGCCGTGGAGGGTGAAGTATTTCTTGCCGACCAGTGTAGCGAGTGGGAGAGCGGAGAATGATTCGGAGAATAATTTGAAGATTCGCTCCGTATATTTTGCTTTGCATTCGCCTTCGAAACCATAGACTCGGTTCATATCGTCGGTCTCGTGATTCCCCCGGTTTAAGAAGAAAGCTTTCGGTCGAAGCCATTTGTATGCGTAAAGGAGAAGAGCAATTTCGGTGGACCAAGAGCCTCGGTCGACAAAGTCTCCGTTGAAGAGGTAGTAATGCGACTCCGTTGGGAATCCGTTCAGTCTGAAAAGTTCCATAAGATCAAAATACTGACCGTGCGTATCTCCGCAGACTGTCAGTTTGTGTCCTTGCTGCACTTCCATCTCTACCATGGTCGGCTCATCATAGACGATGTTCTTGACAGCTGCTATAATTTGGTAGACGTATTTTCGGTGTAGCTTCTTTCCAGTTTTGAATCTCGAGATCATATCGTCTATGAAATCTTGTGTCATGTCCTTTCCCAATTCAGCTCCATCATACTTCGAGTCTACCGTCATAGAATCTATATCGAGTCCCTCAAATGCAGAAGGTTCGTCATCAACTTCTATAGCGCGCAAAAATTCCATGTGCTTCATTGCTTTCTCGCATTCTGCCAGTCTGAGCTTCGCATCTGCATTCTTAGGCTCTAATTTTACGACGGTTTTGAAATCTTTCAACGCATTCCGGGATTGTAGTATGGCGGTATTGGCAACTGCTCTTCGATAGTAGGCCTAGCGGCGGTCAAAAAAGTAATCTTTTAGATATCAGGCTATCGAAAAACCTTGGTGTATTTCGAGTCAAGCTCGACAGCTTTGGTGGCATCAGCAATTGCGTAGCCATATTGCTCTAGCTTGATATTGGCCTAATTGAACAACCATATCAGCGGCGCACTCTTAGTCAGGATCTGGATAGGATAAAATAACCTGAGCTCTATTGCAGTAATATGTAGAGTCTTGATCATAAATTTCGATTGCTTTTGTATAGAAATCAATTGCTTGTAGCCATTCATGACTAGAAACACACTTGTTGCCCTTTGCTTTGAGTTCAGTGGCTTCTTGTGGGGGCGCCATGGTGGTTGATATATAAGTTTGCACAAATGGTCTCACAGTTTTACAAACTCCAAACAATGAGCTCTCTATCCAAAGTACGTAGATCAGTAAAGGTGATGGTCGAAGGATAGTTAATCATTTTCTGCGAATCGGAGAAACATCGGGATCTTCAACGGCTGGCCGACATGCGCCAAGATGCCTATTGCGGACTGCTCGTGCTGCTATGTGTTCGTTCAACTTATCGACCTTACTGCTATACTTCAACAATTCTTGAGCCAGATCCGTTGGCTGCTATCTTTGTGCTGAGAGCATGACTTCATTTGTGCCCACCAATCAGCAGCGATATCTACGAGCATGCATGGTTTGCTCGATAGTCCAAACTCACAGCGTGAGTCTAGTGCCTTAACACTTCCTATCCCCTGGCTTGCCTTGTGCGATACTACCAAGATAACCCTGCTGAAAACCCATCTAGCGCTTCTTACGAGACGGGTGTCCCAATTGCGAAACGTTCCTCGGTCTTGCCAACTCCACAGACGCGGTCCAAGAATGCACATCCCAAGTCTTCGAAGGGCTGATCACAGTGGCGGATACGAAAAGCAGCTGGGTCGCCAGGTGGCAGAGACTGGACGGATATATACCCGGTGTCTATGCAGTGAAGGTTATTGGAACGGTAAGCACTTGCATGGGCCCTTTTGGTTAGTCGGAGGTTATGGATGCTGTGGGCTCGTCAGCTTTGGGCTAAGCAAAGGGCTTCTCCGTCTTTGAAGGACCTTGTCAGCGCGATCTCTGGAACTCATTACTCACTGGGTCTGATTCTTCAGTTGCCGGACGATGTGAGGCAGAATCTAGAGGATGCTGGGGCGAGATACATTCCGTAAGCATTGAGCACTCTCGAGTTGTTGATCATGTTCTAAAGGAGGTACAGGAGAGACGGTACAGCCGATGATGATGAAACTGGATGACTTTAGAGCAGGCGATAAAGGCCTATCTAAACCATGAAGGAGCGTTATTTGAGGCGTTTTGGCGATTTAAAATCCGGGGATGGAAGCGTATACCCTTAACATGCAAGTTGGCTGTCTTTGACCCCGACTTTGAAAGAAACAACAACCATACTTCCCAATATCAATGCAACCATTGCGGCTTTTCACGTGCATACAAGTGCATATTTATTATACCTGGTGATCGTCTCCATTATCTTGGATTACATGCAAACCTGAGCATAGCCTTGCCACCGAGGCAGGTACATAAGCTACGAAAAGGGAGTGGGTGCCGTATTCTAGCGATTGTTCTGCAAACTTGTCGAGACATCAAGTTACTCTGTTTTGATACTGAGACTGCGATTCCGTATATTGATGATTCAGAACAATACTCTGGCTTCATTTCAACAACCTTAAAGATAACGGTCTCTGTGGGATCAGGGAATCGTCACACTTGAGCATGGCGACAGTGGTTGGGTACGTTGACCTAGGGCGCCTTGGTCTCGTGCCTTGCCGATTGATGGGGTGAACGGCAGTGGAGGCAGGTCAGTATGCCTTCACCAATACAGCTTGGCAAGGCTAAGATAGCTTTCCAATCCCTGTTATTTTGTTGCTGGTTTTGCTCTTCCATTGAGCAATAGCTACCTATATCGAGCCAACTAATGGATCCTTCTAGCGATATGTATACACGTGATGCTTAATAAAACAGATTGAAAGCGAAAGGTGAAAATTTGCGGTAATGCTTGAAGCCGTAAATGAACGTCATGAAGACATTTTAAAAGCATGTTGAACCATCATGGACATTAAAGCTGTTGTAAGACTCGTCGACAGCATAGTGTCGTGACTTGTCGATCGAAAGACGGAGGAAAAAGTCGAAATATGCGAATGGCTAGGAAAGAACTGACGTAGATGATCGAAAGAGGTTGCCGCCCATTTTATAATCATGATGCATGAAAGTGCCGTTGCGAATATGTTGCGGTACGCTCAAAACTGCAGAATCGTCGCCGCCTCGCTGTCTGGGTGCGTGTCAATGCATTGCATCATGGAAATCGTTGACTCTATTGTGCTGATCCCTCCTCTTTCTGTGTGACTTCTGTGCGGTCGTTGATATTAGGTGTTGCCGAGTACATTCTCAGTTCGCTTCTTGGCGCTGTCTCTTCTTTTAGTGTTGGGCTACTTTGCATGGTATTATCTGGTCCTTCGCGAGCAATGTGCTCCCGCAGGCCAGCCAATAAACTTCCCTGAGCAGAGAACTCAGATGCCTGGGTCTCTGGGATGGTGCTTCTCACTGCTTCTTCTGTATCGATCTGCATTAGATCCGCAGCCCTTGCGGTAGCCTCAAGTGACGAGATCCTAGCAGGAATGCCAGGAGTTAATTGCATTGCTGTAGATGTCGACTTCGCCTTTTTAGGCTTTCTCTTACTTGTCGAGACCTCCTCTGCTATGCCAGCATCCGTCGTGCCCGGCGTAGCCACAGCTGAAACTCCTACACCTGTTACACCTTCGAGGGATTGTCTAGGGGTTTTAATCTTCTTGGGTGGCGGGTAGACTTCTCCCCGCTCGGCAGCTTCACGGACTCTGCGGTCATGCTCCTCTTTATTAGGACGTCCTCGCTTCTTCTGCGGTGGTTCTCCAGTGGTCGCAGGGAAAGGAGCAGTAAAGTGGTATGCAGGATCCCCGGACGTATTGACTGTAGTGAAAGGTTGGGCTTGAATTGTTCGATCTCCCGGTATTAGTGGCCCTTCGTCAGGTAGTGGACGCTTTTTCTTGGGCCTAGCAACAGAGGTTGACTGCTCGGTAGCGCTCACAGGCTGGAATGAGGTTGTAGGTGCAAATGCAGTACTCAAAAGGGACTCGTAGGCTCTCATGCATGCAGAGACGGAGCGGCCTGATACATTTTTGTTAGTGATGGGTACCGACGCAAGGCAACACCTCATCCAGGTGGTGGATTCCTCCTTGTAGGGCGAACAGCATACCATTTGGTATTAGCATTTCGACCCAATCCGGGCTAATCCCTTGACTTTGGATGAGGCGTAAGATGTCAAGCGGAGGTATGGACGAGACCTTGAGGATTTCGGCCAGCAACCAGCGCTATCATCACAAACACGTTAGCTCTATCGTATCGTTTGGTATACCCATGTAGCTTCAAATTGAACCAACTCATATTCGCGGGACGTCGTTTGAGCCTAGGTACTGAAAGCTCTTGCATACCTGTTCGCGCTCATCGAAGGGTTGTTCACCAGAGGCCATGGAAAAGATCGAGGTGTGGTCAAGGGTGCATCAAGAAAGCGTACTGAGGGTTCCAAAGATTCAATATTAGAGCGTTGTAAAGTCGCTGAATGGTAGACGATAGAGGAGAGCCGAGTGTGAAGCGTCTTCTGGATTCTAAGGCTCTCGCTCGATGGAAGACATAAAAATTGGACAACAAACGAGTGTTGGGTTTAAATAAGGCCCATGATAGAGACAAGAAAGCTCATTAAAAGAAGGCTGAGATGTACCATAGAAGCAGGAGAAGAGAATGAGCAGCAAGGAGAGGGAAAGAAGGCAGATGCACCGTCTCAGCAGAGATTTGTATGGTCATGGGAGCTCGCAGGCGCAAGCCGTTAGGTGCATGAGTTCGTTCTTCAATCCGTGCGCCAGCCGCACTGTTATTGGACCTAAACCCGCGATGATCTCCCCTACCCTTTTCCTGCTGCGTCTTCGCTTTCTTCATGGTGCAGAGACATGCCTTGGAAAGATATGGATGATCTGAGGAAAGTAGCCCTAATAGTAAACAGCCATGATTGGCAGCCGGGAGTGTCAGGCATTGCTGTCCTGGCATTGGTGGTCCTTTACCGTCGAATCAGCGCTGCCGATTGGCATGGCCCATGTTAGCTTTGTCTTCCGAGGGGGCTTCCTGTCTTGAGCTGAACACCCACGACATCTCTTTCCCATATCCAGAGTCATGCGGCGAACCGTTAGAGGGACAGCAATTGTCTGTCGGATCGATTTCTACAAATGCGAACTGTTGTGCTTCCCTCAACTAGTTTATATATTCCCCATCTATGGAAATCCAGTTTAATTCTCCGGTGAACGAACCACTCACGACAAGACACATCAATCTATGCCACGTCGTTTGGTCTAGTCTTTCAATGAAAATGTTCGCCTGCTCCACGGCCGCTGATCCAAAAGCTAAGGAGTGTCTTTGAAGGGACGTGCAGATGCCACTTACCATCCATATAGTCGCACTTTCTGTTTCGAGGCTGGAGTCTTTTCGGACAATTGTGGCACTACAGGTGGGGTGAGCGCTGAAGCTATTGCGGTGTTCTTTCGGTCAACAACCGTTCCCGAATGCGCAGAGTTTTGCGAAACAATTGTTGTACGTAGCTGTTGAGCTTGAATTGCATCAAGATTCTGTGCTAGAACTTCGTGGCGTTACTCCATTATATCTACTTGCCGAGAATGCGAACCTGTGAACAACCGGGAGCTTTTCAATGTCATAAATCATACCGCTGTGAGCAAACAACAACACGATAAATCGCTGTGAAGCATGGACGGTGTACGGTGATAATTTGTGCTTCATCGGATTTGGAACATGAAAGCTTGATGCTACTGCGAAGAAGTCCTGGATATTGAAGGAGGCAGTCCAGGAGAACAGACGTGCCCTTTTGAAATCAACTGGCGCCTTCCCTTCACTCATTCTAAACATAACACTGTATCGCTACTATCTAAGCCTTTCCATCTGCCGCGCTTCGAGCTCCTCATATCTTTGTCACCTCAGTCCTTTCCTCCACCAATACGGTGCTCGGCCAGGAGTCGCCAAAGCGTGCAAGAGTGTCATAAGATCATAACCCACCTCACTTGGCACCCCAATCACACCTCTCGACGTATTCTGAATTACTCTTGTGCATTGCTATGGGCGAAGGAGATCGGCGGCCCACCTCTCGCTACCCAACACCGGCACCCAACCCTCGTCACCCTACAAGCTTTTGCCTCGTACCACCCCATACGGACCACGCCCATCATGACAGATGACAAACACGAGAGAAAGAGCAGGGTATCAGATCCTCGAGTGCAAAAGTTACAGCTCGAGGATGGCTATACAAAGAGGGAGCCGGGAAGGCTACGGACAGATGAGATCAAGGAGGAGTCGGCCAGCAGTAATAGCCAATCGCCATCAGACACATCCATGAAATCCGCTTCACAGTCACCTGTCAAACATGAAAAGGCATCACAGTCGCCATTCACAGGCAGTGAGAGACATGAGGCGGTTCTTGGTGGTGAAATCACTATCAAACAGGAGCCGGGCCAGCCCCCCAAGCTGTCCCGCAGTACATCACAAAGGATGGTAGCCAGACCCCAACCTGTATTCAATGACTATGAGGACAAGACCAAGGAAGCCAGAGAGGGTTTCGAAGTCATCCCAGAATGTTCGTACTCATCAAAGTATATTGGGTCTTCGGAGCACGATTCCATGGATTGTGACTGCGCAGAGGAGTGGGGTAGGCGTCTCTCTACATCTACATACATCGCAAAATTCGTATGAGCACTGACTAGTAGTACAGACAGCTACGCAAGGACTAACGCAGCATGTGGGGCCGATTCGGACTGCATCAATCGTGCGACGAAGATGGAGTGTGTTGGGGATTGCGGGTGCGGAGCTGACTGCCAAAACCAGCGTTTTCAGAAACAACAGTTCGCCAATGTGACCGTTATCCAGACAGAGAAGAAGGGATATGGTCTTCGAACTGACACAGATCTCTCTCCTGATGAGATGATCTACGAATATATTGGGGAGGTCATTGATGAAAGTCGGTTTCGTCGTCGAACGACCCAGTACAGTGAAGATGGCATCAAGCACTTCTATTTTATGTCTCTCTCCAAAGGCGAGTTCATCGATGCGACCAAAAAGGGTAACCTTGGTAGGTTCTGCAATCATTCCTGTAATCCTAATTGTTATGTGGACAAGTGGGTGGTGGGCGAAAAACTCCGCATGGGAATCTTTGCCGAGCGGAAAATCAAAAAAGGTGAAGAACTCGTTTTCAATTACAACGTCGACCGCTATGGAGCCGATCCTCAACCATGTTACTGCGGTGAGCCAAATTGCACCGGCTTTCTTGGAGGGAAGACTCAGACCGAGCGTGGTACTAAGTTATCCAATACAACAATCGAAGCTCTTGGCATTGACGACGGCGATAGCTGGGACACTGCTGTCGCGAAGAAGCCACGAAAGAAGAAGACTGGAGAAGATGACGAGGAATATGTCAATGATTTCCAGCCGAAATCCTTGGACGAGAGTGGTGTCACCAAGGTCATGGCCACACTGATGCAGTGCAAGGAAAAATGGATTGCAGTCAAGCTGTTAGGCCGAATCCAGCGATGTGATGATGAACGGGTTCGAAATCGGGTTGTTAAGATGCACGGATACCAGATTCTCAACTCTACGCTCGCCCTGTGGAAAGAGGATCCCAATGTTATTCTGCAGGTCTTTGATATCCTCAATAAGTTTCCTCGCCTGACACGCAACAAGATTAGCGACTCCAAAATAGAAAGCACCGTGGAAAGTCTTTTACATTCTGGGAACGATCGAGTGGAAAGTCAAGCTGCCAGCCTTCTGAAGGAATGGAGTACGCTTGAGGTCGCCTACCGGATACCTCGCAAAAAACGTGAAGCGGTCACCGCCTCCTTGACCGCCACCCCAGACAAGTCGAACCATTTCGGACGACGTGATTCGCGAGATGAGCGAAAACCACGTTCCAAATCGCGCTCCAGGTCAAGGTCAAATTCTATTGATGCTCCACGTGGACCAGCAGCTCCAAGTGGCCCACGCTCAAACTTTCCGCAACGAAATCCTGACTTTCATGTGGGCTCACGGCAACCCTTTCGTCCACGTCCCTTCAATAGCCTACCTCCAGGTTGGTTTCCTGCAACGGATGAGAATGGCCGTACCTACTACTACGACGCCAGTGGTAAGACGACGTGGCAGAGACCAACCCTAGCGGCGGCTCCGCCCCCACCACCTCCGAAGCCTACGTCAACCAACAAAGCACTTGAAGACATCATTAACGAGATCACCAGTGCGAAAGCGAACACTCCGAAAGAAAACCCATTGCCCTCCTCAAACAAGCAAGCATTGAATGGGAACGTGAAAAAGGAAAGCAAAGGGGGCCCTGAGAAATGGCGAACCTACAGCGAAGAAAAGCAAAAGAAGCTGTATGAGAACACAGTGAGTCAATTGCAAGCTCTCAAATTGCTTCCGAGCTGACAAGGTCAAGCTGTTCCCGCATATCAAGTACGTCATGGAGAAGTTCAGGGGCAAGCTGTCAAAAGACGATCTAAAGAGATTTGCGAAAGAGGTACAACATTAATCCCAGATTGCGCAGTATCCAAGACTAACGTACGCATAATCAAGATCTCGAAGAAGCTTGTGAACTCAGATTACAAGAATCAGCGGGTAGACGATCCTACCAAAATATCCTCTCGGCAGGAGAAGCAAGTCAAGAAGTACGTCCAGGAGTATTTCGAGAAAGCTGTGGCCAAGAAGAAGGAGCACGACAAGAAGAAAGCAGAGCGAAAAGGTAAGGCGGGAGAAGGCGGGCTCTCCGACGGCACGCCGCCGAAACCATGCGTAAAGAAGGAGGCTGAGAGCGATGATGAACAAGATATGGCAATGTCGGAAGAGGAAGATGAGAAACCCAAGCGGGAGTCTGCAACTCCAGTGACCCCAATGGATCAGCTGTTGATTTCAGAAGGTCTCAAACGCAAGAGGGGGATCGATGGTAACCCGAGCTTCACTGAGAAGGGAGAGGAAGAGACAACACCCAGCAAACGACTCAAGTCGGAGAGTCCTCCACCTCCACCGCCCCCTCCACCGTTCAACGAGGTACCGATGGATACGCTGGTGGATCCTAACGAACCCTCAGACACTAGCGAAAGCCTGCAAATCCTGACAGGCTCATACGAAGGTCCGATGGTCAAGGACATCCTAATGGAGAATCCCCTTGATGATACCAATCATCCGCCTCCACTTCTACGGCCGATGAGATCTAGGAGTTTCGACGCCATCGATACTGGCATTGACAGGGTCGATGATCAAATCGATATCGCTAGTCATACTCACGTCCCAGACCGCGGTGACCCGCCTAATATAGAGATGAGGAACGATGAAGAGACCATTAACGAGCATGAACGGCATTACCCTGCACACGGTCATCGACCTGCACTTTCGATACAAGGTGAGGCTTGATCGTATCTGCAGCCCGATTTTGGATCTTCAGCTTTGGGGATTGGGCATGACCAGTAAATGGGTATCATAAGGATACTCTGTACATTAGGATCGACATTCATGGCATGCCATGACATCTGCTTTTCGGAATAGGTCCGGTCGCGTTGCCGCTTTCTCCGGCAATACCAGTTCCATTGATTCCTATAGATCAGCTTGATAGCAGACCCGCAAAGAGCTACCTTGATAGGCATAGCTCGGTAGGAGAATGCGGGGCCGAGGGTCGAAAGCCGTTGATGCTAGCGAGCCCCACTTCAAGACCGAAACGGCCTTATCAAAGCTAACGTTCGCTATTCGATAGTCTTGTCATATACAGTAGGGAGCGGAGAAATCTCTTACACATCTACAACTCTTTGTTTCACCATGTGCATACGGCCAGATTGATCTCCCACTGCTGAAAAGAAAGCAACCTGACCAGAGGTACACCTGTAGCGACCAATACGGATCGAAAAGATTCGAAAGAAAATTGACTTGGGGTAGAGCAACTCACATGCTAGGGAGATTCTAGCATACGCAATCAATATAGCTTTCTTTGGAATATAATCCTCTAATCAAAGACTTCCACCCATTCTTGCCGGAGGTTTAGCGACTTTCCACCGCGGTCAAGCAGAAGAATTCTCCATTCTCCACCGTTCCAACATTAGAAGCTAGGACTGGGGAGTGTCCTACCACCACAATGGCCTCCATCCTTCGAACTCCATCTCGCCTTCGCCCCCTTACCCGCCGTTTCACTGCCCGTCCCATTACGACAACCACAAAGCCTGCCGCTAGTATCGCAACAGCCCAAGTCGCAGAGCAAGCTGCTTCAGAAGCCTTCTTCCCAGATGAGCCGACAAGCCCCGTAATCAGGACTGCCATTCCAGGTCCAGTCAGCAGGAAGGCAATCCAGGACCTAGACAAAGTCTTTGACACTAGGAGTCTGAACATGATGGCGAGTTACCAAGACAGCTATGGCAATTATATTGCGGATCTGGATGGGAATGTGCTACTCGACGTCTATGCACAGATTGCCTCAATCCCAGTGGTATGTGAATGTTGCCCCTATCGTCTCTGCGTCGTCGTCCATGATATCGTCTTTCTTATCATCTCTTCATTATTCAAAGCCATTCTCTCGCATGGTATCGGGCTCGCGATCAGGACAAGTGGCGGCCATTGAAGTACACTCCAAAGACATCCATTGACGCTGGAGCTGCTTCAGTACCTGCTCAAAAAGAAAGAGAGGTGGAGTCAAACAAAGGGTACGCAAAGCAGCTTCAGATAGTACTCGATGTACAAAAGCCCTGCTTCTGGGAGCTGTGTCATACTGCTCAAGAACTTACATCGTTGACTACCACCTCCTATGATTGCAAGCTTAGTATATTAGGTAGTCAATGCTGATATCGTGATTATCTAGGGCTACTGTAACCCCAATCTCTTGGCAGTAGCGACGTCGCCTCAGATGGCCAGCGCAATGATCAACCGTCCTGCCCTAGGCAACTTTCCCCAGCACGATTGGGCGGACATACTCAGAGCTAGTGTCCTCCGAGTCGCACCAAAGGGTCTTGACCAAGTCTTCACGGCAATGGCCGGCTCGGACGCCAACGAAACCGCATACAAAGCTGCTTTTATGTGGAAGCGTCGACAAGAGCGTGGAGGACCCGATGTCGACTTCTCCGCCGAGGAGATTGCCTCGGCGATGGACAACAAGTCCCCAGGCTCTCCACACATGTCCATCCTCTCCTTCAAATCCGGCTTCCACGGCCGCCTCTTCGGTTCACTCTCCACCACTCGCAGCAAACCGATCCACAAACTCGACATCCCGGCCTTCGACTGGCCTCAAGCCCCATTCCCCATGCTCAAGTATCCCCTCGCCGAACACGCCTCGGAGAACGCCGCCGAAGAGTCCCGCTGCCTCGCGGAAACCGAGGACTTGATACAAAACTTCCACAACCCGGTCGCAGCCGTCGTGGTCGAACCCGTCCAATCCGAAGGCGGCGACAACCACGCCTCTCCCTCCTTCTTCACAGGTCTCCGCGAAATCACGAAACGCCACGACGTCATGTTCATCGTCGACGAAGTCCAAACCGGCGTCGGCGCCACGGGCAAGTTCTGGGCGCACGAACATTGGAACCTGCCCTCCCCGCCCGACATGGTCAGTTTCAGCAAAAAAGCCCAGACGGCCGGCTACTACTTCGGCGACCCGGCGCTCCGCCCCAACAAGCCCTACCGACAATTCAACACCTGGATGGGCGACCCGGCAAAGACGCTCCTCTTCAAAGGAATCATCGACGAGATCGAGCGGCTCGATCTGGTCGAAAACACCGCTCGCACGGGCGCGTATCTCTATTCCGAACTGGAGCGATTGGCGGAGCAATATCCGAACGAGATCCAGAACCTGCGCGGAAAGGGCCAAGGCACGTTTTTGGCGTGGGATAGTCCGCGCCGGGACAATTTCTTGAAACGAGCGAAGGGGATGGGTGTTAATATCGGCGGCAGCGGGGAGCGGGCGGTCAGGCTGAGGCCGATGTTGATCTTTCAGCGACAGCATGCTGATATTCTGTTGGAGGCGGTGGAGAAGCTGGTTTCGAATTGAGTGTGAGATCCCCGTCCATGCCTTCCCGTCCCGTCTCTTGTTCAATATCAAATACCCAGCGAGCCAACTTAATCAGTGGTCACGGAGTAGCAAATGAAGTGACTTTACCTGCGATTCAGTTGTCGAATCGCAGCAGGCTTTCCTAACTCCGCTCGTGCAGGAATAAAAACGGCTTCAACCCCGATAAATGATTCTGAGTCCTACCACGCACCCACGACAAATCAACTGTGCTAACGATGCCAGTTCCCCTTCCCCTTCCCCTTCCCCTTCCCCTTCCCCTTCCCCTTCCCCTTCCCTTCCTTCCTCCCTCCCACATCCAAAATAATAATCCATATCGAAATCACAATCACAAAGGAGAAGAGAAGAGAAGAGAAGAGAAGAGAAGAGAAGAGCGCAAAAACAGAGGAATCCTTACACCTCTACACCATAACCTTTTCCCAACCTTACAGTAAAGT
>JAABUN010006500.1_pt1 | contig 13404 bp, 16 predicted proteins | sample 5559311 | NCBI WGS metagenome assembly JAABUN01 (sample SAMN10711877, study PRJNA513370) | rock metagenome | isolation source: Antarctica rocks | place: Antarctica: Victoria Land, Siegfried Peak sud | reverse complement strand
GAGGGTCTGGAGTCTTGCCCGCACGCTGCGGGCAAGACTCGTCCTGGCCGGTCGGCGCCGGCGCGTCGTGACAGGTGGTGACCGTGCGGGCTGCGCTGGCGGGGGTTGATGTCATGCGCCGCCCCGGACCGGCCGGCGGAGTGGCGTGTGCGGTCCTTGAAGGCGCAGGGACAAGCCCAACCCTGAGGTGGTCGTTGGGCCGGCGGATTCTTGCCCGCAGCGTGCGGGCAAGACTCGGCGCGGAAACGGGCAAGACTGCCCGGCGGAACGGGCAAGACTCCGGGGCTTTGACAGCCGGTGCGGGCAAGACTTCCGGCAAGAGCGGCTGAGCAGCGTGGTGGCACCTGCTGCTGAAGGAGCTCGCCGTGAACCTTGCTCTGCTCGTCCCCCCCTCCCCTCCTGTCGAGGCGCCGCGCACCCCCGCCCGTCCGGCGGCCGGGGCCGCGGCCGCCGGCTGCGGCCGACGGCGGCATGTGGGGGATCTCGCCGGCCGGCTCAACGACGAGTGGGCGCTCGTGTCGGTGACGGCCGCGGCCGCGGCCGCGGTCGCGGGCTGGGCCGACAGTCACCCGGTGCTGACCGGGGTGTGTTCACCGGAGGAGCTGCGGGCGGGACTGCCCGCCCTGGATGCTTCCGGCCGGGATGCGGTGTTGCTGGCGTTGCTGGAGCGTGCGCAGGACGGTGACCGGCTGGCCGGGCGGACGGTGTGCCAGGCGATGCTGCCGAAGGCGGTACGGATCGCCGGGTCGCTGATCCGGGGTGCCGATGGCGGCGGGGACGGGGAGGAGGCGTTGGCCGAGGCCGTCGGCGCCCTGTGGCAGGCGATCGCCACGTATCCGGTTCAGGTCCGCCGCTCGCGGGTTCCGGGGAATCTTGCGCTGACGGTGTTGGCGTTGGTGCAGCGCGGTCATGTCCGGTCCAGCCATTTCGGCCGGTCGGCACCGGAGGTGCCGATCGCGGACGTGCGGACCGTTGGCGTGGACAGCCAGCACGACTCGACCATCGACTTGGCGACGGGCGCCACCCCGGACGCGGAGCTGTTCGCGCTGCTGGCCTGGGCGGTCGGCGCCGAGGTGCTGAGCCGGGCCGAGGCGCGGCTGCTGATCCGGGTGTACGACGTCGACGCCGACGGCCGACCGGTCGACGGCCGGCAGGTAGCCGCGCAGGAAGGGGTGTCCTGGCCGGTGCTGCGTCAGCGCTGTCACCGCCTGGCCCGGCGGCTGGGTGCGGCGGCGATCGCCGCTGACATCACGACGCCGCCGGCGAGCTGCGGATCGCTGTGGCCGCAACGCGCTGTCCACAGGGCGGCTTGACGTTGTCGCCCGACCCCTCATGCTGGGCGGGCGACACCCCGGCGCTCCAGAACAGGGAGGGTCGGAGGGTCGTGGTACAGATCGTTACAGAAGCGAGTTCCTGTCAGGCCCGGAGACCTTGGAGCGTGCAATGTCCATCGATCAACAGCCGGCCCAGACCGACTACGACCCGAACTCGCGTGGCTCAGGGCGCGGCGAGCGGTTCGCTGTGGTCGTCGGCGTTGTCGTGACCGTTCTGGCGGTGGCGGGGCGGAAGATGTCATCGTCGCCGGCGGCGACGAGCGGCCGGCGGTGCTGCCCAGCGCCGCCCCGAGGATCGCCCCGTCCGTGGCGCCACCCAGCGCGGTGCCGGTGGTGCGGACGCCGGCGGACCTGGCCGCTGATGCGGCGGAGGCGAGGTACCGCGAGTTCCTGATGGTCGACGATGAGATCGGACAGGCCGGCTGGACCAGCTCCGCGCCCTACGACACCGTCACGGTGGCCCCGGAACGACAGGTCCGGGAGGCCGGGTTTCGGCAGGCTCGGCAGATAGTCGGCGGCCGGCAGACCGGCAACACGGAGCTGGCCTCGCTGTCCGTGACATCGGTGGACCTGACCCCTGAGCCTGGCGGCTATCCGAAGGTGGTGCTGCAGGCCTGCGTCGATGTCTCGGGCGTCGATGTCGTCGATCGGTCCGGCAAGTCCGTGGTCAGCCCGGAACGCGTCAGCCGGTCGAAGTCGACGGTGACCATGTATGAGTACGTGCCGGGCACCCAGGGTGCTGAACGCGGTGGGTGGTATGTCTACGAGGCGACCTCGAAGGCCGAACCGTGCTGAAGGCTGCTCGAGATGCGAAGGCGGCTGAGGTCGGTAGCAGCAAAGCCACTGTCACCGGTGGGTACGGCAAGGACGGAGTTCCGCGCGCCGGTTGCAACAGCAACCCGATCGGGTGCGCTGAGGATGACGTCGCACGACAGATCGGGGCTAAGGGGACAGGCTAACGCCGGCTGGCAGCGGAGAACGGCACCTATGCCTCGGCTACGAGGAGCCGCCGAGCACCTTGTCCTTGGCGCGCTTGTACTCCGCGTCCGTGAGCTGACCGCTGCGACGCATGGCTTCGAGGCGCTCCAACTCTTTGACCGTCTGCGAGCCCTCCGTGGAGTGCGGCACGCCCAGGACGAAGTCGGCAACATGCAGCGGCACCGCCACCACCGAGCCGACAGCAGCCAGCCAGCGTCGGAACTTTGACTGCTTGCTCGCGTCTGAGGTCACGCCATGAAGGTAGGGCCACACGGGCTTCCTGTCCGCGGTCAGTCAGCCAAGCCGACGGCGAGGGACGGCCAGGTAACGGCGACTTACTCCCCGAACGAGCGGGTCCTTTCCAGCAGTGCGATCAAGCGGGCCCCGTCCTGCGCGTACTGCTCAGGCGCGAGTAGTCCCTGCTGGGTGAGCTGGCTGCCCCACCACAAGGCCCAATCGGCACACGCCGCGACATCCGGCACGAGGATGCACGCAGGCGTCCCGGGGTCTCCGTCCTGGACGCGGTTCAAGAGGGCGTGTCCCTGCAACGCCAACCGGACTGCTGAGGCGTATTGGTGGCGGTCCCACCAATCCTGAAGCCAGCGAGGAGTGACAGACACGTGGACAGTCTGCCCCACCTGCGTGAGCGCTTCCGTCCCCCTCGAACGAAGTGATAGCGGCACTTATAGCCTCGACCGGTGATCGGCAGCGAGAACACCCGCCTAGTCATCGTGCGAGGGAACTCCGGAGCCGGAAAGTCAACCGTTGCCCGCGCAGTGCGCGAAGCGGCTGGTCGAGGCGTCGCGCTCGTCGAGCAGGACTACCTGCGCCGCGTCGTCCTGCGTGAGCGGTTGTCTGACGGCACGCTCCACATACATCTCATCGAGTCGATCGTTCGCATCGCCCTCGATGGCGGCTATCACGTCGTCCTAGAGGGCATCTTCCACCGAGCCGGATATGCCGAGATGCTGCAAAGGCTTCGTGATGACCATCGGGGCTCCACGCTGGCCTACTACCTCGCCGTCTCGTTCCCGGAGTCGTGCCTGCGGCACAGCATGCGACCGCAGGCGGCAGAGTTCACCATTGATGACATGCGTGACTGGTACATCGCCGATGACGGCTTGGGTTGGGCAGAGGAGACCGTGATTTCCGCAACGAGTACCGAAGCCGAGACCGTCCACACGATCTGGGCCTGCAGCGACCTCGCACGCGGTTAGCCGGCTATCAACTCGCGGCATGTGCCGTCCCACAACCGAACCTCATCTGGACACCCCAGCTACCTCACGGCCGACCGCCGCCTCGGCTGCCTCGCCCCCGGTTCTCAAGCCGATTGTCTAGGGACCTGGAGCAGCACCTCGCTGCCGACCGGCGCGAAGCCCAGGGCGAGGAACGTGCGTAGCGATCGCGCGTTGCCCGGCGACACGGCCGCGAACACCGGCCCGGTCTCGCCGGCGAGCGCGTCGCGGACAAGCGAGCGCCCCTCGCCCGTCCCTAGCCGCACGGCCTGAACGTTGAGCTCGCGGCGGCCGGCCAGGCCGGTCGCGAGGGTCACCAGGCCGCGCTCGTCGCCGCGCACGACGACGTCGCGCCGGACCGCCCGGGCGTGCCGGACGCGAGGATGGTTGTCCAGGTCGTGACGCACGGGTAGCACGGGCTGGCCGCCGGCGCCCTCCCGCACGAGCGTCACGTCGAGGACGCCGACGGTGCCGCCACGCGCGAGCGCGAGCAGCGTGCCCGGGTCGGTCGCGCCGCCGCGTCGGGAACGCGATGCAGCGCCTCGTCCTCAGGCAGGGCGGTGCACAAGTACGCCCGCGCCGTGAAGCTGACGACGGCTTCGAGGCCCGGGGCCAGCGGGGGCAGGACCACGACGGCGCCATCGGCGGGCGGGAAGCGGCCGGTCGCGGCCTCGAGCAGGACAGGAAGCAGCGGGTGCACCGGGGCAGCCTGTCGCACGTGATCAGTCGGCGGTGCCCTTCACGTCCCCGCCGCCGCGCCGTCAGCCCACAGAGCGCGGTCGCCGCAGGAGCCGCGGTTGCCTGTGGACGGACCGGAGGCCTGCTCGCGGCTGGCCGGCGTAGCGCCCAGCCGCGCCAGCCCCGGCGTGGCAGTCAGCGCTTCACCGCTACATCGTCCCCGCTGAGGCATCCTCTACCGGACCATCGGGCGGTCGATCGGTCGGTGGCGGCGTCGCGTCCCTTGGGCGTCGTTGTCCTGCAGAGCCAAGACGCGGGCGACGCAGTCGCGGGCCGGACGCCGTGAGCGTTGACGGGCACGCTGGCGCTAGTTCGTGTGCCGGTCCTTCGGCTCGCTGCGCGGCTGGAGCTGAATCTCGCGGTCGGCGCCCTCGACTCCGTCGCACAGTTCGATGCTCCGCTCTCGCTCGGCGTTGAGCTCGGCGCCGAGCAGCAAGGCGACGTTCGTGATCCACAGCCAGACGAGGAAGACGACGAGGCCCCCGAGGGTCCCGTAGGTCTTGTTGTAGGAACCGAAGTTCGCGACGTAGAAGGCAAACGCCACTGAGGCGACAAGCCAGATGACGAGGGCGAACAATGCTCCCGGCAGCACCCACTTCAATCCGCGCAGCTTGACGTTGGGCGTGGCGTAGTACAGCAGCGCGACGATGACCAGGACGATGACGAACAGCACCGGCCACTTGGTGTAGTTCCACGCCGTCACCGCGGTGGAGCCGAGGCCCAGTGGTGCGGCCACGGCCTGGACGATCGGTCCGGTGAGCACCAGAGACAGCGCGACGACCGCCGCCAGGATCACCGTGATGAGCGTGACCAGCATCTGCAGGGGCCGCAGCTTCCAGATCGGCCGGCCTTCCGGCGTCTCATAGATAATGCTGGAGGCTCGCATGAACCCGCCGACGTAGCCGGACGCTGACCACAGCGCCGCGGCGAGACCCAGGATCAGCGCGAGGCCGGCGGCGCTGCGGTTCGCGGTGAGCGAGCTGATCGGGCCGGCCAGGGTTTCCGCGGCGGACGCCGGCCCGATCTTCGTGACGATCTGCGTCAGCGCCTGCGTGGTGGCAGCCGGGTCCCCGACCAGTCCGACGATCGACACCAGAGCGATGAGTGCGGGGAACAGCGCCAGCAGCCCGTAGTAGGTGAGCGCCGCGGCCCAGTCGGTCAAATTGTCCTCGCTGAACTCCTGTGCCGTCCGCTTCAACGTCGCCATGGTCGACGGCCGGGCATCGGCTCCCACCGGGCGGTAGTCGGCCCGCGGCGTCCGCCCGCCGCTGGTCCCATCTGGACTGCTGCTCGCCATCACGCGCTCCTGGTGTCTTGAGGGTCAAAGATGGTGGGTGCGGAGACTCAGAACTCCACACGATTCCGCGTGTCGTGCTCCGTCACACCCGTGTGGTGCGGGAGTGACGCGCCGCAGCCGCCGGTCAGACGAACTGGCCGGTTGATGGCGCTGCGGTGGTGCGTCCCGGAGCGCGTGCTTGCCGCAGCACGCGCCGCCGCCGACAACGGGCGGCGCATGGGGCATCCCTGCGGCCTGCTCAGCCCCCCAGGCCACCCGGGAGCTTGCCGCCCAGACCGCCGGGGAGCTTGCCCATCAGGTCTTGCGTGTTGATGCCGAACTTGGACATCAGACCGGAGTCCTTGTCGGTGTCGACCTTGTCGGGCAGTTCGGACTCGGCCTGCGTGGCTTTGTCGCTGTCACCCCTGGACTTGAGCATGTCGATGATCTGCTTCTTGTCGATCTGCATGGCAGTGCTCTCCCTGTGTTGCGGTTGCCCGACGGCGGTTGCCGTTGACGGTCTTGCGCGGGTGCCCGTGGGGGCGAGGTAGCTGCTCGGGTCGCTGCCCGCCCGTGCGCCGCCCTCGAGCCATCGCCTGAACGCCACCGGAGCTCGGCGTTCCATCTCGTCGAGGTAGCGCCGCCGGTCCTGTGCCAACGTGAGGGAGGCGACCCAGCTGTGGCTGTCCTGCAGGGCTGTGTAACTCCTGCGCCACACCCAGCAGAGCTGTTCGGTGCTCATGTCGGTCAGCGCCGACGCGTCGGCGCTGTGCCGGTCGTGTCCCGGGAGCTGCTGCGGCTGTGGTGCAGCGATCGGCATCGGGTGGGGGAGGAGCTGCGGCGGCCGGCCCTGCTGCCGCCTGCACCAGGACAGGACCGTGGGTGAGCCGGCGGCCAGCAGCAGGGCAAGGCTGACCGCGACCGCGCCGAGCAGGAGGACCAGCCCGAGCAGCGCGGTAACGGCGGCGGCGGCGGCGGCGCCGCTCATGAGGGCGCCCCGGCTGGCCAGGGATCTCTTGCGCGACTCGCTCCTGCGGCAGCGTCTGACCGGGTCCCATACATAGACCCGCGCGCCCACCGCTGTCGACGACACCCCCCCGAACGCCAGCACCGCGCCAGGCACGGCGAACACAGCGCCAAGCACGCCGCCAAGAACGACCAGGCTGGTGACGGCCTGCCACGCGAATCGGTACACGCTCATCTGTAGCTCCGCTGTGCGTTACGTCGACATACTGCGCTTGACGATGCTGAACCGCCCGGGCCGACAGCGAGGCCGACCACGATCAGCACGATACCGAGGATGATCTGACCTTGGAACAGCTGCACGATCCCCACGATCACCAGCACGGTGGCGATGAGCCAGAGCACGATCCCCATGCGCGTTCTCCCTGTTCTGTCCGGTGCAGCGCAACCGCTGCCCGTTCGTCATGGCGGCGTCTCGGTGCGGATCTCCGCCTCTTCACGGTCGAGCGTCACCGCGATATCCTGCTTCCCGGCAACGGTGCTGACCGAGACGGTCACCTGCTCGTACGGGCGGGTGCGCAGCTGCACGACCGGTACCTCTTCGGACAGCACGATGACGATGGGCTCCGAGGATGCGGCGGTGGCGGTGTCGGGCTGGCCCGGTAGCGGCCTGCGCTCCACCTCGAGCTCCTCGCGGCGCACGGTCACCTCGACCTGGCGGACCTCGGTGACGATGCGTCGCCGCAGCACGACCCGGTGCGTGCTGACCCGTTCGGTCTCCACCTGCAGCTGGTCCTCGTGCAGGGTCAACTCCGCTGACGCAGCGCCCGGCGCGTCCTTGCTCATGAGGCCTCCGGCTCAGCCGGCCCGGCGACAGAACCTACCCGTGCAGGCCGGGCCTGCACGGGTAGGTCGCCGCGCTGCCGACCGCTCAGCGACGTGAGCCCTTGTCCTGGCGGGCGTTCTCGTCGAGTTCGATCTGCTCCTTGCGGACAGTCTCGTTGACGGTCTGCTCCTCGGTGACCTGCTCGGTGCCGACGCGGACGCGCTCGACCGGGACGGTCTCCTTGGCCACCACGGCCCGCTCGGCGCTGAGAACGATCTCGTGCTCCTCCTCCGAGATCGCCGGGCCGTCCAGTGCCTCGCCCCGGTTGGCGTCGGTGATGGGCTCCCGGGTGACGGTGAGCTCATCGTGGCTGACCGGGACGGTGCGGGTCTGCTGCTCGGTGACGATGCGCTTGCGGAGCCGGGCTCGCCCGGCCTCGGTGCGCTCGACGCCGACGTGCAGCTGCTCCTCGGAGCGGGTCATCGCGTCGTCGGTGTTCGGGCCGGAGGTGTCGTGACCGGCGCCCTTCTCGGTCGGCGCGGCCGTGGGGGCCTGGAGCTGGTAGTGCTGGTGGAGCCGGTTCTCCTCCTCGGCGGTGAGCTCCTGGTCGGCGGTGACGCGGGGGGCGTCCTTGACCAGGTCCTTGTCGTAGGGCACGACGACGTCCTCGCCCTTCATGCTGGCCTCGTTCAGCGGGACGAAGCTGGCCTGCCCGCCGAACATGCCGGTGTGCACGGTGACGAAGGTGCCTTCATGGCCGCCGTCGGTGGACTCGTACACGTCCACGATCTTGCCGATCTTCGAGCCGTCGTTGCCGTTCATGGTCGAGCCGGCGAGCGAACCGATCTGGTCGTTGCTGATCATGAGTGTTCCTCTCAGTGCTTGCGTTGGAGTTGGTGTTTGGAGTGGTGACGTGTGGCTCGATCAGCTGCGCGCAAGGATGACGGCGCGCCGGTTCTGCTGGAGTCCGTCAGGTGTCTTGTTGCTGGCGACCGGGTCGTCGGCCCCTCGGCCGCTGGTGGTGACCTCGACGCCGGGGCCAAGCAGCATCTGCAGGGCGGCGGCGACGCTGTCGGCGCGTGCCTGGGACAGCGGGTCGTTGACCAGGGGGACCGGCGATGACGTCAGTGTGGCCGATGCCCTCGACGCGCTGGGCGCCGCTGTCGGTGAGCAGTGCCCACGGCAGCCAGCCCAGCGGCGCCTTGTGCGCCACCCGGTCCGAGCTGCGCTCGGGGCGGTCGCTGGTCGCGGGGTTCGGGGTGCGTTCGGGCCGGGTCATGGCTCAGCGCCCGTCGGCGCGCACGGACCTGGCAGCACGGGACGGCTCGGAGCGCTGCTGGCCCTTGCTGGCCTGCGCCTCCTGTTTGGCCTTGCTGGCCTCGTCCGAGGCCTTGGTCAGCGACTGCTCCAGGCGGGACTGCATCGGCTTGATCAGGCCACCGCCTACGCCCACGATCAGGATGCCGGAGACGGTCGCGAGGATCGCGATGAGGATGGGCCCGGTGACGGTGGTGGCGATCCCGACCTGGTCCAACGCGGCCTTGACGAAGATCAACATGATCAGGACGCCGACGCCGTTCGCGAGCGCCGCGCCGTAGGACAGCCCGCCCAGCGCGCTCTCGATGAGCTTCTTGGCCGCGCCGGCGACCACACCGCCGACCACGATGATGATGATCGCGACGATGATCTTCGGGATGAGCAGAATGAACGCGTTGAGCGGCTGGGTCAGCGCGGCGATCCCGAGCGTGCCGACCGCGGCGGCCAGGAACGGGATGAAGATGGCGTAAAAGACCAACTTGGCGACGATGTCGCTGGCGTCGAAGCTGCTCTTGTCCAGCGCCTGCTTGACCGGTCCCTTCTCGACCGCCTCGTCGAAGCCGACCTTCTGCAGCAGCTTCGCCACGACCTTGGAGACGATCTTGGCGATGAAGTAGCCGACGATCAGAATGATCAGGAAGCCGATGAGCTTCGGGATGAAGGTCGTGATCGTCGTGATGCCGTCCGTCAGCGGCTGCTGCAGGTCGAGGGCGAGTGGTGCGGACATGGGTCTCCTCCGGCCAGGGCGGTTGATGGCGACGACGAAGTGGTCGTCCGTGGCGGACGCCGAGCCCAGACGGACCGGATCTCGTCCCCGCTCAGGAACATAGGCCGGCACATGCCCCTAAAAGGCGCCTGATCATGCTGACGACTTACGCTTTAGTCATGACGTCGCTTTCTGGTGGTGAGACCGCTCCCTCGCCTCCGGGTCGGGAGGACGGAGCACCCGGCGGGACGGGGCATCCGGACAACAGCGTGAGGCAGGCCGCGAAAGCCGCGGATGCGCAAGCCCTTTCGCAGGTGCGCGACGTCGTCGAGCGGTTCACTCGAGGCCGCACCGACGTCGAGGTGCAGGACGTCGTCCAGGAGGCGGTGGCCCGGCTGCTGGAGAACCGCTCCAGACTCGAGCCGGCGGCCTGGGCCGGCTACGCCGTCGCGTGCGCGGGCAACCTGCTGCGCGACCGCGACCGGGAGGCTGCGGTGCGGCGGCGTCATGAACACCGGCTGCACGCGCCCGATCTGCAGGCGACTTCTGAGGAGCTGGTGCTGCGCGCGGAGGAGTCCGAGGCGCTGCGCCGGGCGATAGCGACGCTGCCCGCGCAGGAGGCGAGCCTGCTCAGCGCACATCATGGCGCGCAACAGCGGTCCAACCGCAGCGTCGCCCCCGCAACGGCCGCTCGGCTCGCCCGGGCGCGGGCCAAGCTGCGCGTCGCCTACCTGCTCGAGCACGCGCAGGTGCCGCTGCCGACGGCTCGCTGCCGGCCGGTCCTGGAGGCCCTGTCGACCGGGGACCGACGGCGACAGGAGAGGCTGGGAGCCGGCCGGCACCTGATCGCCTGCCAGCCGTGCATCTCGTACGCCCCTGCTCTGGTCGAACGGCGCCGGGCGCTTGCGGCGGTGCATCCCCTGGCCTGGCTTGCGTTCCTGGGCGGAGCCGCCTGGGCGGCTCTGCGTCGAAACCCACAGACCACCGCGGCGTCCGGGACGGTCGTCGTCGCGGCCGCGGCACTGGGCATGACCGTCGCGCTGCAGGCGCCGGCCGACCGCAACAGCGCGGCACCGATCCCGCCCAGCGCTGCACCGGCCGTCGCGTCGGACCTGACCGTCGACGGCGAGGCGGCCCTGCCCCGCCGCAGCGGTGTACCGGCACCGATGGGCGCGGTGGTCGCCTCAGGTGTCGTCGTGCAGGACGTGCCGGCGGATGAGGGGTTCTGGGTCGGCAGCGACGTCGGACAGCGCTGGTGGGTGCAGCTGGTGGGTTCCGGGGAGTCAACGGTCCAGGTGCAGACGGGCGACAGGGTCAGCTTCGTCGGTCAGGCGGTACGAACCGCGCCCGACTTCGCGGCGGAGGTCGGGCTCACCGCCACCGACGGCGCCGCGGAGCTCGAGGAGCTCGGCGTCTATCTCCGCGTGCGGCGGCCAGATCTCGTGTTGCTGCCCTGACGGCGTGGCCAGCGGGCCACGGTCGCGCAGCGCGAGCACCGCCTGCACCGCAGTCACCTGAACCAGGCAGCCGGTGGAGAACAACCGCACCCGCGCCGACAGCTTCGGCGGCACGTCCACTACCTGCTCGGCCTCGGTAGCGCTGGCGGAAACCGCGGGAGTCCACACGCGCCCATGCCGACCTGCAACTCGGTGGACGGCGCCCCTTCCGCGGCGATGATTGTGGAACGGACCAGCGGACCGCAGGCCCTGGGACGCGCGAGTCCGCTGCTCGGGCCGGGCCAGAGGAGACGCATGGCATTCCGAGGAAGCGCCGCCAAACCGTCCAGGCCCTCGACGGTCGAGGAACTCTACAAGGATCTCCCACGGATGCGTGGAGCCGTCCCCGGCCTGTGGCTGCACCAGGGCGACGTCCTCAGGGCCTATCTGACCGACCACGAGGCCACGCCCGACCTCGCGCTTGAGCTCCCTACCGGCACAGGAAAGACCCTGCCCGGCCTCGTGATCGCCGAGTGGGTCCGGCGCGAGGCCGCAGGCCCCGTTGCGTACGCCTGCCCGACCAACCAGCTCGCCCGCCAGGTCCTGGCGACCGGGAACGTGAGGGCGTCCCCGCCGTCCTCCTGATCGGCTCGGCGCGGCACTGGCCGACCGCCGACTAGGCCGCGTACGACAGCGGACAGGCAGTGGCGATCACGAACTACAACACCGTCTTCAACAGCAGCCCGAACTCGGCGACCCCCATATGGTCGTCTTCGATGACGCCCACGCCGGCGAGCAGTACACCGTCGACGTCCGCCGCAGCCGCAACCTCGATGCGTACAAGCAGGTCCTCGCGGCGCTTTCGCCAATGATTACCGGGGCTTCTCCGCCAGCGGCTCGAAGACGACACTCCCGACTCCGGAGCCCACCACCAGGTCCGCCTACTGGTCCCGGCGCTGCGCCCGGACGTGCTCGCGGCGCTGGACCAAGCGCTGGCGCGGCTACCGTCGCCCCTCAGCTTCGACGTCGCGATGGTCCGCAACGGCCTCGAGTCTTGCTTGGTCTACCTGTCCTACAGCGGCGTGCTGGTCCGGCCCATCATCCCACCGACGTTCGAGAACGCCCCGTTCAGCCGCGCCGAGCAGCGTCTGTATCTTTCTGCGACGCGCGGCGGCGGCGGCGAGCTCGAGATCGTCGGCGCGCCAGCCCCGGTCGTCGCTGCACCCGCTCCATCAGCGTCGCCAGAACCACCGGTCCCACCGCCCGCCGCCGCGACACCCCCAACCCCACCTGCGGCTGCCTGGCCGACGCCGGCAGCGCTCGGCGGTTCGCCGTCCACCGCTGCTCCCCGGCCGGTTGCTGACATCCCGGCCGCGTCGCCGGCGCCGTCGGGCGCGGGCGGGTTGGACGCCGCCGCCCTGCGTACCGCCTGGACCGACGTGCTCGTCGCGGTCAAGGAGCGCAAGCGCACCGCGCACGCGCAGCTCGCCGACGCGCAGGTCAAGGAGGTCACCGGGCGCACGCTGGTGCTGGGGTTCCAGCACGCGCCGATCCTGCGGCAGTTCCAGGCGAGCACCGGGCCGGACGTGCTGCGCGAGGCCCTGCAGGCCAGCCTCGGCGCCGACCTCGACGTGACGTGCGTGCTGCACGACACCCGCACCGGTTCGGCTCCGCCGGAGCCGGAGCCGGACGCCACCTCGGCCGAGTTCGCCCCCGGTGACGAGGTCGTGCCCGAGGACCCTGACGCCCCGCCGCCCGGACAGGCGCGCGGTGAGGACGCCGCGCTGGAGCTGGTATGCAGCCAGCTCGGCGGCCGGGTGGTCAGCACCAGCACCGAGCCCTGATCTCCGCGGCCGGACGCGGGCCAGGCCATGCGGCGTGTCTACACAGCGCACGGCGGGGGTAGAGCCAGCAGAACCGGACCACACCTGGAGGACGTCTTGACTGCACGATCGCCCCGCCGGCAGGACCTCGGCAGCACGGCCGGGGGCTTCCTCATCGCGCTCGTCGTTCTGGCCCTCGTCGCGGTCGGCGCCTTCTTCGTGCTCGGCGGGAGCGCCGACATCGACGCCGACGTCAACCCACCATCGGTCGATGTCAGCTCCAGTCCAGCGCCCAGCGCCAGCGCAAGCTGAGTTCTTCGCCCCGGACGTCCGCACTCTCGTGGTCGGTGCTCGCGGCCATCGGACTCGTCGTGCTCGGGATCTGCAGCTGGCCGGCCTCATCGAGGCCCGCTACCGCCAGGTCGCGGCCGGAGCCTGAGCTGTTGCCCGGCGGCCGGGACTAGGCTCGGCCCCGAAACCCCACCGGCGACGAACGGGAGCATCGACGTGCCAGGTCCGCCGCAGTCACAGCCCAACATGCAGCAGCTGATGAAGCAGGCGCAGAAGATGCAGCAGCAGCTGGCCCAGGCCCAGGAGCAGCTCGCCGCGACCGAGGTCTCCGGCACCGCCGGCGGCGGGCTGGTTACGGCCACCGTGACCGGCTCCGGTGAGGTGCTCGCCGTGAAGATCGACCCGAAGGCGGTCGACCCGGACGACGTCGAGAGCCTCGAGGACCTGGTCGTCGCCGCCATCCGCGACGCCGCGAGCAACG
>JAABUN010006499.1_pt1 | contig 13408 bp, 15 predicted proteins | sample 5559311 | NCBI WGS metagenome assembly JAABUN01 (sample SAMN10711877, study PRJNA513370) | rock metagenome | isolation source: Antarctica rocks | place: Antarctica: Victoria Land, Siegfried Peak sud | reverse complement strand
AGCCGCCCGCCTGCACCCGCACGAAGGCGACCCGCCCCGCCATGGCTGCCTGGTGCTGCCCGACCATGCCGTCCACGCCGCGCGGGGCCGACGTCACCATCACCGCGTCCAGCAAGTCCGGCACCTGGAGCTGCTGCGCGTTCCCGCCGGCAGGGCCGAGGTCGGACGGGTTCACGACCAGCACAGCCTGGTTGTCCCAGGTGTTGCCCCCGATCAGCAGGCCGTCCGTGTTCGCGTTCAGCGCCTGCGCCGCCTGGCTGCCCGCGCCGGGAAGGACGGCGTTGCGCGACACCTGCGCGCCGCGCACCCCGTCCAGCAGCAGCACGCCACCGCCGGTGCCGTCCCGCAGCACGATGCGGTTGCCCTCGACCACCAGGCCACTGCACGGGATGCCGAACGGCGTGCCGTGGCCGTCCGTCTCCATATCGTAGGCCGTGACGCCCCAGGTATTGTTGAGCAATTGGTTGCCCGACACCCGCACGTTGCGGCTGCCGCCGGGGTTGACGCCCACCGTGCAGCCTTGCACCTGGTTGTCCGACACGTCGCACTCGACGCTGCCCCCGGCGTCTATGCCGAAGTAGCCCGGCGCCGACACCATGTTGCCCGCCACGCGCGACCCCGCGGCGTTGCACAGGATGCCGGACCCGTTGCCGGCAAGCGTGTTGCCCAGCACCAGCATCCCCCGGCCCGACACCGCAATGCCCCAGTCCCGGTTGCCGTGGCACACGTTGCCCGACACCAGCATGTTCGCCGCGTCCGGGTTCAGGTGCCCCCAGCGCGGCGGCTCCAGGTTGGTCTCGTTGAAGTTGCCCACCGAGATGCCGCGCCCGTTGCCCCAGCACTGGTTGCCCAGCACCCGCCCGTGCCGCACCGCCTGCTGGAACCGCGCGTCGTTGAAATCCAGGCAGATGCCGTAGGCGCCGTTGTCGTGCGCCAGGCAGCCCTCGACCAGCGCGCCCGCCGCGGCCTGGACCCAGATGCCGTGGACCTGGTTGTCCCACGCCTCGCACCGCAAGACCTGATGGCGGCTGGTGCCGTCCGGCCCATCCAAGCCGCCGTCGCGCGCCTGGATCACCAGGCCGCTGCCCAGCGTCCGCCCGGTTGCGCCGCGGAACGTGCAGCCCTCGAACAGGGTGCGCGTGCAGGCCGGCAGCACCAGCACGCCCCAACTGTCGCCGGGCACGCCTGCCGCGTCGAACGCGACGTGCAGCGCCGTGAACGACGCGCCCTGCACGTTGATGAACGCGCCTGCCGCGGGCACGCCGGGCACCGCGATGCGCCGCAGGGCGCTGCGGCCCGGCACGCCGATCAGCACGGCGTCCCGCGCCACGGTCCAGCCGCCGCGCACGCCATAGGTGCGCGGCGCCAGCCGGACCGGGTGCCCGGTGGCGATGGCACGGTCCAGCGCACCGCTGTCGTCGCCCGCGCCGTCGCCCGCGGCGCCGAACGCCTCGGGCGTCACCGCTTCCGCCATCCAATCCGACAGGTCGCGCGGAACCCCGCCCGGCGGCTGCGCCCGGTGCGCCGACAGGTCTATGCCGCGCAGCCCGCCCAGCCCGGCCATCAGCGCGCCATAGGTCGTGGCGCCGTCGCGGCCAAGCTGCGAAACCGGCAGCAGGTCCCCAGGCGCGGGCGCCGCGGCGCCGGGCAGGGCCGCGACGGCAAAAGGCGCCGCCCCGGACAGCACGCCGTTGGCCAGGCGCAGGTTCGCGCCGACGCCGATGCGCTCCGGCACGCCCAGCCCCGGGCTGGTGCGGCCCATCAGGGTCCCGGCCGCCACCGCCAGCGCTGGCTGCAAGCCGGCCACCATTTGCGCCCGCGACGCGCGCAGCACCCGCCCGCCGCGGCTAATCGGCACCAGGTCGTCGTCGGCAGCGGCGTTGGCCGGGTCTAGTTGGTCAATGGTCGGCATGGCGCTACCCTCCCACGATGATCGTGTTGCCGGCGCCGTCCAGGACGGCCGCCCCGGTCTCGGTTTGCAGGATGCCCGGCGCGGGCGTCGCCCCCGCCAGCGCCTCGACCGGCAGCAGCACGGCACGGGACAGCGTGCGCCCGGCCTGCGTCCCGATGGTGAGCGTGACGGCATAGGTCGTGCCCACCCGCCCGCCGCCCAGCCACAGGACGGCGCGCGCGCCATCGGCGGCGGCGGACACCAGGAACACCCCGCCGGGATCGGCCGGGTTGATGGACACGTCGAGCGTCGCCACGGCGTCCCCGTTCGCGCCGGTCAGCGCCGGGGCGATGTCGAACTGGTAGTCCAGCACGTCCGCCGGGTCCTTGGCCGGCCAGCACGGCCGCTGCTGCGGGCGGGCGCCGCGCGGGACCGGCAAGCCGCCGTCCAACACCAGCACGCGCGCCGCGCTGGGCCGGTAGAGGTGGTTCGCAGGCGTGGCCATGGCAATCTCCTTCTGCTGCTCCCTCTCCCGGAGGGAGAGGGAGCAGGAAGCGCGGCCCTCAATATTCGATGATCACGACCCCGCCCGCCCCGGACCCGCCCGGCGAGCCGGCGCCATAGCCCCCGCCCGCGCCCGCGCCGGCATTGGGGCCGTTGCTCTGCCCGCCGCCGCCGAACCCGCTACGCCCGCCGCTGCCGAAGACGCCGCCGCCGCCGCACCCGCCCGGCACCGCCGCGATCAACGCGCCGTCCCCGCCGGGGCCGCCCGACATCTGCACCGTGCCTGCCAGCCCGCCGCCGCCGTCGCCCCCGGCGCTGCCCGGGTTGCCGGAGTGCCCGCCCGACCCGCCATCCGCGCCCACCGGCCCGGCGCCAGGCGTGCCGAACCAGCTCGCCCCGCCCGGCTGCCCGTTCACGCGCGGCGCACCGCCGGCGCCGCCCAGCCCGACCTGCACCGGGATCACCACGCCAGGTTCGACCTGCACCACGCCTTCGGCATAGCCGCCCGCGCCGCCGCCGCCGCCGGCATAGTCGGAACTGCCGCCGCCGCCGCCCGCGCCGCCGCCTGCAAGCCGCACCCGTGCCCGCCGCACCCCGTCCGGCACGCGCCAGACGGTGTTGGTGCCGAACACCTCCTGCCGGCTGAACCCGGGGCTGAGCTGCGGCAGCGCGAAGGCCAGGAACGCGCTGCCCGGCAGCCGCCGTATGTCGGTCGGCGTCGTCTGCGGCCGTCCGAAATAGGTCATCACCGTCCACAGCCCGACCCACCCGGGGTCCGGCGCAGGCGGCTGCGGATCGGCCTGCACCTGCGGCAGGCCGGGCTTGGCCCGCAGCGCCACGCGCACGACGCGCTGGGTGTTCTGCGCCTGCCCGCCGTTGCCGGGGCCGCTCCACGGCACCGCGGGGTTGGCGGCGTTCCAGTACGGCAGCGCCACCGGCCCGGCGTCATGCAGGTCCAGCGCCGCCTGCACCAGCCAGCACAGCGCATGGTCGTTGTCCGGCGGCCCGGCTATTGCCAGCGCCACCGGATCGCGGTTGAGGCCAACCTGCACCAGCGGCACCGGGTCCGCGCCCAGCGAGCCGAACGGCGCCGCATCCGCCGCCGCCGCCGCAATCAGGCTGCCCGGCCCGATTACGGCGCCATAACCGGACGCCGCCGGGGTGCAGTCCAGCCCGTCCGCCACCGGCGTCATTCCCAGCACCGCCTGCGCAAGCATCCCTAGCGCCGTCATCGCATGGCGCTGCACCAGCAGCAGGTCGGTGTCGAGCGGGATGGAGCCGGGATACACGATCTGTCGGTCCAAGTTCGGCCTCCTGTCTGGTCTTGCGGGTGGATGGGAAACAGGCAGGCTCACGCCGCCGCAGATCCTGGAACCTGCGATGCGCCTTGCCCCCGCCGCCCTGCTGCCTGCCTGCGCCGCCCCGTCATCCCTGCCGGCCAAGGCGTAGCGGCTTGGCCGGCTCATCGTTGCCGGCGGCTGGGATGCCGTGGTCACGCAGGCCGCAGGTAGGCGGCATGGAAGGCTGCGTTGCGGTGTTCATGTTCAACGGCGCTGTCGGCTTTGAAATGGACGGGAAGCGATGAACCGCCCTCGCTTATGCAGAAGCCGGACGCCAAATCAGCAAGTAAGCCGTGTCTGGAAAGTTTGCCGTCAGCATAGGCCGCGCAATGCGACCACTGCCTCAGCCGCCCCGCACCCAGGCCGCGCCGCCAGCCGGCAGCGCCCCGACCAGCGCCGCCCGTGCCTCCGGCGTATCGGGCTGCAGCACCACCAGGCACTCCAGCGGCATCGCCAGGGACCCCCAGCCGCCGGCCGCGCCCCAGGCCAGGCCGGGGCCGCCATAGACCCCAGTGTCGGTGGGCCGCGCCGGCTCGAACACCCGGGCCAGGCTGCCGGCCTCCGCCGCCGCGTCCACCATGCCGGCCCGCGTCGCGCGCAGGCGGCGCAACGCCCGGCCGATGCGGGCGCGGAAGTCGTCGTCCGCCTCCCCGGCCCGCCGCGGCAGCGTGCCGCCGAACAGGTCGCCCGCCGCCAGGTCCAGGAAGCCGGCGGTAGCGGTCGCCATGCGGGACTGCCGCCGCACCTCCTGCAACAGGGCGTGCAGCCCCGTCCAGCCCGACGCCAACCCGGCCAGCAGCGCATCCAGCACCGGCGCCACGTCGCCGAACCACCGCCGCGGCAGCGCCAACCGCAGCCGGCCCACGATGTCCGGCAGGTCGCCTTTCATCGCAGCACCATGTCAACCGTGCCGGGCCGCACCAAACCGTGGACCGGCACCACCAGGTCCGCCGCAAGGCCGTTGATCGTCACGTCCAGCACGCTCGCAACCGTCGGGTCGGCGTCATGCGCCACCTGCACCAGCCGCGACCGCGCCAGCCCGGCGCCGGTCGGCAGCGCCGCGAGCCACGCGATCACCGCCGCCTGCACCGGCCCGCCGCTGCCTGGCCCCTGCACGATCAACTGCACGTTCGTCCGCAGCACCAGCGGCCCGCGCACCGAGTAGGTGCTGCCCACCGGCCGCACCGCCTCGATGGCTGCGCCCGCCGCCGCCAGCAGCGCCGCGTCCGGCAGGCCGGTGCCGTCGTCCACCGTCACCGTGAAGTGCCCCGGCCGTTCCCGCCCCGCCGTGTCCACCCGCTCCGCGATGGACACCGACAGGCCCGCTCGCAACGAGCCGACCGCCCAGGCCACCGCCCCCGGCGTCGCGCGGGTCCGGCTGTCAATGAAACCGCCGAAGCGGGTCCGCAGCGCCGCGTCCCCCTCGGCATCCACGCCGCCCAGCAGCGAGCCGTCGTTCGTCACCCGGTCCACGCCGGGAATAGCGGTCGCAAGCTGCACGATGGCAGTAGGCCGCACATTGCCGGCACCGCCGGGCTGCGCCGCCAGCACCGGCACAACGAGGTCCGTGTCCGCCGCCGCCAGCGCATAGCCCGCGCCGGTCCAGGCGGGATGCCCGGGGTCGGCCGCAACCCGGAACGTCAGCGCCCCCGGCCTGGCCGTGCGCACCAGCGCCCCCACCGGCACGGTCGCCGCCAGTCCCGGGACGCCCCGGCCCACCCGGACCTGCCCCCGTGCCGCCGTGCCCGGCAGCCGCTGCACCCCGAAATCCCCGACCCAAGTGTCCAGGTCCGGCCCGGAGCTGGTCGCCGCCCGCGTGGTCGCCAGCACCTGCACGATCAGCCACTGCACCCACAGCCCCACCGAGGCGTTCGCCTCCAGCACCGCCCGCAGCACCGACCCGACGGACAGGTCAATCAGCCCCGCAGCCCCGCCGCGCACGGCGGCGGCCTGCGTCCGCACGAGCGCGGCGAAGTCCTGCAAAGGAAGCTGCATGGCGGTCTATCCCGGCATCTGGAGGGTGAGGGTCCGCGCCTCCGCCGTCTCGGCGTCGGCATAGCGGACCTGGACGGACAGGGTGCCGCCCGGATCGGACTGCACCTCGATCACAGGCTCCGGCTCCGGCGCCACCGCGGCCTCCCGCGCCATCTGCTGGCGCACCAGGGCGCGTATCGCAGCGGGATCGGCCGGCTGCCCGACGAAGCGGGCGAGGCCGGCGCCGTAGCCGGGCTGCCACAGGTAGTCGCCCGGATTGGTCAGCAGACGCCGCAGCACCCGCTCGGTGCCCAGCGCCGGGCCGGACACGGCGGCAAGGTCGCCCGTCAGGCTGGCGGACAGGTCGCCGCCCCAGGCATGGTGCAGGTCGGACATTGGGAGGCTCCGGTGAATGGATGGCGGACGAGCAGTGGTTGCCGCTATCAAGGCTTCCAAATGAGCCTTTGGCTGAGCAGGCCCGGCGCAGCCATCAAAGTATGAGTGGCAGCCGCTACGCGCACTGCGCAGGCGGCAAGAAGCAGGGCCGCAGTAAAGCGCCTATAAGCGCGGCCTTTGCAGGCACGCCCGGCGCAGGGACGACCAGTCACGGCGCCAAATCCCAGAACGCAGCTTCCTAAAGCCATCGCCTGACACGCAGGCTAAGACCGGCCCGCAAACAGCCGTTCAGCCGTGCCGCCACTGTTTGCACCTCGGCGGCCCGAACCGGGTCGTGCGCCCGTCCGGTCACACGGAAGTCGCCGCCCGTCATGGCATCGACAAGATTTGCGATCAGGTCATCAAGGTCGGCAACGACCAGCTTCTCGTCTTGGATGTAGAGTGCGCCGATAAGCTCCTGGATACGGCTCTGGCGCCCTACCAACTCGTATTCGGACAGCCGCATCTGGCTGCGGATGGCGTCTGTGTCGCCCTCCGTCAGCCAGTAGGATGTCGCCTTGTCGGCCGCGTTGTTGATTTCACCGCAAAGGCCATCAATGGTCGCCGCGAGGCGGTCGGTTCGATACCGCCACCTCTGGACGCCGAAGGCCACCGTTGATCCCAGGATGGCGGACGCGAACGTGACGACAGGAACGACCCAGACCGGCAGTGCAGAGGCGATGATGAGCGCCTATCGCTGCGGCATCGTCTCCGCCTGCGCCTTCTGCATGTAGCGCTCGACGAGCATCTGCTGAGGCTTGAACAGATGCTCCTTCGCAAGCACCCGCAGCACCCGGCCGATATCCTTCTGCGCGACCACGCCCCGGCGGACAAGGCCGCCGAAGACCTCTTCCAAAAAGGACGATCCGTAACCGGACACGCCGTCCAGCTCGACCACGACCTGCTCGTTCCTGCCCACGGCGGCCAGAAGTACCGGGACGAGCACATCATCCCGGTACTCCTCCCCGCTGTAAGGCCCGTCCTTGCGGTAGCGCCCACCAGGCGCAGCCGCATAATCCCTGACCCGCAACGTCGTCATTCCCACACCGTCCTGCTCATCGAAGAGAAACATTCCGCTCAACTAGAGTTCCGGAGATTGAAATACGATGATGGCTGGTATATGGTCTCCCATCAGGGCGGAAGACAACCTTTTCGCACCCCGGTCCGGTCACGCCCTGAATGGTGCAAACGGCCATCTGTCAACGCTAGGCGCGAGTGCCTCAGCGGAAGCCGCCAAGGCGGAACGGCTGCATCAACCTGCAAGCAGGTTTCAATCCTGCGGCGCCGCCACCACCGTCACCCCGCCCTGCGGGTCCCCATGCCGGTGCGCGTTGTAATGCCCGCGCAGCCGGTCCAGCGACCCCAGCCGATCATAGACATCCCCGTCCACGTGCAGGTCCCCCCGCACCGAGACGGTCCCGTCGTTCAGCAGCCGCAGCCACGACCCGCTCTTATGCGTCAGCCACAGCTCCCCCACCGGCGCCGCCGGCCCCTGTGCCTTGTCGCTCCACGTCCGCCCGGCGATGACGCCATGCTCCGCGTCGCCCTCCTGCGGCAGCACCAGCACCTGGTCGCCCGGCGAGGGCGGGCAGCTCAGCCCCCATCCAGCCCCCACCCAGGGGCTGAGCAGCGGCAGCCAGCCCGTCAGCACGCCCTCCGGCTGCAACTGCACCCGCGCCGTCCCCGCCGCCGGGTCCACCGAGGTCACGACCCCGAACCGCGGCTGCCCCGCCGCCGCGCCTTGCGCCGCGGTGTGGCCCTTGATCGCGTTAAGCAGCCTGTCCATCCGCCGCCCCCCCTGGAATGCCCTGCAAAACCACCCGCTGCGTGAACCCGCGCCGCACGTCCAGGTGCCGGCTGATCTCCGCCACCGCAAATACCCGGTCCCAGCCCGGTCCGGCCCCCTGCACCTGCACCCGGCTGCGCCCCGTCAGCGCCAGCTCGCCGGGCATGGCGGCGTGCGCCGCCCATTCGTGCCGCTGCAGGTCGGCAAGCGTCCGCTCCGCCAGCCGCTGCGCCTCCTCCTGCGGCAGGTTCGGCCGCACCACGCCATGCGTGCGCCCCCCCGCGCCGGCCGAGGCGCCGACCGCTGCCCCGGCGCGCGTCCCCCAGCTCCGCACCTGCACCTTCAGGTCCGTCAGCGCCAGCCGGTGCTCCACCTCCAGCGATATGCAGCCGCTGACCGGCAGCGGCACCGGCGCCGCATCGCCAGGCGGGCCGAAGTGCAGCCGCGGCCCGTCCATGAACAAATCGAACCCCTCCTGCCCAGCCAAGGCCGCCAGCAGATCCCACTCGGTCGCGGCGCGGACGAACTGCCCCATCGTCAGCCGGTCCCGCTCGCTGCCATACAGCCGCCCGATGGTCGCCGTGGTCGCCGTCACGTCCGCCTGCAGGCCGTGCCGGGCCGCCAGCGCCTCCGCCACCTCGCTGCTGGTGCGGTTGGCGAACGTCTCGTCCACCCGCGCCTCCACCAGCGCCGCCGACAGGTCGCGCCCCTCCACGTCCAGGGTGCCGCGCACCGGGTCCAGGTGCAGGCTGTCGGCGGTGCCCAGCAGCAAGCTGGTCCAGCCGCCATCCAGCCCGACCTGCACATCCAGCCGCCCCGCCAGCGCCGCCGGGTCCAGCCCGCGTGCGGCGAAGCGCAGCCGAAAGCGGTCCGCGGACAGGTGGTTGTTGCTGCTCACGTCCGCCGACATCGCCCCCGGCAGCGCCGCCCCGTCCGTCAGCACGCGCAGCCGCGGCTGCCTAACCGCGCTCAATGCCGCCCCCGGCGTTCGGGTCCCGCTCCGGCAGGCGCAGCGTCTGCAGCCCGTCCAGCACCGGGTCGTCCAACCCGTTCAGGGCGGCGATGCGGTTCCACTGCGTCGCGTCGCCCAGGTGCTCCAGCGCCAGGCGGAACAGGTCGCCCCCGGCCACCGTCAGGACCCTCATGCAACCCCCAGCGCGTTCTGGAAGGCGCGGGCCGCCGCCAGCACGTCCGCAAGGTCCGGCGCCGCCAGCCCGGCGCCCGCCTGGGCCAGCCTGTCCTCCAGCCCCGGCCCGGCGCCCAGCGCCACCGCCTCCGCGGCGGTCGGCGCCAGCGGCAAAGGCTCCGGCGCGGCCATGTCCCCCTCCGCCAGCACGCAGGCAGACAGGCGGTAGGGCATCCAGAACGGATCGGAGCTGTCCGCCTCGAAGCGCGACACGATGGCCGTGAACCGCCATCCGTCCCAGGCCAGCGGCCACGCCAGCCCGCCGCGCCGCAGCCGGTCCAGGGCACGCGCCCGCCCCGACGCCTCCGGCCCGGATAGGATGCCGGACCACGCCAGATCGGCATCGTCCGCGCCCATGGCGTCCACCACGCGCCCGCCGCCGGGCAGCCGATGCACCGCCAGCCGCTGACGGCCGCCCAGGGTGATGCTCTGCGGGACCTCGAAAGACCCGAACACGATGGGGCCGAGGATGAGCATGGCAGTCTCCTCTCCAGGCAGTTCAACATGGCCGGCAGCCCGGCCGGCCCGTCCATGCCATGGCCCGCCGCGGCGCCCGGATCAGGCAACGGGACGCACGTTGGAGCCGTCAGAGGGTTCCCGCGGGCGTCCAAGCCGGCGACTGCCGCGGGTCGAACCCGGTCGTCCCTGCGCCGGGCCGCGCGGCCTCCCGTCCCATCCGGTCCGCCAACCAATGGCCGACCAGCCGCCCATCCAGCACCACGTCACCACCCCCGCGCCCGCCCTCGGCGGCCGGCGGCGGCGGCGCGGCAGGCCGCCCGGCGAACACCGGCGCACCCGGCACCGGCGCAGGCATCGCAGCGGACGGGGCAGCTGGCGGCAGCCGCGGCGCCTGTGGCGCAAGCGGCCCGGACACCAGCGCAGGCATCCGGGGCAAGGCCGCTGCCCCGGCGGCCCCCGGCGGCGCCAACATCCTTATGGCTGGCGCTGCGGCAGGGCGGGGCACGGCGTCCGGTGCCGCGGCGAACGCCAGCACCGACATTTCAAACCGCGGTCCGCTCGCCGGCAGGGCCGCCAGAGGGGTGGCCGGCAGCGTCCGCGGCGGCTGTGCCATGCCGGAGCCGCGGCTAGGCGCCGCCCCAAGCTCAGGGCCAAGCGCCTGTGCGACCATTGCAGGCACTGGGCGCGGCACGGCCGGGATAGTCCCCAGCACCGCAGGCGCCACCGCCACCGGCGGCGGAGCCACGGGACCGCCGGGCACCGCCGCGGACCCAGGCGCCGTGGCGGCAGCCGTTACGATGCGTGGGGCGGCTTGCACCGCGCCGCGCACCTCCTCCGTCGCCACTGGCCGAGAGGTGGGCGCAACGCTTGCCGCACGCATCTCCGCCGCCGGGCTTGCCGCCACCTCGGCCCTAGTCGCCTGCCGGGCCGCTGCCGCAGGCACGGCGGCCGACACAGCCGCGGCCTCGCCACCAGGCGCCGCCACCGTCATAGGCAATGGCCGCCCGGCCCGAGCCGTCACGGCCGCCGCCTGCTGCGCCTGGGCCATCAGCCCCCGTAACCCGGCGGCGCTCGCCGCCACCGCGGCGTCCAACGCCTGCAGCTCCCGCATAATGACCTCCAGCCCGGCGCTCACGCCATCCTGCAGCGCCAGGCTGATGCCGACCTCATAGGCGTCAATCATCGCCGCCCCTCCCGCAGGCGCAGCCGCGCCATCCGCGGCGCGGCGCGGCCACCAGGCCGCATGTCAGCCGGCAAGCCCTCGATCCGCACCACCAGCGTATCCGTGCCGAACCCCGCAGCTCCTGCCATCCCGCCCCCGCCTGCCCCAGCCCCGCCTATCCCAACGGAGTCCAAGCCATCGCCGCCCAGTCCCACGTCAGCCCGTCCATCTGCCCGATCACGATCACCCATGCCGTCCGCTCCCCCGCGTCCAACGAGAACGCCACGTCCAGCGGCACCCCGTTCCGCACCAGGAACAGGCAGTCCACCAGGTCCGCCTGCCCCACCAGCCCACGCAGCGCGGCCGGGTCAGGCCCCCCGGCCGCGCCGCCTAGTTTGGGCCAGGCATCGCCTCGGACAGGGCCTCCCCCACCGCCGCCAGCCCGGCGTCGCCGAGCCGCGCCACCAGCGCCTCCAACTGCGCCTCGGTCGCCGCAGCCGGCACCGGCACCCCGTCAATGGCCTGCACGCAATAGGCCAGCATGGCGTATCCAACATACCGGTCGTTGCCCGACAGCGCCGGCCCCAACGCCTTGAACAGCCGCAGCCGGTCCAACGCCCCGGGCCGCCGCACCTCCAGCTTGCGCCCAGCAGCATCGGCAGCCATCAAAGGCCGCCCAGCCTCCGCAATGATCCGTTCAGACGGTGTGTCCATAAGGGTGCATCCTGCTTACTGCTCCCTCTCCCTCCGGGAGAGGGTCGGAGTGAGGGAAGCCGCACGCGCAGTCCGTCGTCGTCTGGCATAGATGGGGAAGGCACCGTTCTTGCGACCTTCCTCACCCTAACTCTCTCCAGGAGAAAGGGAGCAGCACCGGCCCTGCTAAATCCGCTTCCTCCGACTGGCAAAGAAATCCAGCCGCTGCCGAACCGGCGCATCGCCCTTCCACGACCCGGCATTCGCCATCTTAAACACCGCCGCCTCGAACTGGTACGTGCTGGTGCTGCCATCGGCCTCGTCAACATATTGATAAAGCGTAACCCCCTGCAGCAGCCCCTGCGCGTGCCAAGCCTGCTCGATTCCCGAAATGAAATCATCCGCCACCGAGCTGCCGCGCTCCAGGTCGAAGTGCCCCTCCCACCCCTTCGGCAGCTCCGCCGCCATGTGGACCCCGTCCAGCCGGTCGATCCGGATCGGATGCGTCATCTGCCGGCTCTCGAATCCCGTCACATGCGCCAGGTCCACCCGCGCCCCGGCAGCCCCGCCCGCCGCCGGCCCGATCACCACCAACTGGCAGTCCCGCCCGGTCGAGAAATTGTTCGCTGGCATACCTCAGCCCTCCCTAAACCACTTGACCTGCAGGCAAGGTCTGCCGCGTCACCTGCACGGTCTGCCCGCCCTCCAGGTTTACGATGAAGCGCTCGTTGATCGCCTGGTATTGCACCTGCGCGTCCGACTGCACGTATCCCAGCCCCACCCGCGCCGGAGGGTTGTTGCTCGCGTCGCACACCACGCTGAACGGCAGGCTGCCATCCACCGTCCCGAGTATCCCCTGCCCCAGCATCGCCTGCAGGAACCCAAGCTGCGTGCTCCGTATCCGCCGGAACAGCCCGGCATTGATCACCTGCCCCACATACTGCCCCATCCCCGCCGCCAGCGTGCGCGCGATGAAGTCGGTCAGCCGCGTGTAGTTGTCCCCGTTGGTCGCCGCGTTGCTGCTGCTGTTGTGCCCGCCCCGCACCCCCCAGAAGCTGCCGCCCGGCTGCGGGTTGGCGATCACGTCCAGCCCCCCGCCCAGCAGCGCCGCCAGCTCCGCCGTGCTGTAGCCGTTGCTTTGCGCGCTGCCCGGCACCCCGGCCCGCTGCGTGCCCACCACGCCATACAGCGGCTTGTTCAGGCTGCTCTGCTCCGGCGACAGGTTCGCCAGCCGCCCCGCCACGAACCCCTGCGGGCTGACCAGCCGTATGGTCCCCGTGACGGGATCGTTCCAATAGACCCAGTCGCCGAACATCAGCTTGGCCGCCGGGCTGTCCAGCCCCGCAGCCTGCCGCGCCGCCACCGCCGCCGCGATCCCGTCCCCGCTCGGACTGGTCAGGATGGCATAAAGCCCCTCCTGCTGCGCGAACCCCGCCTGCGTCGCCCACCAGCCCAGGTCGTCCGCATCCGCCAGCACCATCAGGCTGCACCCCTGTCCGCGCAGCGCATACATGCCCCGCCGCGGCAGCCCGTCCTGCCCCACCAGCGTCCCCGCCGAAACGCCCGCGGCGCCGTCGCTGCCATTGAGAAGGCTCTGCCCCAGGAACCCAGCCGGCTGCGTCGCAGTGGCCGACCCCAGGCTCGCGACGCAAAGCTGGCTCGGCCCCCGCAGCGGCCCCAGCCCCAGGTTCACCGCGTTCACCAGGTTCTGCCACAACGCCGCCGGCGTCGGCGCCGCCAAGTTGTCGAACGTCTCCGCCACCTGCCCCGGCAGCCCCAGGATCAGCCGCCACGACCCCGCCGCCGACCCCGGCTGCAGCGCCAGCCCGACCTGGTTGCCCAGGCTGCCGGAGTAACGCGCCGTCAGCAGCACCGGATACCCGCCGTTGCCGTAGAACATGGCGTAGTTCGCCGCGGCATCGGTGCCGTCCGTGACCCGCACGCACCGGAAGCTCTGCGCCCCCTGCTGCACCGCGGT
>JAABUN010006498.1_pt1 | contig 13408 bp, 18 predicted proteins | sample 5559311 | NCBI WGS metagenome assembly JAABUN01 (sample SAMN10711877, study PRJNA513370) | rock metagenome | isolation source: Antarctica rocks | place: Antarctica: Victoria Land, Siegfried Peak sud | reverse complement strand
CAAGCACCCTACTATCACGCCACCCTCTGCCTCCACGGCTCTCTAATCGTGACCAAGGACGAGCAGCGCGGGGGCATCAAGGTCGCCGTCGGCCAGGGCGAGACCCAGATCCCTATCGGCGTCAAGCGGAAGCTGGCTGCCCTGCTGGAGGACAAGCCGCCCGAGGGAGAGCAGCGATTATCGTCTGGCCCCGCACCGACAAGGAGAGACTGCTGGGGAACGGCACCCAGCTGGCGCTCTACAAGAGGGTGGGCGAGCTAGGCCGTGAGCCGGGGCTGCATGCGCTGGGTGAGCTCGTCAAGGTGGACAAGGAGAACGCCTTGTTGCAACTTCAGATCCACCCGAACGAGAAGCAGGGAAACCTGCACAAGCCGTTCAAACTGCCACTCGTGGCTAGTCTCGAGCTGCTCGAGGGCTTGCCTGAGCTAGGCAGCGGCCTAGAGGTGTGGGGCGAGCTGAAGCCGCGCACGGGGCGGCTGGTGGTGACCAAAGCGCAGGCCGTCACGCTGCCACCCAAGCGCGTGATGGCAACGGTCGCAGCGTCAGGTTCCGAGGCTTAGCCGAGAAAGATGTCTGGAAAAGGTCGTGCTGTGGGTGGCGAGGCCACTCGTTAACGTTTTACTGTTTTTCCTTGCGCGGGCGCATGGTGCAGAAGCCCACGTACGGGCACTCGCCGCAGGCTCTAAGCAAACAGAACTCGAGCGCTCCCCGTACCTCAGGCACGTAGGCTATTCCTTGCGTGCCGAACTCGCTGAGGACCTCGGCGACGAAGCCGGGCTCGAGCGTCACGACGCGGGTCTGTTCGCCCCAGAGCCAGCGCCGCTCGTCTTTAGCGTTCAGGTCGACCAGCTTCTCGGCCCTGAGCGTGCGTCCCACCCACCTGGGCTCCCGCCATTCGGGTGATGCGGTGCTCGACGTGTTGCTAGAGTCGTCCCCGGTTAGCAGGCGCATCTCGAGCATCAGATGTTTGAGGGCGAGCTTCTTCCGGTAGCCCTGGCGGACGAGGGAACGTACGGCCGCGTGCACCAGCTGGACCGACGACATGGGCTCGAGAGGCTCCCGCTCCTGAAGCGCCAGAGCCGCCTGAAGCTGCGCGGCGAGGACTAGAGTGACCCGTAAGGTCGGCCAAGACGGTCAGCGGGGCTGTCAGCGCCTCCTGAGGGTTACCGGGCGAGACACAGGACTGGCGGTAGAGATGGTTGATGCGCTCAACGTTTTCCATCACCCAGATGTGGAGATTGTCGCGCAGCTCCTGGAGCTTTGTAGCAGAGGAGGGGAGACCTGTGGCTTCTTTGGCGGGCTTACGGCTGCAAATCCTGAGCACGGGATTCGAAAAGATGCCGGCGGCACCGGGCGCACCGGTGACGACCTTGACCCCGTAGAGGTCGAGCTTCTCCCCCCGCATGGTCCTGGGGTCGGTCCAGCTGTCCCCTGAAGTGTCTTTCCTGGTCGAAGCGCTGAGCCGCTGAACGAATGCGTTGAGCTCCTCCTCGGTGTTGTGTCTGGCCATTCCTCCCAGGTCGATGACTGCCAGGCCGCCGAGCCGGTCGAGACTACGGGCAGCCGTGGGGGCTGGTGTCGGGCCGGTGATCAAGGTCGCGTTACAGCTGACCTCCAAGAGCGCTCTATCCGCGGCAAGGCCACCCGGGCCGGTGAGCTGAACGAAAGGGACGGTGTCGAAGACCGCCTGGGCATACGAGGCGACCACTACGAAGGTGAGCAGGGCATAGTCCTCCTCGTGAGCAAGGGCACTCAAGGCCTTCATATGTTCATGAAGGCGTTCTAACAGTTCAAGCGGCGTGAGGGTCATGGCGCTCTTGCCTGCGGTTCTGGCTTCCCTGAAACGGGTGATGGCGGAGGGGCTGAAGGTGGATCTAGCTTCGTCAACCAGCGGAGGACGGCTGAGGAGGGTGCCGTCGCTCAGAGCCAGGACGCGGTCCTGTTTGGGCGTGCCCCGTGGAGCCGGGAGGTAACTGAAGGTGCATACCACGCCGTCTGAGCGCAAGACCAGCGTGCGGTAGCGCCCGACGGTGCGCTCGCCCGTCTTACCGTCCGGTCCGCTCACCTGCTCGGTTTGGCTTTCCAATGCCCGGAAAGGGACATAGAGGCGACCGTTGACATAGGCGCGGCTCACGTCGACCGGGATGACGGCGTGCCCGCCGTCTTGGTGGGGCAGGGTGGGGGAGAGCAGCGTCTGGACCGTAACGTCGAAGATGCGGGCGGTTTCGAGCAAGACGGCCAGATCTTCAGCGGTCTGACCACTCCGGAAGAAGTCGGTCCAGTCCTTGCCGTAGTCCTCCGGGACCCGGACCCGGAGGACGTCACGACCCGCCAGCTCCCTGACCCAGTGAGCTAAGGCGTCACCGGCCTCGTCGGCATCCTGACCTAGGTAGACCTTTTCCCAGTGCTGCCAGAACGCAGGCGATGTCCAGGCTTCGGGAATGCCGCTGCCGTGCGTGCTGGTGATGATACACAGGCGCTTCGACAGGGGAGAGCGCCGTAAGGCCTGCCAGAGCCACCAGCCGTCTTTAGCCCCTTCACAAACGAACAGCTCGGTGCGACCCTCGGCAGGCGTTACCCAGTAGGTGCCCGGACTTCCGACAGCCCAGTCCTTGGCGTCGGGTCCGCCTTCGGTAACGTTAGGGAGCTTGGAGCGCAGGAAACGCTTGAGAGCCCGACCTTTGGCGTCGAGGACTGGATAGCTGAGAGCGTTTTTGACCCCTACCTGTTCGCCCTCATAGCTGTAGAGACCCAGGTGAAAATGTTCGATTGTGAGGCTGGGCTACTCAAGGTCAAAGGTCACGCCCGCACCGATAGCGCGCATGTGCTGGCATCAGTGCGGCAGCTACACAAGCTCGAGATGGTTGGCGAAACCATGCGGGCTGCGTTGAACGGACTTGCTGCGGCTGCTCCTGGATGGTTGGCAGAGCGAATCAAGCCTGAGTGGGCTGAACGTTACAGCCACCGGGTCGAAGACTACCGCCTACCTAAGGGGAAAGCAGCGCGTGACGCTTACGGGCTTGCGGTCGCTGAAGACGGTTGCAGCTTACTTGACGCACTGGCGCTAGCTGATACACCGCCAGAGCTTCGGGAACTCGGTGTTGTGCTCACGCTGCGTGCCTGCTGGGAGCACCCTTTCGTGCGCGAAGGGCGAAGGATTCGCTGGCGTACTCCTGCTGAGTTGCGTCCCTCAGGTGAACGTCTCCGCTTGTAAAACACGATCTCCGGAAAGTAGTACCTTTGGCCTCAGCCGGTGGGTACGCTTTTTGAAACCATTTCAGTCGTCGATGTCTGAGCATTGGAGGTTCCGCAGGCTGGATACCTATGCCCTGATCCCCTACAAAGGCGGTAGAACGGTTTGACTCAAGTATCAAGCTCAGACCCTTTCTGAATAGCTTGCTCTGAGTCATGGGGTTATGGCCTATTTCTGATTGAATCTCTGATTGGTCTGACCTGTGCTCAGATATCAAGCTCAGACCCTTTCTGAATAGCTTGCTCTGAGTCATGGGGTTATGCCCGTTTTCTGATTGAATCTCTGATTGGTCTGACCTGTACTCAGATATCAAGCTCAGACCCTTTCTGAATAGCTTGCTCTGAGTCATGGGGTTATGCCCGTTTTCTGATTGAATCTCTGATTGGTCTGACCTGTGCTCAGATATCAAGCTCAGACCCTTTCTGAATAGCTTGCTCTGAGTCATGGGGTTATGCCCGTTTTCTGATTGAATCTCTGATTGGTCTGACCTGTACTCAGATATCAAGCTCAGACCCTTTCTGAATAGCTTGCTCTGAGTCATGGGGTTATGCCCGTTTTCTGATTGGTCTGACCTGTGCTCAGAGCCGCTGACCCCCAGACCGCCTGTCCTTGAATGCACCGGGACGTGAGATACTGAGTAAGTCAGCCTTACACCCGTCCTTCCCGTGCAGGAGGTCTCGCTTTCACTACCATCACCGCCACCATCCAAGCCGAACTCGCCAGGCTCGAGAGTGATGAGCACATCCGCGTCCTCTACGCTTGTGAGTCCGGCAGCCGCGCCTGGGGTTTCGCCTCACGTGATTCGGACTATGACGTGCGTTTTATCTACGTCCGTCCCTTGAATTGGTACCTGCCTCTGGAAAGTAAGCGTGACGTGCTCGAGCGCCTTGAACACCTCGAGTTCGACGTCCATACCCATACGAAACTGCTCGACGTCGAAAGCCTCCCAGGTCACATGGAGGGACTCACCGATGCGGCGCGCGTCGGCTTCGGTAAAGTGGCTGTGTCGGTTAGGCATATCTTTGTGCTCCTTTGATGTAACTGTAACGAGCCTGTCTTTTAGCCATATGGCGATAGTGCTTGCCCACACCTCAACGGCTTTCAGGTCGCGCAGACCGCTCAGCTCGCCTCGCAAGGCGCGGTCGGTTAGGGCGTCGTCCAAGTGAAGTTTGTCGGGATTGACGCTGCCGCTGAACAAGGCGACGTCCTTCGGTTTGGTCACTTTGACGAGAGCTGCCAAAGTTCTGGGCAAACGCCGACTGATCTGCACCTGCCTACCCCCGACGGTCGGATCATCGGAAAAAAGCCAAAGGGGTTTGGTTGCCAGCTCGTCTTGGAAGCTCTCGAGAAACTCGGCGGCCTCGGGCAACCAGAGTGCGTTATAGACGCGGCTGCCCAAGATCACCGCGTCGTAAGGGTGGACGCGCACCACCTCATCGGCAGCGCGCACCTCGGCGCGTACACCGGTTGTGTCGAGCGTGTTGCCGATGTACTCCGCAACCCTTTGCGTCGCGCCATCCTTTGACGCGTAGGCGATAAGAATTCGCTCCGGTACACCTGCTTTTTCAAGCTGCTCGCCCACACCTACCTCCCACTAAGGGCGCATCAGTTGGACGCCTTGACCCAGTTTGCACGAGACGCCCGCCGCTTAAATCGGTAGGTCTCTGACACCGTGGCCGGCAAAACTCCCACATCGCCCATGAGGTGCAGTAGCACCGGCAGGTTGAGATAACCGTTTAAGCCCTCGAGTACAAAGCGCAATCCGCTAAAGGCGAAGGATGTTGGTCAGCGAAACCGAGATCTAGTACAAGACAGGCCCTGACCTACATCAGGGCTTAGCGCGATCCACCCAAGCCAACGCCGCCCTGAACCTTACTGAACGGCGCGGGGGGGATGAACGGGAATCTCTAAAAGCCTTCCGCCGACGCCTGACGTGGCTGCCGCTACGAATGCTTGGGCGATGGCGAAGGGGTGAATGAGGTGAGCTGGGTCCGTGTCGTGGAACCGGGTTCGGTTTGTCAGCGTGTCCACGGGACCCATCGGGAAGATGATCGCAACACCCACCTGTGTGTGCGCTAAATCCGCGTCGAGCGAGCGCAAAAACGTGGCAACGGCACCCTTCGCCGCCGCGAACAAGCCTGCGCCCGCAGCGCCGCCGCCCCACGCCTCTTGCGAGGCAATGCTCCCGATAAACCCTTCCTCGCGCTTTAGCAGAGCGGGCAAGCTGGCGGCGAAGTCATCAAGATAGAGCTGCATGGCTTTGGTGTTGGCGACGGGCAGGATCAGGGCGTGGGTAGTGCCCGTCTCAGGATGCACGGTGGCGAAGACATAGCTCCAGTCGTATCTAGCTCGACTCGGTGCGGTAGGACGCTGGCTGATGGGTGCCCATACTCCGCGATAGGTCGGTTTGAGGCCAAATCGTGCTTCGTCCTGAAAGTATAACCAGACTCGCTTATTAGGTTCAGCTTGGCGCAACTTCCTCAGCGCTTCGAGTGTTCTTTTGGAAGGCGGCTTGGTCCTCTGCACTAGCTGCCTCAGGATGTTCTGGGCGTGTCAGCTGCATCGACTGGCGCAGGCGTTGTGGAGAAGTGGACCGGAGGATGGGGTCCATCTCTCTTGCAGTCTGCCGAAGAGTTATCGGATCGTGCTCCCTCGCAATCTAGACGCCTAAAAAAGAGGACGAAAGGACGAAAGGAAGGTTGTTGATGATCTCACAAGTGTGAAGGCAGTAGCATAACGAGGTTACTAGCTTGTTATGTTTCGTTCCTGTCACGATTGTGAGAGCCGACTTGAAAGTGCAAGAACTCATAAAGTCTCTTCGGATATCCTTATGCCGCTAATCGTTTTGGCTAACCGCGAACCGCTCCGACAGAGTGAAGGCGGTCGTTGGGAACCGTCGGTCGGGGGCCTGACAACCGCGCTCTTGCCGGTGCTGGAAAAGCGTGGGGGCGTATGGGTCGCGTGGGCCGAAGAGGGCGCTGATACCAAGCCGCGGCTTAGTTACCCGGAAGACGAGCCGAAGCTCGAGGTGCACCGCTTAACCCTGAGTAAAGACGAGGTTGCGGGCTACTACTACGGCCTTGCCAACCGCGTCTTGTGGCCCGTCTGCCACTATTTCACCGAACGAATGGAGATCGAGCGCAGTTTCTTCGGCGTGTACCAGGCGGTCAACCAGAAGTTCGCTGATACAGCTGCTCGTGTTTACACTTCCGGAGACACTCTCTGGGTGCAGGATTATCACCTGATGCTAGCCCCGGAGCTGCTCCGTGAGCGGCTACCAGACGCGCGCATCGGCTTCTTCTTTCACATCCCCTGGCCTGCCGAAGAGGTATGGCGGGTGCTGCCGTGGGCTCGTGCACTCACTGAAGGGCTGCTCAGCGCTGACGTAGTCGGGTTTCATAATGACGAATACGTGCAAAACTTCTTGGAAGCAGCCGCCGGCGTTCCCGAAGCGACGGTAATAGGGCAAACCGTCTTCTACCGGGGACGTAAAGTTCGAGTCGAAGCGCACCCTATCGGCATCGATAGTGCGTACTTTAATATGCTCGCCCAAGACGTGGATGTGCAGGCCGAAGCGGCCAGTCTACGCCACGACATCGGTAGTGAGTTTATTCTCCTGGGCGTTGACCGGCTCGACTATACCAAAGGTGTACCCGAGCGGCTGCTGGCGTTCGAGCAGTTTTTAGCAAGTTATCCCGAGTATCGGAAGCGGGTCACGCTCATTCAGGTCTCCTCACCAAGCCGCACCCACGTGAACTCGTACCAAGAGCTCAAGCGTAACGTCGACGAGATCGCCGGGCGCATCAACGGTACTTACATGGAGGGGGATTGGGCACCGGTGCGCTATCTCTACCGAAGCCATAGCCAGCGCGAACTGACGAGCCTCTACCTAGCTGCGGACGTGGCGCTGGTAACACCGCTTCGTGACGGCATGAATGTGGTCGCGCAGGAGTTCGCGTGTGTCAACCAAAATGGCGTGCTGATGCTTTCGGTCCTTGCCGGCGCGAATGCTGTGCTACCAGGGGCGATATCGGTCAATCCGTTCGACACTGAGGGGGTAGCACGGGCGCTTAAGGACGCGCTGACGCTGCCCCAAGCAGACCGTACCGCACGCTCCACGCGGCTACGGGCGAGAGTGATCGAACTTGACGTGTACGGCTGGGCAGAGCGATTCTTGACGTCGCTGGAGGACGCGTGAGAGAGCCTTACTTCGTAGACGCGCCGCTCTTCCTGCTTGATTACGACGGCACGTTAGCGGAGATCGTACCTGACCCCGAAACAGCCTTCCCGCATCCCGACGTACCAGGGCTACTGCGGAATTTGTGCGAAAAGTATCCCGTCTATCTCGTAACCGGGCGGAGCATCAAGAGTTTGTCACAACTACTTAACGTGCCTGGACTCGAGGTGATCGGTGTGCACGGAATGGAGGCGGGTCGGCTCGGTGAGCCCGCGACACCGCTGATCATTGAGGGTGACCTGGACGCGCTGGAGGTAGCGCGCGCACAGCTTCCTGAAATCTCAGGCTTGAAGGTTGAGGATAAAGGACTGGCGATTGCGCTGCACTACCGAAGTGTTGGCGCGGCAGGCACGGACACGCTCAAGGCGTGGTCCAAAAAGCTCCCGAATAGCCTCCTCCCGCATAGCCTCGACCTACTGTGGGGCAAGCAGGTGCTCAAGCTGCGTTCGGGTGTGCTGCAAACCGCGCAGACGGCTGCTCGGGAATGATTCACGGTCCATCAGCGGGCGCTGTCGGTCAGTTGCGACGGCGCACGATCACCCGCGCTTTCCACTTCTATCTCGTCTGGGTGCGGCGGGCCATTGGCCTGACCACGCTCGTCTACCTGATTGCCTGGTTCGTCATCTTGCTCATTACCGGTCTGCAGACACTGGCGCCGCTTGCTGAACTACGCTCGCTTCCCTCACCCATTGTGTTTAACGGTGTACTGGTGCTTGTCCTGGTGGTGCCGCTCGTGCGTGGCCGGGTTCCGCCGGTCACGCTCAACCGACGTGACCTCTACCGCCTCGGCCTTGCGCCGGTCACGCCCCAGCTGAGTTTGCGCTGGTCGTTTCTGACGAAATGGACGCTCCGGGCAAGTCTGGGCGTGGTGGCCGGGCTGGCCTGGTGGGTCGTGGCGCACACCTGGTTCGCACAGGAGACGCCGTGGGCAGCCGTTGCACTGGCGCTCCTCCTTGTGACCCATCTCAACGTCCACTGGCTTCGCTACGCCCAGGTCGGTGGCAGCGCAGGAGCAAGCAGCCTGTACGTGACCATGGGTGCCCTTCTTGCCTCCTTGCTTTTGGGCATAGTCGTGCCTGGTATAGGACTAGGGGCGGCGCTCTACGATGTGGGAACCGAGGCTTTACTGCCTCCCGTCGCACTCGCGCTGCTCAGCAGCTGGCAGGTTCACCGCTCGCTCGCAGAGCGCTATCCAGCCAGGTTCGCGGCCCAATGCTTCGTGCTGGGTGAACTGCAAGCGATCCGCACCTTGAGCACCTTTGCCCGACTTTCCGGCACCCGGTTCGAAGTTGAAGACACGGAACGTGCGGGTTTGCTGGCCCAGTTGCACGATAAGGCAGGGACGCAGACACCCACCCGCTCACTAGCCCCACCTGCCGCGGGGGCTCCTGTATGGCGGGCACTGGCTTGGCGCACCAACCTGACGCTGCTGCGACGTCCCTGGTGGAGAAACGGAGCTACCGCCCTTCAATTAGCTCTCGCAAGTCTTGCCCTGTCCGTAGCAGCTGAGGGCCTACTGCCCCTGCTCGTGGCTGTTACCCTCACCGGTGCCAGTGTCGCCCGCCTTATCGGCCCTTCCATGCCCGGTGGCTTGCTACCCATCACCCGGCGTGCGCGCACACTAGGGCGTGTCGTGCCCGGGATGGGCATCGCCTGCTTCGTGTTCTCTCTTGCTCTTGGGATCGCCGCGCTGATCGGCTACGCTTCGTGGGAGGACGTTGTTGCCATTGTCAGCCTGCCTCCTCTAGCCTTGGTGTCGCTGGAGAAGTATGCGAGCTGGGCGAAGGTCCCGCCCAAGCGCTTTGAGGCATGGTTCTTCGTGTCTTTACTGGCGCTGTCGCCGCTCTTTCTGCTGACGGTCGCTGGCCTGCCGTGGCTGATCGTGCCTGTTCACCTCGGGCTCGCTTGGCTGCTGCTCGACCTGCCGGTTTGAGGTTCTGTCAGAAGATCGACTGACCTCACCACGGGGCGTGTTTGCGACTGGCGCCTACCGCTAAAGGCAAGTCGGAACAGCCCATCGCCGGATAAAACGAGAGGAGACTGTAAAGTTGTGCTGGGGTAGCTGTATAGAGCGGATAATGTTGTAATTCGTCTGACAAGATCTAGCTTTTATAATGGTTTCCAATAGGACAGTAAATGATTAAGGACTTCACTAAACTCGTCCTGAAAGTAAAACCTCGCTTTGTTTCAAGAAGGTCTTAAGGCTTTGATCCTCCTACGGACCAACCTTACTGCATAACAACACCCTCTATGTATGCACCCCAGCACAACTTTACAGTCTCCTCCCAAGCGCTTTTTGAGACGCTCTTCGAACGTGGCCTGGAACTCGTCACCTCACTGCGTAAAAACATGAAAAACCAGCTGATGTTGTTGTCCGACAGGCTCATGCTGCGCAAACGCTTCATCATCGAGACGATCATGGACCAGCTCAAAAACATTTCTCAGGTAGAGCACTCCCGCCACCGCAGCCCGGCCAACTTCGCCGTCAACCTCTTGGCTGGTCTCATCGCCTATACTCATCAGCCTAAAAAGCCCTCACTGCACCTACCTACCGAACTTATACGGCTGCCAGCCCTGATCTAAACTCCGAACTCAGGTTGTTTAGGTTCGAGCTGGTGCGCTTCTCGCAGCAGCCAGTAACTTAGTTGACCCGATGAGGGCTTTCGGAAAGGATTCTGCCGGAGGCGTTCACATTCAGCCTGAGTCAAGCGGCGAAGCCCATGCACATACCGCTTCACCATCGCCCTTTTACCTGCATACCCCTGCGCTTGCAGTTCCCGCCAGAGTTGGCTGATGTTGCGGCAACCTTCAAGCCAGCGCCGCTGAAGATAATCGACGTGAGGCGTGAGGTTGCCCAAGGTGCGGGTTCTACTACGCCTTTCCGGAAACGTTCCGGCAGCTAGGTAAGCAATCACAGTAGCGCGTCCCATACCGAGTTGTCTGGCGATTTCACTTTTAGAGTTACCCTGTTGAAAAAGCTCGACGACGTGCTCATAACGCTCAAGACGCTTCCTACGCGGGTCGTTTGTGCGGTTCAGCTGGTGCGACGAGAGCGACAATTCAGGTGCGGCTCTTATAGCGGCATCACCCGCCAACGTTTGAAGGGTGGCTTCGTGTGCCGAGTGGACTTTGTCAGCGTGACGCATTAGAAACCGCTCGACCATGGTGCTGGTGTTTTTCAGCAGGTGCCAGCGGTCGGCAATTTGTATTGCCTCAGGCGCACCCCGGCGCGCTCCCTGAGCATAGTCGCCAGCAGAATCTCGACTGATGACTTCTACGCCCGGATGCTCAACGAGCCAAGCTGCCAGCGTATCGGCGTCTCGACCCTGCAAAACGTCGATCACGACGTGCTGCTCAAGGTCCACCAAGAGCGTGCCATAGGTGCGTCCCTTACGCAGAGCCCAGTCGTCGATGCCCAGAACCCTGGGGGTAGCCTGCTGTTCTATCGTTGCGGCTCGAATAAGCCGTAGCAGACTTGTCCCACTGGTCCTTACGCCAATCACCTTTGCGAGCGCTGCACCAGCTTGGCCGCCCAGCGCGAAGGCGATGCTGCTAAGGCAGTCGCGTAGTCGGTGGCTTTGACGGGCGTAAACGCCTGCTATGCCGTCAAGTCGCTCACAAAAGATCTGCTGCTTACATCCATCATTGTCGCAAAAGAACCGCTAACATCTGAGGCGCACTTGGTTTTCAACCCCTAAGCACGGTAGGTCGGCAAGCTGGCGCGTATGAAAACTGTGCCGCCTCGACGCCTGCTGCTGACACTGTGGGCATCGACCCAAGCGGCGTACTGTACTTGCCCTTACTTCCAGCACGTCCTCATTGAATCCGACATCTTCGACTTCGATCAGCTTTTCATCCCAGAAGCTTTTCCAGATCATGCTCTATTGTTGTTCAACACAGCAGCTTCATCAAAAGTGGTGATGAGCCGGCGAATGGGGTCCACCTCTCTGAGCACTTCGTCTTGGGCAAAACGGACGCTACTGCGCCTGCCCGCTGGCCGCTGCTGCGCGAGGTCACCGCCAACCAAACCTTCGCCGACAATAAAGAACCCCGCCGCAAGCGGACGGGGTATTTAGTCGAACAAGCTTCCCTGCTGCACGTGATGCAGCTTCTGGTATTGCTTGCCTTGCTTCTTGACATACGAGGCGATCATTCCTTCATCACCATGCTTGCCTACGGTACTCGCAAAGTAGCCGTCTGACCAGAACTCTCCTCCCCAAAGCTTCTTCTTGACGTGTGGACATTGCCGAAATACCTCCCGAGCCGAGATACTTTTGATCGTCCTTACTATCTTGACCACGTTGTATGTTGGCACTGACTGCACTAGAAAATGCACGTGATCTTTGTCTGTGCCTATCTCCAAAAAGGTTATCTCGTAACGCTTCTCAATCTCCAAACAGACCTCTTTGAGCACTTTATCGACTTCGTCATCTATTACTACGCGGCGATATCTCGCTGGAAATACTATGTGGTACATCAAAATGCTGACATTATGACTCTTATGGATGTACTTGCTCACTTCGTGAGTTTACGCCGCAAGCGGCGGGGAATCAGACCCTAAGAGATTGAACCGCTTATCGTGAGCTGGGGCTTGACGCCGAAGGCGGGTGAAAGTTTGGGCTCGAGCTTTCTCGACAATCTCGGCTGGGTCGGTACCGAAGACGTCTCGCGCTACCTCAGTGTTCCTGCCGCCATCGACTTCCAGCGTCAGCACGACTGGCCTACCATCCGCCGCACATGTCACGCCCTGCTAACCACGGCTCTCGCCCAACTTGCCGACCGGACAGGCTTACCTTCGGCCTACGCGAACAAGACTACGTCCAGTTGGCTATCGTTGCGCTTCCTGCTGGAATCGACCCGGACGCTCTGAAAGTGCGTCTTTACGACAACTATCATATCGAAGTTCCGGTGACGGAACACCTCGGACAAGCTTTTCTGCGTATCTCGGTTCAGGGTTACAACATCCAGTCCGATCTGGACGCGTTGGTAAATGCGGTAGTCGCCCTTATTTCACCTGAAAGTTGAATCGTAAGCTGAAGCCGCGCTCGGACAACTAGGAGCCAAAAAAACCTTTGTTACGGCTGCCCGCTGAGCTAGAGCAAGTCCTGGCGCTGATATAAACGTCGAACTCAGGTTATATGTGGACTGAGGTCTTGTCGTATGTTTCTAAGTCCCTAACTCAGCATCACGTTGAGGTCTTAAAAACCGTTTTACCACCTCTGGCGAGACGAAGTCGGAACCCTCAGTCGAGACCATCAGTGCGGCAGTCGCGTTAGCGTAGGCTACAGCCCTTACAAAAGAATCTCCGGAGCTCAGCCGGGCGCAAAAGGCTCCGATAAAGCTGTCGCCAGCACCGTGAGTGTCTACGAGCCTCACCTTGTGAGCGGGCAAGTAGTCGGATTTCCCGACTTTGCTGGAATATACGATGCCTTGACCTGGCTTTGCACAAAAAGTCCACAAATAGTCTGACTTTTTGTGCAAGTGGCTATTCTGCACAAAAAGTCTGCTCAACTTTCAGCTCGTGCATAGACTGATGCACGACACAGATGTTATGGCACAGCACCTTTAGCAGCACTTCATTTAGCTGAGCCGTTTCAGTCTTACCCTTCACGGCGTCTCCAAACTTCCCCTTGATCATGCTGAACGTAGACTCGATATTAGAGCGCCGGTGGTAATGTTCTAGGAACTCCTCACGCCTCATGCTGTAGTAGTGGTACATGATGCGCCAAAGGTTGTCACCCCCTGCCTCACCCGTTGCATTGGACTTGAACGGTATGAATGGTGTAGCGCCGTCACGCTTGGGACGGTACTTGGGCGTGTTCACGGCATAGAGCCCCTCGCGCCGCATCAACCTTTTAACTCGGCCCAGCGAGCAGGGCACCTCTTGCTTGTTGAGTTCGGCGAACTAGGCCCAACGG
>JAABUN010006497.1_pt1 | contig 13411 bp, 8 predicted proteins | sample 5559311 | NCBI WGS metagenome assembly JAABUN01 (sample SAMN10711877, study PRJNA513370) | rock metagenome | isolation source: Antarctica rocks | place: Antarctica: Victoria Land, Siegfried Peak sud | reverse complement strand
TCGGCTGGGCCACCACGACACCAGTCGCCCGATGGATCTGTCCCTGGTAACGGCTGACCAGGAACTCGTAGAACAACGCCAACGAGCCGGCCTTGCCTGCCCTGGTGCTCACCGCGTGACCCCGCCGGCGTTGCTCGGCCAGGAACCGGTCCGCGTCCTGACAGGTCGCCTCCCACAGCGGGCCGGTAACCGAGCGGGCGAACTCGATGATGATCGAGCGGGTTGCCCGGGTGTGCCCGTCGCTCAGACCGGCCGCAGCCATCGCCAGGGCGTACTGATCAACGATCTCCTGCTCGAAGTCCTCCACCGCCTGCGGTGTGCTCAGCGCCACGTCGAAGCCGTTGCCGCCCCGCAGCGCGACCAGGCTCACCAGTCACCAAGCTCAGGGCCAACGATCATGCATCGACCCTATCGACAAACCGTCACTGACACCGACCATCGGCCGACCCCCGGCCACCGTGTCGCGAACCGCAACCACCAGCGCAGACGCCCCTCCAACGTGGACATGGGGCGAAACGAACCCAAGCGCATAGAGATTGCGCCGCAGGGCGCGGCCGCGGCGCTCCGGCCCGACACCGCCGAGACCGACACCGGGCGGCCGCGCCAGCCGGTCGGCGCCTGAGGGATGTCATGGAGTCACCCGCTCGGACCGCCACCATCATTGCCGCTGGAATGTGCCTCCTGTTGGCGCTGCTCATCTTCGCGGTCCCCGCGATCGCCGCAGGCGCACCCCCCCTCGATGCCAATGTATGCGGGCCGGGCGGCACCGCCCAGACCGTCGCCGACCAGAGCCTGGACGCCGAGCAGCTCGCCAACGCCGCGACGATTGTCCAGGTCGTCGAGAGTCGTGGCCTACCTGCGTACGCGGCCACCATCGCGATGGCCACGGCCTACCAGGAGTCGAAGCTGCACAACATCACCCAGGCCGTCGACCACGACAGCCTCGGCCTCTTTCAGCAGCGCGTCATGTACTACACCGCGGCGGTGGCTGCCGACCCAGTCAAGGCCACCAACGCGTTCCTCGACCTGCTGGTGCAGCAACCCAACTGGCAGACCCGGCCGCTGACCGACGTCGCCGCCGACGTCCAGCGGTCCTACGAGCCGTACCGCGGCCTGTACGCCCAATGGCAGCCGCTGGCCGCGCAGCTCACCACCCAGCTATGGACCGGGAACAGTGCGACGTCCCCCGGTCTCGGGCAGCCGGCCGGGGGCATGCCCTGCCCCGGCAACGGCGCCGACACCGGCAACCCGGGAGCACCGGCCAGCCCGACTCCCGGGCCGGGTGGGCTGAGCCTGACCGGCAGCACCGCCGGCAACGCGGCCGCGACGTTCGCGATGGCCCAGAGCGGCAAGCCCTACGTGTGGGGGGCGCAAGGACCCGGCAGCTTCGACTGCTCCGGCCTGACCATGGCCGCGTGGGCCAGCGCCGGCGTCACCATCCCCCGGGTCACCTACACCCAAGCCACAACCGGGACCCCGGTATGGGTGCAGGACGCCCGCACCGGGGACCTGGTCCTCATCCCGGGATCCGACGGTACGGTCGCCAACCCCGGCCACGTCGGCATGGTCGCCGGCGTCGACACCACCGGGAAGGTCTGGCTCGTCGAAGCACCCCGCCCCGGCCTCACCGTCCGGCTCACACCGATGAGCGCATGGGCCACCCAGATCGTCACCATCCGCCGCATCGGCTGACCCAGCAGCCGCACCGAACTCGACGGACCCGACGACTCCAAGCACAGAAAGACAGAGTGCATGACGCCCGCCGGCATCGACCGCGGTACCCACGACCACGACCCGGCGGCGGATGATACCGCGGCACCGACCGATCACGAACTGAGCGGCCAGGCGTGAATGGAAGCTCAGGAGGCCCAGCGTGATTGAGAGCACTCGGTTTCGGCTGTTGACGCGGCCTGCGCAGAAGGTGCGGAATTTTCTGCCGGGGGGATGTCGAGCCCAAGCGGGTCTTGGTGCTTACCGGGGTATGAGCCCCAACAGCAGCAGCATCGGACGCCGTCGCCCTGACCCGGTTCCGTGGAGCTGGGAGGTCCCAGCCGGAGTGGCCCTGGCGTGGCTATGCGTCGCGGCGGCGGCCCTGCTGGCTGCACGTGGCGTTGTTGGGCTGCTGACTGGCCGGGGCTGGTTGTGGCCGGACTCGACCCGGCTGGTCCAGGCGTTGGGGGGCTTGCTGACGGGAAGGGTCGGTGCCGGCGTTGGGTCCGCCGGCGGGGCCGAGCTCTCGCCGGTGCTGGTGTACGGGCTGGCCGCTATGTTCGAGGTGGTCCTGCTTGTGGCAAGCATCTGGGTGGGAGTGAGGTTCTGGACGACTCTCGGCCCGGGCCGGCGGCAGGGGATGGCGACCCGTGCGGACGCCGAGACGATCCTTGGCGTGGGCCGGATGCGGCGGGTCCGCAAGCTCATCCGTCCCGACCTGTACGGGCGCGCAGGGCGACGTCACTCCCGACGTCCGTCGGCCGGGAGCACCGTCGGCGGGGGACCGGTCCGCAGCCTCGGGCGGGCAGCGTCACAGGCCACTGACACGTCCCCTCGCCACGCGACCGAAGGCGCCGAGCACACCGCGGTGACGACGAACGACGACACGACTACGCGGCGGCACCGGTTCGCGCCGCAGACCGTGGGGTGGCGCCTCGGGGTGGGGAAGGTCCCCCGCACCGGTCCATTGTGGGTGCCGTTCGACCGGACCTGCGGGGTGTACGGGCCGCAGGGCTCCGGCAAGACTTTGGATCTGCTGACCCCGGCTCTGCTGGCCGCACCTGGCGCTGCGCTGGTGACGTTGACGAAGGCCGACGACCTGCTGCTGACCCTGGACGCCCGGTCCTCCGGCGGACGGCCGGTGGCGGTGCTGGACCCGTTCGGGATGGCGCCCGGTGTGCCGGAGCTGGTGTGGGATCCGGTCGACGGATGCGTCGACTCGATGGTCGCCGAACGCCGGGCCAAGGCATTCACCGCTGGCACCGTGAAGGGCGCCGTCGCGCAGGGGTCGGGGGACTCCGCGGCCCGGTTCTACGCGGCGGAGGGCGCGAAGGTGCTGCAGGCGTTCTTCCACGCCGCAGCGTTGACTGGCCGGAGCATCGAGCACGTCCTGGAGTGGGTGGCCAACCCCCGCGGGGCGAGTACGCCGGAGGAGATCCTGCGCAGCCACCCGCACGCTGCCCCGTTCTGGCACGGTCTGCTGCACGGGGCGCTGCACGGGGACGAGCGGACCGCCGGGAACACCGCCACCACGGTGCAGCAGGCGATGGCCCTGTTTTTCCAGGAGTCCCTGCGGTCCCGGTGCACCCCCGGCCCAGGCCGGCCCGCCACCGACCTGGCTGATCTGATCGCCCGGGGCGGCACGATCTACCTCCTTGGCCGGGACGACCCGTACGCGTCCGCGTCGCCGTTGATGACGGCGATCGCCGAGCACGTCCTGGACACCGCGCTGGCGCTGGCCATCGCGTCCCCGTTCGGGCGGCTGTGCCCGTCGTTCCTTGCCTGCCTGGACGAGCTGCCGTCGACGGCGCCGCTGCCCACGCTGCGGACCCGGATGGCGAACGAGCGGGCGTTGGGGCTGTCGTTCATCTACGCCGCCCAGACGTGGCGGCAGCTGGTCATCTGCTACGGCGAGGACGAGGCCCGGGCCCTGTTCGGGCTGACCAACGTCATCGCCGTGTTCGGCGGCGGCAAGGACGGCATCTTCAACCGGGAGCTGTCTGAGCTCATCGGCACCTCCCGGGTCTCCCGGCCGACATACAGCCGCGGCCGCGGCAACTCCGGAACCTCGTACGCCGGCTCCGACGAGCCGGTGCTGCGACCTGAGGAGATCCGGCTCCTGCCCGAGCGGCACGCTCTGGTCATCGCGGAGAACGCGAAACCCTTGATCGCGGCGCTGACCCGCTGCGTCGACGGCAGACCCGGTCGGGCGTTGTTGGCTGCCCAGGCCGCGGCGGCCGCCCGGGTCGAGGCTGCCCGAGGGCGGCTGACCCCGACGTTCGCGCGGACCACGGCTGCGCTGGAGACGTCGCAGCAGCTGGACCTGCGCCCCGCCGGCGCAGCGCCGGGTGCCGGTCCGGAGGGTGTTTCTGCGGTGTCCGGGCGAGGCGGTGACCGGTCGTGGTGACCCGTCCGTTCCCTCTTCCCGGGCGGCTGGTCCAGAGCGCGTATCGGGAGCTGCAGATCGCGATGTACGGCTCCGCCGAGGAACAGGAGGCCGTCGGCCGGCCCGAGACCCGGGACCGGCCCTGGGACCCGCCGTCCTGCACGCCGGCCGTCCGGCAGCAGGTGTGGGCCTGGCTCGACGAGGTCGCCGCCTGGGTCAACCACGAATACGGATGGGGCGTCGACCGGCTCATCCCACCCTGCTGGCCCGCGCACCCGCACATCGCCCACGAGCTGGCGATGCTCGCCGACCAGCGGCGCACGGCCGGGCTCGCCCTGGTCGGCGTCCCCCTCGAGGAGTGGCACCGCTACAGCGTGCCGCTGTTCCTCGACCGGATGGTCGCCCGGCTCGGGAACCGGTGCGTCAGCAGACACGAGGAGTGGCCGGCCAGTGCCCGGTACCGGGCCTACTGCAGCGACGAGAGCCGGCGCCAGCGCATCGCCTGGTTCGGCGACGACCTGAACGGCAGCCGCTCGGACCCCACCGCCTACGACCCGCCGCTGCTCGCGCTCGTCGAGGAGGGCACCGGCGAAGTCATCCCCGCGCGGGCGCCCAACGGTGGCCGCTGACAAGCCCAGTTACCCCCACGCACCACTGACATTCGGCGAAAGGATCGGGATGAGCGCCGCACCACCGCACCGCTCTGCATCTCGCTCACGCCGCCGAGGCGCGGACAGCGAAACGGAACGCCGGGACCGGCTCGAGGCGTTCCATGCCGCGCTCAGCGACCAGGTCCTGACCTTGACCAGCTCGAGCGCGTGGACCGACTGGCTGCGCGCCGCCGCCCGGTTTCATCAGTACTCATTCCGCAACACCGTCGCGATCTGGATGCAAAGGCCTGACGCCACCCAGGTCGCCGGCTACCGCACCTGGCAGTCGTTGGGACGGCAGGTCCGCAAGGGCGAACACGGCATCCAGATCCTCGCCCCCGTCACCCGCCGCAAGGACGAACGGGACGCGGAGGGAAATCAGCCGGACACCAGCGCTGCTCCAGGCGGGGACGGGCGCGAGGGGGGCAAGCGGGAGGAGCCGGGGAGCGGACCCGGCTCGCGGCAACTCGTGGGTGTGCGGATCGCTCACGTCTTCGACTACTCCCAGACCGAGGGCGACCCGCTACCCCAACTGGACGACGTCCGTCCGACCCTGCTGACCGGGCGGGCACCGGAACACCTTTGGGACGGGTTGGCGCTGCAGGTCGCCGAAGCGGGGTACCGGCTGTCGGTTGAGACCCCGCCAGGAGCCGCCAACGGGCTCACCATGTGGGCGGAGCGGCAGGTACTGGTCCGCCCCGAGCTCGAGGGCGCCCAACAGGTCAAGACCCTCGCCCACGAGCTCGGCCACGTGATGCTCCACGAACCGGCTGACATCCTGGACCGAGCTGTCGACCTCAGTGCTCTCGCCTGCCGCGGACAACGGGAGGTGGAGGCGGAGTCGGTCGCCTTCCTGGTCACCAGCGCCCACGGGATGGACCCCGGCCAGTACAGCTTCCCGTACGTCGCCGGCTGGGCCCAGAACGCCGGCGACGGCGACGTGGAGACCACACTGCGCGAGACCGCCAGCCGAGCCCTGACCACCGCACACCGGATCCTCGACCGCCTCGACCGGAACAACACGGCCCCCGTCGACGTCGCCGAGGACGCGATCCCGACTCACCTGCACACCGCGCGCCCCGCGCTCTCTCTGACCCGAATTGATGCCAGACACACCCAAGACCAAGCCAAGACGCAGCAGTCACCCGCCACCGGGGTCGGACGGTGACCGCCGGCTCCGCGGTGTACCCCGCCGGGCGGGATGAGACCGCGCAGCGGCTCCATGTCCTCTACGAGCGCAAGCGGTACCAGCGGATCCGTGCCGGTGACTGGGCGCCATTCACCTCCACGGCACCGGTTCGCGACCACCTGGAGTTCCTGCGCGAGTCTGGAATGACCCAAGGGGAGATCTCCCGGCAGTCCGGGGTCAGCGCTACCGCCATGAGCAGGGCCGCCAAGCACCCGCGGATGACCACCGCCGCCGCAGAGGCTCTCCTCGCCGTGCAACCTCTCGAGAGGACCGACGAGCAGCGCGCGACCCAGGCGCTCAGGTCGCTCGTGGCCGACGGGTGGACGCTCCAGCAACTCGCCGACGCGACCGGCCTGACCGTTCGCACCGTGGGCCGGACCGTCAATGGCCACACCACACCCACCCCCGGCAGCACCGCAGCCATCATTGACGCGCTTGACCGGCTGCGCTTCGAAGACCCCGGCGACGGCGCCGCCGCGGTGTGGGCCCGCAACCGCGCCGCCCAAGCCGGGTGGGACCCCGCCACGCCATCCCCGGACCGGGCTGACGTCGACGACGTCGCGGTCGATCGGGTCGTCGACGGCAGTGTCGTCCCGCTCCGCCCGGCTGAACAGCAGGCCGCCCTCCAGCGCCTGTCCGGGCGCTACTCCGACGACGAGATTGCCCGCCGGCTAGGGCTCGCCAGCCGAACCGTCCTGCGTCACCGGCAGAGAGACAGCCTGCCGGCCTACGCCACGCCGACCCCATCGTCCTGGCCAGCCAGATGACCACGGCGACCTGTTTGCCTGCAAAGCCGTGCATGAGAGGGTTCCAGGCCATGGATCTGGTGAAGGTCTCCCTGCGGTTTCGGGAGACGGACGAGCTGCCGATCTGGGAAAGCATGTGGGCGAATCGATCCAGGCTCGCAGCAACGGCGGGCGCCTATGAACTGGCGAACACCTCCCCTTCACAAGCGAGCCCCCGCCGTCCCAGCCGAAAGCGCTCCCCGTTCTGTGTCGACACAGCGGCGGGCTTGCCGACGTCGTCGGCAAATTGACAGCGGTGTCGTCCTCAGGGCGCATCAACCAGGTGAGCCTGCGGCGTTCCTTCCGGGCAACACCGCGCCAAGTTCGAGAAATCCTGCTTGCTCAGGTGGGCAACGTCCTTGAGTTCACCAACGAACCCGAAGCCGCCCAGTACCGGCAGAGCCAGACACACCACGACGTGCCGCACACGGCACGGCTGCGCCTTGAGGCCTGGCTGATGGTTCAGCGGCCAGGTGTGTTGTCGCGGGGGAACGGCCCGGGGCTGGGCGGTTGGATCGGTGGCTGAGGCCAACGGCCTCGCGATGCCGCGACCCGCGCGCCCGGTCCCGGTAGCGGCGTGTTGTCCGGGTCGAGGTCCGCGTCGAGCCGGTATCGCAGATCGGCAGCGGGATACTCGGCCGCGAGGGGCCTGGTGGCGACCATGCTCGGCAGCAGAGTCTGCATGTCCAGTCCAGCGCGGTCGGCCCGGTTGATGGTGGCAGCCAGTGAACCCCAGTCGTGCGCACGGACCAGGGCCGGGTTGATCTGCCGCGCCAGGGGCGCCCACCGCTGAGCCGGGCTGAGGGCCGACTGACCGGTGATCCGGTCGCGGGTCGCGTTGTCGTGGATGCGCGACCCGCTCTCGCCGGCGCGGTCTCGGTCCCAGGCCGCAACCATGGGCACCAGCTGGGTGAGCGCCACCTCGACGGGGACGTGGAGACGTCGCGCGATGTCCGTGGTGCGGGACGTCCACCGGTCGGCGTCGCCGGCTGCGACGACGGCTAGAGCTTCGGCCAGGGCCTTGGCCGCCGGCAGGTGGGCCAGGCGTTCGTCGACGAGCGCGTCGGCGAGGGACCCGGCCTGCTCGAGGTGGCGGCGCAACGCGGCGGGTCCGGCAGTGCGCAGAACGTCGGCGGGGTCGAGGCCGCGGGGGAGGGTGGCGTGCTGGGGGTCTGCGCCTCGGGCGGCGAGGATCCAGTAGTCCCGGTCTGCGGCGGCCTGGCCGGCGACGTCGGGGTCGGTGGCCACCACCAGCTTGGCGGGCTGCGCGCGGGTGAGGATGTCGGCCTGCGTGTCGGTCAGGGCGGTCCCGAGCGGGGCGACTCCGACATGATCGGGGGAGGCGAGGCTGACGGCGATGGCGTCGATCGGGCCCTCGACCAGGACCGGGGCGGCGCCGTGGGCGAGCCGGTCGTCATGCGGGTCCATGCCGTACAGCTGCCCTCCCTTGGCGAACAGGACGGTCTCGCTGGTGTTGAGGTACTTCGGGCCGGCCTTGTTGCCGGCCCCGTCGCCGGTCTTGTCGTGGTGGTCGGTGTCGGGGTTGCGGCGGCCGACGAACCCGACGACTTGCTGGTGGTGCTGGATGGGGAGGACGAGCCGGTCCCGGAAGGTGTCGATGAGCCGTCCGGTGGAGGCCTGCTTCGCGAGGCCGGCCGCGAGCAGCTCGTCGTCGGTCGCGCCGTGGCGTCGCAGGTGGGCGGTGAGGGTGGTCCAGCCGGCGGGGGCGTACCCGGGCCGGGTGCGCGGGTCGCCGGCGAGGTCGGTGCCGCCGAGACGGTCAGCGAGATAGGTCTGGGCCCAGGAGCCGCGGTAGGTGGCCTCATAGAACGTGGCGGCCTGCTCGTTGAGGGCGGCGATGCGTTCCGGGGTGACTGGGGAGAACTCGGCCTCGGCGGCTCGCGCCAATGCCCTTTCCTGCTGCGCCGGGGTGGGTTCCCAAGGCGGCAGCCACTGCCGGCCCCGGGCGGCCTGGAACAGCTCGTCGTCGAGCTCCGGCCCGGACAGGACGACCTCGTCGACGGAGACGGTCTCCACCGGCAGCGGCGCGGGGTCGTCGGCGGTCCGCGGCCGATGGCCGTACTCGGGGGCTTCGATGTCGGCCACGGCCAGGTTGAGCGGCGTGTTGGGTTCCAGGTCGATGGTCACCATGTGCAGGTCCTCGGGTGGGGTGAGGTCGTCGTTGTAGGGGTCGACCGGGTACGCCTCGGCTCCCGGCCGGCCGGAGTGCTCGGTGCGGCCGGGGCGGTCCTGAGGCTGTCTCGCCTGGTGGTGGGGGCGGGGCTCGGTGTCCTGGTAGGGGTCGTCGGTTTCGTACGGGTCGGTAGGGTCGAACGGGACGGGGTCGGTCATGGTCAGCGCCTGGTAGATCAGGGCATCGGCGAGGGCGTGGTCCGGGACGGGCTGCCCGTCATGGCCGACGGGGACCCGCACCAGGTCGGTGCGTGGGATGCCGTGTTCGATGGCGCGGGTGATGGCAGTGATGACTGCCGGCCAGCGCGGATCGGCGGACAGCGTGTCCGTGGCGGGCTGTCCCAGGGAGCCGGCCAGCGCCGGGAGCCAGTCCGGCCGCAGCGGATCCCCGGCGGCGGCGTCCCGGTCCGGGGTGAGCACGGCGGGGCAGACGTGCCGGGCGATCCGCCACCACAGCGCCGCTGCTTGGTACTCGTCGGGCAGCGAACCTTCCGCTGCCGCCTGACGGAGCAGGGCGGGCGCGTCGGCGCCGGCCCGGGATAAGGCGGCGAGGTTATCGGCCAGAGCGGGCCAGTGCGGGTCGGTGCCCGGGGTGAGCCCGACCTGGACGGCCAGCGGCGTCCACCCGGCGCGGTGTCCGGTGTCCATTGCGGCGGCGAGACGCTCGTCGAGGGCTCGCTGCTCGCGGCGGTCGGCGGCGGCCTGCCGGCGGGGGCCGGTGGGCCGGGTGTCGTCCGGGTCGATGGCGTGGGCGGCACGGAAGACCGCGACGTCGGCCAGGAGTGGCCGGTGCTCGGCAGCGAGGAGCTGACAGGCCCAGGCGGGAGCGGAGATCGCGGTGAGGTCACCGGTCTCGTCTCGCAGGGCGGTTACGGCGTGCTGCACGTGCTGCTCGCGGCCGGCGAGGTAGTCACCCCAGTACGGGTCGGTGCGTAGGCCGGCGGGGATGCCCGGCAGCCAGGGCAGCGGCCCGGGGCTGTGGCTGCGGGTGTGGGTGGGGTCGAGTCGCCAGTCGAGGACAGCGGCGACGTCGGCCGCGGTGTCCATTTCGCGGGCGGCCAAGGCGGCGGTGAACGCGGCGACGGGATCTGCGCCCTCGACGGCGAGCAGGGCCAGGTGTCCACGCAGGGTGGGGTAGGCGGGGGAGTGGGTGACCGCGGGTGAGGTCTGCTCGAGGGCTGCGTCGAGCCGGTCGGACCAGCCCTCGCCGAGGACGTCGACGGCGGCGGTGTGCAGGCTGTCGTGGTAGCGGGCGGCTGCCGCGGTGGTGTCCGCGGCGGGCTCGGTCAGACGGCGGGCGGTGGTCGCGGCGGACACCTGGGCGTGGTCGCGGGCCAGGATCTGCTCGAGGACGTTGACCGCGGTCAACGGGTGGGTCGCGGCGGGGGTGATGACGGAGTGCTCGTCGCCGTCGCTGCCGGTGACCAGGTACACGTGGTTGACGTCCCGGCCGCGGGTCACGGCGACGTACAGCTGCTGGCGGGACTCGGCGCCGGTGGTCACGGTGTGACTGCTGTCGCAGGTGACGCCTTGACCGCCGTGCACGGTGGTGGCGTAGCCGAGCTGGACGTGTTCACGCACGTACTCGGCGGCCAGGGTGAGGTGCCGGCCGGTGCGGGTGTGGACCACGTCGAGGCTGCCGTCGCGGCGGGCCTTGGTGACGGTCCACCGGTCGCCGTTCTTGACGAAGTCGGTGGCAGTGGTCTTCAGGCGGCGGTCATTGCGGCGGGTGATGACCAGGTCGCCGGCGGACGCCGCGGACCCGTCGACCAGGGCGACCTCGCGACGTGGCCGCCGCCTCCGCGGCGCGCTCTGCTCGTCGCCAGCCTTGAGGCGGGTGAGCCGGTCGGCGCGGGCCCGCACGTTCAGCTCGGTGGCCAGGTCTCGGGTGGGGGCCAGCATGATCGAGTCCAGGCCGGCGGCCCGGTCGGTGTTCCAGGCGGTGTAGGCGTGGTCGGTGACGGTGCTCAGGTCGCCGACGTGGACCCGGTCGCGGTCGATGTAGAACCCGATGCCGGCGGTGTCGCCGGAGCGGATGGCCAGACTGGCGGCGCCTTCGGCCGGGTCCCGGAACCGAATCAGCTCGGACAGGCTGACCGCGCCGACGGTGGCCTGGATGTCGCGCAGGACACCGCCGGCGGCGATCGAGGCCAGCTGCCGGTCGTCGCCGACGAGGCGGACGCTGGCACCACGCCCAAGGGCGAACCGGGTGACCGCGGCCAGGTCGCCGGTGGACGCCATCCCGGCCTCGTCAACGATGAACAGGGTCCGCTCGTCGACCTTCTCAGCCCAGTCGGGCAGGAGCCCAGTGGTGATTGCGAAGGTCAGCTTGGCGAGGGTGTCGGCGGTGGTGCCGGTCTCCTGTCCGAGGATCCCGGCCGCGACCGCGGAAGGGGCAAGGCCGATGACGGTGCCGCCGGCGCCGGTCCATGCGGTGGTCAGCGCGGCCATCGCGGTGGTCTTGCCGGACCCAGCGGGCGCGATCGCCATCTGCACCCGGGCTCCGGAGGTGGCCATCTGCCGGACCAGGTGCGCCTGTGCGGTGTTGAGGGTGACGCCGTTGGCGACGGACTCCAGCAGGGCCACGTCGACGTCGACGTCGGTCGCGCCCCGGCCGTCCCGTCGGCCGGCGGTCTCGACGAGGAACGCCTCGTCGGCCAGCACGCTGGCGGACGTGTAGAGCCGGCTGCCGGTGACCTCGTACACGCTGACCCCGTCGCGGCGTCGGAGCCGGGCCGGGACGGTGACCGGGTCGTCCTTGCCGAGCGGGATGGACTGGTCGGGGTGAAGGACCCCGGCGATGACGTGCTCGACAAGGGCGTCGACGTCGGCGCCGGCCGGCGCCTGGGAGCGGATCTGCCGTTCGGCTTCGGAGCGGACGTGCCACACCTGCCAGGTGGCCCGGTCGGACTCGACGACACGTTTGGTGGCGTCCACGACACGCTCGATGAGGTCCGGTGCGACCGGGACGACCGTCGCCTGCGGTGCGTCCACGACGGACCGGACCAGCGTGTCGACGGCCCGGTCGTTCCCGAGGACCTGGGCGGCCTCAGTACGCCACTGCCGCCGTTGCTGCGCTTCCGAGCGGGGCGCGTGTTTCGCGTCCCGGGTGGCCAGGGTGGCCAGCTGGGCGAGCTTGATCGCCTCGACCGGGGTTGGCGGGCGGCCGTGTTCGGCCTGGAAGGCGGCTGCCAGCTGGGCCCTGCGGACGTCGATGCGGGCCCGGCGGGAGGACCAGTGGGTGAGTAGCTGCTCGGGCACCCCGGTGACCTCACGGATGGTCCGCCGGCCGGAGGCGACCGCGGCGGCGGCGTCGGACCGCGGTGTGAAGGTCAGCCCGAGGCGGCGGTGCAGCTCGGTCTCAACGCGGGTGTTGTACCGCTCCGACGCCGACACGGTGGCCTTGAACAGGACCCGCCCGTCGAGGCTCAACCACCGGCCGGGAGTGCCGTCTGCGGTGCGGACCCGGACCTTGGAGGAGACCGCGACGTGGGTGTGCAGGTCCGGGTCACCGGCCCGAGAGTCGCGGTGGTCGAACGCGGCCGCGAGCATCCCGGTGGTGTCCAGCTGCTGCACCCCGTTGCGGCCACCGCGGGTCAGCACCGCGTCCCGCTCGAGCCAGGCCAAGGTGTCCTGGACGGCGGCGTGGTGTGCGGCGACGATTTGGTCGGCGACGTCCTTGGGGGCGATCGCCCACAACGCCGACACCGATTTGACGGGGGTGAAGGTCAGGTCGAACCCGGCGACGGCGGTGGTTGCGGCCCGGGAGTGCCGGGCGATGAACGAGGACAGCTCGCGGGGGTCCTTCGGGGGACGGCCGTACTCCTGGGCGAACATGTCCCGACCGACGTCGGTGCGCACCCGGGCTCGCTCCTCGGCCGCTAACGGCCAGTCGTGCGGCATCCCCAGCCCCGCGTTGACCTGCGCGCAGGCCTTGGCCACGGCCACCCGGAACGCGGGGGCGGAGTCGATCACCGTGAACGGCTGACCGAGCCGGATCGCGTCCTGCACGTCCTGCAGCTGCCCGGACCCGCCGGCCCGCTTGTCCATGATCTGTTCGGTGATGACGTCGGCGTTCGGATGCTTACCCTCCCCGAACAGGGCGGCCATGTGTGCGGCGGTGACCTCCTGCCCGTCCGGCAGGTCGACGTCGGCCAGGGCGGAGCCGAGCCACTGCCCGGGGGACTCCCCGCGCTGGCTGTAGTAGTCAGACAGGCCGGTGTGCCCGCGCTCCGTGGCGTCCAACGCAGCAACCTGCCGGGTCAGGTACGAGTACCCGTCACCGGCGGTCAGCTTGTGAAGCGACATCACACTCCGGTAAGCACCAAACCCCCCGCCGGCTCGACACGGTCGCGCGAACTTTCCTGCTCGAATGTTTTGTTCGAGCCGGGCCGCGGGAGGGGGGTCGCCGTTGGCGGAGGCCCGTATTGCTAGTGGTGCGAATCGCGCGTGTCGATCAGGGCCATCGATGGGTGTCTGGGCACGGTCAAGTCGAAGC
>JAABUN010006496.1_pt1 | contig 13413 bp, 10 predicted proteins | sample 5559311 | NCBI WGS metagenome assembly JAABUN01 (sample SAMN10711877, study PRJNA513370) | rock metagenome | isolation source: Antarctica rocks | place: Antarctica: Victoria Land, Siegfried Peak sud | reverse complement strand
GGTCGGAGCCCAGCTGCCGGGAGAGCCAGTGCAGGTGCTTGACGTCGCCGTCACTCACCGCACGGGCCAGCTTGACCTCCACGGCGACGACCCGACCGTCGTCGCGTTCCACGATCAGCTCGATCTCGTGCTCGCCGGCGCGCGTGCGCAGGTGCCCGACCCGCGCCTCGGCTGCCTGGGCGTACACCCGGACGCAGAGGGTCACGAGTGACTCGAAGAGAGCCCCGAGAATGCTCGGCCGGCGGCCGATCGTGGCGACGTCGCCGTGACCGGCCAGCAGTGCATCGGCGCCGATACCGAGCACCCGGGCGGCGAGCGCCGGGTCGACCAGCTGGTGCTTGGGAGCCGACGCCAGTCGCTTGACCGGCGTCGCCGCGGGCAGCCAGGCCGGCACCGGGTCCACGATCCACAGGTTCTCGAGCGCATCCCGGTAGGGGATGGTCGTCGAGCGAGCAGGTTTGTCCGCGTCGCCCCCGGTGGCGGCATCTCGGATGGACTCATACGACGCGGTGGTGGAGGTGGCTGCCGCGTAGGCGCGCAGCCACCGCCGCAGCAGGGACGGGTTGCGGACGCGCTGGCCGAGGTCCGGGAAATCCTTGTGCACGATGCGGTCGCAGTATCCGTCGAGCTCGGCTCGCAGTGCCCGCCCGGACACCCGCCGCAGGCCCGGGAAGCCGGAGGCGAGCACCTCGTGCACGTAGTCGGGCAGCCCGACCTCGGTGTCGCCTCGCAGCGCCGGTCGTCCGCCTAGCAGCAGCCGGGTCAGACTCACGGTCGGGTCGTCGAGGTGACGCTCGGCGAGCGTCAGCGGCCGCATCCGCGCCGTCACGATGCGGCCGGCGCCGGAGTGCATCGCGGCTTCCAGCGGTGCCGCCGAACCCGCGAGAAGGAACTGTCCGGGACGACGATCGGCGTCGACGGCCCGCCGCACCCGGTCCCAGGACTGCGGAAGCCGCTGCCACTCGTCCAGGAGGACGGGCCGGGCGACCCGGGTCACGCGGTCGGGGTCGGCGCCGAAGCTCTCCTGCTCGGCCGGATCGTCCAGCCGGACGACCGTCGCTGCGCGCCGCGAGGCCGTGACCGTCTTGCCGACACCCTTGGCACCCTCGATCGACACTGCGGCCGTCCCGGCCAGGAGCTCGTCCAGCTCGGCGTCGATGATGCGCGGGAGGTAGTCGGCCACCACGTCGACGCTACCGTCTGCCAGGGGCGAACGCTACAGTTTGCCGCGCTTTTACACTACAATCTGCCGAAGTCGGGGCTGCGGTACGTCGGCGCACTCCCAGAAGCGCATGCTCCAGTGCCGATCTCGCAGGTGCCGGTTGTGTGCTCCGGTCGGCGAGCCCCAGAATGCCGAACGGCCCGGCCGAGTGGCCGGGCCCTCCGTTTCGTAGCGGGGGCAGGATTTGAACCTGCGACCTCTGGGTTATGAGCCCAGCGAGCTACCGAGCTGCTCCACCCCGCGTCGTAGCCCCAACAGTACCGGCTGCACGGAGTGCGAGCCAAACCGCGATTCATGCCTCCGGTCGCGCCGAGCTCGTCCGTCGTCACGTCCCCGGGCTGGCAGGCTCGGACCATGACGGACCCGATCGCTGCCGGCGGCCCCGCGCCGGACGCGCCGTGGTGGGTGCTGCACGTCGACCTCGACCAGTTCCTCGCCGCCGTCGAGGTGCTGCGGCGTCCCGAGCTCGCCGGGCGGCCCGTCGTCGTCGGAGGTGACGGCGACCCGCTGCGGGCGCGCCAAGTCGTCTCCACCGCCTCCTACGAGGCCCGGGTGTTCGGCGTGCACTCCGGGATGCCGCTGCGCTCGGCCGCGCGCAAGTGCCCCGACGCGGTGTTCCTGCCGGTCGACCGCCCGGTGTACGAGGCGGCGTCGGAGGAGGTGATGCGAACCCTGCGCGGCTTCCCGGTCGAGGTCGAGGTGTGGGGGTGGGACGAGGCGTTCGTCGGTGCCCGGACACGCGATCCCGATGCCCTGGCCCGGGCGATCCGCCAGGCCGTGCTCGACCGCACGCAGCTCTCGTGCGCCGTCGGGATCGGCGACACGAAGCTCACCGCGAAGACCGCCACCGGGTTCGCCAAGCCCGGTGGTGTGGCCACGCTGACCCGGCCAGAGTGGCTGACGGTGATGGGCGCCAAGCCGACCGACGCGATCTGGGGCATCGGGAGCCGGATCGCCGCCCGCCTGCATGCGTTGGAGATCGACACGGTCGCCGAGCTTGCCGGGGCCGACTGGGACCGGTTGGCCGGCGCGTTCGGCCCGCGGACCGGCCCGTGGATCGCCAGCCTGGGCCGCGGCGGCGCCGACACCGAGGTCAGCTCGACCCCGTGGGTGGCCAAGGGACGCAGCCGGGAGACGACCTACCCAGCCGACCTCGTCGACCGCGACGAGATCGCCGCCGAGGTGCGCACGCTGGCCGAGCAGGTCACCCGCGACGTCGTCGCCGAGCAGCGGATCGTGACCCGAGTGGCGCTGAAGCTGCGCACCGCCGCGTTCTTCACCCGGACCCGGATCAGCAAGTTGCCCGAGCCGACCGTAGACCCGGCCGTCGTCGCCGCACGGGCCGTCGAGCTGCTCGAGAAGTTCCCGCTCGACCGCCCGGTCCGGCTGCTCGGCGTGCGGGTCGAGCTGGCGCCCCCCGAGGAGCCGGCCGACCCCGACTAACGCCCGGTCCCCGGCCCGGGATCACGGCTTGGGAGTGGGGGTGGGGGTCGGGGTGGACGTGGCCCGCTGCTGCGCCTTCGCCGCCGTGGCGACCGCGGCCTTGGCACGGGCGACCGCGTCGGCGTAGCCGGCCAGGTCACCGGCCTTGAGCGCCCTGTCCGCGTCGGCGAAGGCACGGTCGGCTTCGGCCAGGGCGCGGGTCACCTGCTCCGACGTGGCGACCGGACGTCCGGGCGTGGTGGTCGGGCTCGACGGCTTGCCGGTCTCCTCGGTCGTGGCACCGGAGTTGCCGGAGAACAGCGAGTCCAGGGCCTGTTGAAGCGACGCTCCCGAGGCGACCTTGTCGCCGAACTGGACGATCACCAGCCGCAGCAGCGGATAGGAACCGGTATTCGTGCCCTGACGTTGGGCGTAGTACGGCTGTACGTACAGCAGGCCGCCGCCCATCGGCAGCGTGAGCAGGTTGCCGGGCACGGCCTGACTGCCGGATCGCTGGAGGGCGAGCAGCACCTGCGAGACCTGCTGGTCGGTCTGCATCGACTGCGCCACCTGGCCCGGCCCGTTCACCTGGGAGTCCCCGGAGAGCCGCAGCACCTCGATCTTGCCGAACTCACCGCTCGTCGCGTCGGAGTTGACCGCCGTGAACGCCGCCAGGTTCTGCTTGTTCACCGGGATGTAGGTCGCCGTGAGCGAGAAGTGCGGGACGTTCTGGTCGGGCATCTTCACCGAGAGGTAGTACGGCGGCTGCTTGCGCTGGGTGTCGGTCGGGTCCATCGGGACCTGCCAGCGCTCGGTGCCCTCGTAGAACGTCTTCGGCTCGGTGACGTGGTACTGCCCGAGCAGTTCGCGCTGCACCTTGAACATGTCCTCGGGGTAACGCACGTGCGCCAGGAGTTCCTTGCTCATGGTCGACCGATCGGCCACCAGCCCGGGGTAGACCTTCTCCCACGTCTTGAGGACCGGGTCGGCGGCGTCCCAGGAGTAGAGCTTCACGGTGCCGTCGTAGGCGTCGACCGTCGCCTTGACCGAGTTGCGCATGTAGTTCACCCCGACGTCGGGCAGCCCGCCCGGCCGGCGGGCGGCCGAGCTGTCCGAGGTCGCGTCGTCGAGGGAGACCCGCTGGGAGTTGGGGTAGTCCGCCGAGGTCGTGTAGCCGTCGACGATCCAGACGACCCGTCCGTCGACGACCGCGGGGTAGGCGTCGGAGTCGGCCGTCAGCCAGGGCGCGACCTTCTCCACCCGCAGCCGGGGGTCGCGGTCGTAGAGCACCCGGGAGTCGGAGGTGATCCGCTGGGAGAGCAGGAAGTTCACGTCGGTGAACTTCGCCGCGTAGAGCGCGCGGTTCCACCACGAGCCGATCGACACGCCGCCCCGGCCGGTGTAGGTGTAAGCCGACTGGACACCGTCGGTGCCGGGGACGTCCAGCTCGACCGGGGACGCGCCACTCGGCCGGCCGACGATCGAGAACTCCGGCGAGCGCTCGCCGAAGTAGATCCGCTGCTCGAACTTCCCGAGCTCGCCCACCGAGGGAAGGTCGCGCTCCATCCACACCGGAGCGCCGTTGGCAGCGGCGCGGTTGCCGTAGGCGGACACGAGGCCGAAGCCGTGGGTGAAGACCGTGTGGTCGTTGTTCCAGTTGCGCTGGGCGGCCGGCAGACCGGACAGGTCGACCTCGCGGACCGCGACCACGGCGTCCTGCACGCTGCCACCGATCGTGTAGCGGTCCACGTCGAGGATGCGCGGGAACGAGTAGAACCCGCGGACCTGCTGCAGCTGCTCGAAGCTCTCCGACACCAGCGTCGGGTCCATCAACCGGATACCGGGCACCGCCTCGGCGTCGTCGCGTAGCTGCCCGGCGGTGGCGGTGGTCTTGGCCGAGTACTCCGCCACGCTGACCCCGGACAGGCCGAACGCCGAGCGGGTCGCGTCGATGTTGCGACCGATGAACGTGGCCTCCCGGTCGGGCTCGTTCGGACGGACCTGGAACTGCTGGACGATGGCCGGCCACAGCCAGCCGAGCAGGACCGAGGCGAGGATCAGGATCGCCAGGCCCAACGCCGGCAGCAGCCACGTCCGCCGGAACACGTTCGCGAAGAACAACAGTGCGCAGACCAACGAGATCAACAGCAACACCGTGCGCCCGGGTAGGACGGCGTGCTCCCCCGAGTACGTGAGCCCGGTGAACGCGAAGTTGGAGATGCGGTGGTCGGCCAGCACCAGGCCGTACCGGTCCAGCCAGTACGCGACTGCCTTCAGACCGCAGAACAGGCCGAGCAGGATGCCGATCTGCACGTGCGCGGCAGCGGTGGCGCGCCGGTTGCCGGCACCGAGTCGCAGGCCGCCGTACGCGAGGTGGGTGACCACGGCGGCGAGGAGGGCGAGCACCACCAGGACGAACGCGAAGCTCAGCAGGTAGCGCAGCCACGGGTAGGTGAAGACGTAGAACGAGGCGTCCTTGCCGAAATGCGCGTCGACCGTGCCGAACGGGGTGCGGTGGCGCCAGGCCAGGAACTGCTGCCAGCGCGAGGCACCGGAGGCGCCGGCGAAGATTGCGATCACGGCGGCCGGAATGGCCACCGTGAGCCGCCGGTGCGCGTCGACGGCGTCGCGGTAGCGCTCGAGCACGTCGTTGCTGCTGCCCGGGACGTCCATCGGTCGCCAGCGCCAGGCGATCCAGGACGAGCCGCCGACGACGACGAAGGTCACCAGCCCGAACACGGCGAACAGGCCGAGCCGGGTCCAGATCGACACCGAGAAGACCCGGCCGGCGGACATCGTCTCGAACCACAGCTTCGAGGTCCACAACGACGACATCACGAAGAAGGCGATGACCAGCACGGCCAGGGCGGCGATCGTCGGGATCAGCGGTCCCCGCCGGCGCGGGCTCGGGCGCAGCCGGAGGGTGGGGGCGCTGACGTTGCTCATGGTCTGCCGATCGGTGTCAGGGTGCTGGGATCCAGGGGCCTGCCGGCGGCCGGGCTCACGCTTCCCACCATGTCATCGCCCGCACACCGGCACGGTCACCGGCTTGTGCGCGACGAGCTCGGAAAGGACAGTGACCGAATCGTGCAACGTCGTGATGCGGTACACGGTGACGCCGCCGACGCCGGCCGCCGCGGCCGCGGCGCAGTCACCGGCGGGGGCGAGGAACACGGTCGCCCCGGAGTCGCGGGCGCCGTAGACCTTCTGCTGGATCCCGCCGATCGGGCCCACCGCACCGTTCGGGTCGACCGTCCCGGTGCCGGCGACGATCCGGCCGCCGGTCAGCCCGCCCGGGCTGAGCTTGTCCACGATCGCGAGCGCGAAGATCATCCCGGCGCTGGGGCCGCCGATCTGCTCGGGGAGGTTGATCGACACGTCCACCGCGGAGTCGAAGCCGACCGCCGGGGTGATGCCGACCGCGGCGACCGCCGGGTCATCGGTCGCCGGACCGGCAGTGACCTGAACCTGCAGCCGCCGCTTCCCGCGCTCGACCCCGAAGCGGAGGACCGCTCCGGGAGCGTGCGCCCGCACGAGGGAGCGCAGTTGGTCCGGGTCGGTCACCGCTGTGCCGTCGACGGTGAGCACGAGGTCGGCCACCTCGAGCTTCCCCAGCGCCGGCGCATCCTTCTCGATCGCCTGCACCTGCACGCGTTCGGTGACCGGGACGCCCGCCTCGCGCAGCCCGGCGGCGACCGCGTCACGCTGCGAGCCGGTCATCTCGACGGCATTCTCCTGCTCGACCTGCTCGGCGGTCACGGTCGGTGGGTAGACGTAGCTACGCGGCAGGACGGCCTGGGACGGGTCGATCCACCCGCGCAGCATCGCGGCGAGGCCGACCCGACCGTCGGGCGGCGTCTGCCGGACGGTGGTGAGGTCGAGCCGACCGGTGGTCGGGTACGTCGACCGGCCGCTGATCGTGACGATCTGCTTGCCCTTCGGCGCGGCCAGGGTGTCCACCGCGGGGCCCGGGCTCCACAGGACGTACGGCACCGGGACCACCCAGGCGATCACCGAGGCAGCGATCAGTGCGACGGCCGCGACGATCACGACGCGGCCCCTGCTCACCAGCGCGACCGGCCCGGGCATGCGCGAAGCGTAGGTCACCGTTGGTCGGTCAGAGCCCGCCCACCCACTCGTGCGAGCCGTCGAGGAACACCTGTTCCTTCCAGATCGGGACGGTGTCCTTGATGCTGTCGATGAGCCGTTCACACGCGAGGAAGGCTTCGCCCCGGTGCGCCGACGACACGGCCACGACAACCGCGACATCGCCGACCACCAGGCTGCCGGTGCGGTGGACCGCCGACACCGCGACCACGCCCGGACAGTCGGCGACGGTGGCCACGACCTCGGCGAGCCGGTCGCCGGCGCTCGGATGGGCGAGGTAGCCGAGCGAGACGACGCCACGCCCGCCGTCGTGGTCGCGCACTGTGCCGACGAACAGGACGTGCCCACCGGCGGCCGGATGGTCGACGCTGGCCAGCACCTCCTCCACCGACAGCGGCGTATCCCGGATCTCGGCCAGCACCACCCGGTCCGCACGGCCGTACGCGATGGGGGTCTCGGGCACGGCCCGACGCTAGCCGCTGCACACGCGCGGTCACGACCGACCACACCCGTCACCGCACAGCCGGCCGCCGGCCGGTCGATGCGGTCCGGCGATGCCCTCCCGCCACACCACCCGCCGCGTGCCTTCGCCCACTACCGTGGTGGGGTGGCGGCGCACCGCGCAGGGAGCAGCCGTCGATGAGCAGCCGTCGACCGACGGTCCGCCCAGCGACTCGGAGGTAGCACGTGTCCGGCAACCCGTGGGGCCCCGGCCAGGAGGGTCCGGGCGGAGGCTTCAACTTCAACCCCGCCGACCTCGGAGCGATGTTCGGTCAGCTCTCCCGGATGTTCTCCGGGCAGGGCGACCCGCTCGAGACGGGCAACCTCGCGTCGATGGCCCGTCAGCAACTTGGTCAGTTCGGTCCCGACCCGTCCGTCGTCGCGGCCGAGCGTGAGGCAGTCGGGCGTGCGCACGAACTCGCCGACCTGTGGGTCGACGCAGCGACCGACCTCCGCGCCCCGGTGAACAAGCCGCACGCGTGGAGCCGCGCCGAGTGGGTCGAGGCCACCGCCGCGCAATGGCACGAGCTGCTCGGGCCGGTCGTGTCGAGCATGCAGACCCAGTCGATGACCGACCTCTCCGACGCCACCCAGGCCATGCGGGCCGAGACCGGCGACTCCGAACGCCCCGCGGTCGACCTGTCCGGGCTCCAGCAGATGATCGGCCCGATGATGAGCGCGCTGCTCGGCGGGCAGATCGCAGCCGGGGTGGCCAAGCTCGCGAGCGAGGTGCTCGGCGCCGCCGACATCGGCCTGCCGCTCACGGCGCCGGGCACGACCGCGCTGGTGCCGGTGAACGTCGCCGCGTTCGCCGAGGGCCTGGAGCGGCCGATCGACGAGGTCCGGCTGTACCTGACGATGCGAGAGAGCGCGCATCTGCGGTTGTTCGCCTCGACGGCCTGGCTGCCGTCGCGGATCGCCTCGGTGCTCGCGTCCGCAGCGGCCGGGTCGACACCGAAGCTGGGTGACCTCTCCGACCTGATGGGCTCGGTCGATCCGCAGAACCCCGAGGAGACGATGCAGGCGATCGCCTCCCGGATGGAGCAGTCGACCGACACCCCCGAGCAGCACGCCCGCGAGAGCGCGCTGGAGACCCTGCTCGCGCTGGTGATCGGGTGGGTCGACGACGTCGTCTCCCAGGCCGCCGCCGGTCGGCTGCCGTCCGAGCCGGCCCTGCAGGAGGCGCTGCGTCGGCGCCGCGCGACCGGCGGGCCGGCCGAGCAGGTGTTCGCCGAGATCGCCGGGCTGGAGCTGCGGCCCCGGCGGGTCCGTGACGCAGCCGCGCTGTGGGCCAAGCTCCGCGAGGCCGGCGGTGACGCCGCACGCGACCGGGTCTGGTCCCATCCCGACTTCCTGCCCGGCTCGTCCGACCTCGATGACCCGGACGCCTTCGTCGCGACCTTCCTCGCCCCCGAGCCGGACTTCTCCTCCTTCGACGAGCTCACCGGGGGCGAGGCGGCTCCGTCCGAGGGTGCGGCCGACCACGACCAACCCGGCGACGACCAGCCCGGCGACGACCAGCCCGGCGACGACCAGCCCGGCGACGACCAGCCCGGCGATGACCACTCCAGCGATGACCAGCCCGGCGATGACCACTCCGGCGACGACCAACCCGGCGACGCCACCGTCGCGTCCGAGGACGACGAGCCGGAGCAGCCGGGCGACGGCGACCAGCCGCCCGGTGACAAGCCCCGGGCGTGACCGACCGACCCACGCTCGACCTACCTCCGCTGTCGCCGCGACGGTCGGCGATGCCCGCGGCCGACGCCTTGCGGCTGCGTGCGGACGTCATCGAGAACCTGCACGCCTTCGTCCCAAGCGATCGGCTCGGCGTGGCCGACCGTGACCGGACTCTCGCGTTCCTCGACGACCATCCGGACGGCGTCGACGCCGGCTGCCAGGACGGTCACGTGACGGCGACGTCGCTCGTCCTCTCCGCGGACGGTCGAGCGACCCTGCTGACGCTGCACGCGCGGATCCGGCGGTGGATCGAGCTCGGCGGTCATCTCGAGCCCGAGGACGCCGACCTCGCCGCCGCGGCCGCCCGCGAGGGCCGCGAGGAGAGCGGGCGCTCGGACCTCGAGCTCGATCCGACGATCCTCACCGTGCGGGTGCACGAGAACGTCCCCTGCCGGCACGCGCCGGGCACGACCCATTTCGACGTCTACCACGTGCTCCGGTCGCCAGACGCGGACCACGCGGTGATCAGCGACGAGTCGCTCGACCTGCGCTGGTTCGACGTCGACCGGCTCCCCGAGCCGCTCGGAGACGGGGTCGCCGAGGTCCTCGCCCTCACGCGTCGGAGCTGACCACTCCGTGCCCGAACGGCTGTGCGAGGGTTTCCGCATGCACCGGCCCGTCCCCCTGTCCGGCCTGCCGGCCGGAACGGTCCGTCCGATCGCCCGGTGGGGAGAGGCAGTCCTGCACACCCGGCCGGCCCCGGTGACGTCGTTCGACACGGAGCTCGCCGAGCTCGTGGCCGACCTGTTCGCCACCATGGACGCGGCCGACGGCGTAGGGCTCGCGGCCAACCAGATCGGGGTCGCGCAGTCGCTGTTCGTCTTCGACATCCGCCTCGACGGTGGGGAGGGCACCGACGAACGCGCCGCCGGTGACCCGATCGCCGCCGACGACGCGCCCGGGCACTCACCCGCGTCGGGCGTCGTGTGCAACCCGGTCCTCCAGCTCAGCGACGACGCCGGCCAGGCGTGGCTGAGCGACGAGGAGGGCTGCCTGTCACTGCCGGGTGCGTTCGTGCCGAGCAAGCGGGCCCTGATGGCCACCGTCACCGGGGTCGACCACCACGGCCAACCGGTCGGGTACACCGCGAGCGGCTTCCTGGCCCGCTGCTTCCAGCACGAGACCGACCACCTCGACGGTGTCGTCTTCGCCGACCGGCTGTCCGGCTGGCAACGCCGCCGGCTGCAGCGCCAGGCCGCGCGCTACGCCGCGGACTACCCCGACGACTGGCCGGTGTCGGCCGGACTCGACGACCCCGCCGACTGACCGCGGCTCCCCGTCAGTCGACCGGGTCGCCCGTCGGCGGCACGTCCGCCGGATCGGCGTCGCCGGACCTGCGCTCGGCGCGACCCAGCTCGTACCCGTGCAGGAAGCCCTGAGCCCGGGCGGCGTCGGAATAGCGCGCCACCAGCTGATGGAAGCGCTCCCCATGAGCACCCTCGACGAGGTGCGCGAGCTCGTGCACCAGCACGTAGTCGAGCACCCAGCGTGGGAGCGGCCGCAGGCGCGAGCTCACGCGGATCGACCGGTCGATCTCCGTACAAGAACCCCAGCGCTGCTGCTGGTTGTCGACGAAGCGGACGCTGCCCGCTACCGGCACCTCGGGCAGCAGGGTCGCCCGTAACCGCTCGGCGCGGTCGGCCAGCTCGACGTCGGAGACCTGCGCGCGGCGTTCGCGCCGCTGCATCTTGGTGAGCAGCTCGTCGACGTGGCGTTGCTCCGCAGCCGCCGACAGTCCGGCGGGCATCAGCACGACGACCGTGTCGCCGTTGCGGTAGGCCGACACGGTCCGACGGCGCCGACGGCTTCGCCGGATCTCCACCGTCGGTCGGTCCTGCGCACGTCGACCCGTCATCCACACCCTTCCCACTGCCGGACCCGACTGTGTCTATCAGCCACCACCGACAGCGACCGGCCCTGCGGCACGGATCGGCACCGTGCGGCACGGATCGGCATGCGCCAGGGCATTGACGCCGACGCCACCGGAGCCGTACTTTCGCGGCAGCGCCCCCGAGTGGTGGCCCGCCGCGTGTGCAAGGGGAAGGCAGACGCGGTCGCGGCCCCTCGGGGGTCTTCACGTCCCGGTCGCCGTTGCCTCGACCTCGGGGCGGCTCGGGCCCTCCGACGCGTTCGGTCGGCTCTGCTGGCGTAAGGTGTCGCCGCGGGTCCGGCCGGACCCTCTCGACATCACGTCCGGATCTCCGGACCCATGACCTCGACGACCGCCTGCAGGAGGCCCCGCATGAGCGACACGTACACCGGTGAGTTCTACTGCGTGAAGTGCAAGGAGAAGCGCAATGCCACCGGCGACATCCGGGTGAACGACAAGGGCACCCGCATGGCCAAGGCCGAGTGCCCCGTCTGCGGCACCAACCTCAACCGGATCCTCGGCAAGGCGTAAGCATCCCGTCGGGGGCCTCGCCCCCGGCCTGCACGACATCGAAGGGCGTCGCCTCCCGCGGCGCCCTTCCCGCCGTCCACGGCCGCGGCCCGGCCTGTGGAAGAGCTCCCGATCCTGTGGACGACGGGTCCGGATACTGCGGCCCCTGACACTCTCGCTCCTCGGGCCCGCGACGTGCGGGAGAGCGGGAGGACGCAGATGCGGCCGCTGGTCAAACCGGGACTCGCCCACGCCTGGCGTGACGAGCACACCGTCCAGGTCGGTGTCGATCCCGACAATGCCGTCGTCGTCACCGATCTCGAGCCCGGCGCGAGGGCGTTCCTCGCCTCCCTCACCGGGCAGGTCGAGGTCGACGATCTGCTGAGTCGGGCCGACCGGGACGGCTGGGACCGACCGTCGGCGCTCGCCCTGCTCCGCGTGCTCGACGACGCGGGGGTGCTCGACGACGCCGACGCCGATGTCTCCGCGCTGCGGACGCTCTCGACGGCCGAACGCGACAGGTTGCAGCCCGACCTGGCGGCGCGCTCTCTGCTGGGGACGGGTCACGGCTCGGGCACCGAGGCGTTGCGCCGCCGCCGAGCGGCCACGGTGCGGATCGGCGGGGCCGGCCGGGTGGGCGCCGGGATCGCGCTGCTGCTCGCGGCCGCCGGCATCGGGCACCTGGTGGTGCGCGACGACGACAAGCTGGTCGAGCCGGCCGACGTCTCCCCGGGCGGTCTCCGGCCGGTCGACGTCGGTCGGCCACGAGCGGCCGCGCTCCGGGACCTCGCGAAGTCGGTGGCGCCGACCGCGGCGGTCAGCACCCGCGGCCCGGCGAGCCCCGACCTCGTGGTCCTGGCCGACGAGCGCGATACCGACCGGGCCGAGACGATCGGGCTCGTCCGCGACGGTGTCCCGCACCTGGTGGTGGCGGTCCGTGAGGCTGCGGGCGTCGTCGGACCGTTCGTGCTGCCGGGGTCCACGGCCTGTCTGAACTGCCTCGACCTGCACCGCACCGACGTGGACCCGGCCTGGCCGGCCGTGCTGTCCCAGGCGCAGGGAGCTCCCCGCTCGATCGCCTGCGACGTCGGCCTGGCCTCGATGGTGGCCGGTCTCGCGGTCCTGCACGTGCTGGCGTGGCTCGAGGGGGCGCTGCCGCCGTCGATCGACGGCACGTTGTCGGTGGCGTTGCCGTCCGGGCGGGTGCGCCGGCGCTCGTGGACGCCGCATCGGGGCTGCGGGTGCACGTGGGAGAGCGTCACCACCCCGGTCGGGCCAACGGTCCGTTAGCGCTCGCCCAACGGCGTCGGAGGGTGAGATCTTCCCCGGACGCCACGAACCCAGACGTCTCGACGGAGAGGTCCGGGTTCGTGGGTGGGTCGGGCGGCAGGCCCGATCCCGGGTGTGGTGCGGGGCTACCAGGTTCGACCATGACGGGCGAGCCGGTCGGTGGTGTCGCGTCGTGAGGTACGTAGGGCTCGACGCAGGTTGCGTTCACGGGCTCGTTGCATCGAGTCCGTGATCTTGCGATCGATGTGCGCACGGGCGAGATCGTGCTGGATGAGGTGCATGGTGAACTCCTGGATCGTCAATGTTGATGGGGATTACAGCGGTTGTTCATCTCGTGCTGAGACGCCCGCGGTGGTTCAGGCCACCGCCGCGGCGTCCTTGCGCGGCCGTCCACGTGGACGCTTCCGGGCGACGACGACTCCGCCGATGAACAGCTGGCCGCCCCAGACGCCCCACGGCTCGCGCCGTGCGAGGGCGCCGTCCAAGCACTCCGCGCGCAGCGGACAGGACAGGCACAGCGCCTTGGCCGCCTCGACGTCGCGGGGCGACTCGGCGAAGAACAGCTCCGGATCGTGGGTACGACACGGGAGCTGGTCGTCGAACGCAGCGACGCCGGGCTTGCCGACGCCGGACGGGCCGATACCGGACGGGCCGGGCGGCCGCCGGTCGAGGGTGCTGATGGACACGGGTGTCACCTCCTTGTGACGGGTGCGTACGGCGGTCGGATCGGTGGAGCGGTGGGCGGAGGGTC
>JAABUN010006495.1_pt1 | contig 13416 bp, 10 predicted proteins | sample 5559311 | NCBI WGS metagenome assembly JAABUN01 (sample SAMN10711877, study PRJNA513370) | rock metagenome | isolation source: Antarctica rocks | place: Antarctica: Victoria Land, Siegfried Peak sud | reverse complement strand
GGCTGGCCGGGCAGCGCGAACTCGTAGCTGAGCCGGTCGACCGTGGTCGAGGCCAGCGCGCCCCCCGTCGCGGCGAGTGCCAGCCAGGCCAGACCCACGATCAGGCGGTGCCGGAGCACCCAGTTGGTCAACGTGCGCACGTGCGCTCCTTCGAGGCGGTAAATGTGTGGTCAGGTGGTTCGTCGGTCGGGCGAGGCGATGTCTTCGGGCATGGCGGCGGAGGGAGGCGGTGTGCCATGTCGTCGACCTTCTCCCGGGCAGTCAGCGCGTCAGGCCAGGGACCCGGCGACGATCTGCCAGGCCAGCGCGGACTTCGCCGCCAGGCTCAGCACCAGGTAGACCGACTCCCCGAAGCCGTAGTCGCGCCACGGGCCAATCTGGCGGTACTGCAGCCACTGGTTGACCGCGAAGCTCATGAAGAACGCGAACAACGAGAAGAAGATGACGTAGACGAACGTCGGGACCTCGTCGGAGCCGACCAGGTTGACGGTGATCGCCACCCAGGGCGCCGCGCCGGCCACACAACCGAACCAGAACGGCATGAGGTCGGCGGGTCGCCGTCCCGGGGGGTTGGTGCGCTCCTGGACCCAGCCGAACAGGATCATCGCCACGTTGGCGCCGATGATCGCGATGACCGCGCTCACCTGGGTGATGCCGGCGTAGAGAGCGACCAGGACGACCATAATGGTCGAGCTCAGGCTGTACTCCAGCCATCGGAAGGGGTTGACGCCCCGCGTCAGGCTGCGTTCGTAGGTGCCGCGGAGCACCAACCCGGTCAGCAGGTGGTCCAGCGCTGCGAGCGCCAGGAAGACCGCGATGGCCGGGCCGATGGGTACCTCGAAGGCAGCCTCGGCCTGAGGCACCGCGGTACCCGGTGGGCCGGCGGGGTAGGCGGCGGTCAGGTCGATGGCGAAGCCGCTCGCGATGACGAGCACGGCGATAGCCTGGGCCGCGTGCAGCACGGTCAGGGCGACGTTCCAGGTCCGCAGGCGGCGAAGCCGGGGCGCTCCGAGGTCGTGCACGGCGCGACCGTCGAACGCCGTTCGGTCCGGTCGTTCGTCGAGGGATGTGGCAGGGTTGGCTGGGGTCGACATGACCTAATCTTTACAGGTTGTAAAGTAAGCCGCAAGGACGTGGACACCGAGGGAGCCCGACGTGGACACCGCTCCAGCGACACCCCGCGACCGCATCATGGTCGCCGCGGTCGAGCTCGCCGGACAGGACGGCGTCCACCGGGTGACCATGTCGGCCGTCGCGGCGCGGGCGAAGGTGTCACGCCCGACGCTGTACGGCTATTTCCCCGATGTCGCCCACGTCCTGCAGGCCTGGGTGGATCGTGAGGTGTCACAGGTGCAGGCCCGGCTGCAAGACGTACTAGACATCGACGCCGACCCGATCGAGGTGCTATCGGCCTACATCGACGTGCAGCTGGCGTACTTCGCCGACTCACCGACTCGCGCCCTGATCACGGTGGCCGCCCTGGGATCACCCCCGGAGTCCGTCGCGCGCCACATCGAGGTCTTCCAGACGGACGTCCGAGGACTGCTGGTGGACCTGCAGACGCGTGCCCGACTGCGCCCGGAGGTGGATGTCGACCTGCTCGCAGGACTGGTCGTCGCCGGCATCACTGCGGTGGCACCGCACGTGGTGAGCAGGCGGCTGACCGCGCTCGAGGCTCGGATGGGCTTGCTCGACCTGCTGCTGCACGGGGCACTGCCGGACGATCACGGCTGATCGACCTCGACGACCGTGACCTGAGGTGGGTAGCCGGTCACGACGGGCTGGGCTCTGGCCGTCGTTTGAGTGTCCGCCGCGACCAGCGCCTCGTCGCGCCGGACCGACCGCTGCCGCCTGTCGCGCGGGCGTCCCCACCCATTGAGCTCGAGCAGGCCACCGGCGCGGGTCACCGGCCGACCAGACCTTGGTTGGAACCCACCAGCGCGAGGTATGCGGTCCCTGTGATCGGGTCGCCCCCCGGTCGCCAAGGTGGTCGGCTGCGACCGCTGCACCTCATCTTGTTCAACCGGACGAGCCCGCAGGCCAAGCGGCCCGCAGCGCAGCGAGGACACGCGAAGCCGAAGGGCTCGGCCGAGCGCAGCGAGGCCCTTGAACGAGTGAGGAAAGTACTCACGGGCAGGCGCTAGCCCCGGCCGGAGCATCGATGCCGACGGGCCAAAACAGCCGCGCAAGCTGGTGGTCGCCCAAATCTGCGGCAACCGCTGTCGGGCCAAAAGCCGTCCACAGATGGTTCCCGTCCCGGCCCAGGCCACAGCAGGCTGCTGAGCACCGACCAGATGCCGTTTCGTACCTGCCCGTTCGTTGAACGGCCGCTGATCGCGCCGACCAACTGAGTGGTACCGATGGGCAGATAACAGATCAGGCGACTCTAGAGTCACGGGCGCCGGGCGAGACGGAGCACGACGGAGCGAAAGCCCCTGATCAGGCACGATGGTGGGGCCGCCTGAGAGAATCGAACTCTCGACCTACGCATTACGAGTGCGTCGCTCTGCCATCTGAGCTAAGGCGGCCGGTCGGCGTACGGTTCGAGACCGCGACGCACGGTCGCCCACTATATCCAGCGGGAGCGCGGACGTCGAAGTCGTCACGCCGCGCCCCGGCTACCGGCCGGGGGAGAGACTGGGGGCATGAGCGTCACCGCACCCGCCACCCGTACGGCTGTCGTCATCGGCGCGAGCTTCGCCGGTCTGCTCGCCGCCGCAGCGGCGGCCCGGGCCGGCTACCAGGTGACCATTCTGGAGCGGGACCTGCTGCCGACCACGGCGGAGCCCCGACCCGGGGTGCCGCAGGGCACCCAGGCCCACATCCTGCTGCACCGCGGGCTGCTGGCCATCGAGTCGCTGCTCCCCGGCATCGAGCACGACCTGCTCGACGCGGGCGGGGTCCCGTTCAACACCGGACGGATGCCGTCTCTCGGCGACTACGGCTGGATGCCGGAGAACGACCTGGCGTACGACATTATCTCGATCAGCCGGCCGCTGCTCGAACACCTCGTCCGGCAGCGCGTTCTGGCCCTGGACGGGGTGATGGTCCGCGAAGAGACCAAGATCGCCACGATCTCCCGCTCCGGTGATCACTGGCAGGTCCATGATCATGATCAGCTGCAGGCCGCCACCGACGTGCTCATCGACGCTTCAGGGCGCTCCTCCCGCCTTCCGCACTGGCTGGCCGAGCTCGGCCTCGCCGCCCCCGAAGCCACCGTGGTCGACTCCCGGCTGGGTTACGCCGGCCGCCGCTATCGCGGGTCGGCACCCCTCTCCACCGGGGCCGTCGTCTTCGCCACCGCCACCGAGCAGACCGGCGCCCTGATCCTGCCCATCGAGAACGGGGACTGGCTGGTCTGCGCCGCGGGCTACGGCGAGCACCGCCCGGGTCGCGACAACGCGGAGTTCGAACCGTTCCTGGACGCCGTACGCGACCCCGTCGTCGCCGACATCGCCCGCCAGCTCGAGCCGCAGGGCGACGTCGCCGTCCACCGGCAGACCGCCAACCGACGGATCCCGTACGGCTCGAGCCGGGACTGGCCAGCCGGACTGTTCGTGGTCGGCGACGCGATGTGCGCCTTCAACCCCGTCTACGGTCAGGGCATCACCGTGGCCGCCAGCCAGGCTCAGCTCCTCCGGCCCGCGCTGGCCCGCTTCAGCGGCACCCCGGGAGCAAGCCGCCGGATCCAGCGCCGGCTGGCCGCCGTCACCGACCTGCCTTGGGCGGTCTCGACCAGCGAGGACAATCGGATCGTCGACCCGGCCGGGCGACGCACCCTGGCCACCCGGGCCACCGGGTGGTGGACGGGTCGGATGGTCGCCCTGGCCGCCGGGGGTGACACCGCCTCGATCCGGGCCTTCTCCGCGGTCTACCACCTGATGGGATCGCCGCTGCTGATGTTCAGCCCCGCGGTCGTCCGGTCGATCGTCGGCTCGCTGGGCAAGCCGCTCCCGCCGCCCGGTCCCCGCCCCGACATCCTGGCGACCCTCACTTTGACAGGTGCCGCACAGGCTTGATCAGCCCCTCCTGAGCCTGCGGCCACGAATCTCACAGCCGGGGCCGAGAGCGTGGGTGCATGACCGGGAACAACCAGCCGGGACCCTGCAGCCGGACGCGGTCCCGTCCGGGACATCGACCACCTAGTGCCGCCGGTCGAGGCCTTCGGCGTCGACGTGTCGGCTCAGGACGGGCGACAGCGGGCGCCGGCCCCCGGCAGTGTGCCCTCGACCAGATAGCGCTGCACCTGCTGCCGTACGCAGGCGCTCTGGCCGTATGCGGTGTGGCCCTCCCCGTCAAGGGTCAGCAGGACGGCGGAGTCGAGCTGCTTGGTCATGGCCTGCGCCCACTCGTACGGGGTGGCGGGGTCCCCGGTCGTGCCCACCACCAGGATCGGCGATGCCCCGGCTGCGGTGATCCTGGGCCGGGCCGGGCCGGGTGCCACCGGCCACTGGGTGCAGAGGTAGTCGGGCCCGTTCAGCGGTCCGAGTGCGGGGGCGGCCGCATTCTCGGCCACCGCCTCCTTCTCGACGGCGGCGACCTGCACGTCTCGGGAGTCCCGGCAGCGTACGGCGGGGAACCCGTAGGCCAGGGTGCTGTAGCTGCCGTCCGCCCGGCGGTAGTCGGCCCGGTCGGCGTGGGCCAGTAGCGCCGCCCCGTCCCCGGCGATGGCGCTCCGCAGCTCGGCCCCGACCGCCGCCCAACCCCGCTCGCCGCCGTACAGGGCGTCGAGCACCGCCTGCACGCCCTGCTGCTGACTGAGCCCCCGGCGCCCGACGGTCAACGGCTGGGTGTCGAGACGCCCGAGGAAATCGAGCACCGTGGTCTGCACCTCGGACGGGGATGCGCCCAGACCGCACCGCGCACCCTCGCCGCACCACCGGGCGAGGTGCCGGAAGGCCCGGTCGAAGCCGGACACCTGGCTGACCGAGCCGTCGGTGATGTCGGTGGCCCCGTCGAGCACCATCCGGTTCACCCGGGTCGGGTAGCTCTGGGCGTACAGCGAACCGATCAGGGTGCCGTAGGAGAACCCGAGGTAGCTCAGCCGGTCGGCCCCGACCAGCTCCCGCAGCAGGTCGAGATCGCGTACGGTCTCCGCCGTCGAGATGTGCTCCAGCAGCACCCCCGAGCGCGCCAGGCAGGAAGCGCCGAACCGGCGGTGCTCGGTGAGCAGGGCCTGCACCTCGGCGGGGTTGTCCGGCGAGTCGTCGATCGAGTCGTAGCGGTCGAGGTCGGCGCCGCCGTAGCAGCTGACCGGGGTCGACGAGCCGACCCCCCGCGGGTCCCAGCCGATCAGGTCAAAGTCGGCGAGACCGGCCGGGTCGAAGCCGCGGACCAAGCTCACCCCGGACCCGCCCGGCCCGCCCGGGTTGAGGAACAGGGGGCCCCGGTTGGTCGACCCGGTCGCCGGCCGCTTGGCCAGGGCCAGGGTGAGCGCGGTGCCATCGGGGTCGTCGTAGTCCAGCGGGGCCAGCACCCGGGCGCAGACCAGCCCCGTCCCGCACGGCTGCCAGTCCACCGGCTGGTCGCTGTAACGAGCGAGCCCCTGCCGCGGCGGCGGGTCGGTAAGACCCACCGGCCGCACTCCCGGCACGTCCAGCAGGGGCCGCCCGCTGGGCGTCGTCGGGGTGGGCAGCGCCGTCGCAGACTCGGTCGGGAGCGCCGGGCTCGAGTCCGGCCCGGACCCGCCGACCGTGCACCCGGGGAGGAGCGCCAGCACCAACAACCAGCCCGCCCAGCCCGACCGTCCGCGTACGGGCCGGCGGCGGTTCGGCGGGGGCGGGGTCACTCAGGGCCCGCGGCCCGCCGGCGGCGGCGCTGCCGGGGCTTGCGGTCGGGTGTGTCCACGACCCCCGGCTTCGGGTCTGGCGCCACGGCGACGGCGGGGTCCGGAAGCGGCGGGGCTACCGGGGCGATCGGGGCGACCGGCTCCGGCTCCGGGCGGCCCTCGTACGACTGGCGTGACCCGCAGACGCTGGCTTTGGAGCAGCTGGAGACCGCCCCGGTGGACTTCATCCGGACCAGCACCGCATCCGCGGGGACCTGGTGGGCCACGACCACCCCGTCGCCCTCGTCCGTGGTCACCGCGGAGCCGACGGCTGGGGCTTCCCGGGCGAAGTCGACGTAGAGCGGGTGCTCGTACTTCAGGCAGCACATCAACCGCCCGCAGGCCCCCGAGATGCGCATCGGGTTCGGCGGCAGGTCCTGCACCTTGGCCATCCGCAGGCTGACCGGCTCGAAGCCGGACAGGAAGGTCGCACAGCACAGGTCCCGGCCGCAGCTGCCCAAGCCGCCGGTCAGTCGCGCGGAGTCCCGCGCCCCGATCTGCCGCAGGTCGATCCGGGCCCGCAGGCTCCGGGCCAGCTCCCCCACCAGGATCCGGAAGTCGACCCGGTGCGGCGCGGTGAAGTAGATGACGACGAGCTCGTCGAACTCGCCCTGGTTGTCCACGAAGTCGACCGCGACCACCTTCATGGCCAGCTCGTGGTGACGGATCAGCCGTTTGGCCACCAGCTTGGCCTCGGCGCGGCGGCGGCGGTTGGCGGCGTCCCGGCTCAGGTGCTGCTCGCCGGCCGGCCCCGCGCAGAGCGGCAGGTCGTCCAGTCCCTCGTCGTCGACCCACTCCGGGGCCCAGACGCACTCGGCGACCTCGGGCCCGGACTCGGTGGGCACGAGGACCTGCTCCCCCACCCGGTAGGTGTGCTCACCCGGATCGAGGTAGTAGAGCCGGCCGTACCGCTCGAACGACACAGCCATCACCCGTGTCATGAGCACAGCGTAGGTCCACGGGTGGGCTCAGGCCCACCGGAACGGCCCCGGACAAGGCGGAAGCCCGGCAGATGCGGGTCTGCCGGGCTTCCTCGGGTGGGCATTCTGGGGGGCAGGCACCCACCCGCGCCATGTCACGTCATTGTCGGATCAATTAGATCACCTGACCCGCAGAACCTGCCCCACGCGGATCTTATTCGGGTTCTCCAAGGTCTTCTTGTTCAGGTTCCACAAACCGCGCCAGCCGCCGCTCACCTTGTTGCGCTTGGCGATCTTGACCAGGGTGTCGCCCGACTTGACCTTGACCGTCTTGGCCTTGCTGGTCGACGGCTTGGTGGACTTGGCCGGCTTGGAGCTCTTCTTGATGACGCTACCCGGGTTGGACGCCGGGGTCGCGTTCTTGTTGGCCTTGCCGTTGCTCTTGGTCAGCCCCGCCTTGCGGCCGCAGGTCGGCCAGGCACCGGGGCCTTGGCCGGCGAGCACCCGGCGAGCGGTGGCGATCTGCTCGCCCTTGCTGGCCTTGTTCGCGGAGCTGGCGTACTTCTTGCCCCCGAAACCGGCCCACGTACGCGAGGAGAACTGCAGCCCGCCGTAGTAGCCGTTACCGGTGTTGATGCCCCAACGGCCGCCGCTCTCGCAGGAGGCCACCTTGTCCCACACCGTGCTGGCGGCTTGCGCCGGGGCGGCGGTGAGACCAATGCCGAGGGTCAGGGCCAGGGTGGCCAGCACCCCGGTCAGACGTCGCGTGATTCTCGATGACAACATTGCCCAAGTCCTTCCTGACTGAAGCCTGCGAAGTTAGCTGACGGGTTCGGACGATCAGGTGCCCGGCGCCGGCGTCGTCAGGAGACGACCGCCAGCTCTTAACCCCAGGACGACCCACGACTGCGGGCCTTCCGCTGGTTCCTCCACCTCCGCTGCGCCCGGGACTGTCCCGGCGATGGTGCCCACCCAGCGAAGCTCGGCATAGCGGGCACGCGATCCCAGGCGGGATGTCTGATACCGCCTGGGTCTTATCTTTTGTCCGGTTCGCTCCGGCGTGTTTGATAACGAAATGGATACGAACCGCGCCTGAGCGTAAAGGTAAAGGTCTCTCAGACGCAAACGCGCTGGCGTTCAGGTGGAGCGACGTGCGTCACAGCCCAGCCCGCCGTTCGCAGGGTGGGGTGGTGGGGTCGTCAGCCCGGTGCGGGCTACCCGGATCCTGCTCCTCGGGGCCCGGTGAGCGATTGTCGGGGAGAACGCTCGGGGGATCATCCCCCCCGACAACCTATGGTCACCGTACTAAACCCGGATCGGGACCAGCGCACCGTCTGTCCCGGGAGGAGCCTGCCGCAGCCTGGACGCCGTACGGAGGTGGGTGCGATGAGGCGAAGATCACCCTTCGGCCAGGGCCACCAGGGTCGCTTCCACGGCCAGCAGCGGGGCCACGTTGCCCTCGAGGGCGGTTCGGCACTGCAGCAGCGCGTCGATCCGGCGCAGGGTGGACTCCGGCGTCGACTTCCGGGCCAGCACCGCGATCTGGGGCTGCAGGTCCGCGTTGACCAGCTCAGCTCCCGACCGCACCTGGATGCTCAGCACGTCGCGGTAGAAGCCGGTCAGCTCGGTCAACGCCCGGTCGATGGCGTCGCGCTGGAACCGCTTGGCCCGGGCCTTCTGCTGGTCGTCCAGCTCCTTCATCGCCGCCTGGGCCTGCCGGGGGCGCGCACCCCGGGTGCCGAACCCCAGCGCCTCCTCGAGCGAGGCCCGCTCCCGGGCGTCCAGGTCTCCGGTGGCGGCTGCAGCCTCCTCGCTGCAGGCCTTCACCAGGTGGTCGGCCGCGGTCAGGCAGCTGCCGAGGTCCTGCAGCCGGAGCGGGACCTGAAGCACCTCGCGCCGTCGGAGGCGGGCCGCTTCGTCCCGGGCCAGCACCCGGGCCCGCCCGACGTGACCCTGGGCGACCCGGGCCGCGTACGCCGCGAGCGGCTCCTCCACCCCGTCCCGGGTGACCAGCAACCGGGTCACCGCGGCCACGTCGGGCGTCCGCAGCCGCAGCTGGCGGCAGCGCGACCGGATCGTCACCACCACGTCGTCCGTGGTCGGGGCGCACAGGATCCACACGGTCCTGGGCGACGGTTCCTCGATGCTCTTGAGCAGCGCGTCCGCTCCCCGCTCGGTCACCCGGTCCGCGTCCTCGACCACGATCACCTGGTGGCGCCGCATGGTCGGGCTCATGGCCGCTCGACGAACCAGGTCCCGGACCTCGTCGACCCCGATGGAGAGCATCTCGGTCCGGACCAGGGTGACGTCGGGATGGGCTCCGCTGAGCGACGTACGGCAGTTGTTGCAGACCCCGCAGCCGCCCCACTCGCACTGCAGGGCCGCTGCGAACGCCCGGGCGGCGTTGGAGCGTCCCGAGCCCGGCGGACCGGTCAGCAGCCAGGCGTGGGTCATGGCGTGCGACTCCCCGGCCACGGCCCGACGCAGGGTCTGGACGGCCTCCTCCTGCCCGATCAGCTCGGCCCAGACCCCGGGGGCAGCGGCGGTGACGCTCATGACCCCAGGCTGCCAGAGGGCTCCGACAGTCCGGAATCCGACAGCAGCCCAGCCACCCGGGCCGCAATCCGGTCGGCGATCTGCTCGCGGGACTCCCGGGCGTTCAGCACCAGGTAGTGATCGGGGTCCCGGTCGGCCAGGGCCAGGAAGTGGAACCGGGCCCGGGTGTGGAAATCGACACCCGCCGCCTCGACCCGGTCGAGGTCGACCTTGAGCGACACCGCCTGTCTGTGGTCCACGTCCAGCACCACGGTCAGGTCCGGGCGCAGGTCCTCGGTCGCCCACCGGGCCACCTGCTCCACCTCCGCGGGCGCCAGCACCCGCCCGGCGCCCTGGTAGGCGATCATCGAGTCGACGTAGCGGTCGCAGACCACCACCGCGCCCCGGGCCAGGGCCGGGGTGACCACGGCGTACAGGTGCTGGGCCTTGTCGGCGGCGTAGAGCAGCGCCTCGGCCCGCGGGGCGATCTCACCGCTGGTCGGGTCGAGCACCAGCCTGCGGATCTGCTGACCGACCGGGGAGTCGCCGGGTTCGAAGGTCCGCACGACCTCCCGGCCCCGGTCGGCCAGCCAGTCGCAGAGCCGCTCGACCTGGGTGGTCTTGCCCACCCCGTCACCGCCCTCGAAGACGATGAACACGCCGGCCGCTGTCATGTGTGGAGTCGCTTGCGGTTCTTGGCCCACTGGGACAGGAACGACGCCCGGACCTGGTGCTGCTCGACCACCTGCTGCTCGTACGCCCGACCGGCCGCGAACGCCTCGGTCGGGGTGAGACCGGCCACCGAGGCGGCGGTCTCGTCGGCCCGGAACTGGTGCCGGGTCACGGCGGTGAGGAGTCGGCGGGGCTTGGTCAGGAAGGCGCCGAGCGGCTCACCCTCGCCGATCCCGAGCTGGTCGGTCAGGTCCGCCACCCACTGCAGCTGACCCAGGGCGCGCAGGGTCTCACTCCACTGCGCGTCGGGCGCGTCGATGGTCAAGGCGTCGGCGCTGCGTCGGAAGCGTTTGGCCGCCGAAGCGCGCAGCTCCGCCAGCACCTCCCCGGTCGGGCGCCCCGCCGGGGAGCCGGCCGACGGCGTGTCCTTGAGCTGCGGGGACCGGACGGCCGTGACCAGGCGCTCCAGCAGGGTCAGGTAGCGCTCGCTGCGCAGTCGCGGGACCAGGTGCTCGTACGCGGCCGGCCCCGGCTTACCGGCTGGGTTCGCGTCGACCACGATCCAGTCCAGCTCGTCGTAGAGGTCCTCCACCCAGTCCGGGTCGAGGACCACCGCCAGACCCTTGAGCTCGAGCCGCAGGGCCGCCGCCTGACCGGCTAACCGGACCGCCCCGGTCGCATCGCCGCCCCGGACGGCCAGATCGGCCTCCACGATCCGCCGCAACCGGAGGGCGAGGAGCTGGGAGACGAACCGCCGGAACGGCGCCGCCGGGTCGAACGGACGAAGCTCGGGAATGTCGGTCGGGCCGGTGGCCGGGGCGCCGAGCCGGCTCACCAGGCGGGGGAACCGCGGCACCTGGTTGGCCCCGGACTGGTCGAACGCCCGGTCCACCCAGGCCTGCTGAGGCTCGTCCAGACCGGGGCCGACCCCGGTGATCAGGACCTGCCGGTAGCGGGCGGTGGTCAAGCCGCCCCGGCGTACGGTCACCTTGTCGTCACGCAGCAGCGCCAGGGTGGCTCCCTGGCCGTCGCGGAGCGCGAATTCCCGCCGCTCGCAGCGCAGCGCGGCCACCGGACCGAGGGTCGTGCGGCGGCGCAGCGGCCGAATCAGGTCGGCGAACTCGTCGGGCAGGTCCGCGTCGCCCATCAGCTCGATCCGGTCCTTCGGCAGCAGCGGATACCAGTCCGGGGCGTCCAGGAACCACTCGCCCCGCCCGTCCAGCACCCGGTGGGCCAGCAGCACCCCGGAGCGGATCAGCCGGTGGTCGGGCGCGTCCAGCAGGGTCACGTCTATCGAGTAGGCCGCGTTGTGGCCGGCCCGGGCCACCAGGTTGGCCAGCCCGAGCTCGGGGTTGATCACCCGCGGCGACGGCGAGCTGTAGGGCATGTCGTAGCAGCGCTGGCCGCTCGGACGGGCCTCGGCCGGCGTGGGGTGCGGTGCCGCGGCGCTCGGCGGGCGCGCCTCGCTCTTGGCCGCGCCCGTCTTCTTCTGCTTGCCCTTGCCCATCCCGCCACCCTGTCACAGCACGGTCGACCCTCGGCCGGGAGTTCAGCCGGTCGCGGCCGGCGTCTGATTTGTAGCCCCTCGCGCCCGGCCTCGCCCAGAGAATTCGATCTTCCTCCTCGCCCAGATCGAATCGGGGCTCGACCTACCCGACGCTCGTGGGCTTCGCGGTGGTCTTCTTGGCGGCTGTCGTCTTCTTGGCGGCTGTCGTCTTCTTGGCGGCTGTCGTCTTCTTGGCCGCGGTCTTGGTGGCTGCGGTCTTCGTCGCTGCCGCCTTCCTGGCCGGGGCCTTCTTGGCGGGCGCCTTGCGAGCCGGGGTCTTCTTCGGGGCCGGACCCTTGGCCCGCTTCTCGGCCAACAGCTCGGCGGCCCGCTCGGCGGTGATCGTTTCGATCTCGTCGTCGCGGCGCAGGGTGGCGTTGAACTCACCGTCGGTCACGTACGCCCCGAAGCGGCCGTCCTTGATCACCATCGGGTTGCCCGAGACCGGGTCCGGGCCCAGCTCCTTCAGCGGCGGCTTCGCGGCGGCCCGGCCGCGCTGCTTGGGCTGGGCGTAGATCGCCTCCGCCTCGGCGAGGGTGATGTCGAAGATCTGCTCCTCGGCCGTCAGCGAGCGCGAGTCCGTGCCCTTCTTGAGGTACGGGCCGTAGCGCCCGTTCTGCGCCGTGATCTCGGCGCCCTCGGCGTCGGCACCGACCACCCGGGGCAGGCTCATCAGGGCTAGAGCCTGCTCCAGGCTGACACTGTCCAGGCTCATCGAGGCGAACAGCGACCCGGTCCGGGCCTTGGCGTTCTTGGGCGCGTCCTCTTCGAGGACCTCGGTCACGTACGGGCCGAAGCGGCCGTTGCGGGCCACGATGCTCCGGTGGGTCTCGGGATCGAGACCCAGCTCGCGCTCCTCGCCGACCGGCGTGCTGAGCAGCTCCAGGGCGTGCTCGACGGTCAGCTCGTCCGGCGGCAGGTCCTCGGCGACATTGGCCCGGCGACCCTCGTCGTCCTCGACGTAGGTGCCGTACCGACCGACCCGGACCACGATCCCTGAGCCCACGTTCCCTGCGCCCGTCGAAGGGCCTGAGCCCGTCGAAGGGCCTGAGCCCGTCGAAGGGTCTGAGCCCGTCGAAGGGTCAGTGGTCGCCGGAGAACTGGTTGACTCCAGGTCACCCAGCGGGAAGGTGGACAGCGCCCGGGCGTCGATGTCGCCGAGCTCGGAGACCAGCCGCTGCAGTCCCTCGTTGCCCTCCGGGGCGGGCTCGCCGTCCTCGGCTCCCGGGGCCCCGAAATAGAAGTCGGTCAAGACCCCCAACCGCGCCGCGTTGCCGCCGGCGATCTGGTCCAGCACCTCCTCCATCTCGGCGGTGAAGGCGTAGTCCACCAGCTTGGGGAAGTGCTCCTCCAGCAACCGGGTGACCGCGAAGGCCAGCCAGGTCGGGACCAGCGCCGACCCCTTCTTGAACACGTAGTCGCGCGAGGTGATGGTGCGAATGATCGAGGCGTACGTCGACGGCCGGCCGATCCCCAGCTCCTCCAGCTTGGCCACCAGCGACGGCTCGGTGTAGCGGGCCGGCGGCCGGGTCTCGTGCCCGGAGGCGGTGACCGATTCCGGTCGCAGCGTCTGGCCCTCCCTGAGCTGCGGCAACCGGGTCTGGGCGTCGTCGGACTGGCCCTCGGAGTCGTCCAGCGACTCGACGTAGGCCTTGAGGAAGCCGTGGAAGGTGATGGTGCGACCCGAGGCGACGAAGGTGGCGGTCTCGCCTTCGGCCGGCACCGCCTGGATCCGGACGGTGATGGACTGGCCCTCGGCGTCCTTCATCTGGGAGGCGATGGTCCGCATCCAGATCAGCTCGTAGAGCCGGAACTGGTCCCCGCGCAGCCCGGTCTGGGCGGGCGTGGCGAAGGAGTCCCCGGCCGGCCGGATGGCCTCGTGGGCTTCCTGCGCCCCCTTCGACTTGGCCCCGTAG
>JAABUN010006494.1_pt1 | contig 13416 bp, 9 predicted proteins | sample 5559311 | NCBI WGS metagenome assembly JAABUN01 (sample SAMN10711877, study PRJNA513370) | rock metagenome | isolation source: Antarctica rocks | place: Antarctica: Victoria Land, Siegfried Peak sud | reverse complement strand
GGCTGATTGTGAAAACCCAAATCCAAACAGCAAGTTTGGTGCGCTCAACTAACGGCTTACTTATTCACTGTTTTGGAAAATTAACTTTTGCTTTGCTTTTGTTAGTTTTCTACTATTGATTCACATTTTTACTAAGTTTTGCCCATAAAGTTATATAACTTTATGGGCAAAACTTAAAGATAATAGGCATCTCTTACTTTATAGGCAAAGCCAATTAAAATATAAATCTAATTTTTGAACAACGTGAGATTTACCATCTTTTGCGCTGGAATACTGCCAGAAATGATTAAGGTTTTAACACGAAGAGTCAAGCCTAAAATTTCCACCACTTAATCATTAAAGAAGATAAACCAACGATAGTTGAAAAACAAGAAGTTTAGAAACGCAAATCCTAGAGAGTCAAGAAAATCTTTGTGGGGAGTATCAAAGCACAAACTTTTTATTTTTCAAAGTAAAGACGGAAAGCGGTGATTTCAAAACTTCTATAAAAGTTTCGAAAGATATTTCCATTATATGAAAATTAAATTTTAGGTGTGAATTTGGGTGTGAATGAGAAAAGAGGCATTCGTTGATGCCTCTAAACTGTTAATAGTATTGGTGCCGACTAGAAGATTTGAACTTCTGACCCCTCGCGTGTGAAGCGAATGCTCTACCACTGAGCTAAGTCGGCAAGCAAAATTAAAAATCCAAGATTCAAAATAACAAAACCACAAAGAGCATCAAGCAATCTAAAGAAAATTAAGGATAAATAGAATTATTTATCCTTTAATTTTCAGCCTTTACCCTTTAGATTGAGGAGTCTTCCGCCTTTGCCGGGCGATTTTCCTGCGTCGCTTTAGTTGTTCCGAGATTCGAGTCGAAATAATAATGTCCTGTTCCCGAACCTTCCTGCGGGTCAGCATTGATAGAATAAAAAGCCGGTTTCGTACCGGAAGGTTCCTGAACAGTCATTTTGAAAATATAGCCGTTGACAATCGGATTTTCTCCGGCAAATCGCTCGTCGAGTCCGGCGGATTTGATAAGCTCGTCAAAATTCGGCGCGAATTTGCCTTGATGTTTGCCGGCGTAACCGATTTGCAGCGTTTTAATGGTTTGAATGGATTGAGCGGCGGAAGTTTCATTGCCGTTATTAACCATCTGTTTATAGGCAGGAATACCGACACCAATCAACAGCGCGATAATCGCAATCACAATCATCAATTCAATCAAGTTGAAACCTTGCTGGTTCTTAAAGTTTCGACGTAAATTTCTCATATCTTTATAAATCCTTATAAAATAAATTTCTCCGATTTTCTTTCACGGAAATCTTGCGGTTAAGTTTCAAAATTTTAGTTAGTTTTACCACAAATTTGCAACCGGTGAAAATCTTTTGGAATTCTTTGCCTGGTTCGGCATCTTAAAATAAACAAAGTTTTTCACTTTTTTAATGCAGATTGTATTAATAATTTTGTAGAATAGATTTGGCAATAACGTTTTAACCAAAGGAAATAATGAGAGATTGGATACTCAGCGAAACTGAAACTGTGGCAAAATCCGCGCCAATTGATTTTGATGCCGTCGAAAAAATCAACGGTTTGCAAACGGAGATTGAGCGCGTTATCAAAGGCAAATCCGAAACGGTCAAACTCGCGCTCGTCGCTCTTCTTGCCAAAGGTCATCTTTTAATCGAAGATGTTCCCGGCATCGGCAAAACGACGCTTGCCAACGCTCTGGCGCGTGCGCTGGATTTGTCTTTTCAGCGCATCCAATTTACCTCAGACCTTTTGCCTTCGGACGTTATCGGGCTTTCGATTTTCAATCAGCGAAGCGGAAATTTTGAATGGAACGCCGGACCAATTTTCTCAAATATCGTGCTGGCGGACGAGATAAACCGCGCCACACCGAAAACGCAGTCCGCGCTTTTAGAAGCGATGTCGGAAGAACAAATAACAATCGAAGGCGTTTCGCGTCCATTGTCGCAGCCGTTTATGGTTGTCGCCACACAAAATCCAACCGAACATCACGGAACTTATCCTCTGCCCGAATCGCAATTAGACAGATTTATGCTGCGTCTGCACGTCGGATATCCGAGTTTGAACGACGAACGCGAGATTTTGCGCGACCGCGAGCGGCGAAATCCGCTTCAATCAGTCGAAGCCGTGATGTCGGAAGACGATATTTTGGAATTGCAGCGAAAAGTTTCGGAAGTGCGCGTTGACGAGAGTTTGGTTGATTATCTTTTGAATATCGTTGCCTTGACACGCGAAACTGATACGCTCGAACTCGGCATCAGCCCGCGCGGAACGCTCGCGCTCTTCCGTTCGGCGCAGGCAATCGCTTTGATTGAAGGACGCAATTTCTGCATCGCCGACGACATCAAACGCCTTGTTTTGCCCGTCTTCGCGCATCGCGTCATCATCAATTCGCGCCAAGCCGGAAACAAACGCCGCTCTTTTGAAGCCGAGCAGATTTTGCAGGAAATTTTATTGAAAATGAAAGTTCCCGTTTAGATTCATTTATCATTTATCATTAAACATTTATCAGTTGATTAGGTGTTCAATGGTAAATGATAAATGGTAAGTGATAAATGAAACTCCGCACGCTTGTCCAACTTTTCAGCTTCCGCGACATTCGCAATGCGATTTTAGGTTTGGCTGTTGTTTTCGGCGGTTTGGGTTTGGCTGCTCTGACGCTCTGGGCGCAGCAAGCCGGAGACAGGAAAACGGCTGGATTTGCGGCTGGCGCGTCGCTGGTTTTCGTTCTGCTGATTTTTGTGTTCGTGATTCCGCCGCTCGCGCGTTCAGCCAGCGCGGAAGCCTCGCAGATGAATTTGCCGTTTGAATTCACCGTCGGCGGCGCGGTGATTCTTGTTTTAATCGTAATTGTCGGCTTTTCCGCGTGGAACACCGGCAACAATTTGCTTTTTCTCGTGCTTTCTCTTCTGGTTGCTTCTCTCATCGTCGGATTTTTCGCCGGAAACTATTGTTTGAAAAAATTGGATGTAAAAATGCGTTTTCCCGAAACGATTTTTGCCGGAGAAGCGACACCGATTCTCGTGAGTCTACACAACCGAAAGCGAATTTTTCCGACATTCTCAGTTATCGCGCAAGTTCGCGGAAACGAGCGCGAGAAATCAGTTTTGTTTGACGAAGCGAAGGAAATTTTACCTGCTAAATGGGTGGAAAAAATCACTCGTCCGCCGATTGTCAGACGCACTCTGGATTATTTCGTATTCGTGCCGCGCCGCGATGCAGTCGAAAACAAAACCGAGCATATTTTTGAAAATCGCGGACGTTTTATCATTAAGGATTTTGAGCTTTCAACTAAATTCCCGTTCGGATTTTTTCGCCATCGCCGCAGACTTTCCGCGCAGGAAGCGGAGATTGTTATTTTTCCGAAACTCATTTCCATCAATGAAGAAACGATGGATTTACCGCTTGAGCGCGGAAATTTAGTGGCGAATAAAAAAGGTCTCGGACAAGATTTGCTTTCGTTGCGCGATTATCAGCCGATGGACGATTTGCGGCGCGTTGATTGGCGGGCGACGGCGCGCGCGCAGCGTTTGATTGTCCGCGAATTCGCCGCCGAAGACGACAAGCGCGTAACCGTTATTTTCGACACTCGCCTCGAAGCCGAAAATAATGGAAAGAAATTAACTCTGCGCGAAAAGATTGAAGCCGAGCAGAAAGGCAAAAATCTTTCGCCCGTTTCCGAAAAATTTGAAAACGGTGTCAGTCAAACGGCTTCCTTGCTCGCGCATTTTGCCGAAGAGCAAGCCGAAATTCGTCTGATAGTTGACGAAAACATTGGCGAATTCGGCATCGGCAGGAAACATCTTAACGAATGTTTGAAACGTCTCGCGCTGGTCGAACCGAAATTTGACGAAAAGGCGGAGTTTTCCGGCGAAACGCTCGAAGAAATCTTTACGGAAAGAGAAAATAGTTATACATTTTTCGTAACGGCGCAACGGGAAGAAAATTTATCGAGCGAGTTGATTCAGCGAGTGAAAATTGTCGGATTCTAAGATTATGAAAAAAACATTTATATTTTATAGAAGTTACGCAGTCGGGTTAAGTGAGTAGAAAAGCATGTTTTATACGCTTTGTGACAATTTTTGTTGACAATACTGTTAATAAGAAATAGATTGCGTTGCTTTACTTGAAAAAGGCATTCTAGATTTCAGTGAGGAGGCTAAAATGAATAGAAGAATTTTCTTGGTCGTTTAGAAACGGTTGGATTTACAAAAAGTTATGAATTCTGGAAGCGTCATCGGGCAAACGCTCGATAACAAATACAAAATCGAGAAAGAACTTGGGAAAGGCGGAATGGGAACGGTTTATCTCGCCACGCACGTCGGCACGGAACGCCCCGTCGCCGTCAAGATTATTGCTTCCGAGTTTATGCAGCGTGCCGAATTTATCGAGCGTTTTCGCCGCGAGGCGCGTGCCGCCGGAAGATTGCGCCATCCGAATGTCGTGAATGTAACGGATTTCGGTTTTGCAAACACCAATGGCGGCACGGTTGCGTATCTGGTAATGGAATACCTCGACGGCTGCACGCTCGGCGAGATTTTGGAAGAGGAAAAACGCCTGCCGCTTTCGTGGACAATTGATATTTTGGAGCAGGTTTGTTCAGCCGTCGAAGAAGCGCACAAACAAGGCATTATTCACCGCGATTTAAAGCCGGACAACATTTGGCTGGAGCCGAATCAGCGCGGCGGTTATACGGTCAAAGTTCTCGATTTCGGCATCGCTAAACTCGAAGAACAAATAAGCGGCGCAACTGAATCAAATCTCTTAAATTTTTCAACCGCGCCGACCGAAAACTTCAGGTCGAAAACGACTGTCGCTGACCAAATTCAAACAAATACAATCTCCGAAAACGGCAATCGCGCATTCGTATCCGAATCTGCAACCGTCGCGCTCAATAAAAATTCAAATGTGCTTAATTCCAAGGCGGGAACGATTATTCAGCCTTTGGAAACAATTGATTCGGAGTCAGGAACAAAGATTTTGCCCGCTATTCAAACAGAAACAGTTTTGTTCGAACAAGCGGACAACATCGGCACAAAACTTATTTTACAAGACGACGAAAATGCAACAAAACTGATTTCCGAACAGATAGATACCGAAAAATCTCCGATGGAATCAACCGCCGAATTAACGCGCGTCGGCGCAGTTCTCGGAACGCCGCTTTATATGTCGCCCGAACAATGTCGCGGCGAAAAGTTGTCAGCGCGTTCAGACATTTACAGTCTGGGCGTTATCGCGTATCAAATGCTTGCGGGCAAAACTCCGTTTGGCGGCGATTACAAAGCGGTGATGAAGGCGCACGAGGAAACCGCGCCGCCGGTTTTGGAGGCAAAGAAAGTTCCGAAAAAAGTCAAAAAGGTTATCAGTGCGGCACTGGCGAAAAATTTGGAGATGCGTCCGCCGACAGCGCAATCTTTTGCCGCCGAGCTTCGCGCTCAATCCGAAGGCATCGGCACGTTGCTCAGACGCGCTTTGGAGATTTACGGCAAACATCTGCCGAAATTTCTCCTGCTCGCCTTTTTATTGTATTTGCCGTTGACGATTTTTACGATTTTGCAGGTTTCAGTCGGATTTTTTCAGCAGAGCAATTTAACTTTATACGCCGCAAAAGGCTTTTTAGCTTTAGCCGTAGCTTTCGGCAGCATTTTTTGCGGCTCATTATTGGTCGGAACGACGACCTGGCTGGTAACGCAGATTATGGCTTTTCCGCTCAAGCCGGTAACTTTGCGTCCGGCACTCGAAGAAGCCAGGAGAAAGTGGAAAAAATTGGTCGGAACTTCGTTGCTCTCCGGTTTTTTTATGATTGTCGGTTTTGTCTTTTGTTTTGTGCCGGGAGTTATTTTAGCGGTTATCTGGGCTTTGGCGGCACCGGTTGTGATGATGGAAAATCTGCGCGGATTTGCCGCCTTGAAACGCTCGAAAAATCTGGTCAAACGTTCCCCGCAGACAGCTGCGGCAACTATCCTGATGATGTTTTTCATCCCGGTTCTCACTTCGTTGTTTATTGCTTTTTTCGCCAAAGCGGTGGTTAGAGAATTCACGCCCGAACCGGATAAACCGACAATTTCGCGCACTTCATCGGAAACTTCGTCGGGCGAAACGGTTGAAAATAGGAACAAAGACGAGAATATAACCATCAATATCGGCGCAAATAAAGACATTAGTATTAAGAGCGACAAAGACCAAACCGACGAAGGCAAAAAGTTGAGATATGCGATTAGAGAGGCTTTGACGCAAATTATTTATCTGCCGATTTCAATCATCATCGTTTCGTTTTTTACGATTGCCGTCGCCTTGCTGTATTTGAAAACGCGCCAAATCGGCGGCGAATCTATGCAGGATTTACTTACGCAATTTGAAGAAGCTGACCAACAGCGCAGCAATTGGCAAAAAAGCATTCGTCAGCGCATCGAACAATCAGGCAAACAAACGAGCCAAACTTGAATCGTAAAGCGTGATTGCAAAATTCAATTTTGTTATGATTTGTCTTTCACGTTTTACGAGTTATGAAAATTTTCAGCGTTTTTTTAATAGTTTTCTTTGTCTTCACCATTCGGGCGCAAACCTTGCAGCGCGAATTTCCGCTTGCCGAAAACGGCTCAATCGCAATTACTAATCTTTACGGTCGCGTGCGCGTGATTGCGGATGAATCTAAAAAAGGCGACGATGCCGACGAAAAATCCGAAACCAGCAAGGCTGTTTTAACGGCTGAAAATGCCAAAGAAACAGACGTGAAAATCGTTTCGGCAAAAAATAATCTCGAAATTATCGTCCAGCCAGTCGATGCAAAATCCCGCATTGATTTGACCGTAAAAATTCCCGCGCGAATGCGCGTCCGTGTCGAAACCTCCGGCGGCGAAGTTTCGATTTCAGGAAATGTCGCGTCTGCCGTTGTCAAAACCGACACTGGAACGATTGCGGCGAATGTTCCGCTCGACGACGTGCGTTACGATTTTGTCTGGACGGAATCGCGCCCGCGTTTTTTGAGTGATGTCCGGCTTGAAGAAGTGGACGAAAAATCCGGCGGAAAGTTTGTTTTAAACGGAAAAATTAGTCGAGAGTCGGAAGTGGAGAGTCGAGAATCAATAGAAGACAAAACAGAAACGGAAGAAACTCCCGATGACAATCAACCAACGACTGAGAAAGCGAAAAAGGCAAAGGACAAAAAACAAAGGACGAAGGACAAAAAATCAAAGACCGAAGACCAAAAATCAAAAACCGTCAAACTCGATTTTACAACCGCTCGCGGCATTGTTCTTCTGAATATAAATCCGAATGAAGTTCCCTCAGATTTGCGTGAAAGACCTTTAACTGAAGCGGCAAAAGCAATTATCAGAAGCGGCGATTCGTTTCTAACCGAAGCGATTAGGCGGGCGAGTCCGAAGTATTTCGGCGATTACGCCAAAACTTTGCCGCCGCGCAAAGCCGCGCCGATTTTGAGTGAAGCCAAAAAAACGCAAAATGCGGCGTTCTCGCAAATCAAACGAGTTCTCGTCAACGTTACGGACATTAACAATCGCGCCGTTTCGGGTTTACAGGCGAAAGATTTTGAAGTTACCGAATCGGGCGCGAGCCGCGAGATTTTATCGGTCGAGCCGTCGACCGCGCCGTTTAATTTGGTTTTGCTGCTGGACGTTTCGGGAAGCGTTGACAATTATGTTGATTTTATCCGCAAAGCCGCCAGAAATTTTGTCAACACCGTCAGCCGGAACGATAAAATCGCTATTATAATTTTTAACGAAGATGTCAAAACCTTGTCCACTTTTACTACCAACAAAGGCAAACTTTCCGAGAGTTTGGACACTTTTGACGCGGGCGGCGGAACGGCTTACTACGACGCTTTAGCTTATACTTTGGCGGAAACTTTGCGACCGATGAAAGGCGACCGAACGGCAGTTGTCGTTTTGTCGGACGGGGACGATAACCGTTCATTTTTGCCGTTTGACTCGCTGCTCGACTCGTTGCGGGAAAGCGGCGCGTTGATTTATCCGCTTTACGTTCCGTCAGCTTTAGTCGCGTCTTCGGCTGGCAATGACGCGACTGTTTCGGTTGACCCGCTCAGAACGCGCTATATTGGTTTGACGACGAAGGCGGAAAGCGAAGGCGAAAAGTTGGCGCAGGTTTCAGGCGGCGTTTATTATCCGATAGCGCGACTCAGCGATTTGCAAAAGGCGTATGACGACATCGTTTTGCAGCTTCGCACGGCTTATTCAGTAACTTTTCGCTCAAATGTGGCGGAGACAGGAGGCAACCGCGCTTCGCCGCATTTGAAAGTCAGGATAAAGCGCGAAAATTCCTTTGTAAAATTAGGTTCGGTTGTCGAAGTCGCGCCGAAGCAAACCTCGGAACTGAGAAAAAGTAATTTTCCGCAAAGCACGCAAAGGGAAAACCAAACCTTGCAAAATGTTTCTTATGAAAATAACTTAAATACCTTGGCGAGTTTCGCGCCTTTGCGGGAAAATCCTTTTCAAAAAATATCTTATTCGCCTTCTCCGCTTTTTTTTTCAAATTTTCAAACAAATGAAATCTCCGGTGAAGTCGAGAAGATCAATTACAAACAATTTTTGGGCGATACCTTGCGCGAATCGAAGCTCGAAAATTTTGATATAAATAAATCGTTTGGTTCATTTGTTTTGAATAACGGCGCGGAAAAAATCGCCGTCAGCCGTTGGATTTCGCCGAAACGAACTCGCTCGTATCCGTATGAGAGAGTTTATGACACGCTCGCGTTTCCAAAACGGGTTACGATAATTCCGGTTGTCAAAGACGAAGGCTTGGGCGGCGAGCGCGATTTTTTGCAGTGGGACACAATTTCGCTTCTTAGCCTTTTGGATGTTCACGTCATTCTCGCCTATTACAATGAAGCGACGAAAAATTTAAAAAGAAATGACCAAATTACCGGGCAAAAATTTGATAACAATTATATTTTGGCGAGATTAAACGAAGTTTTTAACTTCAAAGGCTCGGCGCGTGAATGGAACGAACGCGAAACAAAAGAATTGAAAAGCGTTTTTGAAAAAGCGAGACTCGCCTATCGTGAAATTTCTAAAAATACAAAAACTTATCTGCACGACGAAACAGCTTTAAATCAACTGATAAAACTCGCCGAAAATCCGAACGCTTTCGCACAGTTTTCGCGCGGCAAATCGCAAAAAGGTCAAAGCCGCGAACTCCAATCAATCCAGCCGAAAGAAGCGCTTTCAACCGACACGAAAGGCAGCGTAACGATTACCAATCTCGGCGGCGGAAAATACTTTTTCACCTGCGACGAAACGCGCGTCGAAAATAAAACTCTTTTTCTCCTCGAAGCCAAACACAGCCAGCGTACCGTTTTACCGAGCGAAAACGACATCAAAGACGGACTTTTGAAAATGATGGTTTATACGAATTTGAAAAACGTCCGCGTCGGCAAAAATCCGGTTGCGGCAAAAACCGTTTTGCGCCTGACTTCCAGCAAACTCGTCGGCACAATCAATTCGGATATGAGCGATGAAAACGCAGCAAAGTTTTTTCAAGCGAATTCGTTAAATGTTTCACAGACGAATTTGATTAAAAAACTTTTTCAGGAAGCGCGGACGAATAAATTCACGATAATTTTAGAACACGCGGAAACAGCAAAATAAATTTTAATGAAAAGCTCGCTTTTACAATCTCTTTTCGATGAGCAGGAACGCCGACCTTTGAGCGTTTCCGAACTCAACGAACAAGTGAAAAACGCGCTCGAAAAAAGTTTTGCGTCGGTTTGGGTTGAAGCCGAGATTGTCAATTTTGTCGCGGCAAATTCCGGTCATTGGTATTTTACTTTGCACGACGGCGATTCGCAGCTTCGCGCCGCGTGTTACGTTCGCAATAATAATCGAATTCGCTTTCAGCCGTTTGACGGGCTTCAAGTTCGCGTGCGCGGAAAACTTTCAGTTTATCAGCCGAAAGGCGAATATCAAATGCTCGTCGAATCGTTAGAGCCTGTCGGCGAAGGCGCGTTGAAAGTCGCGTTTGAGCAAATCAAAGCGAAACTCGCGAAAGAAGGTTTGTTCAGCGAAGAATTGAAACGCGATTTACCTTTTTTTCCGCGTCGAATTGGCGTTGTAACAAGTCCGAACGGCGCGGCTTTTCACGACGTTTTGAATGTGTTGTCGCGCAGAACGCGCACGGTTCACATTACTTTGATTCCGACTCGCGTACAGGGAGAAACGGCTGGCGAAGAAATTACAAACGCGATTGAATCAGCTAATCTTTTTAATCAAAAAGCGAACGCAAATGAAAAAATTGACGTTTTGATTGTCGGGCGCGGCGGCGGCTCGGCGGAAGATTTGTGGGCGTTTAATGAAGAGAGAGTTGCGCGAGCGATTCGCGCGTCGAAAATTCCCGTGATTTCCGCCGTCGGACACGAAATTGATTTTACGATTGCCGATTTTGTCGCCGACCGTCGCGCGCCGACTCCGAGCGCGGCGGCTGAAATCGTTGCCGAAAGCGAAGATGCCATCGCCATGTTTTTGGCGCAGAAAAGACAGGATTTGTTTCAATTAATTGATTATAAAATCTTAAAATCACGTTCGGATTTACAAGAGTCGGCATTGTCGCCGGTGTTTTCGGAATTTCCGCGGCAAATTAAAGATTGGCGTTATGAAATTGAAGATTTTACCGAATTGATGCGAAATGCTTTGACGGAAAAATTGAAAATCGAAGAAAGTTTTTTGGAAGGTTTTACAAGCCGTCTTTCGCCTATAAAACTCGCGGCAAAATTAAATGAAAAGAAGATTCGGCTCGCGTTTTTGCGAGAAAAACAAATTTCCGCCGTGAAAAACAAAATCGGCGCGGGTGGCGAAAAGTTGAAAATCAGAATGGCTTCGCTCGACGCGCTTTCGCCGCTCGCGGTTTTAAATCGCGGCTTTTCGATTACCGAAACGGGAGCCGGAGAAATTTTGCGCGATGCGAAAAATGTGAATCTGCATGATAAATTGAAAATCCGTCTGGCAAATGGGAAAATAGAAACGAGAGTTTTAAATATCGAACAGTGAGCGGTAATCAGTTTAAGAAACATTTTATTTAAGAGTTCAAATCTAAAGCCTGAAACTTTTATTTCTCTGCTCAACGCTCTAAAAAAGAAATGTCGAAATTCACAGTTGACCTTAACGAACCGAAAAAGGAAGTTGTCGGCGAAAACGCGGTCGCAACGCCGCAGTTCAGCGCATATCAAGCCCCGAAAAAGCCGAGCGTTTTTTTGAAAGTGGTGAAAATTTTTGCGATTGCGCTCGGATTGATTTTGATAATTAGCGCAATCGGCGGTTATTTTTACTGGCAAAGTTTGAAAAAAACGCCGCAGTATTCGCTGGCTTTAATCGTTGACGCGGCGCGGCGTGATGACCGAAAAGCGATTGACGAATTGATTGATACGGATGCGGCGGTTGATGATTTTATGCCGCAGATTACTGGCAAAGCTGTAGAACTTTACGGGCGCAATCTGCCGCCCGCGACGATTGCCCGAATCGAGCAGATTGCCGCGCCCGTTTTGCCTGTCGTCAAGCAACGAGCGCGTGCGGAAATTCCCGATTTGATTCGAGAAAAAACAAAAAAATTTGAAAGCGTTCCGTTTTGGGCAATTGTTATTAGCGCGGACAGATTTTTGGACATCACGCAGGAAGGCGATAAGGCTTTCGTCAAAAGCAAATTAAATGACAAACCACTCGAATTGACTTTGCAACGCAACCGCGACAAATGGCAAATCATCGGCTTAAAAGATGAAGAATTGGCAAAACGAATTGCGGAAAAAATCGGACAGGAAATTATCGCTTTGGCAAAAAACGGCGGCATCGGAAAGTCGGGAGCGAATCTTGGTGTGGAAAATTTGCAGGACATTCTGAAACAAGCGCAGGATATTTTTAAGTAGATTATGGCTGAAAAAAAACAAACATTTGAAACTTCTCTAAAAGAACTCGAAAAAATCGTGCGGCGGCTCGAAGACGGCGATTTGTCTCTGGAAGAAAGTCTGAAACTTTTTGAAGACGGCGTGAAATTGTCACGTGAATGTCAGGAAAGATTGAACCAAGCCGAGCGGCGCGTCGAAGTTTTATTGAAGGATGAAAACGGAAATCCGACGCTCGAAGTCGTCAAAGCCGAAGATTTGCGTGAACAGCGCGAGCCGAAAGTTAAAAAAAGAATTGTTTTTGAAACGGATGAAGACGAAGAAGAATCGCCGTTTTGAATCAAACACAATGACGCGAAAATAAATTTGAATGACAAATTTATCTGATTAATCAAATAGGGAAATTGCACGCGAAAGGCAATGAAAACTCAAAGTCTGAAATCTCGAATTTGAAATTAGAAATTAAATTATCTAAAGCGTTTTCGCGGGCATTCGTCTCGCAAAAAAAACCAACAGCAAGTAAATTATTTACCGCTCTTGGTTTTTTTATTGGTTGAAGTTTTGCCTCTCGGCGCGGAACTCTTCGATTTTGAAGCAGAACCTTTAGGTTTTGATTGGTCGGTTTCGGCTTTAGCTTCTTTGCCGACTCCGACGACTTTTGCTCCCGCGTTAACCGCGCCGCTTAACGCTCCGGTCACCGCGCTGACTGCCGCGCCTTTTACAACTTCGGACAAAGCGTCTGTTGCTTTTGCAAGCACACCTTTCGACGAGTTATTTACTGTTTTCTTTTGTGCGGAAGAGCTTTTAGCTGTTGACGATTTAGCAGTTGACTTTGTCGCCGGTTTAGCAGACTTGCTCGTCGTCGCCGACTTTGAACTTGCACTGGACGATTTACTCGCCGTCGCTTTTGAACCGGAACTCGACGATTTACCAGCCGACGATTTTGACGCGCTGCCGGTTGATTTGCTGGCAGTTGATTTTCCCGCCGAAGACGATTTGCTCGCCGCCGGTTTCGCCGCATTTTTTGAACCGGAAGATTTACTCGCCGATGCTGATTTCGATGCTGACGTTTTAGCCGCCGGTTTAGCGGAAGCTGATTTGCTGCTGGTTGCCGAAGACGATTCGCTCGCCGTCGTCTTGTTGCTTGTTGTCGTTGATTTCGCGGAATTTTTGTTTGTTGTTGCCATTGCTGTCTCCTTAAAGTTTTTTTTACAACTTACGCAAGAATTTTTACGCTAATCAACGAGGTGTGTCAAGAAAAATTTTATTTTGTATTGCTTTTTTGTTAAATAAAATCGTTAATTAAACTTAATGCGCAATTTTTAATTAAATTTTCTGTCCTTTGAATGTTTCTCCGCCGCCCATCACCTGTATTGCGGCACTAAATTTTTCTGTTTCGTTACGCGCGAAGAGCGAATTATACCAAGTTGCGTTAATAGGATGATATAGGATAAAAGTTAAAAATGCCCAAAAAATTAACTTTAGAAAATCACTTAACAAAAGAGCAATTACGAAGGAAATACTTGAGTTGTCAGCATTCGC
>JAABUN010006493.1_pt1 | contig 13420 bp, 15 predicted proteins | sample 5559311 | NCBI WGS metagenome assembly JAABUN01 (sample SAMN10711877, study PRJNA513370) | rock metagenome | isolation source: Antarctica rocks | place: Antarctica: Victoria Land, Siegfried Peak sud | reverse complement strand
TGGCGCGCCGCGCTCGGGAGCCGCTCCGCCTCGGCCTACGGCCTCGCCTACGCGGCACCCGAGCGCGGAGACCGATACGTTGCCCACCGGACCATCAACTGACTCTCACAGGTGACGGACCGACAAACGGGGGCCGGTCACCACGGCCAGATGCGCTCGCGGCGTGACTCGGTGAGGGCGGGGAGGCTCAGAGGGGCGGTGGTGATATCGCTTGCGGTGAGGGGGCGGGTGGCTTCGAGGACGGCGCGGGCGATGGGTAGCGCTTCTTCGAGGAGCGCGTCGCGGTCGAGCATGGGTGACATTGTCGCACTTTGCGAGGACTGACCGAAGTCATACGGTCATACTGTCATCCCGTCATACTGCCTATAATTCTTTGCCGTAACGGTTGAGTTTTCACCGGGTTCTAGTGAGAATGGGTGGCATGCCTCCATCCCGCTTGCACGCTCGCCAGTGGCGCGCCCCCGCCCAACTCGTCGAGGACCTGGACGAACTCGCGTACAAGCAACGCCGTCGATCCAACGCCGAGCTGATCTTGGCGGCCGAATTGCACATCTGCCGCTGGAGGCTGATCAGCCTCTCGATCAAGCCGCGCACGCCGGACGTAGTGGAGGAGGAGCGCGTCACGACCGATTATCTCCTCGGGATGGAGCGGGTCGCCTACGGAGTCGCCGGGCTTGACGCGTTGATCGCGTCGATGGAGCGCCACGGGCTCGGCGCGCCCGTGGCGAACTGAGCTTCGCGCCATGCCGGTTAACGAGGGAGGGCCGGGATCACCCCCGGCCCTCCGAAGAACTACCGCGCTTGGAGAAAGCGAGACTCATGTTACCGCCCGACCGGTCTGAACCGAAAGATGGGGATGAGGAGATCCTTGACATTCCTTCTCCTCCCCCAAGCAACGCGGATCGGGCGTTCGGGAGCGCGTCTGACCGGGTCTTCGGGCACGCGGTCGACCGCGCCGAAGACCTCCACCTCCTCTCCCCTCTGAGGCCCCTCGTGGCCCCCCGGCGGCTCTCCTGCGCCCGGCGGGCTCGGCCACGAGCACGACGGGTCAGGCGCTCATCGTCGCGGGCGGGTGACTCCGGCAGCGACGACGGAGGAGGAGAACCTCCTCCTCCACTGTGCCGGCTCTCCGATGATGGGGATGGGGGGAGAAGTCGATGACCGTCCATGCAGACGCCGTGGCATGGGCGCTGGAGTACCAGGCCAAAGCCACCGAGGCGACGCCGCCTACTGAAGCAGTCGATCAGGGGCTAGACAGGCTGAGCGACCTGCTCGCCCTCCCGTCCGTGGGGCTCAGCGTCATCGGGGCGCGCTTGATCGGCGATGGAGGCGACGCGGCGGCCTACCTTGATCTCAGCAACGGCTCGGAACTCGTCTTCAAGTCGATGCGCGAGATGGTGCAGCCGAGCAGGCTTATGGCCGAGGTGGTCGCTACCACCGGGGCGCTCCTGAAGCTCAAGCAGCCCCAGTCGATGGAAGTGGTCGCCCTCGTGCGACAGGTCGCCCGTCACATTCGCACGATGGGAGAGGCCGACGAGGCGATCGAGTGGGGAGTCGGCTTCTTGCAGGCGGCCACGGTCATCGACTTTGACGTTACCGATCAAGGCGAGCGGTGGGGAGCCTTCTCGCGTCTGGCGACGATCGACCCTCGTGTCACGCACCGCTTGAACGGCGTGAGCGTCGCGGCGGCGAGCACCACGTTGCGGCACCTTGACGGCTCCACGCTCGTGCGAACCGACTGGTTCCGCGCGTATGTGCGGTCAATCGAGCCGCGTGTCAGTCCGGCGCAGGTCGCGATCCAGATGCAGCGCGTGGGATGGGTTCGTCGCGGGAGGGAGGGTCGCTGGCTCGCGCGACAGCCTCTCGGGCCTGGCCAGCACAACTGGGCGTTCTGGCTCGTGCCGAAACACTGGGAGGTTCGAGGCGAGCCAGCTAGGGCTGTTACGGCTGATGAGAAAGATCCGCGCGCACGTACGCGCGCGCACGCGTACGAACCGGAATCAGCCGTAACAGGAGCCGTAACCGGGGAAACCCCGCCAGTAAGGGAGGAGGGAAGGGAGGAGCGCCTCGTCGATGTGCTGGGCTCCGAGGAGGCGGTCGTCGACGCGGTCGTGGATGCCTTCGACGCGGTGGAGATCGACGCGGTGGAGATCGAGGAGGTGGAGCGGTGAAGCTCCTCACCGCGCTGGAGGTGGCCGGCCATCTCCAGGTCCCGAAGACATGGGTTTACCGGGCGGCTCGGGAGGGCCTGCTCCCGTCCGTCGCGTGTGGGCGCTACGTCCGTTTCCATCCCGACGATCTGGACGAGTGGGTCCGCAAGCAGCGTGAGAGCAGTACCGTTGCTTCTACCCCACCATTTATTGGCCCCGGCGGTGCGCTAACACCCCGGGGCCTGGCACAAGGAGCCGTAACTCCATGAGCATCCCGGAAGCTACCGGGCATCTTCGCGTAATCGCACGCGGCGACAAGCCCTCCTATTACGCGCAAATCAGGACCGTCGATGGTCGTCGGCTTACCCGCAAGCTCGGGCCGGTCTGGTCTAAGCGGTCGCGTCCCCCGGCGGGCTACCTCACCCATGCCGAAGCTGAGCGTCGACTCGCGGCGATCCTTGCGGGTGAGGACGCCGACGTCCAGGTCGTCGTCCCCGAAGGGGCGACGTTTGCGCAGGCGGCCGAGGAGTGGCTGCGGTGGGTCGAGTTTGACCGTTGCCGCGAGCGCTCGACGGTGCTCGGCTACCGGCACATCTTGGACAAGCGCCTGTTGCCGACCTTCGGCCATCTGCGGCTGGAGGACATTGACGTCCGGGCCGCTGAGCGGTGGCGCATGGCGCTCGTGGAGGAGGGCTTGAGGCCCGCGACGATAAATCGTCATCGCTGGCAGGCGGACGCGATCTACAAGCGTGCCGCGCGGGTGTGGGACGTGCCCCGCAACCCCTTCGGGGCGCTTGACCGTCAACCCAATCGCCACTCCGGGGACTTCGCCATCCTGGCCCCGGAGCAGACGTTGGCGCTCGCAGAACGCAGCGGATGATCAGGACGCGGCGCTGTTCGTCGTCGCCGCCTTCACTGGGCTACGACTTGGAGAGCTGCGAGCCCTGCGCTGGAGTGATCTGGACTTCGGTTCGCGTCTTGTCCATGTTCGCCGCTCCTACACCCGGGGGCAGTTCAAGTATCCGAAGAGCGGGCGGGTGCGGTCGGTGCCGATGATTGACCAGGCGATACCGCCGCTAGATCGTCTCTCCCGGCGTGGGCGCTTCACGGACCCCGATGATCTGGTGTTCGTCAACGTCGTGGGCGACGTGATCGAGGAGTCAGCCATGCGCCGCCGGTTCGTCGCCGCTCTGGAGCGCGCCGGGCTGCCCCGGGTGCGCTTCCATGATCTGCGGCATTCGTTCTGCTCGATGGCGGTCCGGGCTTGGCGGCTCGATGAGGTTCGGGCCTACGCGGGCCACGCAGACATTGCGATGACGATGCGCTATGTCCATTTCGTCCCGGCGAACGATGCGGCGGAGCGGTTGTCACGCGCGATCGGTGCCGCCGTACTCCCATCCGTACTCCCAACTCCCGACTTCGTAGCGAACTGAGAGCACTTGAGAGCACCTCAAAGCCGCTTGGGAGCGTAAGGTGCCCTCAGTTGCCCTCGCTCTTAATCCGAAGGTTGAAGGTTCGATTCCTTCCGGGGGCATTGGCGGCAGCCGGGTGCCCGAGCCCCGTTTTCCGGAGCCATTCGAATTGCTTGTGTCGCTTTCAACGCACTGTAGGTTGGCCTCGCTCAAGTGTCTCACTGAGCGTCGTCGGGAGGGGCGAGGAAGACCGTCTGCTGAACGGGTGGGAGTCTGCGCCGCCGCCCGGTGAGTGATTCCAGATGGAGGAGGTAGGGATGGATCGGACACACGGTTAGCCGGCGCCGGCTGCTGGGCGCCGCGGCAGGCACCGCGGCCACTGCGGCGGTCGGAGTGGGGCTGTCGCCCGGAGTCGCAGGGGCGGCGCACAACGAAACGTCGGCGTGCCCGCGAGGCGCTGGTGCCACGTCAGAACATCGGCATCCAGATGTATTCGCTGCGCGACCTGGCCGACACCGATCTTCCCGACGTCCTGCAGACGCTCCAGGCCATCGGTCACCCAGAGGTCGAGCTCTTCCAGCTCCATGGCCGCACGGCTACGGAGCTGCGCGCGTTGCTCGACACGCACTCCATCCGGGCGCTCGCCGCCCACGTCGGCACCCACCGCTGGCGCACGGAGCTTGACGTCGTGCTGAACGAGGCGGAGACGCTCGGAATGACCTACGTGGGGCTCCCGGGAATCTTCCCGCAGGTAGACGCCGACCTGTCGACCTACCGGAGCCTCGCTCGCGAGCTCAACCGGTACCGTTTGCCCGAGCGATCGACCAAGCCCCTCAAGGAGTTCCGCCATGCGCTTTCCCGGAGTCATCCCGGCTGTGACCACGCCGTTCGACGACCGGGGGAACGTGGACGCCGCTGCGCTCGAGGGGAACCTCCTCTGGATGCTCGAGGCGGGTGTTCAGGGGTTTGTGGGCACGGGCACCATGGGCGAAGCGGGAAGTCTCAGCCCCGCCGAGCGGCGACAGGTGATCGACATCGTGGTGAAGACGGCCGCCGGCGCCGTGCCAGTCGTGGCGGGGGTATCCGCCGGAACCGCCGCGGCGGCGATCGACCACGCCACGGACGCGGCCAAAGCGGGCGCCGACGCCCTGATGCTTCTCCCGCCCCTCGGATATCGCGGGGACGAGCATGAAGTGGAGGCGTTCTACTCGAACGTCGCCGCCTCCACCGATCTGCCCATGATGCTCTACAACAATCCCGAGGCCAGCGGGGTCGACCTTCCGCCGGACCTGATCGTCTCGCTGGCGGAGCGCGTCGACGCGATCGTCGCGGTGAAGGAGTGCTCGGGCGATGCACGGCGCATCCCGGCGATCCTCAACGCTTCGGGCGACGATCTCGAGGTGCTGGTGGGTGGGGATGACTGGCCGCTCGAGGGCTTCTGCGCCGGGGCGACGGGCTGGGTCTCCGGTGTCGCCGTCGTCGCGCCGGCCGAGTGCCGGGAACTCTATGAGCACTGCCTCGCCGCCGACCTCGACGCCGCCCGCGCGCTGTACGTCCGCCTCTTGCCGCTCGCCCGCTTCGACATGACACCCAAGCTGGTGCAGTACTTCAAGGCCGCCCAGGACGCGGTCGGCCGTGCCGGCGGGCCCTGCCGCCCGCCTCGCCTGGCCCTTACCGAGGCCGAGCGCAAGCAGCTCGACGCCGCGCTTCGCGCCCTTGGAGCCGAGGTCGCCGCGTGAGGGCAGGGCTGCTCGCGCTGTCCGCCGTGGACTCACATACGGAGGGGATGCCGACGCGCGTGATCACCGACGGCGTGGGAGTGATTCCCGGCGAGACCATGCTCGAGCGCAGGCTGCACTTCGAGGCCCATTGCGATCACCTGCGACTTCTGCTGATGCGCGAACCGCGCGGCCACGCCGCGATGTCGGGGGCGATCCTGCAGCCTCCGGCGCGCGAGGACGCCGACTGGGGCGTGGTGTTCATCGAGGTCTCCGGCTGCCTTCCGATGTGCGGGCACGGCACGATCGGCGTCGCCACGGTGCTCGTGGAGACCGGCATGGTCGAGGTGGTCGAGCCTGAGACGATCGTCCGTCTTGACGTTCCGGCCGGCCTGGTGGAGGCGCGGGTCGCGGTCCAGGGCGGCCGGGCCACAGCGGTCACCCTGCGCAACGTGCCGTCCTTCCTCGCCGCCCGCGACCAGGCAGTCGAGGTCCCCGGCCTCGGCGAGGTGCGATTCGACCTGGCCTACGGCGGGAACTTCTACGCAATCGTCGTAGCGGCCTCAGTCGGCCTCGACGTCGAAGCCCGGTACGCCGACGCGCTCGTGAGCGCAGGAACGGCGGTCATGGCGGCCATCGACGAGGAAGGGCCGCCCGTGCATCCGGAGGACGACCGGATCGCCGGCTGTCGCCACGTGATCTTCACGGCCCCGGGGCTCGACGGCGCCGATGCCCGCGGCGCCACCTCGATTCACCCCGGATGGCTCGACCGCTCACCGTGCGGAACGGGCACGTCGGCTCGCCTGGCGCAACTGCACGCCAAGCGGGAGCTCGCGGTGGGTGTGCCCTGGATCCACGAGTCGGTGATCGGCTCGCGGTTCACGGGCCGCATCGTCGGCGAGACGGAGATCGGCGGCTTCCCCGCGATCGTGCCCGAGATCACCGGCCGGGCATGGCTCACCGGCACGGGGCAGTACCTGCTCGATCCCGCGGACCCCTTCCCTGACGGCTTCTCGTTGTGAAGCCGTGCGCGGTGGCCGTCGTCGGCGCGGGGATGGTCGGCGCGGCCGTCGCCCGCGAGCTCGCGGTCCGCGACGTCGACGTGTGCCTGCTCGACGCGGGCGAGGTGGCGTGCGGCACCACCGGGCTCGGGGAGGGCAACGTCCTGTGCTCAGACAAGGACGCCGGCCCCGAGCTCGAGCTGGCCATCCACGCGCTCGCGCTCTACGACGAGCTGGAGGACCGGCTGGGCGAAGTGGCCCAGATCCGCCGCAAGGGTGCCTTGATCGTCCATCCCGGCAGCGACACCTGGGTGGGCGAGCCGGCCCGCGTCGGACGGCTCACTGCGGCCGGAGCTCATGGCGAGCTGCTCGGCGCCGACGAGGTGCGTGACCTCGAGCCGGGCTTGACCGGGTTCATTCATGGGGCGGCGTACTTCCCCCAGGACCTGCAGTGCTCGCCGCGGACGATCGCACAGGCTCTCGCGAAGGAGGTGCCGCGGGTCAAGACGGGCTTCCGGGTCGAGAGCATCGAGGTGCTCGGGAGCCGCGTCGCGGGTGTCCGGACGGCGGACTCGAGGCTGGCCGCCGATGCCGTCGTCATCGCCGCTGGGCCGTGGAGTGCGCGCCTCGCCGCGAGTGCCGGCTTGGAGCTGCCGGTCGAGCCGCGATGGGGTCAGCTCGTGCAGCTGCGCGTTGAGAACGGCGCCACAGCCCCTCTGATCCACCACAAGGTCGTCGACGGCTCCTACCTGCGATCGGTGGTCGATCCGGGTGCCGAGCTGCAGGTGTCCAGTGTGCTCGAGACGACCTGGGACGGAGACGTCCTGGTGGGTTCCAGCCGTGCGCGCCGGGGCTTTGACCTCGCGGTCGACGAGGCGGTCACCCGAGCGATGCTCGAACGCGGCGCCCGCCTGATGCCCGGGCTGCGCGATCTCCGCGTCGTCCGGGCTTGGAGCGGTCTGCGGCCGTGGTTGCCCGATCACCTCCCGGCGATCGGACCCTGTCGCGCGGTCGAGGGCCTCTGGGCGGCCACGGGTCACGAGGGCGCCGGCGTGGGGCTCGGCCCGATCACCGGGAGGCTCATCGCCCAGGCCATGTGCGGGGAAGCGCCTCTGATGGATCTGACGCCGTTTGACCCGGACCGCTTCGTAACGGCAGCCGCCGCGCGATAGCATCGACACCATGTCGCTCGCCTCCCTCGACGGCGTGATCGGTCCGTCCGCCGAGGCGCGGATACCCGTCACCGACGAGGGGCTGCTGCGCGGCGACGGCGCCTTCGAGGTCGTCAGGCTCTATGGCGGCCGTCCGTTCGCGATGGACGACCACTATGCGCGGCTCGAGCGGACCTGTGCCGGCCTCCGGCTCGAGCCGGATTGGGCCGCGCTGCGGCGGGAGGTGTCGGCGCTCCTGGAGGCGGCCGGCCCGCTCGAGGCGTTGCTGCGGGTCGTGCTGACTCGGGGGGAGGCACGGATCCTCATCATCGAGCCCCTTCCGCGGCGACTTGCGGTGGCGCGGGTCGCGACGGTGACCTACTCGCCGAACCGCGTGCTCGACGACCTCAAGACGCTCTCCTACGCCGGCAACATGCTTGCCGGGCGCCTGGCGAAGGAGCGCGGCTTCGACGAGGCGCTCTTCGTCACGCCGCACGGCCGCGTGATCGAGGGCGCGACCTGGAGCTTCTTCTGGGTTCGCGACGGCGAGCTGCTGACCCCGCCGCTCGAGGACCGCATCCTCCAGTCGATCACCCGCGCCCGGGTGATCGAGGAGTCCGGCGCCCGCGAGACGGTGTGCACGCTCGACGACGTGGCGTCGGCAGAAGAGGCGTTCATCGCCTCTTCGGTACGAGAGGTGATGCCGATCTCGGCCGTCGACGACGTGCAGCTGCCCGCCGCGCCCGGACCGGTCACCCAGCGAGCGGCTGACGCGCTGACTCGGCGCATCGAGCGGGAGCTCAGCGCCGAAGCCGTCCACTAGTGCGCGTCGTCACGGTCATCGGCAACCGTCCCCAGTTCGTCAAGGCCGCGGCCGTGTCACATCGCCTGCGCGCGGTGGCCGAGGAGGTGCTCGTCCACACGGGGCAGCACTACGACGACGAGCTGTCGAGCGTGTTCTTCCATGAGCACGGGCTCCCAACGCCGGAGCACCTGTTCGAATTCGGCGGCGGGTCGAACACCGCCCAGACCGGGCGCATGCTACAGGCGCTCGAGCCGTTGCTCGCGGCCGAGTCGCCCGACGCGGTACTCGTCTACGGCGACACGAACTCCACTCTGGCCGGCGGCCTTGCGGCCGCTCAGGCGCGGATTCCGGTGGCTCACGTGGAGGCGGGAATGCGCTCCTTCGATCGCGATATGCCGGAGGAGCTCAACCGCGTATTGACCGACCATCTGTCGGCCCTGCTGCTGTGCTCCTCCGAGCCCTCGGCCCGGCGCCTGCGGGATGAGTCGGTTCACGGCGAGGTGGTGGTGGTCGGCGACGTGATGGTCGACGTCTTCGAGCAGATCGCCGAACGTGCAAGGGCGAGGAGCGAGGCACTTCTCAAGGAGCACGGGCTTCGGTCGCGCGGATTCGCGATGGTGACCGCCCATCGCTCCGGAACCGTCGACGATCCGGTTCGTCTCTCCCGTCTCGTCGACCTGCTGCTGGGCCTTCCGCTGCCCATCATCTTCCCGGTGCATCCTCGCACCCGGGCCCGCCTGCAGGCTGCGGACCGGCTGCGGATGCTCGAGTCGGCGCCCGACGTGATGCTCGCACCGCCGGTCGGATCGCTGGACTTCACGGCTCTGCTGCTCGAGAGCCGGGCCGTGCTGACCGATTCCGGTGGCGTTCAGAAGGAGGCCTACCTGGCCGGCGTGCCATGCCTCACGATGCGGCCGACGACGGAGTGGACCGAGACCGTGGACGCCGGCTGGAACACCCTGGTCGACCTCGACGCCGGGGCCGTGCACGCAGCGCTCGCGCGCAACCCACCCGAGGGCCGCCCGCCGCTCTACGGGGACGGGCGGGCGGGCGAACGAGTTGTGGAGGCGCTGCTCGGCCATTTAGGATCCCGGCGATGACGACGGTCCGCCTCGGGATCGCCGGCCTCGGCTACTGGGGCCCGAACATCGCCCGGAACCTGGCCGCCATCGATGGCGTGGACCTCGCGTGGTGCTGCGACGAGTCCGCCGCCGCCCGCGAGCGCCTGGCCTCGAGCTTCCCCGCCGCCCGCTTCACCGCCTCGCTCGACGACCTGCTCGCCGACGGCGAGCTCGACGCCGTCGCGCTCGCGACGCCCGTCCCGACGCACGCGGCGCTCGCAGAGCGTGTGCTCGCCTCCGGCAAGCACTGCTTCGTCGAGAAGCCCCTCGCTCAATCCGTCGCTGACGCCGAGCGCGTGGTCGCGGCCGCTGAACGCGCCGGGCGGGTGCTGATGGTCGGCCATCTGCTGCAGTACCACCCCGGCGTGGCCAAGCTCAAGGAGATCGCCGACTCGGGTGAGCTCGGCGACATCCATTACATCTACTCCAACCGCCTCAACCTGGGCAAGCTCCGAGCAGATGAGAACGCGCTCTGGTCGCTGGGCGCGCACGACGTCTCCGTCGTCCTTCATCTGGCGGACGAGGAACCGGTGGAGGTGGAGGCGCACGGGGAGTCCTACATGCGCGCCGGTGTCGAGGACGTGGTCTTCTGCTTCCTGCGCTTTGAGTCCGGCCGCGCGGCACACCTGCATCTCTCCTGGCTCGACCCACACAAGGAGCGCCGCTTCACCGTGGTCGGCTCCCGCCGGATGGCCACCTTCGACGACATGGCGCTCGAGGGCAAGGTGACGGTCTATGACAAGGGCTTCGATGAGGAAGCCGGCTCTTACGGCGAGTACATCACGCGTTCGGGGGATATCTGGAGCCCGCGGGTGCCGAACCGCGAACCGCTCAAGCTCGAGTGCGAGCACTTCGTCGAGTGCATTCGGACCGGGGCCACGCCCGTGACAGACGGTCAGAGTGGCCTGCGGGTGGTCCGTGTGCTCGAGCGGCTTCAGGAACGTCTCGACACGTCCCGGCTGGAGCGCGGTGCAACCGTCTGACTTCGCCCCGGGCCTCGTGCTCGGCGATGGCGTCGAGCTCGGGTCGGGGGTCCGGATAGGCGCGCACGTCGTCATCCACCCGGGCACGGTGATCGGTGACGGGTGCGAGATCCAGGACGGGGCGGTGCTCGGCAAGCCGCCCAAGCTCGCGGGGCACTCGACGGCTCCCCGGGACGACTCAGCCCCGCTGGTGCTCGCCGCCCGCGCGACGGTGTGTTGCGGGGCGATCGCGTTCGCGGGGGCGCAAGTCGGGTCCGGGGCGATCCTCGGCGATCAGAGCTACGTGCGGGAGCGCTCGAGAATCGGTCAGGGGTCGGTGATCGGGCGGGCGAGCGCGGTCGACAACGACGTCCTCATCGGGGCACGCGTGCGCGTGCAGACGGGCGTCTACCTGACCGCCTACTCCGTGGTGGAAGACGATGTCTTCGTAGGCCCGGGAGTCACCACCACCAACGATTCGACCATGGCCCGTCACGGCGCCGGGTTCGTGCTGGAAGGCGCAATGCTGCGACGTGCGTGCCGTGTGGGCGGCGGGGTCACGCTCTGCCCGGGCGTCGAGGTCGGCGAGGAAGCGTTCGTTGCTGCCGGAGCCGTGGTGACGCGGGATCTCCCCGCTCGAAGCGTCTCCATGGGAGTCCCGGCCCGTGTCGTGCGCGAGGTCGTCGACGCCGATCTTCTGGAGCGCTGGCGGTGAGGCTGGGGCGCCGCGCGCCACGGCGTACGAAGACGAAGGCTCTCGGAGCCGTTGCCGTGGCAGGTACGGGAGCCGCCGTGGGCCTCGAATACGTCCACGTGTGGCGGCGTGGGCGGGCGAGGCGGCAGACCGCCACCGGCGGGGGCGAAGTGCTGTCGGCCGGGGCGGAAGCGGCTCTGGAGACCGTCGAAGTCGCCGTCGAGGGCTACCGCACGGGATCGGTGAGCGAGAACGCGCTCCTCAATCTGCTGGTCTCGTTCTCGATCACCTTCGGGGTGGCACGAGCGAGCACGCACGTCATCCGGTCGCACGGCGGCAAACGGGTCGGCCCGTTTCGCAACCTGCGCGTGGGACGCCATCACATCCATCACTTCGTGCCCGGGATCATCCTGGCGTTCCTCGCCGGCGGAACGTCGATCACCGCCCGCGAACAGCGTCTGGACCCGTGGCTCGCCGTGCCCTTCGGCGTCGGGGCGGCGCTGACCTTGGACGAGACGGCCCTCCTGCTCCAGCTCGAGGACGTCTACTGGACCGAGGACGGCGTGGTATCGGTGCAGATCACCTTCGCCGCCATCGTGCTCCTGGCGACCGCGGCGGTGACCGTCCGGCTCCTGCGGCGGGGCGAGCGCAAGGTGCTCGGCGCCCCGGCGCCGGCCGGCGCCGCGGTAGGCTCGACGGCGTGACCGACAGAGGTCTGACTCCAGGCGATCCGCTCGGTGGCGACGACGAGCGTGAGCGCCACCCGTCCGGACTCCCGCTGCCGCCGCGGGAGAGCGCGCGCTGGCGGGAGCCGGAGCCCGAGCAGGTTCCCCCCGCGTTGTGGCGCGGCGAAGAGCACGGCACCGTCACCCCGGGCTATTCATCGGCGCCGCCACCCGGGGCCGGAGGCTCGCGTTCTGCGCCCTTTCCTCCGCCGGCCGGAGGCGGTCAGCTCGTGCTGGCCGGCTGGTGGCGCCGCGTCGGCGCGACAGCGATCGACGGCCTCATCGTCGGCGCGGTTGCGCTGGCGATCATGGCGCCTCTCGGGGTCGGCATCTTCGCCTCGGGGAACAATGAGACGGGCGTCGTGGCCTTCGCCCTGGCCTTCGCGGCCGCCGCTCTCGTCGTCACGCTGGTGGCCTTCATCTACGCGCCCTTCCTGATGGCCCGGACCAACGGGCAGACCCTCGGACGCATGGCGACGGGGATCCGGGTCGTCCGCACGAGCGGTGAGCGGATGACCTTCGGCTGGGCCATGTTGCGCGAGGTGGTTGTCAAGGTGCTGCTGTTCAACGTGCTCCTGGGCTCGGCCAGTTTTGGCCTGGCCTACCTCGTCGACGTCCTCTGGCCGCTGTGGGATGAGGAGAACCGCGCGCTGCACGACTTCCTCGTGCAGACACGGACCGTGATGGCCTAGGCCCTACGCCTGGTGAGCCGCGGACGCGCCGCCCGCTGCCGAGTCGCGACCCGCGTCGGTCCAGATGATCTGCTCGCGACCTGGCCCGACGCCGACGAGGGCGATCGGGACACCGACGAAGTCAGAGAGGAAAGCGAGGTAGTCGCGCGCCGCAGCCGGAAGGTCCTCCTCGGTCCGGCACTCGGTGATGTCCTCGTCCCATCCCGGCAGGTCCTCGTAGGCTCCGGTGGCCTGATGGAGGACCGACTGGTGGTACGGGTAGTGCTTGAAGGTGGCTTCGTCGGCCCCGCGGTAGCCCGTGCAGACGCGCAACGAGCCGAGTCCCGAGAGCACGTCGAGCTTCGTGATGACCAGGTGGGTGAGCGTGTTGAGGCGAACCGCATAGCGCAGCGCCACCAGGTCGATCCAGCCGACGCGCCGCGGACGTCCCGTGGTCGTGCCGTATTCCCCGCCCCCTTCACGGATCGCTTCCCCGAGCTCGTCGTCGAGCTCGGTGGGAAACGGGCCGGCGCCTACCCGCGTCGCATAGGCCTTGGCGATTCCCCAGATCTCGTCGATGTCCTTCGGGCCGGCGCCGCTGCCCGTGCACGCTGATGCGGCGACGGGATTCGAAGAGGTCACGAACGGATACGTGCCGTGGTCGATGTCGAGGAGGGTTCCCTGCGCGCCTTCGAAGAGCACGGTGTCGTCGCGATCCAGGGTGTCCCATACGAGCTTGGCGGTGTCGGCGATGTACCGCTCGATGCGATGGCCGTAGGTCAGGTACTCCTCGGTCATGGACTGCAGATCGAGCTCGGGGCTCTTGGCGAATGGGCGGAGGGTGAGGCGCTTGGGCTCCATGGCCGCCACGATCTTCTTCTTAAGGATCTTGGGATCCAGCAGGTCCTGCACCCGGATGCCGAGGCGCGCTGCCTTGTCGGCGTAACACGGACCGATTCCCCGGCGGGTCGTGCCGATCTGCAGCTTCCCGAGGCGCGCTTCGCCGGCGG
>JAABUN010006492.1_pt1 | contig 13420 bp, 12 predicted proteins | sample 5559311 | NCBI WGS metagenome assembly JAABUN01 (sample SAMN10711877, study PRJNA513370) | rock metagenome | isolation source: Antarctica rocks | place: Antarctica: Victoria Land, Siegfried Peak sud | reverse complement strand
CGTCAATCACCACGTATGCCGTTACCATCAGCGTGTCGTCCATGTGCCCTCCTCGTGCTACTGGTGTCTTCAAGCAACACCATTCTCCGGGGTGCGGCACATGCACGGCAACTAGCAATCACGGTAAAATTGCAGCGGCGCAAGGCGGAGAATTGAGCTCCGGGCACCGCGCTTCTCAGACGCGGGGTTGTGCCTCGTCCTCCCCGGAGACTTTTCCACCGGTATCCACCGCGCGGGCGATGCCGCACGGAGGAAGCCCCCGCCGCGAAGACGGTCGGCAGGAGCCACCAGACAAGCACGACGCGGGAAGGCGGCGGGGGAGTCAGCCGCACCGGCGAGGGCCCGACACTCTACGCGAGGCATCATCCCTTAGCAGCACGGCGGCGACCATGCCGAAGTGTCGCGCGGCGCGTTGCCGAAGGCGATCCATGGGCCATTCACGGGTAGTGGTACCGGGGGTGACCCAAAATTCCGAGCGCTGACGCCGATTCGTAGTACCCGCAGGGGGATACCCCGCCAGAACCTGTGCGCCGCGCGCCCTGCACCTCCCGCTTTTGCGCGCCAACCGCGTCCACCTCGCCCCGACGCCCAACCGTCAGGTCCGCACCCGCCGCCTCAACGGGCGCGGCTATATCAAGCTCGGCGGGCACCAGCGCGCCGTCGGTAGAGAGCACGCGGGCAAGGCAGTCACCGTGGTCCTGGAGGGCGGCGTCGCCACCGTGCTCGACGGCGACCGCGTCCTGCGGCGCCTCGCCCTCCGGCCGTGACGACCAGCGCGGGAAGATCGCCCTGCGGCGACAGATGAGAACGGCGCGCGGCATTATCGGAGCGACGATAGGGGATTGGCAGACCACGTCGATTTGCACCCTGTCCCGGCCGGTTAGCTCATCCGGCGTGCCCCCCCAGCACGCTGATCTGCTGATCTGATGAGTGCCGGGATTTCGCCAAAGATGGACTAACCGGTCAGGACAGCTGTGTCAGCGGGCCAATCTCAGCATTTGCCCTGCTCGCTGACATACACCACTTGACAATCAGACAAATAATCTTACAATCGATTCTTGGTAGTCGTTTCTCCGCATTTTCAACCTGCGCCGGTAGAACACGAGTTGGCTTCGTCTGTGGTGATCTGCGGCGTTTCGCACACGGTGAGGCGACGCTGATCCAGGGAGGTGGTCCATGGCCTCGACGGATACCAAACGCGGTCCGCTGTCGTGCGTGCCTCGGCTCAGTCGGCGGCGCTTCCTCGCGCTAACGGCGGCGAGTGGTGGCCTCGCGCTACTCGCCGCGTGCGGCGGTAGCGTGACGACTCCGATCACCGCCACGAACGCCCCTGCAGCGGCGGCCCCAACGAATGTGCCCGCAGCTGTCGCCCGCACACCAGCCACCGCGGGCCAGGCCACGACCGGCACGGCGTCGGCCACGACCGGTCGACCGGTCAGCCCGCTCGCGGCCAGCGGCGGCCTCAAGGACACCACCATCACCATCATCATCTTCAGCGGCCCCGAAGCCGATACCCACACCAGGCTGGGCGCCAAATTCACCCAGTACACCAAAGGCAAAGTCAAGGTGCGCGTCGAGGAAGGCGGTCGCGGCGATGGCTACGATGCCAAATGGCTCTCCGGCTTGCAGGCCAAGACGTCCGCCTGGGATGTGCTACACGACAACGGTGCCCGCTTCCTGGGCAGCGGCCCGGCCGGCTTCTTCGTGCCGCTCTCGAAGTTCATGGGCAACAAGGATCTCTTCGACGCCGCCGCCTACAACAATGACGACTTCCCCCAGGCGGTGCGCGATGTCTTCACCTATAACGGCGAGCAGATGCTGGTGATCCAGGAGGCGAGCGCCGTCCTCTTCGCCTACCGCAAGGATCTGCTCAAGCAATACGGCGTGCCCGAGCCGCCGCCCGAGGGCTACGATTGGGACACCTATCTGGGCCATCTCAAGACTCTCCAGGACGGGCTTAAGAAGGATGGCAAGGCCGATATCTTCCCGCTCCTCCTCGGCGCGAAGAAGGGCTTCCACTCCAACCTGCACATCGTGCAGAACGGCTGGGCCAACGGCGGCCAGATCTTCGACAAGATCACGCCAACCTTCGACGATCCCAAGGTGATCGAGGCCGCCCAGTCCATGCTCGACTTGCTGAAGAACAAGTATATGTCCGAGGGGGTGGTCGGCTACGAGTATCCCGACGTGCTGACCGGCTTCCAGGGGGGCAAGGCCGCGACCGCCTTCCAGTGGAACGCGGCCGCACCGACCTTCCTCGACCCGAGCAAGTCGCCCGAGATCGCCGGCAAGATCGGCTTCTCGGCGCTGCCCTACTACAAGGCGTTGGGCAGCAAGGTGGCACGCTTCCACCCCTCGCCCCACGGCATCGGCGTGTCGGCGTACAGCAAGAACCAGCCGGAGGCGTTCGCTTACTGCGCCTGGTTCACCAGCCAGGAGATCGCCCGGGATTACGTCGTGAACGGCGGCGGGTCCTCCGGGCGCACCTCCCTGTTAACCGACAAAGCCATCCTCGAGAAGAGCCCCCACTATCTCGGCCTCAGCGAGGAGCTGAAGTTCCAGCACCCCCAACCGCCGCTCGAGCAGTATAACTACGTCTACAACACGATCCTGGCCGCCCACACCAGCAGCATCTGGACCGGCCAGGAAGACCCCAAGGGTGGCCTGGCGAAGGCGCGGGAGGAGGCGGTCGCCTACCTCAAGCAGCAGGGCGTCCTCAAATAGGCCACGGCGCTGACCGCTGCGCATGAGGGAGGGGACTCGATGCAACTCCGGCGACCATTTGCCCCCGTCGTCGCGCCAGCGGCGCGCCGACGGAGGGGGAACGCATCCGACCGTTGGTTCGGCCATCTCATGCTCTGGCCGGCCCTGCTGGCGCTGGCGCTGGTTTTTGTCTATCCCCTGGTCTATAGCTTCTGGCTGAGCCTCAACGTCTACAACATCACCCGCCCGGCGCGCTTCGTCGGCGCGGAAAACTACCTGAACATCCTGCGCGACCCGCAGGTGTGGGAGAGTCTCCGCGTCAGCCTCACCTTCGCGGCCATCTCGCTCACCCTCCAATTCCTGCTCGGGTTCGGGCTCGCCCTGCTCCTGCACCGCGTCGTGCTGTTCCGCGGCCTCATCCGCACGATCATCATCATCCCGCTGATGCTGACGCCGGTGGTGATCGGCCTCAACTGGCGGCTGATGCTCAACCTCGACTGGGGCATCATCAACTATTTCGTGCGGCAACTCGGGTTCGCGCCGGTCAACTGGGTCAACAACCCGCGCACGGCGCTCGCCTCGCTGATCCTGGTTGACGTCTGGCACACCACCTCATTCACCGTGCTGGTGCTCTCGGCCGGGCTGGCTTCCCTGCCCGACGAGCCGTTCGAGGCGGCGCGCATCGACGGTGCGAGCGGCTGGCAGCAGCTGATCTTCCTGACGATCCCGATGCTGCGCCCGCTGATCCTGATCGTCCTGCTCTTCCGCTCCTACGAGCTGATCCGGGTCTACGACATCGTCTACGCCGTCACCGCCGGGGGGCCGGGGCGGCTGACGGAGACGATCTCGTTCCATATCTTCAATCGCATGTTCCAGGGCTTTCAGGTGGGGTACGCGTCGGCCGTGTCCTACATCCTCTTCGCCATTTCGCTGGCGCTCAGCGCGTTGATCATCAGACTCGTCGGCATCGGGGGCGGCTCCGAGTAGACGCCCGCCGCACGCGATCGCGATTGGAGGATGGTGCCCATGGCCGCCGTGAGGACCCGCCGCCGCAATCTGGGCGACGCCGCCGCCTATCTGCTCCTGTCCGGGTGGATGCTCTTCACCCTCTTCCCGATCGCCTGGCTCGTGCTGTCGTCGGTCAAGGAGCCGACGCAGGTCTTCGCCATGCCGCCGCAGTGGCTCTTCAAGCCCACGCTGCACAACTATCAGGTCGTCCTCGGCCTCGTGGTGCCCACCGAGCTGGAGACGGTCACCGAGGCCCAGGTCGGCGCCGGCGACAGCCCGTTCCCCCATTATCTGCTCAATACGGTCATCGTCGCCCTGGGCACGACCGTCCTGTCCCTGGTCCTCGGCGCGATGGCCGCGTATGCCCTGACCCGTTTCTTCCCGCGGCAGCGCGGCCGCCTCCTGCTGGGGATCATGCTGACGCGGCTCGTCCCGCCGGTGGTCCTGATCATCCCCATCTACGTCCTCTGGGGCAAGCTGAACCTGCTCGACACGCACCTGGGCCTGATCCTGGCCTACCTGACCATCAACCTGCCGTTCGTCATCTGGATGGTCCGGGGGTTCCTCCTCGATATCCCGATCGACCTCGAGGAGGCGGCCCGGATCGATGGGGCGACGCGCCTCCAGGCGCTGTGGCTGGTGGTGCTGCCGCTGGTGGCCCCGGGCCTGGCCGCCACGGCGATCTTCACCATCCTGCTCGCCTGGAACGACTTCCTCTTCGCGCTGGTCCTGACGAGCGGCAACGCGCGCACGGTCACGCCGTATATCGGCGGGTTCATCACCGATAAGGCGGTGCTCTGGGGTCGGCTCTACGCCAGCAGCGTCATCATCATGGTGCCCGTCCTCCTCTTCGGCCTGGCCGTCCAGCGCCAGATGGCCCACGGGCTCACCGGCGGGGCCGTCAAGGGCTGAGGGGCCGCGTCGGCCGCGCCCACGCGGCGGCAGGAGGTTGTCCGCGTTGCAGGCCCGGGTGCGCGTGTGGTCGGTTCGGCTCGTTGGCGTTGCCGATCGACCTCGATGCGATCGATTGGTGCGACGAGCCGGTGCACTGCTATGTCGGCCGAGCCGGGTCGGTATCGTGGTCGAGCGTGATCCGGATCGCCTTGCGCTGGCCGGTTTCCCCGAGATGAGCACCTGCTCTTGCAGCGTATCTCTCGCGCCGGTGATGGGGTCCCCGTGCTCGGACCACGAAGAGCTTCCCCGGATGCCCGCGAGCCTGTCCGCGAGGCCCCCGGCACCGACGGGTGTCCGCCCGGTCGAGTGGATCGGCACGATGGCTGCACCTGTGCGGATTGTCACAACTCGACCAGCTCATTTGCGCGCGACGGGTCCCCGCCGGATCGAGGCGTGCAGCGGCGCGGCGCGGGCATACCGGACGGTGGCCGCTCATGGAAAGGAGCACCCCCATGGCCGCAGACTCCCGACTTGGCGTGGCCGTCGTCGGATGTGGCGGTATCGGCAACCCGCACACCCACGCCCTGACCCAGGTGCCCGAAGCACGACTGGTCGCCACCGTCGACATCGACGAGGGACGGGCCCGCGACTTCCAGCGGCGCTTCGGTGCGGAAATCTCCTCGACCGACATCGACGCGGTGCTGCGGCGCGACGACATCGACGCCGTCGTGATCACCACCGCCAATGACACCCACGCGCCGCTCTCGATCAAGGCGCTGCGCGCGGGCAAGCATGTCCTCGTCCAGAAGCCGATGGCGCTCGACCTGGGCGAGGCGGACGAGATGATCGCGGTCGCCGATCAAGTCGGCAAGAAGCTGATGGTGTCCTTCTTCGAACTCTACCACCCGGCCTTCGCGCGGGCGAAGGAGATCGTCGACCGCGGCCTGATCGGCGACGTCTTCCTCTATAAGGCGATCATGGCCTGGTACATCCCCGACGCCACCCCGCAGACGTGGCGCTTCAACCCCAAGATCTCGGGGGGGGGCGTGGTGATGGATGGCCATGTCCACCACGTCGCCTACGCGCTGTGGCTCCTCGGCAACCCCGAGATCCGGCGTGTCTATTGCGAGTACGGCAACATGAACTCCGATGCGACCGTCGAGGACACCGGCGTGACGCTCCTCCGCACGCCCACGACGATCTGCGAGATCTCCGGCTCCAACCGGCTGCTCGAGCCGAACGCGCAGAACGGGCGCCACTTCAAGGAGCAGCTCGAGATCTTCGGTTCCGAGGGCACCATCCACCTGCACCCCACGGAGCGCCCGTCGCTCGAGGTCTACACGCGCGCGGGCCGGATCGACGACGTGCTCGCCGACGGCTGGATCGCGCCGCGCCTGCCATTCATCCCGCAGACGCACCGGGCCTACTCCATGCACTTCAACCCCGACGAGAGCGCCTGGGTCGCCGAGCACCAGCATTTCGTGGACTGTTGCCTCCATGATAAGCCCGTCGACACCGATGGTCGCTTCGGACGCAAGGTGCAGGAGGTGCTGATGGCGGCGTATGAGTCCGGGCGCGAGGGTCGTGCCGTCACGCTGTCGGCGGGGGCGGAGGTGGTGCGGTGAGGCTTGGTGTCTTGGGCTTCCTGCCCCGGCGGGTGGACGAGCTAGAGCCTGCCCAGTTACGCCAGTTGCGCGAGCTCGGCTTCACCGGTACCGGGTTCCCCGGCGGGGACGATCCCGCGACCATCCCAACTGCGCGCGCGGCCGAGGTGGGCCGGATGTTTCGCGACGAGGGGATTGACCTAGTCGAGTACGGGCGCTACTCCACGACGCTGATCGCGCCGGATGTTGCGGCGCGGCGACAGAACCTCGCCGGCTTGCGCGAGGCCTGTCGGGTGGCCAAGGCGGCCGGCTGTCCCGCGGTGATCACCGGCGCGGGTAGCCATAACCCGCGCGGGGCATGGTTCGCCCACCCCGACAATAAGCGCCCCGAGACCGTCAACCAGCTGATTGCTACGCTACGGGAGGCGGCTACACTGGCAGAGGAGGCGGGCGTGCTGCTCGGCCTCGAGTGTCACACCGTCACGCCGCTGAAGGATGCGGCGACAGCGCGCGCGGTCCTCGACGCCGTGGACTCCCCAGCCCTCCGGGTCCATCTCGACCCGGTGAACTGGATGACCTGGGAGACGGTTTACGAGAGCGGCGAGGCGACCACCGCCATGTTCGATATCCTCGGTGCCGAGCGCCTCCTGGGAGCCCACAGTAAGGGTGTGACGGTGGAGGAGAAGATGATTATCCACCTCAACGAGACGGTGACCGGTGCCCCGGATGATCTTTTCGATCACGAGACGCTCCTGCGCCTGGCCGCCCGGATGCCGCGCGATTTCTACGTCGTCATCGAGCACCTTACGCCCGCGCAGATGCCCGCCGCGCGCGATCACCTGCTCCACGTCGCCGATCGGATCGGCGTGCGCTTCGTGTGAGCGCACTCGGGGTGGGCGAACGCCTGCCGTGTACCCTTGCGCCTCCATGTGGTACCCACCGGGCGCATTGGTATCGGGCCGAGACGTACCGAGCTGCGCCTACTGATCGATACGGCGTCGAGGTTGCCTTGAGCAGCAATCGCCCGATTACCCAGGATGTTGTACCTACCCCGGTGTGCACACCAGGGTAGCAACATGGCCAAAGCGCAGGGCGGCGGGGGATCTTGCGTCGAGCGCCACGAGCACGATACGAGCAGAGTCCGAAGGTGTCAAAACCGTGGCGTCGCGCGTGGCACGCCACGGCGGGGCGACCAATGGGAGAGAAACGTTGATACGCCACTCCAAGATCGGTCACACGCTACTCACCTGGGACGTCTTTGCCCATCCCGAGAACATCGAGCAGGGTATCCGCGACATCGCGGCGCTCGGCTTCGCCGGGACCGAAACCGGTGGCAGCCTCTATGACTGGTGGGAGCAGCATCGACCCGGCCAACTCAAGCAGATTCTGGAAGACGCCGGGATACCGATGGTCACCCTCTTCCACGCGGGCGACTGGACCAAGGCGGCCGAGGAAGGGCGGTTGCTCGAGGATGCGCGGCGGTGGTCGGCTGCGATCGCCGACCTGGGGGGCGAGATGCTCATGCTCGTCCCCGGCCGTCGTCGCGACATCCCGCCGTACGGGCTCGACGACTTCAAGCGGATGGCCGACGCCATGAACCAAGTCGGCCAGATCGCCCGCAGTGCGGGGATCGCCGCGTCGATGCACCCCCACTGGGGCACCGCCGCCGAGACGCGACTCGAGATCGAACTCCTGCTGTCGCTGCTGGAGCCGGCGCTGGTCAGCTTCGCGCCCGATACCGGCCAGATCGCCAAAGGTGGCGCCGATCCCTTGCCGATCATCGAGCGCTGGGCCGACCGCATCGGCTACATGCACCTGAAGGATCTGTCGCCGGAGTGGGAGGCCCAGCGTGCGGCGGGGATCCCGCTGCGGAGCCCGGAGGGCTACGCCGAGATGGGGCAAGGGATCATCGATTTCCCGCGCGTGCTCGCGGTCCTCGAGCGCGCGGACTACGGCGGCTGGCTGATGGCCGAGCTCGACGAGGCGAAGCGCCCGGGGGAGGAGTCCGCCGCGCTCACCAAGCGCTACATCGAGCGGACGTTGCAGCTGTCGCTCGGACGCTAGACGGAGGCACCACGGCGTCGCGGCGGCACGCTACGGGGCCGGTGGGATGGCGCCCACCTCCGACACGCGGCAGGGTGGCACCAACGCGACCGATCGCGGCGTCTGACGCCAGGGTTGTTGGCGGCTCACGAACGGTCGGTAAGTATGGGGTGCAGACGACCGGGCGGTGTTCGTCGCCCCCCCGCTGATCGTCGGCCCCGAGGAAGCCCCCCGCTCGGAGCGTCCCGATACTCATACGGCGATGGTCAAGGGCAGGAGTACGGTGACAATGACCAATGATTACCTCCATGGCTTGTTCTCGTTAGCGAGGCGGGGCGCGCTCGTGAGCGGTGCCAGTAGCGGCCTCGGGCGCGAACTCGCCAGCGGCCTCGCGCGGGTGACCCGCAGGGGCGCTCCGCCGAGCGCCTGGACGCGACGCACACGACTATTCTGGAGCGCGGCGGCGTGGCGGAGGTGTTCCCAGGCGATCTCGGCGATCTCGAGGTCAACCGCGCGTTGGCGCGCCAGGTGCGCCCATGTCGGGCAGATCGACGAGGTCCAACCCGAAACCTACGACGAGATCATGGCGGTCAACCTGCGCGCGCCCTTCTTCCTCAGCCAAGCCGTCCTGCCGCTGCTGGCCACCGGTGGCGGGGGCAAGATCATCAACATCGGCTCGCTCAACACCGCCTACGGCCTGGGCAAGCTCTCCGTGTACGGGCTTGCGAAGAGCGCGATCGCGCTGCTGACGCGCACGCTGGCGTTCGAGTGGGCAGTTAGAACATCCAGGTGAACTGTATCTGCCCAGGCTGGATCCAGACCGCGCGGCACAAGGCGCTCTGGGAGAACGAGCACACGCGCGACCGGATCCTGGAGCGGGTGCTGGCGCAACGCCCGGGACGCCCGGCCGATCTCGTCGGCCTCGCGATCTACTTGTCCGCCGGGGCCTCCGACTTCACCACCGGGCGGACCTTCTACGTCGACGGCGGCTTCCTGGCGGGTGGCTAATGGTAAATCTCCGGTGTGGTGACGCCCGCGCGGCTAGGAGTCGCGGGTATCACGCACGTGAGCGCATGGATTCGGCGGGCATAACCACTTGGGCCAGGTAACGATCATACGAGGGGGCGATGAAAGGGGGAGGGCGATGGTCAAACTCTACGGACAGGACTGGAGCGCGGACACGTCGCGCCGCTATGTCGGGACGATGGACCAGCTCGCGGGGATCACGGTCGGCGAGCGCACGGATGGCCCCGGACGGGGCGTGCGGACGCTCGAGGTGCAGACCGGGAGCGGCCTCGCGTTCACGGTCTTGCCGGAGCGCAGTAGGGACATCGGTGAGGCACGCCTGGAGGGGGTGCCGCTCACCTGGCAGTCGGCCATGGGCGTGGTCCACCCCGCACATGGGGTTGCCCCGATGCTACGGCTCTTCCGCTAAGGGTCCGTGCGTGGGGCGGGACAACGCGAGTAGGGACGCCATCTTTGAGACCTCACCCTCCGTCATGTCGGCGAGTTGCGCGGTGCGTTGTAAGCGCCGACCACCCCCACCAATCACGGGTATTGGCACCGGGTGAGGCGTGGAATTCCGGGCCCAGACGCCAGTTTTTGATACCCGCAGGGGGGTATCCCGCCAGAACCTGTGCGCCGCGCGCCCTGCACCTGCCCTTGCTGCGCGCCAAGCGGGTCCACTTCGCCCCGACGCCCGACCGCCAGGTCCGCGTCCGCCGCCTCAACGGGCGCGGCTATATCAAGCTCGGCGGGCACCAGCGCGCCGTCGGCAGGGAACACGCGGGCAAGGCGGTCACCGTGGTCCTCGAGGACGGCGTCGCCACCGTGCTCGACGGCGACCGCGTCCTGCGGCGGATCACCCTCCAGCCGTGACGGTCGGAACACGAAAATTGCTCTGCGGTGCGCGATGAAGACGGCGCACGGCGTGATCGGCGCGGCGATCAGGGATTCGTCGATCACGTCGATTTGCACGCACCATGCCGAGGAAGCCCAATAGAAGCGCGTCTCCCGACGCGCGGATGACATCTACGAGGTGACCATAGCGAAATCGTCGGTGTCACCCTCGAGCCGCGCACACCGCACGCGCAACCGGACAGCCCTGAATCAGCCTCCAGCGACACCGCTGCCGTGACACTATGTCTCTACAGCTATGACGCAGCAATCTTCGAGCAAGACAAGCCGTAAACCATCCGCAATATCATGGCACTGCGCGGATTGATCGCGGCCGCAAGGCGGCAAATGGTGGCGAGCACTGGTGAGAATCGCCGCCCCAACACGAGGACGCGTCCAAGCTCAGATCGACTGACCACGTTTGGCCCCTCGACCGACGTAGTACTTACACATGATTAGTCGCGTACGTTACACTTGCAGCGGCCTTGTCTGAGGGGGTAAACGCCCGATAACAGGTGGAGTGTCGCACGATGGCGCGCCCGGAGTACGGATGGCGGCGGTTCTGGAGTCCGCCCATCGCGTCGATCGCGCTGACCGACGAGGGCTACCTCGCGGACCCGGAGCAGCACTGGCTCGGCGGCTCGCTCAACCCCGACGCCGTGACGCTCGATGCCCTCGCCGGGGCAGGATGTTTGGTGCTCCTGGGGGAGCCCGGCATGGGGAAGAGCCGCGAGCTCGCGGTCGGTGCCACCAACGAGCGCGCCACAGGGAACCAGGTGCTCGAATTGCACCTGCGCGACTACCAGACCGATATGGCGCTCCGCGACGATCTCCTCAGGCATCCCGATATCCTCGCCTGGACGACGGGCACCGCGACGCTCACCCTCTATCTCGACGGGCTCGACGAGGGGCTGCTGGCGATCAAGCAGCTAGCGACCCTCCTGGCGAGTCTCCTGAAGCGTCTCCCGGTCGAGCGCCTCCGGCTGCGAATCGCCTGCCGCACGGCCGAGTGGCCGAAGGTGTTCGAGGAGAGCCTGGCGGAATTGTGGGGAGAGGAGCGCGTCGGCGTCTACGAGCTGCTACCACTCCGGCGCGACGACGCGCTCGTTGCCGCCAGCACGCGCAAGCTCGCCGACGCGGGCGAGGTCCTGGATGAAATCGCCCGCCGCGGCCTCGGGCCGCTGGCAATCAAGCCGGTGACCCTAGACCTCCTCCTCAACCTCTACGCGCGCGACGGCAGCTTCCCTGAGACACAGTCTGATCTCTACCTCCACGGCTGCGAACTCCTCTGCACCGAGACGGACAAGGCCCGGATCGCGGCGGGTCAGATTGGGGCACTGTCCGCCCGGCAACGCCTCATCATCGCCGGTCGCATCGCGACGGTCACGATTTTCGGCGGGCGCGTGGCGATCTGGACCGGCCTCGACATGGGCGATATACCGACCGGCGACATCACCGTGGCCCAGCTCAGCGGCGGCCAGGAGTGGCTCGACAGCGCGGCATTCGCGGTCGACGATGCGGCGCTCCGGGAAGTGCTCGGCACAGGCCTCTTCAACGCCCGTGGGGACGGGCGGCTCGGCTGGGCGCACCAGACCTACGCGGAGTTCCTGGCCGCCTGGTACCTGATCAGCAATGGCGTCCCGGCAGACGAGATCCTCGATGTCTTGCTCCATGACGACGGTCGCGTCATCCCGCAACTTCGGGAGGCCGCCGCCCGGGCTGCGTCGCTGGAGCCGGAGATATTTCGGAGGCTGATCGACGCCGATCCGCTCGTCCTGCTACGCGGCGACGTAGCGAGCGTGGCGCCGCAGAATCGCGCCGTTCTCGTTGCCGCCCTCCTCACAGCCTTCGATGCCGGAACGTTGTTCGATCGCGACTGGGGTCGCCACCAGCTCTACGAGAAACTCGACCATCCCGGCCTAGTGGATCAGCTGCGGCCATACATCGTCGATCAACAGCGAGGCTTCACCGCGCGGCGCGTAGCCATAGACATCGCCGGTGCGTGTTCCTGTCGCGCGGTCCAGGAAGAGTTGGCGAATGTCGCGTTAGACGAGGGGGAGTTGATCCTGATCCGCATGAACGCCGCCCTGGCGGTGGCCCGCATCGGCAATCGCGGCACGCAGGCGCGGCTCGTCCCGTTGGCGGTGGAGACGATCGCGGCCGATGTGGACGATGAGCTGAAGGGGGCCGCGCTCACCGCCGTCTGGCCAAATCTCCTGACCGCCGAGGCACTGTTCGCCGCCATCACCCCACCGCGGAACGAGACGCTCTACGGCAACTATGAAGCCTTTCTTGCTGGTCGCCTCGTGCCGGGACTTGCCCCAGAGGATCTCCCTATTGCGCTCCGCTGGGCCGGGCAACGTCCGGCACCCCATGACAGCCTGTTCTCCTTCCGTCGTGTCGTCGACGGGATCGTGAATGAAGCGTGGCGGCAGCTCGACACGCCCGGCGTCCTCCAAACCCTCGCTGCGCTGGTGCGTGCGTGGATCCTGGAGGAGGAGCCGATCACGGGGGATAGCCCTGATGATCCATTCCGCCAAGCTCTGGCGAGCGAGCACGCCAAGCGGCGCAAACTCCTTGAGATAGTGCTCCTATCGCTCGACGACCCTGCTCAGCAGTGGGGGTCATTAGTCTATCTTGAGACGCCGCTTGCGCGCGAGGCCGACCTCAACTGGATGATCGAGCGAGCGAGCGCGGCAGACTCGGACGACGTCCGCCATCGCTGGAGCCGCCTCATCGCGGGTACCTTCTATCGGTACCCGTGGACGGCCAACCGAGTCAGCTTGGTTCTCGAGGCGGCGAAGGAAATCCCAAGTCTCGCCGCTGAACTGGAACCGATCCTCACATGCGTCGAGATCGGCTCGTCAGCCGCGAAAAAGCAGAAAGAGATATATGACATCCAAACTAGTGCGCCGTTCCTGAAGTATGGTACACATAGGAGGGCGCGTACGTACTGGACAACACGCCGGAATTGCGCCCGGTAGCGACGATGCGTATCTGCACCGCAAGTGAGGAACGACGCACTAGTACTACAACGTGAGATTGGCGCTACGCCTGCATTTCTGATACGCTTGGTTGCCGATGACATCGCCCAAATTTGGCGTCAGTACTTGGCGCATCGGTGGCCGCCTCCGAAATGTCACGTTGTAGTACTAGATTCTGGTGCGAAACCCCCTCAGGACGGGGGAAGCGCTTGTCGTCGGTCGGCCAGCACCGCGCTTCGCTAGCGGGATGGGCACTGGCGGCGAGCGCTGGCCGCTCACCGGGCCGTC
>JAABUN010006491.1_pt1 | contig 13421 bp, 12 predicted proteins | sample 5559311 | NCBI WGS metagenome assembly JAABUN01 (sample SAMN10711877, study PRJNA513370) | rock metagenome | isolation source: Antarctica rocks | place: Antarctica: Victoria Land, Siegfried Peak sud | reverse complement strand
CCACACTGCGGGCGGGGCGGGGGGGGTGGGATGCTGGCGCGGATGAGCGCCGACCAGCTGCCCACGCTGTACGGCGGGGGAAGCTCCCGCCGGGTCAGCACCCGCGACCTGCAGTCGGCCAAGGACCGCAGTGAGCGCTGGGCGATGCTGACGTCCTACGACATGCTCACCGCCGGGATCTTCGAGGCGGCCGGCATCCCCGTGCTGCTGGTCGGTGACTCGGCCGGCAACAACGTCCTGGGCTACGCCTCGACCGTCCCGGTGACCGTCGAGGACCTGCTGCCGATGGTGCGGGCGGTGGTGCGGGCGACCACCCGCCCACTGGTGGTGGCCGACCTGCCCTTCGGCTCCTACCAGGCCGGCCCCGAGCAAGCCCTCGCCACCGCGGTGCGCTTCCTGCAGGCGGGCGGCGCGCACGCCGTCAAGCTCGAAGGCGGCCGCCGGGTCGTCGCCCAGGTGGAGCTGCTGGTGTCCGCAGGCATCCCGGTGATGGGGCACGTCGGGCTGACCCCGCAGTCCGAGCTCGTCACCGGGCTGCGGGTGCAGGGCCGTGGCGAGGCGGCCGGCGCGCTCGTCGCCGACGCCCTGGCGCTGCAAGAGGCCGGCGCCTTCGCGGTCGTCCTGGAGGCGGTCCCGGCCGACCTGGCCGAGCGGATCACCAAGGAGCTGACGATCCCCACCATCGGCATCGGCGCCGGTGCCGGCTGCGACGCGCAGGTGCTGGTCTGGACCGACATGGCCGGCCTGACACCCGGCGCCCCGCTGACCTTCGTCAAGCGCTACGCCGACCTGCGGGGGGTTCTCACCGAGGCGACGAAGGCGTATGCGGATGACGTCCGCGAGGGTCGGTTCCCCGGCCCGGAGCACAGCTTCCACTGAGAGACGGGGAGAGCAGGACGACCACGGCGAAGCCCACGAGCCACAGGTGCCCGGCGAGGAATCCGACCCGCTGCAACGCCCCGGACACCGCCTGGGCCGGCACGGTCCCGAGCAGGCAAACCGAGGCCACGGCACCCAGCAGGAAGGACACGCCGGCCACCCGGCGGGCGCGGTGCCGCAGCGCCCAGCCAGCCAGCAGCGGCAGCACCGACAGCGCGGTGTAGCCCGCCGTCCCGAAGCCCAGGTGGACGATGTCCTGAGCTCCGCCGCGCACCTGCCCCAGCGGCGAGGCCGCAGCGCCGAGGGTTGCGAGCGAGGCGACGGTCAGCGCGACCTGGGGAGCACGACCGAGCCGCCGGCCGAGAACCGGGGCAACAGCCAATCCGCCGACCGCGAAGGCGACGAAGGCGACGGTCATCACCGTGCCGGTCGTCGTGCCGTCGCGCTGCAGCTGGCTGATGCTCAGCCGGACCGGGTCGAACCCCTCGGTGCGCAGACCCGACAGCACCCAGGCGAGGGTGAAGGCCAACACCCCGAGCACGGCGAGCAGCGCCCGCAGCCGGTCAGACATCGAGCTGACGGCGCAGCACGTCGCGTGCCTCGACGAGCGATGGTCCGTACCACGTGAGATGCCGTCCGCTCACCAGCACGGCGGGAACCCCCGGGAACGCCTCCGGCCCGTCGTCCGCGCCGAACGAGTAGGGCTCGTCCGGCAGCACCACCACGTCGTACGGCGGTAGCGCGGCCAGCTCGATCCGCTGTTCCAGCCAGGCCGGCCGGCCGAGCCGGCAGGCGGCCAGCATCCGCCCGAGCGAGAGCAGCGCGGCGGGCACCGTCTCCGGGGCGGTCACCCACACCGCGACACCGGCTGCCCGCACCGCGTCCAGGTCGGCCGCCCGGTTCTCCTCCTCGTTGGCGACGACCAGATCGGGCTGCACGTCGAGCACCGCCGGCACCGAGGGACTCTTGGACCCCCCGATCCGCACGACCGGCAGCTCGGCCGGGTGGGCGCACCAGTCGGTGGCCCCGACCAACAGCCCGGGCGCGGTGGCCGCGACCGCCTCGGTGAGAGAGGGCACGAGCGAGACGACCCGGCGGACGGCCCGCGGCAGCGCGACCGGCCGGCCCGGGTCGTCACACGCCGGTGACACGCAGGCCTGCATGGGCGCGGTAGCGGCCGTTGATCGAGATCAGGTTCGCGGTGAGCGCCTCGACCTGGTGGACGTTGCGCAGCCGCCCGCCGTAGACCCCGCGCATACCCGGGATGCGGTCTGCCAGCGCCTGTACGAGGTCAGTGGCCGCCCGGTCGTCGCCGAGGACGAGCACGTCGGTGTCCACGGTGTCGACCGTCTCGTCCAGCAGCAGGACGGCGCTGACGTGATGGAAGGCCGCGACCACCCGGCTGGCCGGCAGCAGGACCTGCGCCTGCTCGGCGGCGCTGCCCTCAGGGACCGGTAGGGCGTAGGCCCCCTGCTTGTCGAAGCCGAGCGGGTTAACGCAGTCGATGACGATCTTGCCGCTCAACTCGTCAGCCAGCGAGAGCAGCAGCTCGCGGTGGCCGGTCCAGGGCACCGCCACGACGACGAGGTCTCCGGCGGTGGCTGCGCCGGCGTTGTCGGTGCCCGAGACCTCCTTTGGCAGGCCGGCGGCCGCGGCGACGGCTCGGGCCGGGTCGCGGGAGCCGAGCACGACCCGCAGGCCGGACATCGCCAGCCGGCGGGCCAGGCCACGGCCCTGCTCACCGGTCCCACCGAGCACCGCCACCACCGGGCTGGCCGGGTCCACCGGGGCTGCTGAGGCCACCGGGGCTGCTGAGGCCACCTCGGTCGCGGGGCCCACCGCCGCAGGGTCGCTCATCCGGTCATTCTGGCAGTCGTTCACCGAACGTTCTCCTGGGAGCGGCAGGAGTCGACCGGCGTGCGGCGAAGGACTCAGGCAGGACGCGCCATGGACAGGGAGGAACCGCGGGGTGGGTGACAGGGCGGGAGGCATGCCGCGGGTCGCGGGGCTCAGCGCGCTGCTGGCTGACATCTCCACCCTGCGCACCACCCTGCAGGCAGATCTGAGCCTGGCCGCCGCCGCACTCGACGAGGGGGAAGCCGAGCTCGCCGGGGAGCTCGTTGCCGGCGACGTGGTCGCGGTGCGGAACTTCGAGGCTCAGGCGTTCGCCGCGCTGCAGGCGATGGACCGCGAGCCGGCGACCCGCAAGACCCGCACCCGCCGGGCCCTGACCCGAAAGGCCCGGCCCCGCCAACAGGCCCCGACCCGGCTGACCCCGACCGGCCGGCGGAGTGGAGCGGGCGGCGTCCGTCGCCGCCTGGTGCCGACCGCGCCGCTGCTCGTGGCCGCCGCGGCACTGATCGGGTTCGCGCTGGGCGTCGTGCCCGACCCTCCCGCCCCGGCTCCGGTGATGAGCAGCGCCGCAGGAGCCAGCTACGAGTTGAACCGCTTGGCGGCCGCCGGCGCCAGCACCGCGCAACTGCGCACCGCCGCCGAACAGCTCAACGACGAGGTCGCCGCCGTCGTCGCCGCCTCCGGGGGCAGCCCCGCGGCAGCCGCCGAGGCCCTGCTGCTGCTCGAGCGCGGCAGTGAGGTGCTGCTCGACCAAGGCGATGCGCGGCAGATGCAAGGGGTGCTTGACCAGACACGTCAGCTGGCCGACCAGCTGCGCAGCACCCTGCCAGTGAATCTGCAGCAGTCCTTCCCCAGACGGGACGGCAGGCCCACGGTGCCGCTGACCGGGCGCCTGGACCTGCCCCCGCCGATCGCGCCCTTCCCCCTGCCGACCGTCGGCCCACCGGCTCAGCCCGCGCTGCCTGCCGCGCCGCCGCTCGCGCCCTCGCCGCCCCGGGGAGGCGTGCCGGGCGTCGGCGTCGGCTAGCCGACGGGGTCTGGGCCTCGCTTCACGGCGGCCCAGACGGTCTTCCCGGGCGGGTCCGGACGGACACCGTGCTCGACGCTGAGTAGGTCGACCAGCATGAGCCCGCGTCCCCCCTCGGCGTCCTGCCCGGCGTCCCGCGGACGCGGTCGGTTCGGGCTGCCGTCCTTGACGGCGATCAGCACCGCGTCGGGGTCGGTCTGGATCTCGAGCGCCACGGGCGGTCCCGCGTGGCGCACCGCGTTGGTGACCATCTCGCTCACGACCAGCACCAGGTCGTCGTGAATCTCGTGCAGGCCGAGCCGCTCGGTGTAGGCAGCGAGGGCCGCCCGCGCCTGGGCGGGACTGTTCAACCCGTCCCGCAGGTCGAGGCATTCGCGAGGGGCGGCGGACCGGTCGTCGATGTGCTGAAGGGCTTCGGCGCGGTCCGCATGCACCGTCAGCCCGGAGAGCTCGGCCACCACGTCCGGGGAGGACGCGCAGAATTGCAGTGATGCTCGTGGCCAGCCCGATGCCGTCGCGGCCAGCGCGCGCAGCGCGGCAACCGTCTCGGGGATCAGGTCGCAGGCATCGGTCAGGTCCACGACGACGCCGCGCGGCTGGCGCGCCAGCGAAGCCTGCACTGCGACCTCCAGGCTGTCGGCGTAGGCGGCGCCCACCGGACCGGACACGGCAAGAACGTGCACGCCGTGCTCGATCTCCTGGCTCAGCAGCACGTCTGACACCTCGTCGCGGCTCTAGGGGCGATGACCGTCGACGGCTGCCGACACTGAGCGTCATACCCCTGTCACAGAAAAGCCGAACCGGACCAGTGGGACGAACTGTCAGTCGACGACCGGGAGGTAGACCCTTCCCCCGCCTTCGGCGAACTCCGCCGACTTCTGCTGCATCCCCAGCTCAAGCGCCGCCGTCTCGTCGACGCCCTGCTCGGCGGCATACCGGCGTACGTCCTGGCTGATCTTCATGGAACAGAAGTGCGGCCCGCACATCGAGCAGAAGTGCGCGGTCTTCGCCGCGCCGGCCGGCAGCGTCTCGTCGTGGAAGTCGCGCGCAGTGGTCGGGTCCAACGAGAGGTGGAACTGGTCCTCCCACCGGAACTCGAAGCGGGCGTCCGACAGCGCGTCGTCCCACACCTGCGCGCCCGGATGCCCCTTGGCCAGATCTGCGGCGTGAGCGGCGATCTTGTACGTGATGACGCCGTCCTTCACGTCGTCCCGGTCCGGCAGGCCGAGGTGCTCCTTGGGGGTCACGTAGCAGAGCATCGCCGTGCCGTACCAGCCGATCATCGCCGCGCCGATCGCACTGGTGATGTGGTCGTAGCCAGGCGCGATGTCGGTGGTCAGCGGGCCGAGGGTGTAGAACGGCGCCTCGGCGCAGACCTCCAGCTGCAGGTCCATGTTCTCTTTGATCTTGTGCATCGGCACGTGGCCGGGCCCCTCGACCATGACCTGCACGTCGTACTCCCAGGCGATCTTCGTCAGCTCGCCGAGTGTGCGCAGCTCGCTGAACTGCGCCTCGTCGTTGGCGTCGGCAATGCAGCCGGGACGCAGGCCGTCGCCGAGGCTGAAGGTCACGTCGTAGGCCGCCATCAGCTCGCACATCTCGCGGAAGTGCGTGTAGAGGAAGTTCTCCTCGTGGTGCGCGAGGCACCACGCGGCCATGATCGAACCGCCACGACTGACGATGCCGGTCTTGCGGGTGGCGGCCATCGGGACGTAGCGCAGCAGCACCCCGGCGTGCACGGTGACGTAGTCGACGCCCTGCTCGAACTGCTCGACCAGCGTGTCGCGGTAGATCTCCCAGGTCAGCGCCTCGGCCTTGCCGTTGACCTTCTCGAGCGCCTGGTAGATCGGGACGGTGCCGATCGGCACTGCGCTGTTGCGCAGGATCCACTCGCGGGTGGTGTGGATGTTGCGACCGGTCGACAGGTCCATCACCGTGTCGGCGCCCCAGCGGGTCGCCCACGTCATCTTGTCGACCTCCTCCTCGATCGAGGACGCGACCGCGCTGTTGCCGATGTTGGCGTTGATCTTGACCAGGAATCCGCGACCGATCGCCATCGGCTCGGCCTCGGGGTGGTTGATGTTGACCGGCACGACGGCACGGCCGCGGGCGACCTCGGCGCGGACGAACTCCGGGTCGAGCCCCTCCCGCAGGGCGACGAACTCGAGCTCGGGGGTGATGGTGCCGGCGCGCGCGTAGGCCAGCTGGGTGACGGTCTTTCCCGGGAGCGCGCGCAGCGGCCTTCGGCCGGCGGAGTCGAAGACGGAATCGAGGTTGCGGTGGTCATGGGCTTTCAAGCCGTTGTCGACCGGCTGCACCGGACGGCCACCGTAGGCCTCGACGTCCCCCCGCTCGGCGATCCAGTCCTTGCGCAGCGCCGGCAACCCGAGCCGCACGTCGGTGCGCAGCGAGTCATCGGTGTACGGGCCGCTCGTGTCGTAGAGCACGACGCTGTCGCCGGTGGACAGGACCACCTCGCGCATCGGGACCCGAAGGTCCGGGCGGCTGCCCTGCAGATAGGTCTTGCGCGAGCCCGGAAAGGGGGTTCCTACGGTGGTCGAGGTGTCTTCCACAGCAGTCATGGCGGGTTCCTCCCTACGCCGGTGCGAGCCGGATCAGGTACGAACGGTCAGCGGCCGGTCCTGCCGCCCTCTCAGCCTCGGCGCGAGGCTCCCGCGGGTCGCCTCGGACCTTACGGCAGCATGGGTTCGTGCGGGAGATCGAGGTACGTGAGGACGGCATCCGGTTGGGTCAGCTGCTGAAGCTGGCGGACCTCGTGTCCGCCGGTTCGGACGTACGACCGCTGCTGGCCGAGGGTGTGGTCACGGTGGGTGGCCGGCTCGAGACGCGGCGTGGACGCCAGCTCCGCAAGGGCGACGTCGTCGCGGTCCGTGGCGAGCAGGTACGCCTGGTCTGAGCCGTCCGGAGCCCCGGCAGACCACCCAGCGACTGCGCGCCGGCGACGTCCGCTGCGCGGGGCGAACTCCTACGTCACCGAGCCGCCAGCCTGTCCGGACTGCGCGAGGGCGTCCAGCAGCTGGCGAAGTACTGGATCGAGGTGTCGGGCAAGCTGCGGGTCTACCGCAGTCGCACCGGCGGTGGGGAGTGGGAGCCGCTGACCAAGGGCCTGCCACAGGAGCACTGCTACGTCAATGTCCTGCGCGACGCGATGGCGGTCGACCGGCTCGACGAGTGCGGAATCTACTTCGGCACCACGGGCGGTCAGGTCTACTGCTCTCCAGACGGCGGTGACAGCTGGCAGGCGGTCGTACGAGATCTGCCTGCCGTCCTGTCGGTGGAGGTGCAGACGCTGCCATGACGCGCGTCGTCCTGCCCTACCACCTGCGGGCGCTTGCCAAGGTCGGCCGCGAGGTGCAGGTCGACGGCGCCACCACCGGCCAGGTGCTCGCCGCGCTCGAGGCCGCAAACCCGGTGCTGGTCGGCACGATGCGCGACCCGGCCACCGGTTCGCGACGGCCATTCGTGCGGTTCTTCGCCTGCCAGGAGGACCTCTCGCACGGCTCGTACGACGATCGGCTGCCGGAGGCGGTCCTGCGCGGCGACGAGCCGTTCCTGGTGGTGGGGGCGATGGCCGGCGGCTGAGCCCGGCGTTGTCCCCCACGGCGGTGGCGCGCGGGGCGCGCGGTTCACTCCTGCTCAACGTCCCGCGGCACTCCGCGAGGTCCGCATACAAGTGGAGGGCACCCATGAACACGAGGACCATCGCCATCGTGGCACTGGTGATCGCAGCGTTGCTTCTACTCTTTCTCGTGATCTTGCCTCGCGTCTAGAGCCGTGTGCGTACGGCGTCCAGGAGCTACTCCTGTTCGCGAAGCCGGTACCGCAGCCGCCTGGTCCTGGAGAAGGGCCCGGTGACCACCCGACGCACGAAGGTGCCGGTCGCCTCGGCCTGGCCGACGGACACCTCCAGGGCGAACTGCGTCAGCGGCCGTAGCCGACGCCCGGCCAGCCGCACGGTGCGGGCCACCTCGTACACCGGCGACCAGGGGCAGGCGTGCATCGATGCGGGGCTCCCCTCGTCGTCGAGCGCCCGCCGTACCTTCCCGTCGCGGACCGCGGCCAGCAGCCGGGCCTGCAGGGTGAGGGTCTGCCGGGGGTCCGGGTCGAACCGCCAGAGCCGGGCCAGCGCCTGCTGGGCCTTGCGGTCGGCTCCGAGCCGAGCTGCCACCTCCGGCGCGGTCAGGCACCACATGTCGAAGCCTGGCTCAGCGGGACCGGGCAACCTCACCGGCCCGGCGCTTGGCGTCCGCGCCGGCTCCCGGGCATCCATCCGGAGTCGCTGCCCGACCTCGAAGTACTGCTGGAGTGCGTCCTGCAACCGGGTCGCCACCAGTTCGCGCAGCTCGTCGCCCCCATCGGAGGACTGCAGGAGCGGGAGCACGGACGCCACGGCGCTGTCGGCTGCCGCGACCATCCCCTGCGCGGTTGTCACCCGGGTCGCCTGCCCCTCCGGCGGACGTCCGGCTGCCAGCACCGCACCGAGTGCGACTGCGGCGTGGGCCCCCACCTCTGCGGCGGCATGCGCCAGCGCCCCGAGGTAGTTGCGCGGATAGTCCTCGACGACGATCCACGCGGGCAGCGGCACCGGCAGCTCTACGTCATCAGCCAGGTCGTACGACGGGTCGTCCGCCGCGCGGCGACAGCGGGCCAGCCAGGGCTCGACCTGCACGAAGCAGGCCCAGGCCTGCTCGAAGGTGACCGGCGGGAGGTAGCCCACCGTGATCGGCGAGGCGCGGTAGTCCCCGTCGATCAGTGCCTCACCGAGCACCTGCAGGACGTAGGCATTCCACGTGCACAGCAACTGCGTGCGTTGCCCTGTCGAGGCCAGGAACGGATGGGTTCCGGCTCCGGCAAGCTCCACCTGCAGCTGCTCTGCTTCCAGGTAGACCTGATAGACACCACGTCCCGCAGCGCGCAGGCCCTCGAGCTCGGCCGCCGGGACCTCACCACGCAGCACCGAGGCCAGCCGTCGCACCAGGCGGGGATGCGCCGGGGGACTCTGCACTGGCGCAGGCTAGGACCCGCGGGCGACGACGGACAAGGCGGTTCAGGCAAGGATCGCCTCCGCCGCTGCTACGCACTGCCAGGGCCCGAGCCGTCAGGCCCTCGACAGACCGTCCGGTGTCGGCGCGCCGACGTGCGCGGCTATCTTGCGGGCGACCGTTGTCGTCGTCCAGCGCGCACCGGTCGTCGTGCGCCGACCCTCGGCGTTCAACGCCGCGGCGATGGTGTGCAGCGATGCGCCGTCGCGCTGCAGGTCGAAGATGCGACGCGCGTCGACGTCCTGCGGCTGAACCGGTGGCGACGCAGCGGCTGCCGGGCGTGGCGCGGCCATGGCCCGGCGCTGCTCCAGCCAACTGTCCAACTGCGCTCCTGGCAGGGCGGACGACCACAAAAAGCCCTGCGCTTGGTCGACGCCGAGCGCGCGCAGGGCGTCGAGCTGGCCGGTGGTCTCGACTCCTTCCGCCACGACGAGCTTGCCGACCGCCCGGCCCAGGCTGACGACTGACGCCACGATTGCCTCGTCGTCCCGGTCGCGCCCCAAGCCGGCGACGAAGGAGCGGTCGATTTTGATCGCGTCCAACGGGAAGCGTTTGAGGTAAGTGAGCGAGGAGTACCCGGTGCCGAAATCGTCCAGTGCCAGGCGTACGCCCATCGCACGCAGGGTCTGCAGGACGTCCGGGGCGCGCGGGTCGTCCATCAACGCGCTCTCGGTCACCTCGAGGATGAGCCGGCCGGGCGATGCGCCGGTGTCCTCCAGCACCTCACGTACAAGATGCACGACGTTGTCCCCCACCATCTGCAGCGGCGACAGGTTGACCCCGACCCCGCAGGTCAGTCCAGCCCGCTCCCAGGCAGCAGCCTGCAGGCACGCCTCCCGCAGAACCCAGGCACCGAGCTCGATGATGAGACCGGACCGCTCCGCCAGCCCGATGAAGGCCGACGGCGGCAGCAGGCCGCGCGCCGGGTGCCGCCAGCGCACCAGGGCCTCCGCCCCGGCCATGGTGTCGGAGCGGATGTCCATCACCGGTTGCAGGTACATGCGGAGCTGTCCATCTGCGATGGCACAGCGCAGCTCGGCCACGGCGGCCAACTCCGCACGCCGCTCGGAGGCCGGCACGTGGGGCGCGGCCTCGGGACCCCCAAGGACGCGCTCCGCCGCGGCAAGCAGTGCCCCGGGGCTGGTGGTCGGGCTCAGAGCCGTGCCGACGCGCAGCGAGATGTCGACCCGGACGCCCTCGATCAGCCGGGAGCCACCGAGCGTCTCGGCAAGGATGGCCCCCCGGGTCCGCAGCTCCTCCACCGACGCCACGTCGTCGACCACGACCACGAAGTGGTCACCGCCGACGCGGGCAACACTGTCGACTTCCCGCACCGCTGTCACGAGTCGCGCGGCCAGTTCACGCAGCACGGTGTCACCGCCGGCCTGACCGACGGCCTCGTTGACGGCGGACATGTCGAGGACGTCGAGCAGGACGAGGCCGGTCCGCGTGTCCCTACGCCGGTCACGAGCCAGTGCCTGGTCGACCCGATCGAGCAGGAGAGCACGGTTCGCGAGGCCGGTCAGCCTGTCGTGGAGCGCCGTGTGCTCGAGCTCCTGCTGGGCACGGCGCCGCTCGGAGACGTCCCGAAGATTGACCACGATCCCGCCGACATCGGGATCGTCAAGCAGATTGGACAGCACGTGCTCGCACCAACGCCAGCTCCCGTCGGCATGGCGTACGCGGCCCTCGAAGGCCTCCGAGCTCCCTGCGGCGTGCAGCAGCCGGCGCCAAGCGGCGTCCAACACCGGTCGGTCCTCTGGGTGGACGAAGCTCAGTCCGTCGTGCCAGCTCAGGGCGACCTCGTCGTATCCGAAGTGCGTCGTGACGGCCGGGCAGACGTAGAGCGTCCGGCCGGCTCGGTCGAGCACGAGGACAACGTCCGTGGCGTGGCGCAACAACCCCCGCAACCGCGCCTCGTTGGCTCGGACCTCCCGCTCGGCGCGGGTGAGGTCGGTGACGTCGAGGGCGATGCCGATTCCGCCAACGAGCTCAGCCGACTGCCCGCGCAACGGGCTGTAGTGGCACTCCCAGACCCGGTCGGCATGGTCGATGACGGCGCGCACGCTGCGGCCTGCCAAGCTCGCAAGCAGTGCGTCCCGCACGACTGGTGCCCGCATGTAGACCTCGAGCAGGTCGGTCCCGACGAACTCGTCGTCAACGATGCCGAAGACCGACAGCGCCTTGCCACGGGAGGACGTGCAGCGCCCGTCGAGGTCGTAGGTGAAGACGGTGACCGGTACAGAGGTCAGCAGCGCATCGAAACGGCCGGCCTCCAGGTGGATGCGCTCCTCGGCGGCGCGCAGGGCGGTCACATCCTGCAAGGAGATGGCCAGCACCTTGGCTCCGTGCTCGTCCGACATGGTCGTCACCGTGCGGACCACCCGGACGAGCCGACCGTCCGAGCGCCGCAGCGTCGGCTCGTGCTGGACGTAGTTCTCGGCACCCGAGGCAAGCCGAGCCAGCGCCCGCTCGAGACCGGGCCGGTCCTCGGCGACGTACATCTCGAGGGCATTGCGTCCCAGCAGGGCTGCGGCGCTCTCCCCCAGCATCCACTCGAGGGCGGCGTTGACCGCAAGCACCCGCCCCCGAGGTCCGCCCGGGACTGCGCCACCGGTGAGTCGTCAAAGCTGGCCCGCCGTTCATGGCTCCCCCCGCCCCGTGACGGCTCCTGGCGGCGCGCGAACCGCACGTTGCGGTGCCGGAACTGCGTCCCCACCACCGCGCCGTCCGGATCGCGTAGCACAGAGAGGTCGATCTCCACCGTGAAGCGCGCGCCGTCGCGCGTCACACCGAGCGCCTCGAACGGTGGTACGGCGCCGTCGGTGAGCCGAGCTGCCCGCTCGGCGATGTCATGACCGGACCCCTCGCCGAGCAGGACCGACACGTGCTGCCCGAGCGCGTCGGACTCGGGAAAACCATAGAGGTCCACTGCGCCCGCTGACCAGTGAGTGATCACGCTGTCGGCAGACAGGCGCACCAGGGCATCCGTCGACGCGTTCCGCGAGGCAGCGATATCGATGTCGATCAGGAACTCCGCCCTAGGGTCAGCGCACCGGCAGGAGGGGTTCGGGCGGGTTCGCCGGTTCGCTCAGCGAAGGTTCTCGCATCCGATTCATTGACACAAGGATAAACTTCACGGTACCGGGCTCTGCACAGCAGGCACCCGGGTTCATCTGACGCGAATTCCGGGTGTCAAGAGCATGGACCATCCCTCCGGTCTTCCAAGTAACCTGCACCGTCACGGGATCGAATGTTCGGGCGCCGCGACCTGGGGAGCAGCTCGACCGCAAGCAGAGCGTTGTTCGGGTTCATGTTCTTGACCCGGCACACGAGCAGCCGGGCGATCATGTGCTTGGCCTTGGCCTTGGGCTTGGGCTCGTAGGGGATCTCGGCGACCTCGGCGTCGCTGATCTAGCGCTGCCGGTCCTCGTCGAAGATTGCACTGGTGTACTCGATCGTCGTCCAGGGATCGGGCGCGATGCGGGCGATCGCCGCGCGGACGGCCTTGTCTGCCGGGCGGTGATGGAGAACCGGGCTCCCTGCCGGGTCACGGCGCCGATCACGTGCAGCCGTAGTAGGCCGAGTCCGAGGTGAAGTCGTTCGGGACGGCGAGATGCCGTCATCTAGGTACACCTCGCCGCCCTCGGTCTCGACCACCGAGATCTCGCTTCGTCGGGACACGGTCCCAGGTTCAGCAGAGCGGGCTCTCAGGCGGACGGCGGCAGGAGCCCCTTGACCCGCAGCCCCTCGGGGAGCGGCGTCTCAAGAAGTCGTTCGATGGCGTCCACGGAAGCCCGTGCTGACGGCGCGAAGCGACGCTGCCAGGCGTCTACGCGCACCTGTTCGTCGTCTGTCGCTAGGCGGCAGGCGAGTCCCATCGCTTCCGCGTGCCCCCAGTTCTTGAGCCGGGCCCACCCCCGGGCAAGGCCCGTCAGCGCTGCAGCGAACTCCTCCTTGTCCACTTCTGTTGCGTCGCCCGCGAGGATGACCCCGTTCATCACGGAGTGACGGCCCAGCGGCAGGACCGGGATGCCGAGCCACCCACTCAGTGCCCTCTCCACCGTCCTGCAGTCCTCGCAGGCCAGCCATGACCAGCGCACGACACCACCGGCCAACCCGCGCGCGCACAGGGCGCAGAGGTCAGTTGCCCTGCTGACGTGGCAACCTGGCCACTTTTCCTGCGGCTCGCACCGGCACGACTGCCTGCCGTAGGGCGTCTCCCCGTGCAGCGAAAGGCATGGCAGGTGAAGCTCCAGAGCGTCCTGCCAACTGGTGCTGAGTGCCGGATCGTTGGACATGGGTCCTCCACGCAGGTCCTGGACCCCGGTGTTGCCGGTGGCCCGCCTTGCCCTGGCCGGACGGCCAGGACCAGGTCTTCCACCGGGACCACCTCATGCGGGACGAGGTTGGCGACCAGCAAGCCGGTGGGCTTGGCGCTGGTTCTCTTGACCTGTCGAGAGCGTACCGCGCTAGTGGTCCGTCGTTGATTTGATCTGGCGGGTCAGTGCTGCGCGGCCTCGCTGGACCTTTTCGATGATGTCGTCGGCGGTGGCTTTCCAGACGAAGGGCTTGGGGTCGCTGTTCCAGTGCGCTGA
>JAABUN010006489.1_pt1 | contig 13428 bp, 9 predicted proteins | sample 5559311 | NCBI WGS metagenome assembly JAABUN01 (sample SAMN10711877, study PRJNA513370) | rock metagenome | isolation source: Antarctica rocks | place: Antarctica: Victoria Land, Siegfried Peak sud | reverse complement strand
CCGTCTATGCTGTAGCTGAGACCCGTTGCAGGTACAGGGGTATTTACTGTGATCGTCCCGGTGGCTGTTGTACAGGTTGGTTGTGTTGGCGTTGCTGTTGGTGCAGCAGGCGCAGGAGGCGGAGCATTGATCGTTATTGAAGTAGCTGGTGATATACAGCCATCAGCATTCTTTACCGTTACACTATAAGTTTTTGGTGCAAGGTTGGGGAACACGCCCGTTGTATTGGTATAAGTCGTTCCGTCTATGCTGTAGCTGAGACCCGTTGCAGGTACAGGGGTATTTACCGTGATTGTTCCGGTGGCTGTTGTACAGGTCGGCTGTGTTGGCGTTGCTGTAGGTGCAGCAGGCGCTGGCGGAGGTGCATTAATCTTTATAGCGGTAGGTGGTGATACACAACCTCCCGCATTCTTTACCGTTACGTTATAAGTTTTATCAGGTGCAAGACCGGTAAATACTCCCGATGTATTGGTATAGGTCGTTCCGTCTATACTATAGGTAAAACCAGTGCCTAATGGAGTTTTTACTTCAATCTTTCCGGTAGCTACTGTACAGGTAGGCTGTGTTGGGTTTGCAGTTACTTCCGGAAGGCCAACCGTAACCGTTACCGCTTCTGTAGCATAAACATATTTTCCAAAAAAGATATCGTCTAAAGCAAAATCATTACCAGTCGCGGTGGTATTTTTATTTATAATGGAAATTATAGCGGTAGTGTTACTACCAGAGTTCCAGGGAGTAGGATTATAAAACTGGTTCCAGACACATTTTTCATCAACACCGTCTAAACGGCCATATTCGACACCGTTTATAAAAAATCGAAGATTGGCATTAGTGGGCGGGCATCCTCCGAAGCAAGAATTGTTTAATGTTTGAAGCCACGCTGAGAACACATACTCACTGTTTGGAGTAATATTTGTAATAGTTTGTTGCCAAACTACCACACCTGAGGTATCGTCCCCATTCACCATCATCATATCCCCACTACCGGTGGTGTGATCTTTACAATCGAAAAAGTTTTTATGCCAGGGACGAGTTGATTTTCCAACTGTATAAACTCCTTCAGGTTCCCCCCCCTGAGGAGTATTGGGATTTGTATAGGTGTATTTTGAAGAAAATTCTCCATTATTACCAGCACTAAAATTTCCATTCTTAACTAAATTGGTGGGAACAAATCTTTTGGAGGAAACCCTATAAGTAGTAGTTGTTGTAGGTTTTGCTATCACCTTTCCATCCACAAAACTTAACGATGAATTGTTTTCCCAGCAGGGATCAATAACACTATTATAAACATTAAATATTACATTGTCGCCTAAACAAATTGAAGTATCCTTGTTTGCAATGAGATCCTCAATGGGACCTGGTGTAAAAGTGGGGCAGAATTGTTGACCAATCCCCGCTCTGGAATTTATAAGAATTATACAGATAATTTTTATAAATAAAGTAAGATTATAACGGGTTATAAAGTTTTTCACATCTTGGAAATAGGTGGTATTGGTACTAAGCAATGGAAAAATAGGACATAATTTAGAACAGTTATTCTTTCTCACCTCTTATTTTTTCAGAATTTTGCTTACATATTACCTGCTGATTTTTAGTCGCATTTACGGCATTCTTTTTTACAGGATTTGTAAAAGTAAGAATATTATCAGGCATAAATGCTTTCCTTACTTTATAAATACTATGTATCAACTTGATTAAGATAACAAATCGAAGCTTTTCGCTGCCTGATGTTAGTAAATAATGAGTACTATTAACAAATATTAGGAGCTTAATTGTAACCTCTTAATTCATCCGACTTCCTTTTACGCGGAAAGCTTAAAATAAAACTCATTAAAAATAATTTTAGTACTTTTATTACGTTCGTAAACCTATTGTGATTTGAATAAGCTTCTTTCAAAAATCTTAAAGGGAATAATTTTCCGGAAGTGCTTTTATAGACCACTTACACTGCGGGCAACATTAACATCACTAAAACCAGGAGGACTAATCTCCTTCTCTTTCTAAAAATATACAGGTGTTTTTGTATTAAACGAAAAAATTCTAATGTTCTTTGCATCTTTCCCTTCATACCATTGTTTACCTAAAACACGGCTTCAAATTCAATTACTGCCCCAACAACTCATACTTCGTTTTTGGTCTTCTGTTCTCTAACCATTTGAAGCCGCGAACTTTAAATTCTGTATAATTAATTTGCCGCATTGGTGTAATAGTGCCTTCGAGGTTATTTCGAAGAACAACTTTATTTGGTTTTCGGTCTGCAAAGTAAACATCAATAACATCTGATGTGGAGCGGTTAGCGCCGATAAAGCCGCCTTTTTCGTCGGCAGCATAATAAATATTTTCGGCGTTTCCTTTGGCTTTAAAAAAGTTAATGTTTCCGTTATCGAAGTAGCCGTTTATGGTGTTTCCTTTAACCTGGTTATATACATTTTTTTCTATCTCGTTTATTGCCAGGGCATTTTCAAAAACATAAAACCGTTTGGGCTTTTTGTTTTGAGTATATAAGTAAATAGTATCGCCTATAATTTGGTTTTGTTGAGCCCATATAACAGGATTTTTAAATAAACGGAAGGCCGAATCGCGAAAGCTATAGAACATACTATCGCCTACTGCCTGAAGGCTGTCGCTAAAAATTTTTACGTGAAAATAAGCTTCAAAAAAACGGTTGCTGTTGCTGTCGGCAGGGTTTTTAGTTTTGTTTTTAGTAATTATAGTTGTGTCTGTAATATCAGGAACGGGGCGCGTTTTCTCCAGTTCAGTAAGCTTTCCTGAATACAGTGTATCTGCACTAACATAAATGCTATCCCTGTTTTGCTTAATTATCATTAAGGGTTTTTGAGTGGCAAGAACGGCGCCGGTAAGTGTATTTGATTTTATATTGTTTGCGAGAATGGCGAAAGCATTAGCCGTATCCTTATTTTTATAAACAACATTTCCCTGTGCTTCCCCCAAATTTGAAGCATCATCAAAAGCCATATCATCGGCAGTAAGTGTATAATCCTTATCATCTACTACAGGCCTTTTACCAAACATGGCCTTTTTATTTTGCATATCATAATATCCTTCAGATGTTCTTATTGTTCGTTTCCCCGTTACAATTTTAGTAGGCACCGTAAACCGTGAAATCTGAGTATAAGTATTATATAAAAGTGTATCTGTTGTCACCCTGTATTCAGGATCAACTAACAGTACTTTCTTTTTAAAATATATATCTCTTGTCTCGCCGTAATAATAACCTTCGGTGCTTGTAAGAACTGATTTGCCATTTACAACCTTTCCGCCTTTATAGTAAGTCCCTACTTTTGTAAGCGTATTATATTCCAGTTCGTTAGTGGTTAATATAGCCCGGCTATCCGTTAACCTCACTTTATTTTTTAGAAATGCTTTCTTTTCCCTGCCCAGGTATTTTAAGTATTGCGAATAGGTATGAACACTATCGTTATCATTAATATGAATATTGCCGAATGCTTCTACTGTATTTGCAGTCTGGTTAAGCACAGCGCTATCGCAGTAAAATAAAGTATTCCCTTGTTTAATTCTTACATTTCCTGCAACAGAACTAAAGTCTCCTTTTCCTTCTATCTTTTGAAAATGGTAGCGCTCGGCAGAAATGATTTCGAGGGTTTTACCTGTAGTATCTGTAATACTCACCTGGCTAAAAGACGACAAAGCCGTTACTGCAAACAGAACGGCTAAGGTTAAATTAATATAAATATTCTTATGCATTTTACTCCTTAAGTGTTATAGCCGCAACAGTATCTTTAACCGCAGAGGCAGGCAAAGGTTTAGTTAAATAATTGCCAGTGTTTTTCTTTCCGAAAACTGATATACTTACATATCGTTTGGGATTAACCCGAAGGTCGTCCATTAAAATGTTTAAACTGCGGGTTGTGTTGGCAAGGTTATCATAAATCTGTCTGTCATTAAGCAGTAAACCTATTGATCCATCTTTGCTGTCCATTTTCGATACTGCTGCGTTAAGCTTTTCAATACTACCCTGCAACGAGGCAACAGTACCTTTTATATCTGCCTCAGATAGATTGGTTGTAGTAGTTTGCAGGTTACCTAAAGTTTTATTTATCTGGTCGTTATTATTGGCAAGATTTCGTGTAAAAGAATTTACATTATCCATCGACTTTACCAGCGCTCCGTTCTGATCATTCATTATTTTTTGGAATGCAGCAGCAGATACAAGCAAGCTTGTAGTTAAACGATTGGTATTGGCAACCACATCCTGCACATTGTTTTTTGTTAAAGGATCAAAAATACTGTTCACGTTTCGCAATACTGAGTCGAGTGTTTGTACGGTAACCTTTATCTGATCTACCACCGGAGTTAATTTAGTAGTTATTTCTCCCAGCACTCCGGGGGCATCAATAGTAGGAATGGTGTCATGATTTTTAATGTACTTTTTACTGTCTCCCATACTAATATCTATACTTGCTGCGCCTAATGGGCTATCGTTAATAGTTGCCAGGGAGTTTACAGGAATATTCAATTCTTTATTAAGCTTAATGGCAATAAGTATGGTGTCGATACTTTTAGTAGTTTCTTCCAACTCGTACACAGACCCTACCTGTAACCCGTTAATATAAACGGGGTTTGAGGTCTTTATTCCTTTTGTATGCTTAAATTTTCCATATACAAAAGTGCCTGTTTTAAAAAGGCTTTTCCCTTTTAAAAAATTAAACCCTAATATTAAAAACGTAATTGCTAAAGCTGTTAAAGCGCCAACTTTGGTTTCATTAGAAATCTTCATGTAAAAAACTTTTGGTAAATATCAGTAGTAAATGTTCTGCAGATGCAAAATTTTTGCTAAAGCGAAATTAAGTGTTTAAAGATAAGGGTGGAATTTTCAACCGGGATTATAGTCTGAACGGGTTCAAACGCTAAGACTTCTGGATCTCAACTACGCTTCTGTAGCGTTTAAGCGCCTCGGTTATACAGCGGGCGATTTCAGTTTGCCCACTCTCACTGTTTAAATAGGCTTCTTCTGCAGGGTTGCTGATAAAACCTGTTTCTACCAGGATGCTTGGCATAGCAACCGCCTGAAGCACCCAAATGCCTACCTGGCGTTGTTGTGCCTCACGGCTTATTCGCCCCACTTTTTTAAATTCTTCTTCTACAGTTAGGGCAAGGTTGGCGCTACGGTTAAAATATTGCTGCGTTTTTAAAGAATAAAGAATCATACGGTCGGGCGAATTAGGGTCGAAGTCTTTAACAAAATTAGCTGTTGCACTGTCAAGATAAAGCGACTCGTTCTCCTGCATTGCCTTTTCTTTCATATCCGTTTTTTGTACACCCCAAATGTAAGTTTCTGTTCCTTTTGCCGGGTTGGGAGTTGTCCAATAACGGTACTGCGGAATTTTTCGGGTATGTTTTTTCTTTTTGCGGCCTTTGCCGGTGTAGTAAACTTCGGTTTTATAACCACTGATCTCCGAATGTTTATTTGCAGGGGCACTGTTGCAATGAATACTTATAAACAAATCGCCTTTGTTGAAGTTAGCAATATTAGCTTTTGTGGGAGGGGATTGATAAATATCGGTAGTGCGTGTAAGTACAACTTCAACACCAGGCAATTCGTGTTGGAGCATTTTACTTAGGTTAAGAGCAACAGCAAGGGCTACATCTTTTTCTTTCGAAAATCTTCCTGAAGCCCCTACATCATGGCCGCCATGCCCTGCATCAATAACTATCTTTTTTAATTTAGCCTTTTGGTAATTTAACTTAAACCCAAATAAAAAAGCAGACTGAAAGCATAGTAAAAGCATGCCCAGGCCAATCATCAAATTCCGCTTCATGTTTCTCAGCTTTTGTTATTCACATTTATCTGTTGGTTCCCTGCGCAATAATAGCAATTGTTTTTTATCCTGTTTATTTTGTTGGAGTATCTTCCGGAATAATTCCTGAGCCCGTTTCGAGGAAATGTTTATATCTTAATACAGCTCTCATTACAGCATAAGCAACTTCGTTCTGGCCTTTTTCGCTGTTGAGGTAATCTTCTTCCTCGGGGTTACAAATAAAACCTGTCTCTACTAAAATGCTCGGCATATTAGTGGCCTGCAACACCCAGATGCCTTTACTATTTCTTTGTTTCACCCCTTCGCTTTGCCGGCCTAATTTTGTAAATTCTTCTTCCACATAACCTGCAATTGTTCGGCTTTGGTCAAAATATTTCTTTGTTCGTAACGATGCTAAAATTTTGGCATCAGGAGAATCGAAGAAATAGTTGCCGGAAGAGTCGGCACCTTCACTGGCTAATTCGTCAGCATCTCTTGACCCTACTGATTGCTGCTTTTGGTCGTATTTGTTGATGGCCCAAATGTATGTTTCCGTTCCCTTGCGGTTACACGGCAGTTTATAAGACTTGTAAATGGGAACCTCTCTTGTTTTTGTAACTTTCTTTTTCTTTTTTCCTTTACCTACATATACATGATAGGTTTCCTCCCTGTATCCTTCAATCCTTCTTTGATAGCGGTCTTCCAAAGTGTTAACATGGATAGAAATAAAAAGGTCTCCATGATTATCGTTGGCAAATTGTGCCCTGTAGCGATTTGCTTTGTTGGGGTCAGTTATACCGCCGGCATCATTCTCATCTGCTCTCGTATATAAAATATTGCAGTCAGGCAAAACCTGTTTAAGCCGTTCGCCAATTTTTAAAGCCATTGCAATCGTAAGTGCAGACTCATAACTGTATTTCCCCTGAGCGTTACGAGTGGGCAAACCATGTCCTGCATCAATAACGATTGTTTTTAAAGCTTGTTTCTGAATTTTTTTTTCCGGAGTAGTTGTGAAAGAAGTGAAGCATGGTATTAGAAAAAAATGAAGAAGCACTACTAAGAATCGGTTCAGCATATTTTCAATTTCTTTGGGGGACTATTTCTAAAAGGTTAATCTTTCTGTCGGGTTAATCTTCACACATCGTTAATGCTTTAAGCATTAAATTTGTTTAACTACTTATGAGCAACAGATGTAAAGTTAGTTTAAAAAAAATTTCAGCCTTACCGCTAATTGCTATTGTTTTCATAATAACTATCCAGTTAAATAAAAAACAATCAGCATACAAGTTGCTCATAAAATCATTTACCGAATTTGCTGATACAACCAAACCCAAAAAAAAATTACCTGGTATTGATACTACCCAAAAAAGATTAACGGATACTGCCAAAAGAAAACCAACTGATACTACTACTACAAGAAGAACCGATACCTTAAACAGAAAATCAAACTCACTTAATTCTGTCTTTACCGATACTACAAAAAACGACAGCCTCGTTCAGGTTACAGATACTTTAAATTTAAAATTATCTAAGGACTCGTTGGATGCTCCCATTTCATATTCTGCATCCGACAGTGGTGTATTGCTTATACCAAATAAGCAATTTATTTTGTACGGAAAAGCTACTACCAAATACACAGATATTGGAGTGGAGGCAGCCATTATCAACCTCGATCAGTCAACACAAATGATTAAGGCTTATGGTGCAAAAGATACCACCGGTAATCCTTTGGATAATCCAAAGCTTACGCAGGGAGAGATGGTAACCAACAGCGATTCTATTTTTTTTAATCTTCGTTCGCAAAAGGGATTAACCAAAAGCACTTACCTGCAGGAAGGTGAAATGTATGTGTATGCCAACACCATAAAAAAGATAGATAATAATACATTGTATGCCTGGCGCGGAAGATTTACAACCTGTAATCTTGATATACCGCACTTTGCATTCAACACCCGGAAAATGAAGATCATTAATAAGAAGTTGGCAGTATCAGGCCCTGCGTTTCCTGAGTTTGAAGGAGTACCTGTTCCTATTGGAATACCGTTTGGCATTTATCCTTTAAACCGTGGAAGGCATTCAGGTTTTTTGCCCCCGCAGTTTGCAGCAAATGAAGATTTTGGTTTGGGATTAGAAGGGTTGGGATTTTATAAAGTATTAAGCGAGCATTTTGATGCAACCGTTCGAAGTAATATATACAGCTATGGCGGATGGAGCATAAATACATCTTCACGATACACGCAGCGCTACAGGTATAATGGTGGATTAAATTTCTCTATACAGAACACAAAAATCTTAAACCGTGCAGGATATACCAAAGAAGAATTTACAAAAAATAAAAGCTTTATGGTTAACTGGAGCCATACAAGAGACCCTAAAGCAAGACCGGGTACAAGTTTTTCGGCCAATGTAAATGCAGGCAGCACAAAGTTTAACCGGTTTGTTTCTAACAATGCCTTGCAAAATTTTCAAAACCAGTTAAGCTCATCCATAACTTATAGTAAAGACTGGCGGGGTAAGTACAATTTAACCTTAAGCGCTAACCATAGCCAAAATAATAATACACGTTTAATAAACCTAAGTCTGCCAACAGCCAACTTTAGTGTGGTTACTTTTTATCCGTTTCAAAAAAAGGAGCAGGTTGGTACGCCTAAGTGGTACGAGAAACTGGGCATAGGTTATACTGGAAACCTGCAAAATCAATTCTCGTTTTACGACTCTGCATTTAGCCTTCGCCGCCTTTTTGATACTGCACAATATGGCGCATCGCACAGCATCCCTATCAGCTTGTCTCTGCCTTCGCTTGGCCCTGTGCAAATTTCCCCCGGCATTTCTTACGAAGAAAGATGGTACGGACAAAAGAATATTAAAACATGGGATCGTGTAAATGATACTTTGCTTTCAAAAATATCACGCGGCGTATATGCATACCGACAAATGTCGTTTGGTGTTTCTGCAAACACGAGAGTTTTTGGTACTTACCAGTTTAGTAAGTCAAGCAGGGTGCAAGCCATACGCCACGAAATAAGACCAACCGCAAGCTTAAGTTATGTGCCTGATCTTAACAGCCGGTTTTATGATACAGTACAAATTGATACAAGCGGACGCCCTCTCCGCTATTCAACCATAGATGGTTCAATCGGCGGAGGCAGACAAGGAAATATAGGATTTGGCGTAGATAACACGTTAGAAATGAAAGTAAGAAGCCGTAAGGATACTTCTGCCGGTGGCATTAAAAAAGTTAAGCTGATTGATGGGTTTGGTTTTAATGGCAGCTATAATTTGCTTGCAGATAGTTTTAAACTTTCTGCTTTGAGTTTCTATTTCAGAACAAACCTTTTTGAGAAAATAAACATCACTGCCAGCACATCGCTCGATCCTTATCAAATTGATGCAAGGGGCTTTAGGCAAAACAAATTTATGTGGGCAGGCGACCAGTTTAAATTTGGCAGAATAACCAATGGAAGCGTGGCTGTTTCTACGTCGTTCCAAAGCAAGAGCAAGGATGGTAAAACTGATAAGCAACGGCTTCCGCAGGATGAATACATGACGCCCGATGAGCAGCAACGCCAGCTTGATGTAGTAAGAAACAATCCTGCCGAATACACAGACTTTAATATTCCGTGGTCGTTACAACTATCTTATTCATTAAGTTTTACCAGGCAACTCTCCTATAATTTCAGCAAGCTCGAAACGCAAACTTATTCCAACTTAAGCTTAAATGGCGATTTCAGTCTTACCCCGAAATGGAAGATGGGCGGAAATACTTATTATGATTTTACGACCAATAAAATTCAAACATTAACCATGTTTGTTTCGCGGGATATGCACTGCTGGCAACTGTCAATCAATTTAACGCCTGTGGGCTTGTACCGTTCGTTTAATGTTACCCTCAACCCCAAGTCAGGTATTCTGCGCGATCTTAGAATTAATCGCTCAAGGTTTTTTTATAATCAGTAGCTCCTCACCCAACCTCTCCCCGCAGGGGAGAGGAGTTAAGACAAAATGGGACATTGGGTCATTAGTCATTTGGGTTATTAGGTCCATTAAGGAGTATATTTATTATTTGTTCTTTATTTCGTCTAAATTCCCAAAATCCTATAAATCCAGGTTCAAACATTCTGGTTCAGACGATAATAATCCCACATTAGCTTAAACACTTTGTTTTTTAGTTCTCTGCTTTTTATGTTTTGCGAAGGTACAGGGGGAAGAAAGTGCATTTCTAAACGATGTGGTTCGAGGTAAAAAATTTTATTAGCAGGCAGCGCTTTTCGGGTATTAAAAATAATGGTAGGTATTATGTCTTTTCCGCTTTCAGTTGCCAGTTTAAAAGCACCGTCATAAAATTGTTTTAGAGGTTCGTTTGTACGGTTTCGGGTGCCTTCGGGATAGATGACCATGTGCAAACCATCTGCTAAAGTCTTTTTCATTTCTTCGTAACTTTTTCTGCGGCTTTCATCGCTGTTTCTATCCACCAACACAGCTCCGCGACGGTATATCCAGCCAAACAAAGGAGCTTTGGTGAAAGACTTTTTTGCAATGGTTTTATTAGCGCCGGGTACAAATGGTGTGGTTATAGGAACATCCATAAGCGAGTTGTGGTTAGAAACAACAACATAAGTCTTTCCCTTTTCAAAATGTTTTTTGCCCACTATTTTTAATGGACAAGCGATAAGTGTAAGAAATACCTGCATCCACAATTTAGAGATGCGGCGAAAAGTTTCGGTGCCTGCAGGTTCTTTAATTAAAAAAGTAAGGCAAATAGGTATTACAACAATAATCACAGTAGCCGCAAAAATGATAAGACCCCACAAAGCCCATATTCTGCAAAAGATGTTTTTAAAAACTTTCATGTAAGTAATTTGAGCAGCAATTGAATTTCTTCTTAATGCAATCCCAACAGCTCTGAAATTTTTTGGGGTGTTTCCCTTGCTTATAAGATTTCATACACCAAATTCTGCAAATAAAATCTATAACTTATAATTTTTGTTCGTTCTATTGGCTAAATCCTTAATTCACATCTTTAAATCCTAATCCTTCCATCCGTTCAATTCTTAAATCAATATTTCATTTTCAATCCAGTAACCAATCGATAGGGTCTTTCCCTTGCTTCATCAAGTAATTATTAGTTTTGCTAAAATGTTTGCACCCAAAAAATCCCTTATCTGCACTAAAGGGCGAAGGGTGAGCAGCTTTAAGTACCTGGTGTTTTGTTTCATCAATCAGCGCCTGTTTATCCTGTGCAAATTTTCCCCACAATAAAAAAACAACTCCTTCTTTTTCGTCAGATATTTTACTGATAACTGCATTGGTAAATTCCATCCAGCCGATCTTTGCATGGCTGGCCGGTTCGTTAGCTCTAACGGTAAGTACTGCATTTAATAACATAACTCCCTGCTCTGCCCATTTAGTTAAGTCGCCGGTTTTAGGAATAGGCATGCCAATATCATTGTGCAATTCTTTAAAAATATTAATGAGGGATGGCGGCGGATTAATGCCTGGCGGAACGGAAAAACTTGAACCATGGGCCTGACCAGTACCATGATAAGGATCTTGCCCAAGCAGCACAACTTTTACTTCATTAAAAGGAGTTTTATCAAAAGCATTAAAAATAAGCGGGCCGGGTGGGTAGATTGTTTTGCCCTGAGATTTTTCTACTTTAATAAACGTAACCGCATTTTGAAAATAGGGTTTAGAAAATTCGGCTTTCAAAACTTCCTTCCAGCCGGGTTCTATTTTCACGTCCATAACAATTTTCCGTTTGGATGCAAACTAATTAAAAATTACTTTTGCTGCCGCTTTAAAAGAGATAGTATCAACTTTAAAAATGGTTCGGTAGCTCAGTTGGATAGAGCAACTGCCTTCTAAGCAGTAGGTCATTGGTTCGAATCCAATCCGGATCACCTAATAAGGATTACAACTTGGTAATCCTTATTTAATTTTACTCGACTTTACAATAGGGCTCTGTTTTTTAATGTTTTATAACAGAGCCAAACCTTCTCCGCTTTCTATCTTTACAAGGCATGACATATTCTTAATAGAGTAAAAAATAGAGTAAATTATGTTATTGCCATTAAAACCAATTTGTGAACGAAAAAACACTCGCCGTGATGGTACAAGTTTAATTTATATTCAATATTGTTTTAGCGCGGACAAGCGAACTCTATTGAATACAGAAATTTCAGTTCCTCCTGGCTATTGGAATAAAAAGAAGTTGTGTATTTCTAACGATCTTCCATCATTGCATGGTGATGTTCAACAACTAAATGATGAGCTAAAGAGAATGTATAGGGTAGCAGAGGACATCGTTGCCTTTGCATTGAAAAAGAAAATTGAGGACCCTTTAAATTTTGTAAAGAAAACTTATCATCCTCACTTTGATGTAGCGAGTTTGGAAAAGGAAGAAGCAGTAACAAAACTTGTGGAGGCAATAAGCCAAAAAAAAGTAAATAAAGACTTTTATTTTCAGATTGATGAATACATAGAAGTAAAAAAGAATAAAGTTTGTAATGGGATGATTAATGTCTATAGGCAACTCAAAGAACGTTTAAAAGCATTTGAAATGTTTCAGAAGAGGCCTATTACTTTTGAAATCATTGATTATACTTTTTATGAAGATTTCATGGAATTTCTAAGTTTTCATTATGTACATAAAAGAAGAAAACAAGTATTGTTAGGCTTGAAGCTAAATACAATTGGTCAGACGATTAAGCAGTTCAGGATATTTCTTAAGGACCGTATACGCAGGAAGATAATTCCTTCAATTGATCTTACAGATTTTAAGATACCAGAAGAAGAAACTGATGCTATCTATTTAACTTTGGACGATATATTTAAGATATATAATACAAACTTATCTGGTTTACCTTACCTAATTGAATATCGGGATTTATTTGTTTTGGCTTGTTTGACCGGTTTACGGTTTTCTGACTTTTCAATTCTTCAACCGGAGGATTTACGCAACGATATGTTATATAAAAAGCAAAAAAAATCGGAGCACTGGGTTGTCATTCCTTTACGTAAAGAAGCGAAAATTATATTTTCAGAACAGTTTAGAGAAAAAATTCCAAAGCTGACAAATCCAGAATTTAACCGACATATAAAAACAATTGGAAGGCTGGCGGGCATTGATGAAAGAATAAAGTTTTCCTATAAAAAAGGAAATAGAAAGATTGAGTTAATCAAAAGCAAATATGATTGGATTACTTCCCATACAGCCCGAAGATCCTTCTGTACAAATGAATTTTTAGCAGGTACGCCTGTAAAACTCATAATGAAGATAAGTGGACATAAAAATGAAAAAGATTTTTATAGATATATAAGAATTACACCGGAAGAAGCAGCACAAAAGATAAAAGACCTGTGGCAAGAAAGGAACGAAATGCAGGTATTTAAACCTGAATTGAAAAAGGTATCCTAAGTACATCTATTCCTTCATCCATAATTACTATCTCTTTTTTACTTTTAAGTCTAACTCGTATTTTTTTTCCTAATAGTTTTTTTAGAAGGGTGTTAGAAATTATTTTAAATAAATTTTCTATCTTTAACCAAAGGATAAGTGATGAAAGATTTGATGAAGAGAGTGGGGTCCTTTATTACATTTGACTTCCCTTTAAACAGAGATTATATTAGTGAGCAATTTGCTGCTACA
>JAABUN010006487.1_pt1 | contig 13430 bp, 9 predicted proteins | sample 5559311 | NCBI WGS metagenome assembly JAABUN01 (sample SAMN10711877, study PRJNA513370) | rock metagenome | isolation source: Antarctica rocks | place: Antarctica: Victoria Land, Siegfried Peak sud | reverse complement strand
AGCTCGCTCTCGCGGCCGCTCATCCCGCAGCGCTCGAGCATCGCCTCGAGCGCCGCCCGCCCGCCTTCGCGCTCGACGAACGTGAGCACGAGGCGCGTGGTCAGCCCCGATGCCTCCCGCGGCTCGGCGACGCCGGCTTGGCCGCCGGGATCGCTCGTGGCTTGGGTCTGGTCCCCCACGGATTGGTTATCGACCATGCGTCCAGCCGCTTGAGCCGTGGCGCGACGCTGCGATTACCCCTTCGGTGGGGGAGGCAGGGGGGCGTCGGCGAGAGCGCGCGCCACCGCGAGCAGGTTGACGGCGGCGGTTCGACCGGTGCTCTGCGACCACTCGTGGCCCTCCTGCGTATCGGAGTAGTCGTCGCCCGGCCCGGGCCCCTTGTTCCAGTAGGTCCAAGCCTGCGCTGGGATCGTGAAGCCGATGTCCACCAATGCGCCGCTGATCTCGCTGATCACGTGGTGGGCGCCGTCCTCGTTGCCGGTCACGACGACCCCGGCGACCTTGTCGTAGGCGACCGGCCGCTCCTCCTCGTCGGTCTCGGAGATCATCGCGTCCATCCGCTCGATCGCCCGCTGGGCGATGCTCGAGGGCCGGCCGACCCAGGTCGGCGTGACCATGACCAGGATGTCGGCGGCGAGAATCGCCTCATGCACCTGCGGCCACTCGTCGCCGTCGCCCTCGTCGGAGGTGACTCCGGGCGCGATCGCGAGGTCGACCAGGCGGATCGTCTCGCTCTCCACGCCCTCCGCGGCGAGGGTTTCGGCGAGGACGCTCGCGAGTTGCTCGGTGTTCGACGGCTGGGGGGAGCGCTTCAGCGTGCAGCTCAGGAATAGAGCCTTGATCAGGGGCCTCCTCGGTTCGGGTGTCCGAGGTGGATGCGGAGCTCGTCCGCCCGCGGATCATCGCGATCCGCCCTCAGTCGCCGAAGCTCCCGCCGGGCCATGGCGCACCGGCGTAGCGCTCGATCACCGGCCCCGCGGGAGGGGCAAGCGCCGTGAAGGTCTCGGGAGCCTCGATCACCGTGGCCGGGAAAAGCCGGGCGAAGGGGTCGGCGGAGAGATCGCGCGGCCGGCGGACCACTGTCACCGCGCCACCGCAGCGGACGCTGTCGAGGGTGAAGGTGCTGAGGCAGACGAGATCGGTGCCGAGCAGCGGGATCCACCACGCGAGCGCGTCCTGGCGCGCTCGCTGGACCTCGGGGGCGTCGAAGGGGACGGTGGCCGCGGGGTCGACCAGGGCGCAGACGCTCGCCCACGCCCGCGGCTCGGCCGGTCCCGCGAAGCAGCGCTCGTCGGCCAGCAGCCGTCGCCCGGGCGCCTCGGGGGCGAGGCCGATCGAGCGGCCGTCGAAGGCGATCTCGCGCCCCGGCCCCTTCAGCATCAGAGCTCCCAGTCGGGCCGGATCTCGCGCGAGATCGCGCGCATGTCCCCTCGCAGCTCCTCCGCGGTCGGTCGGCCCCACGCCCAGTAGCCGTTGTAGGCGGCGTGGATCCGCAGGTCTGGGAAGAGGCTGAACGCGGCAGGCCGGTAGGGATGATGGGTGGTGTCGGTGTGCTCGAGCAGGCCGAGGCGCGGCAGCCAGCGACGCTCCGCGTCGGAGAGGAACGTGAAGCGGGCCCCGAGCCCCGCCCGGAAGGCCGACTGGACCTCAGGCGGATCGACGCTGACGACGACGATCTTGCTGTAGGCGACCTCGAACTCCTCCTGGAGCTCGACGAGCATCCGCATCGCCCGCTGCTCCTTCGGGCACCACCATCCGCGCGAGAAGACGAGGACGAGCGGATCGGCGGCCGCGATCTCCGACAGCGTCCGCTCCCGGCCGCTCGCATCGGGCAGGTCGAGGTCGGGAAAGCGCTCCCCGGGTTCGAGAGCGGGCTGGTCGCTCATCGCCCGAGCCTATCCGGGGCCGGGCCGCCGGTCGATCGAGCGTCGCGCTCTAGCATCCGCGACCCACCATCGAGAGGAGCAGAGGTGAGCGAGCAGAGGAGCGACGGGCGGATTCCGCGCGACGCCGAGGACGACTACTCGAATGAGGCGGCCGCCGTGCGGCGAGCGTTCCTCGGGGAGCGCACCGGCGCCGGGCTCGAGCACGTCGGCAGCCATTCGTTCGACCCCGCGCTCCTGCCCGGAAACGTCGAGAGCTTCATCGGCGTGGCTCAGGTCCCGATCGGCATCGCGGGGCCGCTGCTCGTCGACGGCGAGCACGCCCAGGGCGAGTTCTACGTCCCGCTGGCGACCGCCGAGGGGACGCTCGTCGCGAGCTACAACCGCGGGATGAAGCTGCTGCGCGAGGCGGGCGGGGTGAAGACGACGGTGATGGACGACGCGATGCAGCGCGCCCCCTCGTTCCTGTTCGCGAGCGCGCGGGAGTCCCGCGCCTTCGGAGAATGGCTCACGGAGAGCTTCGACGAGATCAAGAAGGCAGCCGAGGAGACGACGAGCACGGGAAAGCTGCGCGACATCGAGCAGTACTCCGCGGGGCGCATCCTCTTCACTCGCTTCAACTACACCACCGGCGATGCGGCGGGGCAGAACCTCTCGGGAAAGGCGACCGCTGCCGCGTGCGTCTGGATCCTCGCCAACTACCCCGACGTCGAGCAGTTCTTCCTCGAGTCGAACTTCGCGACCGACAAGAAGAGCTCGCAGGTCAACATGCTGCGCACGCGCGGCAAGCGCGTGGTCGCCGAGGCGGTGATCCCGAACGACCTCGTCAAGCGGATCATGCGCTCCGACACGGAGCTGATGTTCAAGGCGCGGCAGGTCTCCAATCTGGGCGGGTTCATGTCCGGCGTCAACAACAACGGCGCGCACTCGGCCAACGGGATCACGGCGATGTTCATCGCGACCGGCCAGGACGTCGCCAACGTCGCGGAGTCCTCGGCGGCGTTCGTCTACACCGAGCTGCGGCCGAACGGCGACTACTACTACTCGGTGACGATCCCGTCGCTGATCGTCGCCACCTACGGAGGCGGCACCGGCCTGGCGACGCAGCGCGAGTGCCTCGAGCTCCTCGGCTGCCACGGCGGCGGAAAGGTCAGGAAGCTGGCCGAGATCGTCGCCGCGACGGTGCTCTGCGGCGAGATCTCGCTGGGCTCGGCGATCGTCGCCGAGGAATGGGTGGCCGCGCACGACCTGTTCGGCCGCAACCGGTAGGCGCGGCTGCCCTTCCTGCGGGTTGTGGCACGCCAGGGGGGCGGGATAGCTCCGACATGCCGAAGTTATTCCGCCCAGTGACCATCGAGCGGTGATGGGAGCGCCCACTCTCGCGCGGAACCCGCGCTGAACCCGCGCCTAGCGGTGCTTGACGCCGTCCTGCGCGCCGGGGGCCAGGGTCGTGCCGGTAACGGGCAGGCCGCCGAGCGCCTCGTCGACCGCGCTTAGGACGTCGTCCGACAGCCGTACTCCCGAGGCCGCCGCGTTCGCGTGTACCTGCTCGGGGCGGCTCGCGCCGACGATCGCGGAGGCGACCTCGTCGCGGCGCAGGACCCAGGCGAGGGCGAGCTGCGGCATCGTCAGGCCCGCATCGGCGGCGATCGGCTTCAGCCTGCCGACGGCCTCGAGCGTCTCGTCCGTCAAGCGGTGCCGGATGAACGTGCCCATCTCGTCGCTTGCCGCCCGTGAGTCCTTCGGCGGCGGGCTGCCGGGCTCGTACTTGCCGCTGAGCACGCCCTCGGCCAGCGGCGACCAGACGATCTGGGAGATGCCGTTGTCCTCGCAGAGCTCGAAGACCTCCTCCTCGGGCGCGCGCCAGAGCAGCGAGTACTGAGGCTGAGAGGAGACGAGCTTCGCCGATCCCGCGGCCTCGAGGCCGGCGCGGATCTGCTCCGGCGTCCACTCGCTGAAGCCGATGTGGCGCGCCTTGCCGGCCGCCACAACCTCGCCAAGCGCCTCCATCGTCTCCTCGATCGGCACGTCGACGTCGAAGCGGTGGCATTGGTAGAGGTCCACGTGATCGGTGCGAAGCCGCTCGAGCGAGGCATCGATCTGCTTGTGGACCTGCCCGGCCGACAGTCCCTGCCCGCCGCTGACCGGGAAGAAGACCTTCGTCGCCAGGATGTAGTCGTCGCGCGGGTAGTCGGCGAGGATCTCCCCCCAGGCCGACTCGGCGGCGCCGTCGCCGTAGGCGTTCGAGGTATCGAAGAAGTTGATGCCGGCGTCGAAGGCCGCCCGGGTGCAGGCATCGGCCTGCTCGCGCTCCACGCCGCCCGAGTAGGTGAGCCAGGAGCCCAGGGAGATCTCGCTCACCTCGAGGTCGCTGTCGCCAAGTCGTCGCCTCTGCATCTGGATCCCTTCCGTTGGTTGCGCTCGCAAGCCGGACTACCCGCAACCGGCGCGCGCAAAGCACCAGGACGAGCGGGCCGCGCGCCTTGGCGGCGAAGCCGCCAAGCACCGGTAGCCTCGCGGCCGGTGGCAGCCGGTTTCCGCAGGGTCTTGATGGGCCTCTACTTCTATCCGCGCGGCGGCTCCGCTCACGCGGCGCGCGCGATCGCCCATCAGCTCAGGCGTAATGGTCTCGACGTGACGATCCTGGCCGGCTCGCGCTCCGATCTCGGCGACGATGCCCGGTCCAAGCATTTCTTCGGCCCCGATGATGTCGTCGAGGTGGACTTCACGCGAGCGCTGCAAAGCAGCGATCCGGCCCGGTTCGCGGATCCAGACGCCGCTCCCATGCACGCCTCCTACGAGGATCGTCCCGGTGCCGAGGACCCCGTCATCGCTGCCCTCGACGATGAAGCGTTCGAGATCCAGGTTGGCGCCTGGGCACGCGAGTTGGCGGAAGCTCGCGCCGCCGAGGCCGACCTCCTCTACCTTCATCACCTGACCCCGATCAACGAGGCGGCCGCCCGAGCGTTTCCCGAATTGCCGATCCTCGGGCACGTGCATGGCTCGGAGCTGCTGATGCTGGAGCGGATCGGGAACGGGCCCCCGAGCGGCTGGAGGCACGCGAAGCAGTGGGTCGCGCGGCTGGTCGCATGGGCCGAGCGATGCGATCGGGTCGTCGTCAACAGTCCCGAGGGCCTCGATCGTGCGGCCGCCCTGCTCGACCTCGACCCGGCGAAGCTCGTCCTCGTCCCAAACGGCTTCGATCCGTGCTTCCACCCGTTCGATCTCGACCGGCGGGTTCACTGGCGCGCGCGTCTGGTGGCCGAGCCGCGGGGATGGCGGCCGGGCTCCGGCCCCGGCAGCGTCCGCTACGTCGAAGCCGACCTGGACGGACTCAAGGGGCCGACCCTGCTCTACAGCGGCCGCTTCACCGAGGTCAAGCGGCTGCCCCTCCTGATCGAGGCATTCGCGGCGGCACGCGAGCGCTTCGCGAAGCGAGCGGCGCTGGTTCTGCTCGGGGGCTATCCAGGTGAGTGGGAGGGAGAGCATCCGATCGAAACGATCGAGAGGATTGCGGTCCCCGACGTCTTCCTCGCGGGCTGGCACGGACAGGACGAGCTCCCCCGCTTCCTCGCTGCGAGCGACATCCTGGTCCATGCGTCGGTGCGCGAGCAGTTCGGGCAGGTGCTGGTCGAGGCGATGGCCTGCGCAATCCCTCCCATCGCTGTTGCGCGGGGCGGGCCGGCGGCGATCATCGACCACGGTACGACGGGGTGGCTGGTCCCCCCCGATGACCGCGGGGCGATGGTCGAGGCGATGGTCGAGGCGGTCAACCATCCCGAGTTGAGCAGGGAGCGGGGCCGACAAGCGTGCCGCGTCGCCGGCGAGCGCTACACCTGGGGGCAGATCGGCAAGCGGCTCGTGGCGGTGCTGGGGGAGGTGGCGGCGATGCCGGCGGACCGATGAGCTGCGATCCACGTTGGAGCTCGGGTCGGTGGACGCCACGCGCGCAATCTCGCACCGGCGACGCTCGACGAGCCGGCAGAGGGGACATAGCGGAAGGACACGTCGTCCGAGGTGCCCGAGGCCGCTCGCACTTGAGCTCTGAGTGCGCTTGGAACCAGGCTCAGCGCAAGCGAGGCGGCACGTGGCCCCGGGTGCGGAGCCGGTCGGCGAGCGCCCAGGAGGCGAAGATCATCGCTCCCACGGCACCGGTCGCGGTCAGCAGTGCGCCGGCCGCGGCGGTCGCCGCGACGCCGTTCGAGCCCAGGATGAGAACCGTCGTCGCGACGCCGAGCCCCGGCCCGATCGGCAGAAGCCCGAGGGCGGCGGTCGCGATCAGCAGCGCCATCGAGTCGAGCACGGAGACGTCGACGCCGACGCCGCGCAGGACGAGCCAGTTGCGGAAGACCTGCGCGCTGACCGCGAAAACCGTCAGCGCGATGATCGTGTTGCGGTGGCGCAGCCCGCGCAGGACCGCGAGCCCGCTCCACGAGCCGCCGCGCTTGCGATCGGCGAGGCGGCTGAGGCCGCCGACGACCCCGACGCCCAGCGCCAGCGCGATCAGCGGCGCCCACCAAGGGACCCCGAGCGGCCCGACGAGCGTGAACGAGCAGAGCGCTGCAAGCGCGATCTCGATCACGACGATCGGCATCTCCGCGGCCACGAGCACCCCGGCCTTCGGCGCGTCCTCAGGCGCGGTCCGCCGCAGCTCCGCGATCCGCAGCGCGAGCCCGAAGTTGGCGTTGAGGATGTTGCCGAGGTAACCGACCCCGGCGGCCCGGTAGAGAGGCCGTCGCCCGCAGCGTCCGCCGGCGGCGTCGACGCAGACGTGCCAGGCCTCGCTGCGCGCGATCAGCCAGAGGATCTGCATGGCGGCGGCGCCGGCGAGCACCCACCCGGAGGCGGCGTCGAGGGAGCTGGCAAAGGCCTCGCGCTTGCCGTAGAGCCCCACCACCAGGGCGACCGTGATCGTGAGCGCGAAGGCGACGCTGACCGCCTTGGAGTGGCGTCGTAGCCACGAGCGCGGCGGAGCGGCGGCCGGCAGGCCCTCCTCGACGATCCGCAGCGTCGGGTCGGCCTCGACCTCGGCGAGGTCGGCGGCGGGTGGGGTGAGGGACGGGCTCAAGGGCTGGGACCAGAGTGGCGCACCGGACGTTGCCGGGAGGGGATCATCGGCGCCGCGGCCCGGCGATGCGCCACCGACCGCGTCGAGCTCGGCGCCTCAGCCTCGAAGCGAGCCGGGATCGGCGGGGACGTCGACCGCATGCTCGCGAAGCGCCTCGAGGGGGACGATCTCGAGCGCCCGCTGGTGGGTCGAGGCCAGCACGACGAAGGCGGCGGCGCCCTCCTCGTGCGCCCGCAGCCAGTTGACCGCGGTCACGCACCAGCGATCTCCGGGCACGAGCCCCGCGAACGCGTACTGCGGGACCGGGGTGATCAGGTCGTTGCCGATCCGGCGCTGGTGGCCGAGGAACTCGTCGGTCATCACGGCGCAGATCGTGTGGCTGCCGCGATCCTCGGGGCCGGTGTGGCAGCAGCCGTCGCGGTAGAAGCCCGTGAGCGGCTCGATGCCGCATTCCTCCAGCGGCCCGCCAAGCACGTTGCGCTCGCTCACGGGGTCATTATCGCCGTGACGCAGCTCGGCGACGCCGCGCTCCCGGCGCCGGCTCGCGCCGGGCTAGGCGCGCAGCGCGGCCTCGACCACGCGGGCGCAGCGGCGGCCCTCGGCGATCGCGGTGACGACCAGGCTGGCGCCGACCCTCGCGTCACCGGCCGCGTAGACGCGGTCCACGGAGGTGGCGAACGCGCCTGCCTTCACGTTCCCGCGGCTGTCGAGCGCGACGCCGAGGCCGTCGAGGAGGCCCTCCCGCTGCGGGTGGGTGAACCCGACGGCGATCAGGACGAGCTCGGCGGGGATGGTGAGCTCGCTGCCCTCGATGGGGACCAGCGTCCGCGACGAATCGCCGGTGACCTGCCTGGCCGCGACCCGCTCGACGCGCCCGCGCGAGCCCTCGAGGCCCAGCACCTCGCGCCCGAAGCGCCGCTCCCCGCCCTCCTCGAGGGCGTAGGTCGTGATCAGCCTGCGCGGCTGGTAGGGCCACGGCGTGGTGGGGTAGCGGCCGTCGTCGGGGACCTCGGGGTAGACGTCGAGCAGCAGCACGTCCTCGGCGCCCTCGCGCAGGGCGTTGGAGACGCAGTCCATGCCCGTGTCCCCGCCGCCGATCACCACGACCCGCTTGCCGGCGGCGGTGATCTCCCGCTCGGCCGCGCGCGCGGGGCGCCCTTGCTCCCGCGCCACCCAGCGGTTGCGCTGGTAGAGGTAGTCCATCGCGAAGTGGACGCCGTCGAGCTCCCTGCCGGGGATCTCCAGGTCGCGCTCGACCCGCGATCCGGTGGCGACCACGACCGCGGAGAACTGCGCCCGCAGCTCATCGGCGCTCAGGTCCACCCCGACGTCGGTGTCGCAGACGAACTCGATTCCCTCCTCCTCGAGGACCGCGACCCGGCGATCGATCATCCACTTTTCGAGCTTCGCGTCGGGGACCCCGAAGCGAAGCAGCCCGCCGACCGCCTCGTCTCTCTCGAACACCGTCACGGAGTGGCCGATCCGGTTCAGCTCGTCCGCCGCCGCCAGGCCGGCGGGGCCCGAGCCGACCACCGCCACGCTCTTGCCGGTGCGCTCCTCCGGCGGCTGGGGGACGACCCAGCCCTGCTCGAAGGCGTTCTCGATCGTCCAGTACTCGATCTGCTTGATCATCACCGGGTCGTCGTCGATGTCGAGAACGCACGCCGACTCGCAGGGGGCCGGGCAGATCAGGCCCGTGAACTCGGGGAAGTTGTTCGTCGCGTGGAGCTGGTCGATCGCCTCCTTCCAGTCGCCCACGCGAGCGAGGTCGTTCCAGTCCGGGATCAGGTTGCCGAGCGGGCAGGCGTTGTTGCAGAAGGGGATCCCGCAGTCCATGCAGCGCGACGCCTGCCGGCGCAGCTCGTCCTCGGGCAGGCGTTCGTAGATCTCGCCGTAATCGCGCACGCGCTCACGCGGGTCCCGCTCGGGAGCGGCGACGCGATGCACCTCGAGAAATCCGCGGGGGTCGGGCATCTAGTGGGCCACCTAGGCGAGGTTCACCGTGCGCGCCTTGGCGGGCGGCTCGGTGTGGGCGATCGCCGCGCGGAACCCCGGTGGGATCACGACCGTGAACTCCTCGACGGCCTCCTCCCAGCGCTCGAGCAGCCCGGCGGCGACCGTCGAGTCGGTCCGCTCGCGATGCTCGGCGATCAGGGCGCGGAGGAACTCATCGCCGTCGGGGTGGACGGGGCCGAGCTCGACCATCTCCATGTTGCAACGCTCCTCGACGCGATCCTCGGGATCCCAGATGCAGGCGATCCCGCCGCTCATCCCGGCGGCGAAGTTGCGGCCGATCTCGCCGAGGACGACGACGCAGCCGCCGGTCATGTACTCGCAGCCGTGCTCGCCGATGCCCTCGACCACCGCGAGCGCGCCCGAGTTGCGCACCGCGAAGCGCTCGCCGACGAGCCCACGGAAGAACGCCTTGCCCCTCGTCGCGCCGTACAGCGCGACGTTGCCCGCGATCACGTTGCGCTCGGCGCGGTAGCCGGCGTTCTCCGGAGGCCGCACCGCGAGCACGCCGCCGGAGAGGCCCTTGGCCGCGTAGTCGTTGACGTCCCCGGCCACCGAGATCGTCACGCCGGGCGCGAGCCAGGCGCCGCACGTCTGCCCGGCGGAGCCGGTGAGGGCCACGTCGATCGTGTCCTCCGGCAGGCCCTCGGCGCCGCGCGCGCAAACCAGCGCGTTGGAGACCCGTCCGCCGACGGCGAGGTCGATGTTGGTCACGCGGCGCTCGATCCGGACGCCCTCGCCGCTCTCGATCGCCGCCCCGGCGGGCTCCAGCAGCTCGCGCTCGTCGAAGGACTCGCCGGCCACGATCTCGACCTTCTCGCCGGGGATGTGGCCGCGTGGCGCGTCGATCGCCTTGCCGGGGATCGCCAGGAGCGGCCGCAGGTCGAGCGAGCGAGCCTTCCAGTGCTCGACGCCATCGTCGGGAACCAGCAGCTCGGTGCGGCCGACGAGGTCGCCGAAGCGCTTGACCCCGAGCGCCGCCATCAGCCCGCGCGCCTCCTCGGCGACCATGAACAGGTACTTGACCACGTGCTCGGGCTTGCCGGAGAAGCGCGCGCGCAGCTCGGGATCCTGCGTCGCCACCCCGACCGGGCAGGTGTTGAGGTGGCAGACGCGCATCATGATGCAGCCCGTCGCGATCAGGGGAGCGGTGGAGATCCCGATCTCGTCCGCTCCGAGCAGGGCGGCGACGATCACGTCCCGGCCGGTCCTCATCTGCCCGTCGGTCTGCAGGATGACGCGGCTGCGCAGCCCGGAGTCGAGGAGCGCCTGCTGCGTCTCCGCCAGCCCGATCTCCCAGGGCACGCCGGCGCCCTGGATCGAGGAGAGCGGCGAGGCCCCGGTGCCGCCGTCGTGGCCCGCGATCACGATGTGCTCGGCGCCCGCCTTGACGCAGCCGACGGCGACGGTGCCGACGCCGGACTCCGCGGCGAGCTTGACCGAGACGCTGGCCGTCGGGTTGGCCGCGCGCAGGTCGTAGATGAGCTGCTTGAGGTCCTCGATCGAGTAGATGTCGTGGTGGGGAGGCGGGGAGATCAGCTCGGTGCCGGGCAGCGCGAATCGCAGCGCGCCGATGTACTCGTCGACCTTGTGGCCCGGAAGCTGCCCGCCCTCGCCGGGCTTGGCGCCCTGGGCGATCTTGATCTGGATCTGGTCGGCGTGGGAGAGGTAGTCGATGTCGACGCCGAAGCGGCCCGACGCGATCTGGCGGATCCGCGAGCGCCGCTCGTCGCCGTTGGGATCGGGAAGGTTGCGGCGCCGGTCCTCGCCCCCCTCGCCGCTGTTGGACCAGCCGCCGATCCGGTTCATCGCGATCGCGAGGGTCTCGTGGGCCTCCGGGGAGAGCGCGCCGAGGCTCATCGCTCCGGTCGAGAAGCGCTTGACGATCTCCGCGGCCTCCTCGACCTCGTGCAGCTCGTAGGGGGAGTCGGATTCGCGCAGCTTGAGCAGGCCCCTGAGCAGCGCGTGCTGCGCGTTCTCCTCGTTGACCCGGCGGCTGAACTCCTCGTAGGCCTCGGCGCCGCCGCCGTCGCCGCTGCGCGCTGCGTGCTGGAGGGCGGAAACGGTCTCGGGGTCCCACATGTGCTTCTCGCCGTCCCGGCGCCAGCGATAGACGCCCCCCTGTGGCAGGAGCTTCTCGTGCGCCGCCGGCAGCCGCGCGGCTTCGACGTGCTCGGCGAGCGCGATCCCGTGCTCCTCGGGATAGGCGCGGGCGTGGCGGTCGAGCGCCTCGGCCGCGACCTCGCCGATCCCGATCCCGCCGAGGCGTGACGGGGTGCCGGTGAAGTGCTCCTCGACGACGGTCTCGTCGATCCCGACGATCTCGAAGATCTGCGCGCCGCGGTAGGAGCGGATCGTCGCGATCCCGATCTTGGAGAGCACCTTCAGCAGACCCTTGGAGATCCCGGCGATCGCCCGCTCGGAGGCGCCCGCCAGCGGCCCGTCGAGCCCGACGGTCGGCTCGTCGAGCATCGTCATCGTCTCGAGCATCAGGTAGGGGTTGATGGCGGTCGCGCCGTAGCCGATCAGCGCCGCGAGGTGGTGGATCTCGCGGGGCTCGCCCGACTCGACGACGAGCGCCGCCCGCAGGCGCGTCCCCCCCCGGACGAGGGCGTGGTGCACGGTCGAGCAGGCGAGCAGCGCCGGGATCGGCACGCGGTCGGGGCCGGTGGCGCGGTCGGAGAGGACGAGCAGCGTCGTGTCCTCCCGCAGCGCCTCGATCGCCTGCTCGCGGATCCGGTCGAGCGCGAGCTCCAGCCCGTCCTCGCCGTTGTCGAGCGACCAGGTGACGTCGATCGTCGTGGGATGCAGCGCCTGGTGGGGGTTGCGCCGCAGGCGCTCGAGCTCGAAGTCGGTGAGGATCGGCTGGGCGAGCTCGACGTGCTTGACGACCTGCGGCTCGGTGCTCAGGAGGTTGCCCTGCGGGCCGATGTCGGTGCGCAGGCTCATCACCACCTGCTCGCGCACCGAGTCGATCGCCGGGTTGGTCACCTGCGCGAAGCGCTGCTTGAAGTACGAGAAGAGCGAGGGCCGGTGATCGGAGAAGACCGCGAGGGAGAGGTCGTTGCCCATCGAGCCGGTCGGCTCGCGCCCGTCGCGCAGGAGCGGGGCGAGCAGCGTCCTCAGGTCCTCCTGCGTGTAGCCGAAGGCGAGCTGGCGCTTCAGCAACGGCTCGACCGGCTCGATCGTCGACTGGGGGTCGGGAAGCTCGCGGACGCCGAGCTTGCCCTCGGCGTACCACTCGCCGTAGGGAGCCGATTCCGCCACGGCCCGCTCGACCTCGCCGTCGGTGCGGACGAGGCCGCGCTCGAGGTCGACCGTGAACAGCTCGCCCGGCTGCAGGCGGCCCTTGCGCGCCACCCGGTCGGGCTCGACGGTGAAGATTCCCGTCTCGGAGCCGAGACAGACCCAGCCGTCGCGGGTGATCGTCCAGCGGCCGGGGCGCAGGCCGTTGCGATCGAGCATCGCGCCCAGCGTGTGCCCGTCGCAGAAGGCGATCGCGGCGGGGCCGTCCCAGGGCTCGAGCAGGCGGCCGTGGTAGCGGTAGAAGCCCTCGAGCTCCGGCGGCACGTCGTCCCCGCGCCCCTCCCAGGCGGCCGGGATCATCATCATCATCGCGTGCTGGGGGGAGCGCCCGGCGAGGACGAGAAGCTCCATCGAGCTGTCGAACGCGGCCGAGTCCGAGGCGGCATCGTCGATCAGCGGCAGGCAGTCCTCGAGCTCCGGCCCGAGAGCTTCCGAGGAGAGCACCGCCTCGCGGGCGCGCATCCAGTTGACGTTGCCGCGCACCGTGTTGATCTCGCCGTTGTGGGCGATCATCCGCAGCGGTTGGGCGAGCTCCCAGCTCGGAGCCGTGTTGGTGGAGAAGCGGGAGTGGACGATCGCGAAGGTGCTGCGCACGGTGTGGTCGCGCAGGTCGGGGTAGAACTGCGGCAGCTGCGGCGCGGTCAGCATCCCCTTGTAGACGATGGTCCGCGCCGACATGCTCGGGAATGAGACCTTCGGGGTCAGCTCTCGCTCGGCGCGCCGGCGGATGACGAAGAGCGAGCGCTCGAAGTCGTCGGGATCGTTGAAGTCCTCGCCGGCCTCGATGAAGAGCTGGCGGATCTGCGGGGCGCAGGCTCGCGAGAGCTCCCCCGCCGAGGTCTCGTCGACCGGAACGTCGCGCCAGCCGATCGGACGGTGGCCGCCCTCGGTGACGAGCTCGCAGATTCGCTGCTGGGCGAGCTCGGAGGAGGCGCTCGCCTCGCGCCGCAGGAAGCACATCGCGACGCCGAGACGCCCCGGGGGCGGCAGATTCGCAGGCCGCGTGGCGATCTCGGCGCTCCGCGCGCGGAAGAAGTCGTGGGGGAGCTCGAGCATGATCCCGGCGCCGTCGCCGGTGGAGGCGTCGGCGCCGGCGGCGCCCCGGTGCTGGAGGCGATCGAGCGCCACGAGCGCGCGGTCGACGGTCTCGTGGATCGCCT
>JAABUN010006486.1_pt1 | contig 13430 bp, 15 predicted proteins | sample 5559311 | NCBI WGS metagenome assembly JAABUN01 (sample SAMN10711877, study PRJNA513370) | rock metagenome | isolation source: Antarctica rocks | place: Antarctica: Victoria Land, Siegfried Peak sud | reverse complement strand
CGGGGGACGCGTTCGACTTCGCCTCGCGCGAGGTCATCGCGGTGCACGGCGGCATCGGGGCGACGTGGGAGCACGACGCGCCGCTGTTCTTCCGCCGCGCCCAGCTCTCCCGCCGGCTCGTGGGCGGCAGCTCGGGCGCAAAGGAGGCCGTGGCCGACGCCCTGCTCTCCGGGCACCCGGCCGCCACGGCCGACGTCGCCGCGACCGAGCTCGGCCAGGAGGGCGCCGCGGCGTCCGCCGCCGCTTGACGTGCGGCTTGGGCGGTCAGCCCGCCCAGATCCGTAGCTCGGTACAGGTGGCAAGGCGATCGAAATCCCGGTCGGCGTGCAGCAGCGGCGCGCCTGTCCTCACGCACGGGGCAGCGATCAGGCAGTCGAGCGTCTTGCGGATGGTCACGCCGGCACGGCACGCCGCGCGGTACAGCGATGCGGCGAGCACGAAGTCCTCGAGGTCTCCCAGACGCAGGATCGGAAACGCACGGAGATGGCGCTCGACCAGCCGCGCTTCCCGCTCTGACCGCAGTCCCTGCAGGATCTCGGTGAGGATCACGTCGGTCAGCGCGACCGGCTCGCCCGCCTCGATCAACTCCACGCAGCGCAGCGCAGGCGGCGCGGGAGCGTCGTTGAGCACGTCGACCCAGACGCTCGTGTCGACGACGATCACGCCCGGGGGAGACGGCTGTCGGCGAGGTTCCCCTCCCAACGAACGCGGCCGCGCAAGTCGAGAACGCCGATCTGCCGGTGCCGAGCGACGAGCTCGCGGAGCGCCAGATCGACCGTTTCCTTCTTCGTTCGCGTCCCGAGAAGGCGCTGCGCCTCGTGCAGGACCTCGTCGTCGATGTCGATGTTCGTCCGCGTACACCAAAGGCTACACCAAGCAGTGTGTAAGAGAGGAGGGCCGCCCGGGCCAGCGACGATGCGCTTGACGAGCGTCATGTTGCCGTCGGTGCCGGGAACCGAACGGGAGCACATCGCGCCCCGGCGGACCCGGGCGCCACAGCGGAGGTCGAGCGGCGCCCGGGGGCGGGTGGAAGACCACTTGTCGCCCACGGCGCCGCCGCCGCCACGCGTGGCGACACGGACTGCAACTTCCCGGCGCCATCGGGGTGCCGCCCCACGACAGTCTTCGTCCTCGGCGACAACGGGGGAACTCCGCCGACTCCCGCTTCTGGGACCCGGTCCCCAGGCCCCGATCATCGGCCACGCCGTCTTCCGCTACTGGCCCCTGTCGCGCTTCGGCACACTTCCGTAACACCTTCCGAACGCTCGGGGATCATTCGAGCGATGGCACCGCTGAAGCAGAAGGGGGATCTCGCGGAGATGATGGTCGCCGCGGATCTGCTCCGTCGTGGCCACAGGATCGCGTTCCCCCACGGCGAGGACTGGGACTACGACCTCATCGTCGAGCGCGCGGGCCAACTGGAGCGGGTGCAGGTCAAGTACGCGACTTCAGACGGCCGCGTGGTTCCCGTCCGCTGCTACGCCGTCTCGGTGACGAACGGTCGCGTCTGCAACACCAAGCACTACACGAGCGAGACCATCGACTGGATGGCGGTCTACGACGTGACCACCGACTGCTGCTACTACCTGCCCGCGAGCGAGCTCGGGGCCGGACGTTCGACCCTGCGCCTGCGCCTCACCCCGGCCCTCAGCGGTCGTCGTAAGGGGATCCGCAACGCCGTCGACTACCTTTCGATCTGATCCCTCGGGGGCGTGGTGCTAACGGGAACACATCGTCCTTGCACGGCGAAGTTGGGGGTTCGATTCCCCCCGCCTCCATCAGCGCCCCTCAGGCCGCGTAGCGCTTCGCCGCCCGCTCCTGCGCCTTGGCCCGCTCGACCTCCCGGTCCTTCGGGGGCGCGGGGGAGACGAGCTCGGCGAGGAGCTCTGTCGTCACGCGGGTGATCTCCTCGACGGCGCGGTCGAACGCCGCCGCGTTGGCCTGCGACGGGCGGGTCGAGCCGCTGACCTTGCGGACGTACTGGAGCGCGGCGACGCGGACCTCGTCGTCGGACGCGGGCGGCTCGAAGTTGTGGAGGGTGCGGATGTTGCGACACATGGGACCACCACGGTAACCCGCGCGGCCGGTAGGGTCGCGCCCGCGCATGAAGCTCGTCCTCGCCTACGTCCGCCACGAGGCCTTCGAGCCGATCCGCGCCGAGCTGCTCGCGCGCGGCTTCCCGTCGCTGAGCGTCGCCGAGGTGAAGGGCTCGGGGCGCCAGAAGGGGATCACCGAGCAGTACCGCGGCGCGACGCTCACGAACTTCCTGCGCCCGAAGGTGAAGATCGAGTGCGTCGTCGCCGATGAGGACTCCGACGTCATCGTCGACACGATCCTGCGCCACGCCCGCACGGGGAACGTCGGGGACGGGAAGGTGTTCGTCCTGCCCGTCGAGGAGGCCTACCGCGTCCGCACCGGGGAGGCCGGCGAGCACGTCCTCCAGGCGCATCCGGGCGCGGACACCAAGAGATGACCGGCACCCGCGCGGCGCCCGACAAGTCCCCGCGCGTCGCCAACACCGAGGAGGTCAACCGCCGGGCGGAGATCTCGAACTACGACATCGTCGCGCACTGGTTCGGCCTCGCCGCCGACCGGCTCGGGCTCGCCGACGACCTGCGCGCGGTGCTCCAGTCCTCCTACCGCGAGGTGCAGGTCCAGGTGCCAGTGAAGCTCTCCGACGGGCGTATCCACGTCTACTCGGGCTTCCGGGTGCAGCACAACGGCGCGCGCGGGCCGTACTAAGGGCGGCGTCCGCTACCACCCCGAGGTCGACCTCGACGAGGTGCGCGCGCTCGCCTCGCTCATGACGTGGAAGACCGTGATCACGGGGCTCCCGTTCGGGGGCGCGAAGGGCGGGATCAACTGCCCGAGCGGGGACCTCGCGCGCGACGAGCTCCAGCGGATCACGCGCTCGTTCATGTCGAAGATCGACAAGGTGCTCGGCCCCACCCGCGACATCCCCGCGCCCGACGTGGGGACGAACGCCCAGGTCATGGCGTGGATGATGGACGAGTACGGGAGGCTCCACGGCCACACGCCGGCGATCGTGACGGGCAAGCCGATCGCGCTCGAGGGCTCCTACGGCGCGAGGCGGCCACGGGACGCGGGCTCGTGTTCCTGTTCGGGGAGGCCGCGCCCGCGCTGGGAATCCGGTCTCCGAGGCGACGTTCGCCGTACAGGGCTTCGGGAGCGTCGGCTCGTGGGCGGCGCGGATCCTCCAGGATCTCGGGGCGCGGATGGTCGGCGTGGCGGACGCCTCGGGCTCCCTGCGTGGCGAGCGGGGGATCGACGCGCACGCCCTGCGCCGCCACCTCGACGAGGGCGGGGATCTCGGCGACTACGTCCAGCAGGGGGTCGGGGCGGTGAGCACCGCGGAGTTCCTCGCGACGCCGTGCGACGCCTTCATTCCCGCGGCGCTGGGCGGGATGATCCACGCCGACAACGCCGACCTCCTCGGGTGCCGGATCGTCCTCGAGGGCGCGAACTCCCCGACGACGCCGCAGGCCGACGGAATCCTCACCGACAAGAGGATCGCCGTCGTGCCCGACGTGATGGCCAACGCCGGCGGGGTCGTCGTCTCGTACTTCGAGTGGGTGCAGAACCTCCAGCACTTCCGCTGGGACGAGCGGGAGGTCAACGACAAGCTCGGGGTGATCATGCGCCGGGCCCACGGCGAGGTCTCCGCCCGTGCCGAGCGCGACGGGGTGGCGCCGCGGATCGCCGGCTACGAGCGCGTGGTCGAGGCGGCGCAGACGCGGGGCTACGTCTAGGCGTGGGGCCGCAGCGCGCGGATCCGGGCGAGCAGGGAGCCCGGTCCGTCGGACCCGTTCACCCGGATGCGCGGGAGCGCGTCGGGGTCGCTGCGTGGGGTCGCCCAACCCGGGACCTCCGTCGTGGCGCCCGCGTAGCCCGCGGTGCGCACCGCACGTTCGGCCGCGGGGTCGTAGCGCCCCGACGGATAGCAGAAGAAGTTCACCCCCTGGCCGAACGTGCGCCGCAGGAACGCGCGCGAGGCGACGAGCTCGTGGCGCAGCGTGCCGGGGGCGAGCGTGGTGAGGTCTAGGTGGTCCACGGTGTGCGAGTCGATCTCCCACCCCCGGCGGGCCAGGCGGGTGACCAGGGTCACGGGCAGGTTGCGCGGGCCGAGGTTGTGCAGGACGAGGTTGAGCACACCGGGCCAGTGCCGGGCGGCGAGGACGGGCGCCGCGTGGGTCGCGTCGGAGAGGTAGCCGTCGTCGAAGGAGAGCACGAGCGGCTTCGGGGGCAGCGAGCCCCGCCCATGCCACGCCGCGAAGACCTCGCGCAGGGTCACGGCGTGGAACCCGGCGTGCCCGAGTGCCCGGACCTCGGCCGCAAACCTCCCGGGGGCCACCCAGAGCCCGGGAAGCGGCGTGCCGGGCGGGGGAGCGGAGACCACGTGGTACATGAGGATCGGCACCGCCGCGCGCCGCGCCTCGGCCGCGGGCAGGCGGGGCGTCCGGGCGGCGCGCGCCACGACGGGGTGCGCCGGTCGTGAGACGCGCCGGTCGCCCGCCGGGTGGTCTGGGCCCACCGCGTGCGCGATCAGGGCGACGACCGCGCCGACCACCGCGACCAGGGCGCCGAGCCCCGCGAGCGCGGGCCATCGCCGCCGCGGGCTCACCGGTGGCGACACCGCGCGTTTCCCGCCGCTCCGGCGCGCTTCCCGCTCGCGCCGGCGGGCTTCGCGGTCGCGATCGGCGTCAACCGGCACGCCCACAGTCTGACGCGCCCACGGGGTCGGATCCAAGCGATGGCGCGGGGAGGGCGCCCCGCGCCGGGCGGCGAACCCGACCGTCCTTCAGTGGAGGTGGGCCTCGCCGGTGGCGAGCACGACGACCTGCCGGGTCTCACGCGCAGAGGCGAGCATCGTCCCGGGGGAGAGGGAGAGGGAGAGGGCGTCGGCGTCGTGGACGACCGCGAGGCCGTTGCCGGCCAGCGGTCCGTGAAGACGTCGAGCCAGGGGAGGTGGTGTGCGGCTATCCGTCGAAGTCGAAGTCGCGCGGCGGCTTCTGCTCGAACCAGAGCCGGTCGTGCTCCGGCGTCTCGGAGAGGAACTCCGGCGTCTGCTCGAGGACGTCCTCGCCCTCGGCGGGCTCGTCGCCGTCCTCCTCGGCGTCCTCGAACCCCCACTCCTCGGTCTCGCCCACGTCGACGGTCGCGGCGGGCACCGAGCCACCGGGCCCGTGGGCGGGGCCGACGGGCTCGAGCTCGTCGTCGTCGTCCTCGTAGTCCTCGTCGTCGTACCCGTAGTCGTCGTCGGGCGCGCCGGCGGGCAGCGGCGAGAGCTCCGTGGCGGGCTCGAAGTCGTCCTCCGGCCCGAGCGCGAGAGGCTCAGCGTCCGACGAGGTGGGCTCGCGGCGCACGGGGCTAAGCGCCTCATGCTCCTCGCGGGACACCTCCCCGGCGTCCGCCCCCCGGCGGAGCTTGAGCTCGAGATGCTCGCGGATCGCGTCGTCGAGGAGACCCATGATCTGCCAGGAGGCTACCCAGCGGAAACGCGGCCAGCCGGGCGCGCCCCGCCTCTGAGGACCCGTTTCCTGCCGCTCCGCGCGGCCGGGTGGAGCGCCCCGGTCAGCGTGGCCCCCGACCTCACCCCGCGACACGCCCCCGGCCTGCCGCGACCCCTCCTCGAGACGGTGACGCCGAGCGGGTCCCCGCTTCCCCGGCGCGGAAGCGGGATACAGTGGGCGGTCCTCGGGGCTATAGCTCAGTTGGGAGAGCGCCTGGATCGCACCCAGGAGGTCGGGGGTTCGAGTCCCCCTAGCTCCACTCTCGAAGAAGTCGTACATGTGCGGGACTTCCTTCGTGCTGCACCCGCGGGCATCGCCGGTGATCGGGGCGTCGGAAGCGGGGGCGCTCGCTGGAGCCGCTCGTCGGTCTAGGGCGACGAGCCGGCTTTGCCTCGGCAGTCACGGCCCGTCGCAACGCTCGAGGTCACCCTTCCGGGCAGCTCTCAACATCCTGCCGAGCGACGGAGCGCCCGGCAGATGGCGTCCATCTTCGCCGAGTCGAGCTTCGTGCGAACCTCCCCGCGGGCTACCAAGGCTCCTCGCGGATCGCCTCGCGTGCGTTGGCGAGAGCCCAATCGTCCTCTACCGCCGCCGCGTCATCCGCCTCGGCCCACTGCTCGACCGCCGCGCGCTCTCGCACGAGGCGCGCGAGCGCAGCTTGACCTCGGGCTCGCTGAGATCGTCCACCAGCCGATGCAGCTTCTCGCGCGTGGTCACGGCATCAGAACATATCGGCCAACCCTGCGGCGTGGAGGGCGGGGCGGCGGGGTTTGCTTCGGGCCGATCGCTCACCCGAGCAGGCCGCGAATGTCGTCGGCGGTGAGGCTGCTTGCGAACAGGTCGCCCTCGTCCATGACGCCGCTGAACAGCGCGGCCTTGCGGCGGGCGAGAGCGACGACCTTCTCCTCGATCGTGTCGCGCGCGATCACCCGGTAGACCATCACCGGGCGGGTCTGGCCGATACGGTGGGTGCGGTCGACCGCCTGGGCCTCGGTGGCGGGGTTCCACCACGGGTCGAGCAGGAAGCAGTAGTCGGCTTCGGCGAGGTTCAGGCCGAACCCCCCGGCCTTGAGGCTGATCAGGAACACCGGATCGGCGCCGTTCTTGAAGCGAGCGAGCACGCGATCGCGCCGGCGTGTGCGGCCATCGAGGTAGCAGTAGCCGATGCCCTCGTGGTCCAGGCGTTCGCGGACCTTGGTCAGGAACCCCGTGAACTGGCTGAACACGAGCGCCCGGTGGCCGCCGCCGACGACGTCGCCCAACTGCTCGACGAGCGCGCCCAGCTTGGCGCACGGCACGGCGTCGTGGCCGTCCTCGACCAGGCCCGGATGCAGGCTGAGCTGGCGCAGCAGCGTGATCGAGCGCAGGATCGTGAAGCGGTTGCGGTTGAAGTCGTCGATCAGGCCGAGGATCTTCTGCCGCTCGCGCTGCAGATGCGTGTCGTAGAGCTTGCGGTGGCGCGGATGCAGGTCCACGTCGAGGGTCTGCTCCTGCTTTGCCGGGAGGTCAGGGGCCACGAGCTCCTTGGTGCGGCGCTTGACGAGCGGCTTGATCCTGCGCCGCAGCCGCGCGAGGCACTCGGCATCGTCGCCGCGCTCGATCGGGCGCGCGTACTGCTCGGCGAACCGCTTCGGATCAGGGAACAGCCCGGGCGCGGTGATCGACAGCAGCGACCACAGCTCCATCAGGTTGTTCTCCATCGGGGTGCCGGTGATCGCCAGCTTGAACGGCGCCGCGAGCTCACGCACGCAGCGGTACGTCTTGGCCTGGTGGTTCTTGACGTACTGCGCTTCGTCGAGGATCAGGCCGGCCCAGTCCACCGTGCGGTAGGCGTCGGCTTCGAGCCGGAACAGCGCGTACGTCGTGACCACGACGTCGGCCGCGGCGACCTCGTCGATCGTGCGGCCGGACCGCCCCAGCGTGTCGGTCACCGCGCCGACCCTGAGCCCGGGGGCGAACCGCGCCGCCTCCGCCACCCAGTTGGACACGACGCTGGTCGGGGCTACCACCAGGAACGGGCCGACGCTCGGGTCGCGGTCGCGGGCGTGGCAGATCAGCGCGAGCGTCTGCAGCGTCTTGCCGAGCCCCATGTCGTCGGCGAGGATCCCGCCGAGCTCGAGCTGCCACAGCGACGCCAGCCAGCCGAACCCGTCGCGCTGGTACGGGCGCAGCTTCGCCTCCAGGGCCGGTGGCGGGTCGTGCTCGGCGACGGTCTCGAGCTCGAGCAGCGCGCCGACCTGACGCTGCCACGCCTGCGCCTGCTCGGTCACGACGCCGAGCGCCGCGAGCTCGGCCCAGAGCCCGGACTGATAGCGGCTGATCCGCAGCGGCGCCGCCGTTGACTCCCCCAGCGCCCGGGCCTCCTCGATCAGCTGCCGCAGCGCCTGCAGGCGCGGTGCGAGCAGCGAGAAGTGCGCGCCGTCTTCGAGCAGCATGTGCGATTCCCCGCTCGCGAGGGCCACGAACACCTCCGCGAACGCCAGCTCGCGACCGTCGAGGGTGAGCGTCACGCCGAGGTCGAACCAGTCGCGCTCATCGGCGACCGCCGCGGTGGACACGCCGATCGTCAACGACTCGCCGACGTCGCGGTAATCCGGCGGCTGCCCGGTGACCTCGACGGCGACGCCGGCGTGCTGCGCCAGCTGCGGCAGCTCCTCGGTCGTCAGCCGCATGCTGTCGAGTCCGGTCAGCGTGACCGCCGGCGCGTCAGCGGGCCGTCCGGCGCCGTCGATCAGGCCGTAGCGCTCCAGGCCCGTCCCGGTGAGGATGGTGTCGGCGAGGAGCGCGCGCTCAGCGGCGAGATCGCGAAGGCCGGGGCCGTCCCCGTCGGTCGCAAGTCGCGCGCGCTGCGTGGTTTCGCCGACCTGATAGGCCCACTCCCATCCCAGCTCGACGTCATGCTCCGCCCCGTAGCTCGCGCGCAGCACGAGCGCCGGCGCGGAGATCTCCGGCGGGGTGAACGATCCGTCCGACGACACGACCGTGGCCGCGTTGCGCAGCGCGGGGCAGAGCTCGTCGGCGAACCGCTGGAGCTCGGTCGCCGGAATCTCCAGGCGCTCGCCGTCGAGGACCATCTGCCGCAACCGGGGCGCCGCCGGCCTCGCGAGGCGCACCAACCGCAGCCGCCAGCTCTCGGGACCGTGGCCGGCGGCGACGTCGGCGCGCTCGGCGCACACGACGCCGTGGCCGCTGGAACCAAGGAACCGCACCGGCTCGAGGCCCTCCGCGTCGACGCCGTCGACGCGGAGCACCGCGGTCACGAGCGACCCCTGGTCGCCCTGGCGCGTGACGTCGAGGAGCAACTCGCCGTGCTGATGGCCCCGCAGCTCACCGAGCCCCGGGCGTGCGTGGACCAGCGTCAGCCCGAGCCGCGCCGCCTCGTCCAGCAGCGACCACAGCTGCGGACTGTCCCAGCCGCTGAGATCGAGCGCCTTGTCGGCACCGTAGTTGGAGTAGTAGCCCGCCCGCCCCTCGCGCGCGCAGTGCACGGCGTACAGCTCGCGAACCAGCGCCAGGTGGTCGGGACGGTACTCGCCGCTCTGAACGTGCCAGGAATCCAACCCGCTCCACGCCAGCGCGCCGTTGATCCAGCCGCCGCGGGCGCCAGGCCGCATCAGCCGCGCCATCAGCCGCGGCGCGCCGCGGCCCGCGACGCCGCCCGCGCGCAACGTCAGCTCGATCGCCAGCGGGTTGCCCGCCGCCTGCGGCGCCGGCCCGCCGATCAGCGCTCGCAGCGGCGTCTCCCACGACGGTGGCTGGGCCTCGGCCGCGAGCTGGCGGGGGGGCCGCCGGTCGCGGCCCGGCCGACGAGCGTCCCGGCTGTCGCTGGCCGCGATCACCAGCGCCGCAACGTGCTTGCAGTTGTAGCCCACCGGGCAGGTGCACTGGCCGTCGTCGAACGCCAGTGCCCCGTCGGCGCCTTCGGCGAAGAACGCGGCGGTGCTGTAGAGCGCGCCCTGGCCCACCACCGAGCCGGTCAACGTCTCGCCATCCGGATCCCACTCGATCGACACAACCCGGTTGCGGCGCGCGTAGCCGCGCCCGCGCCCGAAGGATCGCGAACCCACCGCCCCCTCTACCCGGGACAGGTCGACGTCAATAACATCGCTGTTCGCGGCGAGCACGAACCCAAAGTAACCGCCGCGCCGGACCGGCACGCCGGCGAGGAACGCGTCACGGGCCGCGGCGTCGGCCGTCGCCGAGGACGAGATCCGATGGACCCGCCAGGGCCACGGTTGAGCCGCGGGCCGCCCGGTGCCACCCTGGGCGGATGGAGGGCGACGCCGAGCGGCTCCTCGCAGCCCTGGAGCCGCACGTCCCCGATCCGCGGGTCCTCGCCGCGATCGCCCTCGTGCCGCGCACCGCGTTCGTCGCACCGGAGCTCGCCGGGCGCGTGTGGGAGAACGTGCCGCTGCCGATCGCCGAGGGCCAGACGATCTCCCAGCCGCTCGTGGTCGCCCGGATGCTCTCCCTCCTCGAGCTCGATCCGAACGACCGGGTCCTCGACGCGGGCACGGGCTCGGGCTGGCACGCCGCGCTGCTCTCCCGGCTCGCCGGAGAGGTCTGGGGCATCGAGCACCACCCGGCGCTCGTCGCGCACGCCCGGGAGGCGCTCGCCGCGGTCGGGATCCAGGGCGTCCGGATCGTCTGCGGCGACGGGGCGCGCGGTCTCCCCGAGCACGGGCCGTGGGACGCGATCAACGTGGCCGCCGCCGCCCGGGAGGGGATCCCCCCGGCACTCGAACAGCAGCTCGCGCCAGGCGGGCGGCTCGTCGCGCCGGTCGGGACCGGCGACGCCCAGTCGCTCTGGCGCGTGCGGCGGACGCCCGACGGCGGGCTGCACCGCGAGGAGCACGAGCCCGTGCGCTTCGTGCCACTGGTCTCGTAGGAGCATGTGTCGCTTATCGCGACTGGGGACCCGCCTCCGGCGGCCATCTGGCCGCCTCCGGCACCCCTAGCCGAGCCGACGGCGCATGACCGCGACGGCCTCGGCGCTCTCGTCCACGAGCACGAAGCGCCGCCCGAGCGCGCGGCACACCGCCCCGAGGGTGCCCGAGCCGGCGAAGAGGTCGGCGCACCACCCGCCCGGGTGGGAGGAGGCGGCGACGAGGCGGCGCAGGACCCCCTCGGGCTTCTGGGTCGGGTAGCCCGTCTTCTCGCGGCCGTTGGTGGCGACGATCGTGTGCCAGAAGACGTCGGTCGGGAGCTTGCCCCGCGCGCGCTTCTCCGGGGTCACGAGGCCGGGGGCCATGTAGGGCTCGCGCTCGACCTCCGCGGCGTCGAAGTGGTGGGCGCCCGGGGTGCGGACGTAGACGAGGATCGTGTCGTGCTTGGCGGGCCAGCGGTCGCGCGGGCGCCCGCCGTAGTCGTAGGCCCAGATGATCTCGTTGAGGAACGCGTCCTCGCCGAAGAGGCCATCGAGCGCGAGCTTGACCCGGTGGGCCTCGCGGAAGTCGAGGTGGACGTAGAGGGTGCCGTGGGGGGCGAGCACGCGCCGCGCCTGCTCCAGGCGCGGGAGGAGGAAGCCGAGGTAGTCCGGATGCGCGTCGTCATAGGCGAGGCGGCCGAGCTCCTCGGTGCGATACGCACGCCCGCCGAAGCCCGTGCGGTCGCCCTCGGGATCCGCCGACGTGCGCAGCGTCCGGCGGACGCGGGCCCGGCCGGTGTTGAACGGCGGGTCGAGGTAGACGAGATCGAACGCGCCGGTGGGCAGGTGCGGCGCCACCGCCAGGTTGTCGCCGTGGACGACGAGGTCGTCGTCGAGGACGAGGGGGTCGGCGGTGGTGAGCCAGCGGGTCATCTCCGGAGGACGCCGGGAGATGGGAGGGCGGGTGCCACGACCATCATCCTGCTCTACGCCTGGGGGTCAGCGGGCCGGAAGCAGAAGGCTAGGCTGACGCGGATGGCCCTCGGCTCCCGCAAGAGCTCCGGCGCGAGCGCCGCCGAGCCCAAGTCCGCGGCCTCCCCGCCGGCCGCGCCCAAGCCCGCCCCCAGCGGCCTGCGCGACCCGGACACGATGATCCCCGCCCGCTCGCGGCGGGGTGGGGCCGAGTCGATCCTCGTCCGCCTCGTGGCGACCCTCGGCATCGTCGCGATCGGGGCGGCGCTCGGCGCGATCCTCACCTCCCAGGACGTCCCGGGCTGGATCGTCGGGCTCGTGGTCGCGGCGGTCTCCGTGGCCGTCGCCGCGGTGCTCTGGTCCTCGCGCCGCGTGTGACGGACGCGGTCCGCACCCCCGACGAGCGGCTCGAGGGCCTTCCGGACTTCGCTGGCTCAGACGGGCTGGTCGCCCGCGCCCAGCACCGGCCGGCGAGCGGGCCGTGCCGAGCCTCGACCGCGTCGAGGAAGGATCCGAAGGAGGACGTGGTCTTCGCGGGACGCGCCATCGGCTGACCTAGAATCGCGCCCTATGGCGTCCCGGGAAGAGGAGAAGCGCCAGCGGCGCGAGGCGCGGCTCGCGGCCGAGCGCGAGGAAGCCGAGCGGGCCGAGCGCGGCCGCCGGCTGCGCCTGGGCGGGGGCCTCGCCCTCCTGGCGTTGATCGTGGCCGGCGTGGTCGTCGCGCTCGGCGCCGGGGGCGGCGGGAACCCGAAGGACGGCGGGAGCGGCGGCCAGAAGAGCAAGGACCTCAAGCCGGCGGCCGCGGCCGCCGGCTGCACGCTCGCGGACTATCCGAAGGAATACGGCGGCGGCGCCGTCCACGTCCCGGACACGACGAAGGTCAAGTACCGCACGAATCCGCCGGCGTTCGGCGACCACTACGACATCCCGGCCCGGGACGGGGACTACGTCGGCCGCGGGACGCCGGCGACGGGGAACCTCGTGCATTCCCTCCAACACGGCCGCATCGAGGTGCAGTACCGACCGGGGCTGCCCCGGTCGGACGTCCGCCGGCTCGAAGCCCTCTTCGACGAGAAGCCCGACCTCATGCTGATATTCCAGAACGCGACGCGGATGCAGGACGACGTCGCCGTGGTCGCGTGGACCCACATCATGCGCTGCCCGAAGTTCACGCCCAAGTTCCTCGACGCGGCGCGCGCCTTCCGCGACAAGTACAAGCTGAAGGCGCCGGAGGTCATACCCCAGCCCGAGTAGGCGTGCCCGGGCGCGCCCGGGGTCGCAACTCCCGCTCTGCTTCCCTGTTCGTACTTCCGGTGCGTCGCGCGCTCCTCGCTGTCTCCGTCGTCCTCGTCGCCCTCGCGTGGGTGGTCGCTCCCGCGTTCTCGCGCGGGAGCCGGGCTCCGCAGGCCGAGGACTGGGAGGCGGCGGTGCCGCTGCCCGCCGGTGCCGCTGCCGCCCGGGTCGGTGACGCCGCGCCGCGGCTCCTGCCGCCCGTCCGCGCGCCCGGTCGCTTCGACCTCGTGGGCTTCCGCTGGCGGACGCCGGACGCGGTGGAGATCGAGATCCGGGTCCGGCGCGACGGGGGTGCGTGGACGCGCTGGGCCCCGGCCGCCGGCGCCGCGGACCACGGTGCGCCCCGGGCCAGCGATCCCGTCTGGGCCGGGGGCGCCGATGTCTACCAGCTCAGGGTCACCCGGGCCGTGCGCGGCCTGCGCGCGCACTTCGTCAACGTCACGGGCACCCGCACGGGAGCGGATCGACTCGAGACCCGGATGCGCGGCGCGGCGCGCTCCGCGTTCGTCGCCCTGCTGCCCGGCGTGGCGCACGCCCAGGCCGCTCCGGGCCCCCACGACGGGCGCCCGGCGATCGTGCCGCGCTCGGGCTGGGACCCGAACCACCAGTGCGACCCCACCCACGCCCCCGTGTACGGCCGGGTCGACATGGCCTTCGTCCACCACACGGTGAACCTCAACGCCTACGGGCCCGAGGACTCGGCCGGAATCGTGCTGGCGATCTGCCGCTACCACGAGCAGTCCAACGGCTGGTGGGACGTGGGCTAC
>JAABUN010006485.1_pt1 | contig 13431 bp, 10 predicted proteins | sample 5559311 | NCBI WGS metagenome assembly JAABUN01 (sample SAMN10711877, study PRJNA513370) | rock metagenome | isolation source: Antarctica rocks | place: Antarctica: Victoria Land, Siegfried Peak sud | reverse complement strand
CAGGGCCTGTGCGACGTGCTGCTCGACGACCCCGACATGTTCGGCTACTGCTACACCCAGCTCACGGACATCTTCCAGGAGAAGAACGGGATCTACCACTTCGACCGCACCGCCAAGCTCGACATAGCCCGAATCCGCGCAGCCCAGACCCGCCCAGCAGCCATCGAGTGCCTCGACCGGACAGCGGTCACCGCCGCCCCGCACGGCCCCGCCGCAACGGCTGCGCCGGACCGGCCGGAGCGCGAGACGCCGGGAAGGAGGAGTGCCTCACGCGTCAGCCGGGCTGCGCGAGGGGTGCTGAGGTACCCATGGCGCAGGAGGAGGGGCCACCGCGGGTGAGTGGATCACTGCAGTAGCAGCCCCGGGGGGGACGGGCACCGCCACGGGGGGAGCGACGGGCACCGCCCCGGGGGGAGCGACGGACACCTCAGCCCGCCACCGCTGGCGGGTGGGGGCGCGCGGGCCGGACCTGCTGCAGGCCCGTGACCAGGCCCGCCGCCCAGACGGCCCAGTCATGCCGCCCGGCCACGACCCGCAGGGTGGAACGGACGTGGGCCTGCCGCTTGAGCGCGGTGTGCAACCGGGCGGCCTCCAGGTCGAGGTCATACGCGTGCGCGGACCCGCTCACCGGCTCGCCGTCTCCGACGACCGTCGCCACGGCCAACGGCTCGGCGTCGGTGACGCAGGCCTCAGCCAGCAGGGTCCGGTAGTCCATCAGGCTCTGCCACCGCGACGGCGAGAAGGACTGATCGCCGGCACCGAAGGCACCTCCGACGCGGGCGCTGGAGCCGGGTGGCGGCCCGTGCTCGTAGACTGCGGGCGAGAGCAGCAGTGCGGAGCCGAACATGTGTCGGTGCACCAGCGCGTACCGGAGCGCCGCAGCCCCGCCCATGGAGATCCCCGCGATGGTCCGCTGGTGGCGCCCGCCCGGGGCTCCCAGCGCGGACTCCACACTCGGGAGCACGTCGTCGACGAGCGCCGTCTCCACGGCCGGCCCAGCACGGCCGTCCGAGTCGGCGGTCCCGTCGACGAACCATGACGAACGCTCGAGCCATGGCGCGTCCGGCGCCGCGAGCGTGAGGGGCGCGAGCTCGCCGGCCGTAACCGCGTCCGCCAGCGCCTGTATGCCGGGGCTCATCTCGGCGACGCCGCCTCCGCGGCCGTGCAGCAACCAGACCCAGTGGCCGCCGCCCGCGCCGCTGGGGCGGCTCACCGGTCTGAGCACCCGCACGAGCACGCGCTCGCGCAGCACCTCGGACGGGACGAGCCGGTCCTCGACGAGCATCTCCACCCGCTCATCCATGGGGTCATCCTGCCGCACCCCGTTGACAGGACGCGGTGACGGTGCCAGACTGCAATCGATTACGGAAACGATTACGTCCGACCCGGCCTGTGCCCAGTCCCGCCCGTCGCGCCGCCCTCAAGGAGAGAGCCACGTGAACCAGCCCGGTCGCCCCACCATCTCGCGGGTCGCGGGCCGAGCGGGCGTGTCGGTGGCATCGGTCTCCAGGGTTCTCAACGGCCTGCCCTCAAGCACCTCGATGGCGGCACGGGTGCGCCTGGCGGCGGACGAGCTGGGCTACGTCCCGGATGCCATGGCGCGGTCCCTCAAGGTGAGACGCACCCAGCAGCTTGCCCTCGCGGTGGCGGACCTCGGCAACCCGGTCTACGTCTCGATGATGCGGGCGATCGAGGCGGTGGTGCGCTCGGCGGGATACCGGCTGGTGCTGTCCTCGACCGGGTCGGACCCCAAGGACGAGATCGACCTCATCAGCAGGCTGGCGCACGGCTACGCCGACGGGCTCATCCTCAGCCCGCTGCGTGTCACCGACGACCTCGTTGACACGCTTCGCGACTGCCGGATCCCGGTGGTGGTCATCGGAAGCCTGCCATCCGGCCTCGCGCTGGACAACGTGCGCGCCGACTCTCCGCGCGGAGTGCGCCTGGCGCTGGAGCACCTGCGGGCCGGCGGCCGACGCCGGGTCGGGTTCGTCAACGGCCCGATCGACACCGTACCCGGATTCGCGAGGGCGCTCGGCTTTGACCGCACGGCGCGTCGGCTGGGCCTGGACCTCGACCCGGCGCTGCGCGTCAGTGCGGCTGACTTCACCTTCCAGGCAGGTCGGGACGCAGCGGCCGAGCTGTTCGACCGAGCGCGCCCGGACGCGGTGCTCGGCGGGAACGACCTCATCGCCGTCGGCGTCCTGCACGAGCTCGCAGACCGCGGACTGCGCGTCCCGGAGGACGTCGCTGTCGTCGGCATGGACGACACGGAGCTGGCGACGCTGACGACGCCATCGCTGACCAGTGTGGGCCTCGGCTCCGCGGAACGGGGCCGGATGGCGGCCGAGCTGCTCCTGGACCGGATCGCCGACCCCGCCCGCCCGGTGCAGCGGCTCAGGGTAGGGCCCAGGCTGGTCGTGCGGGCATCCACGTCCGGCCGGCCCACGTCTGGCCGGCCGGTGGCCGCCGGGGACCGGCGCATCCGGTGACCGCCCAGCTCACTCGTCCCGGCCCGCGGCCAGCGGTCAGCCGTCGCCGGACCTCGCAGCGGCGCGGTGCCCGCCGGGAGGCCTTTCTCCTCCTGCTGCCCGCGCTCGTTCCGGTTGCCCTCTTCAGCGTCTATCCCCTGCTGCAGGGGCTGTACCTCGGCTTCACGGACTCCCGCGCTGGTCTGAACGTCACCACCAGCTTCACCGGGCTGGCGAACTTCGACCGGCTGCGCGGCAACGGACTGTTCTGGACCTCGTTCCGTATCGGGCTGCTGTGGGCCTTCTCGGTGACCGCACTTCAGTTCCTCGCAGGCCTGGGCCTTGCCCTGCTGCTCAACCTGGACCTGCGCCTGCGCTGGTTGGCCAGGACCCTCGCCCTGGTGCCGTGGGCGATGCCGCCGGTCATCGTGGCCATCATGTGGCGGCTGATGCTCAACCCGAACTACGGACCGATCAACCAGACCCTGCGCGCCCTGCACCTCGGGGACGGCAGCATCAACTGGCTCGGGGACTTCTCGACCGCCCTCCCGGCTGTCATTGTCGTGGGTGTCTGGGCCGGCATGCCGCAGACGACCATCACCTTGCTGGCAGGCCTGCAGGCTGTGGATGCGACCCTGCACGAGGCAGCCGCCGTCGACGGAGCGGGCACCTTCCGCCGGTTCTGGCACGTCACCCTGCCCGCCCTGAGACCGGTCATCGCCGCCATCACCTCCCTGGACTTCATCTGGAGCTTCAACTCGTTCGGGCTCGTGTACGTCCTCACCGCCGGGGGCCCGGGCGGTCAGACGATGCTGCCGATGCTGTTCGCCTACAACGAGGCCTTCCGGTACGGCAACTTCGGGTACGCCGCCGCCATGGGCGACGTGATGGTCGTGCTCATCGTCATCCTGCTGCTGCTCTACCTGCGCACCCAGCTGCGACGGGAGGACACATGAGCCTGACCCGCTCGCACCCGGTAACCAGGGCCGGGCAGTACCTCGCGCTCGGTGGGTACGTCGTGTTCCTCGCCTTCCCCCTGCTGTGGATGCTGTCGTCGTCGTTCAAGTCCCCCCGGGAAGTGGGGTCCGCCACCTCCGGGCTGCTGCCCCAGGAGCCCACCCTCGTGAACTTCTCCGACGCCGTGCAACGAGCCGACCTGGTCCAGTCGGCGGCCAACAGCGCAAGGGTGGCCGTCGCCACGACCGTGCTCGTGGTTCTCATCGCCCTGCCCGCGGCATACGCCCTGGCCCGCTTCCGTAACCGGATGGGATCGGTCGCCACCGGCTGGATCCTCGTCAGCCAGGTGTTCCCGGTCATCCTCGTGGTGATCCCCCTCTTCCTCATCCTCAAGCAGTTCCAGCTCGTCAACACCCTCACCGGGCTCACGCTCGTGTACCTCGTCTACTCCCTGCCCTTCGCCCTGTGGATGCTGCGTGGGTACGTCGCCACGATCCCGCGTGACCTCGAGGAGGCCGCGGCCATCGACGGGGCGGGGCGGCTGCGCGTCATCCGCAGCATCGTCCTGCCGCTGCTGATGCCGGGCGTGGTGGCGACCGGGATGTTCACCCTCATCTCGTCCTGGAACGAGTTCTTCTTCGCCCTCGTCCTCATCCAGGACCCGGCCCAGGCGACCCTCCCGCTGACGCTCGCGCGGTTCGTCGGCGCCGAGGGTCAGGTCCAGCTCGGTGCCCTCACGGCGGGTTCCCTGCTGGCCACCGTGCCCAGTCTGCTGTTCTTCGCCCTCATCCAGCGCCGCCTGACCTCCGGCCTGCTCAGCGGCGCGGTGAAGGGATGACCGTGAGCGATCTTCGCCTGCGCATCAAGGAACAACCCACAGGAAGTAGGAACCGCATGAAGACACGAATGCTGATGGGCGTGGCCGCGGTGGCGGCCAGCGCGCTGCTCGCGAGCTGCGCCACCACCGGAAGCGGCGGCAGCACCGGCACCCAGGCGCCCGGAGGAAAGGTCTCGCTGCGCTTCCAGAGCCTGGCCTTCCAGGCGCCGACCGTGACCGCTTCGAAGAAGATCGTCGCCGACTGGAACGCCGCGCACCCTGACATCCAGGTGGAGTACGTCCAGGGCAGCTGGGACGCCGTCCACGACCAGCTCGTCACCCAGTTCCAGGGTGGCACGGCCCCCGACATCATCCACGACGAGTCCGCGGACATCACCGGCTTCGCCAAGCAGGGCTACCTGGCGGACCTGACTCCCTACCTGTCTGCGGAGACCCGGTCCGCGGTGGACCCCGGAATCTGGAAGACGGTCACGGTCGACGGCAAGGTCGTGGCGGCGCCGACGCTGCTCCAGTCCTATGTCGTCTTCGCGAACACCGACCTTCTAAAGAAGGCGGGAGTCACGGTGCCCACCGGCAGCAGCTGGGGCTGGGACGACTTCCGGGCAGCCGCGAAGCAGGCGAGCACCGGCACCAGTGCGGGGCTCGGCTGGGGACTCAAGCAGCCAACGGCCACGGTCATGAGCCTCGGCCTCAACTTCGACGGGACCTTCTTCAGCACCTCCGGTGACAAGACGACCATCAAGGTCGGCGCTGCGGAGACGCAGGTGCCCGAGCGGATCCACCAGATGGCGTGGACCGACAACTCCCTCGACCGCACGTCACTGACATTGGGCGGCTCGGACGTCCTCACCGCCTTCATGGCCGGCAAGTACGCGATGACCGTCGGCGGCAACTACGCCGCCCAGCAGCTCAAGGAGAAGGCGCCCAGCGGCTTCCAGTGGGTCGTGCTGCCTCCGCTCAAGGGGACATCGGCCCAGCAGGCGGCCAACCCGCAGACGATGTCGGTCTCGGCACAGAGCAAGAACGTCAAGGCGGCCGCGCAGTTCGTCGACTACTTCATGCAGGCCAAGAACTTGGCCTCGGTGGCCCAGGGGGACTGGCTCATCCCCACCTCGGGCGCGGCGCGTGACGCGGTGGCACAGGCAACGGGTGGCAAGGACGGCTGGGACCAGACGCTGGCCAGCGGCAAGGAGCTGACCCAGGCACCGTTCCAGTCGGTGAACGCGTACCCGCAGTGGAAGGATCAGATTGCCACGCCCGCCCTGCAGCAGTACTTCTCCAACAAGATCGACCTGGAGGCGCTGCGCACCCAGCTGACACAGGGCTGGTCGCAGGTCAACCGCGGATGACCTGCGCGTCCGGATGGCCCCCCGCCGTGCGGGCGGGGGGAACTGGCCGGCCGACCGTCCCGTGGGCCAGCCGAGGAGAGGACAGGTCGTGAACCGCCTGGAGGACAAGGCCGTCGGCGCACTGGTTGGAGCCGCGGTCGGGGACGCCCTGGGTGGGGCGACGGAGGGGTGGACGCCGGAGCAGATCCGCCAGCGCTACGGGGGGTGGGTCACCGGCATCGTCCCGCCCTACCACCCCAACTGGCGCGACGCCCGGCCGATAGCCCCGTACCACAAGGGCGACGGCCACGTGACCGACGACACCCTGATGACCCACGCGCTCGTCGAGGTCTACGCGAAGCGGCGGTGCCACCTCGACGCGTATGCCGTCGCGGATGACCTGGTGCCGTTGCTCATCACGGACCGGCGATGGGTCCCGGAGCTCGAGACCCACGCCCTGCTGCTCCAGCGCATCTTCCTCGCCGAGAAGTGGTTGGTGGCCCGGTTGCACTACGGCCACGTCGACCCGCGTGAGGCCGGGGTCGGCAACATCGTCAACTGCGGCGCCGCCATGTACGTCGCCCCGATCGGGATCGCCAACGCTGCCGCACCGGCCCAGGCCTACGCCGAGGCCATTGACGTGGCGGGCGCACACCAGTCCAGCTACGGGCGCGAAGCGGCCGGGGTGTTCGCGGCTGCCGTCGCGTCGTCCATGGCGCGGGACGCCACTGCGGAGAGTGTGGTGGAGCAGGCGCTCGAGCTGGCCCGCGACGGCACCCGTGCCGCCCTCGAGGCGGTATGCCGGGTGGCGCGCCGTCACTCGGGCTGGCAGGACGCGCTCGCCCCGCTGCGGGAGGCCGTCGCCCCCTACGACTCCGTCGGGCCGGAGTACCGCTCCCCCCATCTCGATGCGCGCCGGCCGAGCCGCACCCGCTCCATCGAGGAGCTACCGGTCGCCCTGGGACTCGTCCTGGCCTGTGGGGGGGACTACGAGCAGTCCGTGCTCGGTGCCGTCAACTACGGGCGCGACGCCGACTCCATCGCCACGATGGCGGGGGCCATCACCGGTGCCCTCGGGGGATCCTCGGTGGTACCGGTGCGCTGGCGCGAGGAGGTCGCCGCCAGCAGCCGGATGGACCTCGACGGGGTCGGCCGCACGATGGCGGCGGTCGCCATGGAGATCCTCGCCGCCGACGAGGCCAGGGCCGCGACGCGACGCGACGCGCTGTACCGGCTGCTCCAGCCCGCCACGGGGACCTCCGTCGGCCCTCCCGTCCAGGGGGACGGTGCCCACCGGTGAGGCTGTCCTGGGTGCAACCGGAGGACCTGCTGGTGCACGAGCTGCGACAGAGTCTCGCCGAGGGCAAGCGGGTCGACGAGGTTGCCGACCGGTGGCGGCGGGCGGGCGGGGCGGCGGCCCCCCCGGTCGGAGGAGGGTCGGACCGGGCCGCGCCACCGTCCCTGCGCGCGCTGGCGGCTGCGCTGCACGCGCAACTCGATGCCCTCCCTGGTGACCCTGAAGTGTTGGCGGCCGAACCCGACGTCCTCGACGAGATCGCGCAGCAGGCCGACCCCGTCAGGTCGGTCGGTCCACTCCCGTCCAGCGCCGAGCTGTTCGACCGTGTCCACGGAGCCTGGGTCGGGCGCGCGGCAGGATGCCTGCTGGGCAAGCCGGTGGAGAAGATCCCGCGTGCCGGCATACAGGAGATCCTGCAGGCAGGTGGTCGCTGGCCGCTGGCCGGCTACTTCTCGGCCGTCGGGCTGCCGGCGGACGTCGCCGGCCGCTGGCCGTGGAACCGGCGCAGCGCGACGACGAGCCTCGCCGAGAACATCGACGGGATGCCCGAGGACGACGACCTCAACTTCGCCCTGCTCGCCCTGCAGCTGCTCGAGGAGCACGGGCCGGACTTCCACACCGGGGACGTCGCCGACGCGTGGCTCGCCGGGCTGCCCGCCGGCCGGGTCTTCACCGCTGAGCGCGTTGCCTACCGGAACCTGCTCAACGGCCTGCAACCCCCGGCCACCGCCCTGGTCGGCAACCCCTTCCGTGAGTGGATCGGGGCTCAGATCCGGGCAGACGTGCACGGGTGGGCGCACCCGGGTCGGCCATGGGACGCGGCCCGGTCGGCGTGGCGGGACGCCCGGCTGTCCCACCGGGGCAACGGCCTCTACGGCGCGATGGCGGTCGCGGCCATGTGCTCGGCCGCTCTGGTCCTCGACGACGTCCACGAGGTGCTGGCCGTTGGTCGCTCCGTGGTCCCCTCGCGCAGCAGGTACGCCGAGGCGTTCGACCGCGGCGTCGCGCTGGGGCGCGCCGACATCGCCCAGGCGGACGCGCTTGACGCGCTGCACGCGCAGTTCGGCCACCTGCACTGGGTCCACGTGCTGAACAACGCGGCCCTCGTGGCGTACTCGCTGGCCTCCTCGCGCGGTGAGCTCGGCCGGGCGATCTGCACCGCCGTCACCGGCGGCTGGGACACCGACTCCGACGCTGCGACTGTCGGCTCGGTCTGCGGGGCCCTCACCGGCGAGACGGCCCTGCCGCACGAGTGGACCGCACCGCTGCGCGGGCGCCTGGCCAGCAGCCTGCCGGGGTTCGACGGGACGGGGTTCGACGCGCTCGCCCGGCGGACGGTCTCGCTCAGCGCAGCCGTGGTGTCCGCGTGAGGGAGCCGGCGACGCTGGACCCGCTGCGGCCGCGGTCGATCGACCTGCCGACCGTCGTGCCGCCGTCGTGCGCTGCCGGCTGCACCGACGCGCGGGCCGGCTCAGCCCTCGAGGCCCTCGAGGTCCTCGACGAGGCGAAGATCATCGCCGCGCCGGACGCGGTCATCGAGCGAGGCGCCTGGCGGGAGCGGCTGACTGCGTGGCGCGCCGACGCGAGGTCGCGCCACGCGTACGACGGCCGTCGTTATGAGGAGGCGGGCGCTGCGTGGACACCGTCGTGCTACGCCGTCGGGCTGGTCTGGCTGTGGGACGAGCGCTTCTACGACCATCACGCAGGTCGCTTCACCGTCGAGACCTACCTCGCCGACGCACGCAGGACGACGGGCGGCCTGGACGCCGTCGTGCTGTGGCACGCCTACCCCGTCATCGGCCTCGACCCGCGCAACCAGTTCGACTACTACCGGCAGGTGCCCGGCCTGGCCGCGGTCATCGAGCGCCTGCACGCGGGCGGGGCGCGCGTCTTCCTCGACTACAACCCCTGGGACGTCGGCACCCGTCGGGCTCGGGGGAGCGACCCCGCCGAGCTCGCCGCCCTGGTCAGCGAGCTCGGCGCGGACGGGATCTTCCTCGACACCCTCCGGGAGGCCGACTCCTCGCTCGTCGCCGCCCTGGACCGGGTCTCGACGGCGTTGGCACTGGAAGGGGAGTCCCGGCTGCCACTGGACCGGGTCGAGGACCATGCCCTGTCCTGGGCGCAGTGGTTCGCCGACAGCGCGGCACCTGGCGTGCTGCGCGCGCACTGGTACGAGCGGCGCCACATGCAGCACCACACCCGCCGGTGGAACCGCGACCACAGCAGTGAGCTGCAGTCGGCCTGGGTGAACGGCTGCGGCATGCTGGTCTGGGACGCTGTCTTCGGCGTGTGGGTCGGCTGGAACGCCCGCGACCGCGCGACGTTGCGCGCCATGCTGCCGGTGCAACGCAGGCTGCACGAGCACCTGGTGCGGGGTGACTGGACACCCTTGGCACCACTGGCCGCGCCCGCGACTGCGGCAGCGGTGCACGCCTCGCGCTACGACCTCCCGGGAAGCTCCCTGTGGACCCTCGTGAACCGGCGCGAGACGGCATACGAGGGGGTGCTGCTCGACGCATCGGACCCGGACGCGCCCAGCGGGCCCGCAGCCCCGGGGGGGGACATGGTCCCCGGGTGGTCCGGGCAGGACGCCTGGTATGACGTGACGACCGGTCGCCGGATCGATTTTGACTTCACCGCGGACGGGCCGAGAGTCGACGCCCGGGTGCCCGGGCGTGGGGTTGCCGGGCTGCTGCGGGTGGCGCCGGGCGGTGCTCCTCGGGGCCTGGACGCACTGCTGCAGCATGCTCGCTCGGTCGCCCGGGAGGCCACCGACGACGCCGCCTTCCCCGCCCGGGCGAGCGTCCGCGTCGTACCGGAGCCCGTCGTACGATCGAAGGTGCCCACGGGAATGGTCGCGCTCGGCGCCGGCCCCCGGCGACTGCGGGTGCGTTACCGTCGCCGCGAGACCGGCCTCTACGGCGCGGCATCCTTCGTGGAGGAGTGGAAGCCGCTGCCGCCGCGCCTGCACGACCAGGGCCGGCTCGAGCGCACGGTCGAGATCGGAGCGGTGGCGGTTGACCGGCTGGAGGTGTCCAACGCCGACTTCGCCCGCTTCGTCGGCGACACGGGTTACGAGGGGGTGGGCGTGGCCTTCCTCCCCGACTGGGTTGCGGGTCGCCACCGGGCCGGCGCCGCCGACGAGCCCGTCACTGGCGTGACGCTCGAGGACGCACGGGCCTACGCTTTGTGGCGCGGGGTGCGGCTGCCGACCGAGGACGAGTGGCAGGTCGCGGCCGAGGAGGCCCGGCTGGAGCGGCGCTCGCCGCTGGTCTGGAACTGGACGGAGAGCGAGCACAGTGACGGCGTCACCCGCTTCGTGATCCTCAAGGGCGGGTGCTGGTGGCGCGCCGAGGGGTCGGACTGGTACCTCGACGGGGGGCCCCAGCCACCGCAGGTCAGCGTGAAGCTGCTGCTGGCTGGTGAAGGACTCTCGCGCTCGCCCTGCGTGGGGTTCCGCTGCGCCGTGGACCTGAGCGGGTCCGGGGACCAGGGCGTGGTCGGAGGGCCACGGTGAGCGGGCCGGGTGCCGGGGTTGGCGGGCCGGGTGCCGTGGTGGGCGGGCCGCTGCAGGGAGTGCGGGTGCTCGAGACGGCCACGCTGTTCGCCGGGCCCCTCGCTGCGACGTACCTCGCGGACTTCGGCGCCGACGTGGTCAAGATCGAGCACCCGTCCCGTCCCGACGCCGCCCGCGGCCACGGACCGAGCAAGGACGGTCACGGGTTGTGGTGGAAGGCGATCGGACGTGGCAAACGGATGGCAACCCTCGACCTGTCCAGGCCGGAGGGGCAGCGGCTGCTGCTGCGACTGGCGGAGCGGGCCGACGTGCTGGTGGAGAACTTCCGCCCGGGGACGCTCGAGCGGTGGGGGCTCGGACCGGACCGCCTGCGCGAGGTCAACCCGGGGCTGGTCGTCGCGCGGGTGACGGCGTTCGGGCAGACCGGACCGTACGCGCGCCGCCCCGGCTTCGGCTCCCTCGCCGAGGCGATGAGCGGCTTCGCCGCCGTGACGGGTGAGCCGGAGGGACCGCCCACCCTGCCTCCGTTCGGGCTGGCTGACGGCATCGCTGCCCTCGCCACGGCATACGCCATCCTCGTCGCGTTGCGCGAGCGCGACCGCAGCGGACGGGGGCAGGTCGTGGACCTGGCCATCATCGAGCCGATCCTCATGATGCTGGGCGGCCAGCTGACCGCGTACGACCAGCTCGGCCTGGTGCAGCCGCGAACCGGCAACCGCTCGGCCAACAACGCACCGCGCAACGTCTACCGCGCGGCGGACGGCGGCTGGGTGGCGGTGTCCACGAGCTCGCAGAGCATCGCCGAGCGCGTCCTGCGACTGGTCGGTCGCCCGGACCTGGTGGCGCAAGCGTGGTTCGGGACCGGACGCGAGCGCGCCGAGCACGCAGACGAGCTCGATGAGGCGGTCGGCACGTGGATCGCGCAGCGCTCGACGGCGGAGGTCATCGACGCCTTCGAGGGGGCCCAGGCTGCGGCGTCACCCGTCTATGACGTGCGCGGGATCATGACCGACCCCCAGTACGCCGCCCTCGGCACCGTCACCACGGTGACGGATCCCGACCTCGGTCCGCTGCGGATGCAGAACGTCCTATTCCGCCTGTCCGAGACCCCCGGCGCCGTACCGTGGCCGGGCCGCGCACCGGGGGCCGACACCGCTGCGGTCCTCGGGGAGGTGGGGGTCGGCCCCGAGGACCTCGAGCGGCTGCGCCGCGACGGGGTGGTCTGAGTGCTCGTCCTCACTGCGCTGTACGTCCCGGGCGACCGGCCGGACCGGTTCCGTCGGGCGGACGAGTCCGGGGCCGACGCGGTGATCGTCGACCTCGAGGACGCGGTCGCACCCGCTCACAAGGCGGCCGCGCGTGACAATGCGCTGGCGTGGCTGAGCCAGGCTCACGGGTGCCGGACCGAAGTGCGGGTGAACGCCGACCCGAGATGGCTCTCCGACGACCTGGCGGCCCTGGCCGGGACCGCACCGGTGGGAGCGGGGGGTCGCCGGGGCCCGGACGTCGTGCGGCTTCCGAAGGTGGAGTCGGTCGGCGACGTGAGGTTCGTCATCCCCCGGCTGCCCGCCGGCGCCACGCTCACCTGCCTGATCGAGAGCGCTCGGGGACTCGAGGCGGCCTACGACATCGCGCGCGCCGAGCGGGTGGGAGCACTGGCCCTGGGGGAGGCTGACCTCGCGGGCGACCTGGGGACCGAGGGAGAGGACGCGCTGGCGTGGGCGCGGTCTCGCGTCGTCGTCGCGGCACGTGCGGCGGGGCTTGCGGCACCGATGATGTCGGTGTACCCCCACGTCACGGACCTCGAGGGCCTGGCCGAGTCCTGCCGGATCGGCCGGCGGCTCGGGATGGTCGGTCGCACCGTCGTTCACCCGCGCCAGGTGCCCGTCGTCGTCGACGCCTTCGCCCCCACGGCTGCGGAGGTGGCGGCTGCGCGAGAGGCCCTGGCTGCGCTCAGCTCTGCCGGTGAGGTTGACGAAGGGGCGCTGGCCATGCCGGACGGACGCATGCTCGACCCGGCGATGGCGGCGCGGGCGAGGACGACCCTGGCGCTCGACGAGACCGTCCGCCGGCACCGGGCCCGCCTCGGCCGGAGCCCTGAGCAGGAGCCCTGAGCCGCAGCCCTGAGCCGCAGCCCTGAGCCGCAGCCCTGAGCCGGAGCCCGGTGCCGAACCCGTGGCGAGATGCCGGGGCTGCGCAGCGGATCCCACGGCCTGGGGGGAATCCGGTCGTGCCTCGGGAACGGGCTTCGCCCGAACACCGTCCGCACCCGAGATCCCGCACCCGGGCCGGGGTACAGCAGGCCGCGACCGGACGGTCAGGACTGCCCGCTCGTTTCGTCGTCGGCGTCCTTCGCGGTGTCCGCGGCCTTGTGCGTCGCGCCCTGTGCCGTGTCCACCGCGCCCTTGGCCCCTGCGGCGGCCGCGTCAGCCGTCGTCCTCGCGGCGTCGGCAGCCTCGTCCGCCGTCGCGGTGACCGCCTCGGCCACCTCTGGGGTCCTGGCAGCGGCGGCGGAGCCGAGGTCACCGGCAGTGTCACCGATCCCGTCCTGCACCGAGGCCGCCTTTCCCTTCGCCGTGCCGGTCAGGTCGGCCGCCTTCTCCTTGGCGGCGCCGGCCACTTCGGTGGCCTTCTCCCTGGTCACCTCGGCCACGTCAGCCGCCCTCTCCTTGGCGCTCGCTGCGAGCTCGGAGGCCCTGTCCTTGACGGATGCGACCGGCGACGGCCGAGCCGAGGACGGCGGCACGTACGGGTCGGACAGCGGGGTTGCCCACGGGTCGTCCTTGGGTGCCCTGCGCCTGATGACGGTGGCCACCGCGACCGCGGCGGCGGCCAGCACGCCGAACCCGAGGAGCATGCGCCCCGGTCGGCGACGGGGCCTGGCGACGGACTGGCCCTTCATGACCGAGAGAGCCTGCGGAGCGCGCTCGGCCACCTCGACGGCCTGGTCCTTGGCCGCGGCCGACGCCGCGACCGCGGCCGCGATGGCTGCCGAGAGCTTCGGGAGCCACTCCTCCACG